>Ga0209066_10006710_pt1 | contig 11655 bp, 7 predicted proteins | sample All_14_2_FD_187198 | JGI IMG/M metagenome (GOLD analysis project Ga0209066, IMG submission 187198) | Freshwater microbial communities in response to fracking from Pennsylvania, USA - Allegheny Zone_MetaG_DW_15 (SPAdes) (version 2) ...
GGTCGATGGCACGCTCGGCAACCGGGTAACGGTGACCCGCACCAATCCCGCCACCGGCGCGGTGGTGAGCGAAAGCGCGATCGTGCGCACCCGGGCCGATGGCGGGCTCGTGCTCGAGACCGCCGCGGGCTTCGAGGCTCTGCGCTGCGCCGGCCTTCCCGAGCGGCTGAGCTTTGCCGGGGTGCCCGCGGGCCTCTCGGCCCAGCCGGTGTTTGCGGTTGATACGGTCTCGCCCGCGGCCGGCACCTTCGAGGTGACTCTCACCTATCTCGCCTGGGGCTTTGATTGGCAGGCCGATTATGTCGCCAGCCTGTCCGACAAGGCAGCGGGCGAGGAGTTCGATCTGGGGCTGTTGAGCTGGCTCACGCTCGTCAACGACAATGGCCAGAGTTTTCCCGGGGCGCGGCTGCAGATCGTGGCCGGCAGGCTCAATCTCGACAGCGACTATGCCGCACTGGCAAGCCCGCCGGTGGGCGCGCCGCTCAGCCTCACCTGCTATCCGCTCGGCAGCACCGCCGCGAGCCTGCCGGTGCCCGAGGACGAACCGGTGCCGCCGCCACCGCCGGCGCTGATGATGGCCGCACCGGGGAGGATGGCCGATGCGGTGGTGGTGACCGGCGCGCGCCTCCAATCGCGCGAGATGGCGAGCGCGGTGGTGACCGCAAGCGAGGAGGATCTCGGCGATCTCAAGCTCTTTCGCGTGCCGGGGCGGGTTGATGTTGCGGCAAAGGGCATGAAGCAGGTGGCCTTTCTCGATCGCCAGGGGGTGAAGGCGCGGCTGCTCTACCAGGCCCGCTGCGCGCCGGAGGTGCGGCTGCCCGAGACTGCAAGGCCAGGGGCGCCGGCTGATCCGGAAGCCGGTTTGCAGCCGGCCGGGATTCTGCTGGTGACCAGGAACGAGGAGCAAAAGGGCCTCGGCATCGCCCTGCCGCAGGGGCAGATGGCGCTGTTCGAGCCGGGCCCGCGCGGGCCCGCGCTCGCCGCTCGCGCGCGGCTGCGCGACTATGGCCGGGGGCAGGAGATCGAGCTGGAACTGGGCGAGAGCGCGCAGGTGTTTGCCCGCTGCGGCGCGCGCGCGGTGGGCGCGGCGCGCGGCTGGCGGCGGATGGAGGCGCGCCTTGCCAATGCCAATCCCCACCCGGTACGCCTGCGCCTTGAACTCAGCCGCGCGGGCGATGGCGATGTGCGCTTTGCCGGGCGCAAGGTCGCGATCCGCAACGGCTGGCAGACGGTCGAGCTGGTGCTGCCGGCGGGCAGCGAGGCGCGCTACGACTGGCAAGTGAGGCGCCCGGGCGGCGGCTAGGGGCAGGGACGCCCCGGGCAAGCGGCCCCGCGCGGCCCCGTGTGTCGCGGTTGTGGGAAATTTTCGTGTTCCCTACTTGTTCCATGAGAACAAATGCGATACATAGCGTGTGCGGGCAGCGGAAAACCGCTTTCCCCCTCTGGTCAAGCAAGGGAGCGCATGCGATGGCTACACAGTTGAAATTGGTGGAAGAGGACAGGAAAGCCGTGGACCGTCAAAAGGCGCTTGAGGCCGCGCTGGCGCAGATCGATCGTGCCTTCGGCAAGGGTTCGGCGATGCGGCTGGGCCAGAAGGAGACGATGCAGGTCGAGGCGATTTCGACCGGATCGCTCGGGCTGGATATTGCGCTCGGCGTCGGCGGCCTTCCGCGCGGCCGCGTCATCGAGGTTTATGGGCCTGAAAGTTCAGGCAAAACCACGCTCGCCCTGCACGTCATTGCCGAGGCGCAGAAGACCGGCGGGACGGCGGCCTTCGTCGATGCCGAACATGCGCTCGATCCGGTCTATGCCAAGAAGCTCGGCGTCAATATCGACGAGCTGATCGTCTCGCAGCCCGATACCGGCGAGCAGGCGCTCGAGATCGTCGATACGCTGGTGCGCTCCAATGCCATCGACGTGCTGGTGGTCGATTCGGTCGCCGCGCTGGTGCCGCGCGCCGAGATCGAGGGCGAGATGGGCGATTCGCATGTCGGCCTGCAGGCGCGACTGATGAGCCAGAGCCTGCGCAAGCTGACCGGCTCGATCAGCCGCTCGCGCTGCATGGTGATCTTCATCAACCAGCTGCGGATGAAGATCGGGGTGATGTATGGCAATCCCGAGACCACCACCGGCGGCAATGCGCTCAAGTTCTATGCCTCGGTGCGGCTCGACATCCGTCGCACCGGCCAGATCAAGGATCGGGACGAGATCATCGGTAACACCACCCGGGTGAAGGTGGTCAAGAACAAGGTCGCCCCGCCGTTCAAGCAGGTCGAGTTCGACATCATGTATGGCGAGGGCATTTCCAAGATCGGCGAAATTCTCGATCTCGGGGTCAAGGCCGGGCTGGTGGAGAAGTCGGGCAGTTGGTTCTCCTACGACAGCATCCGCATCGGCCAGGGGCGCGAAAATGCCAAGGCGTACTTGCGCGAAAATCCCGAAGTTTGCGACCGTCTGGAAGCTGCGATCCGCAGCCGCACCGATCAGGTCGCCGGGGAGATGATGTCCGGTCCGGACGCGGACCTCGACATGTGATCCCCAAGCGGACGCGGCGGTCTGGCTCAGCCGGTCCGAGGTGAACGCAGGCGCAATGTCCCGTAGCACGCCTGCATCCGCGCAGCGTCCGGAAACCCGGAAGGCCGGCACTTGCCTCTCCCCAGGGCAGGCGCCGGCCTCTCGCGTTGCGCCCTCGCTCGGATCGCCGCTTGGCCTGCTCTTGATACTCATCGCGGGACCTCGCGGTCGCAGCCGCGGGATCCGCCGGGGCCAAGCCTCGAGGGCCCGATGTGCAGCTTCCATTGCGAAAGGGCCGCGCTTTGCCTAACTGCACCGCCATGACCTCGACCAACGAAATCCGCCGCTCGTTCCTCGACTACTTCAGCCGGAACGGCCATGCGGCCACGCCCTCGGCGCCGCTGGTGCCCTACAACGATCCCACGCTGATGTTCGTCAATGCGGGGATGGTACCGTTCAAGAACGTCTTCACCGGGCTCGAGACCCCGTCTTCGCCGCGCGCGGCCTCGGCGCAGAAATGCGTGCGCGCCGGCGGCAAGCACAATGACCTCGACAATGTCGGCTATACCGCGCGGCATCACACCTTCTTCGAGATGCTCGGCAACTTCTCCTTCGGAGACTACTTCAAGGAAGGCGCAATCCTCCACGCCTGGACCTTGCTGACCAAGGAGTGGGGCTTGCCCAAGGAGCGCCTTACCGTCACGGTCTATCACACCGATGACGAGGCCCACGCGCTGTGGCGCAAGATCGCCGACCTGCCTGACGCGCGCATCATCCGCATCCCCACCAGCAACAATTTCTGGTCCATGGGTGACACCGGCCCCTGCGGGCCATGCTCGGAGATCTTCTACGATCACGGCGAGCACATTCCCGGCGGGCCGCCCGGAAGCGCGGACGAGGATGGCGACCGTTTCGTCGAGATCTGGAACCTCGTGTTCATGCAATACGAGCAGCAGGCCGATGGTTCCCGCCGCGACCTGCCCAAGCCCTCGATCGACACCGGCATGGGGATCGAGCGCATCGCCGCGGTGCTGCAGGGCGTGCATGACAATTACGACACCGACACCTTCCGCGCGCTGATCGCGGCGAGCGAGGCTCTCACCGGCGTTCCCGCCAGGGGTGAACATGCCGCCAGCCACCGGGTGATCGCCGATCACCTGCGTTCGACCAGCTTCCTCATGGCCGATGGGGTGCTGCCCTCCAACGAGGGGCGGGGCTATGTGCTGCGGCGGATCATGCGCCGGGCGATGCGCCACGCTCATCTGCTCGGCGCGAGCGAGCCGCTGATGCACCGCCTGGTCGGCGCTCTGGTGACCGAGATGGGCGCGGCCTATCCCGAGCTTGCCCGCGGGCGTGCGCTGATCGAGGAAGTGCTCGAGCGCGAGGAAACCCAGTTCCGCCGCACGCTCGACAAGGGCTTGCGGCTGCTCGACGAGGCCACCGCCGCCCTTGGGGCCGGCGCGGAGCTCGATGGCGAGATCGCCTTCCGCCTCTATGACACCTACGGCTTTCCCTATGACCTGACCGAGGATGCGCTGCGCCCGCGCGGCATCGCGGTCGATCGGGCGGGCTTCGAGGCGGCGATGGCGCGCCAGAAGGCCGCGGCCCGCGCGGCCTGGAAGGGCTCGGGCGAGGCTGCATCGGGCGAAGTGTGGTTCGACATCGCCGAGCGCGAGGGTGCGACCGAATTCACCGGCTATGCCGCCACCAGCGGCGAGGGCCGGGTGGTGGCGATCGTCAAGGACGGCGCCGAAGTCACCAGCGCCGTCGCAGGCGAGGAGGTGGCAATCCTCACCAACCAGACGCCCTTCTATGGCGAGAGCGGCGGGCAGACCGGCGATGTCGGGACGATCACCAACCTTGCCGGCCTGCGCGCCCTGGTGACGGACACCTCAAAGCCCTTGGGACGCCTTCATGCCCACCACGCTCGGATCGAGGCGGGGAGCGTCAAGGTGGGCGATACGGTCGAACTCAAGGTCGATGCCGAGCGGCGTGATCGTATTCGCGCCAACCACTCGGCCACCCACCTCGTCCACGCCGCGCTGCGCAACCGCCTCGGCGCGCATGTGACGCAGAAGGGCAGCCTCGTGGCCGAAGACCGCCTGCGCTTCGATTTCTCGCACCCTGCCGCCCTCACGCCCGAGGACATTGCCGCGATCGAGGCCGAGGTGAACGCCGAGATTCGCGCCAATGTGCCCGTTACCACCCGGCTGATGACCCCCGAGGATGCGGTGGCCGCCGGCGCGCTGGCGTTGTTCGGCGAGAAATATGGCGATGAGGTGCGCGTGCTCGCCATGGGCAGGCCAGGCAAGGACGGGCGCAACTATTCGGTCGAGCTGTGCGGTGGCACCCATGTGCGCGCCACAGGCGACATCGGCCTGTTCCGGATCGTCTCGGAAAGCGCGGTGTCCTCGGGCGTGCGCCGCATCGAGGCGATGACCGGCGAGGGCGCGCGGCAATGGCTGGTCGCGCGAGAGGAAGCGCTCAAGGCCGCCGCCAGCACCATCCGCGCCACCCCCGAGGAGGTGCCTGCAAGGCTTGCCGCGCTGCTCGAGGAGCGCAAGCGGCTCGAGAAGGAGCTGGCCGAGGCGAGAAAGGCCTTGGCGCTCGGCGGCGGCGCTGGCACCGGCAAGGCCAGCGCCGCGGACGAGACGATCGCCGGCGTTACCTTTTCCGGGCAAGTGCTCGAATGGCTCGATCCCAAGGAGCTGCGCCCGCTCCTCGATGCCGCCAAGCAGCGCATGGGCAGCGGGGTGGCGGTGATCATTGCGGTGAGCGAGGGTAAGGCGAGTATCGGCGTTGGCGTTACCGACGATCTCACCGCGCGTTTCAGTGCGGTCGATCTGGTGCGCGCAGGGGTCGCGGTGCTCGGCGGCAAGGGCGGCGGCGGGCGCCCCGACATGGCGCAGGGCGGCGGGCCGGATGCTTCCAAGGCCGCCGAGGCGCTGGCTGCGGTGAAATCGGCTCTGGCCGCGCAGCCCGCGATGTGAGGCGAACAAGCGATCTCGCGCTGGCAGGGGCCTTTGCACTTCTCGGCGCCACTCCGCTGGCGGCGCAATCACGCGAGCCGATTGTCTTTGCGGGCGGGGTGTTCGATGTGACCGGGGCGGGCGAACTTGACCTTGGGACATCGATCCTGTGCTTGCGCCTTACCGCAAGACCTTCCGCGCCCGTCCATTCATGGCCGGGATTGCGCTCGATCTCACGGTCGATGCGGCGGGCAATGTCGTTGGATGCGAGGTGCAACCCGGTGAGGGCATGGCAAAGGCCGGGGCGGCGATCTGCGCCCATGCCCAGGCGGCGGGACGTTTCCGGCCCGATCCCTACCTCGCGCTTGATTACACGCGCGCCCGTTACCACACCCGTATCACCCTTTCCTTGGCGGCGGCTGAGGGCGAGCCCCTGTTCACCCATTCAACCAGCAGCTTCCCTCTGCTCGACCACCGCCCGGTTCTCTTTGGCGATGACGTGATCCCGGCCAAGGATCAGCGGCTCAAGGCTGATGATGTCGTTATCCAGCCGCTGCAATATCCGCGCCGCGCGTTGCAGAACGAAGTCTTTGACCGGGTGGTGATGTCCCTCACCTCCGATGCCGAGGGCAAGCCAGCCTCGTGCCGGCCGCTGCGTTCGAGCATGAGCGCGCGGCTGGCCTACGAGACCTGCGCAGAGGTCAAGGGTGCGGTGCAGCTCAAACATCCGCCCGACGCGCGGCCTTATGTCTTGTCGATCGTTTGGTCGCTGGGCGAAGGCCGCTAGCCGGCCGTGCTGGTTCTGGTGCGCAGCCGCGGCTTTTCGCTAAGGCCGCCCTCGCGTTCGAGCTGTTCGCGATATTCGTCGCGCTTGGCGTGGATCGAGGCGATCACCGGGCCCATGGCCACGCCTATATCGACGAGCACCGCCTCGGAAAGCTGGAGCGAGGCCTCGAGCGTTTCGGGCACGGCATGGCTGGCACCGGCCCGGTAGAGCGCGGCGGCGTGATCGGGATCGCGCGCGCGGGCGACGATGAGAAGCTCGGGATATTCGCGCCTGAGTTTGGTGACGAGCCGCTGCGCCAGCACCGGCTCGTCCATCGTCAGCACCACGGCCGGGGCACTTTCCACCCCCAGCCGCGCCAGCGCATCGCCGCGCGCGGCATCGCCGAAGACCGCGCGATAGCCATCGCGCTTGGCCTCCAGGATGAGATCAGGGTTGCTGTCGATCATGACATAGGGCTGTGCGTGAACGCGCATCATGTCCGCCACCAGCCGCCCCACGCGCCCGCCGCCAACGATGATGGTACGCGGCTCATCGCCATCATCCTCGAGATCGGTGGGGGAGCCATCGACCTTGCGGGCGATCACCGCGCCAAGCCGGGCGAGCAGCGGGGTGACGGTAAGGCCGATGGCGGTGACGGTCTGCCAGAAGCGCGCCGTTTCCTGATCAATCACCAGCGCGCTGGTGGCCGCGGCGAGCACGATCAGCGTGGTCTCCGAGGGTGAGGCCATCATCACCCCGGTCTCGGCCGCAGTGCCGCGCCGCGCCCCCATCAGCCGCAGCAGGATGCCGGTGACGATCGCCTTGAACACCAGCACGCCCACCACCGCCACGGCCAGCGTGCCGATCTGGGCGCCGATCTCGACGAGATTGATGCTCATCCCCACGGTGATCAGGAAGACCCCGAGGGCAAGCCCCTTGAACGGCTCCATGATCAGTTCGACTTCGGTGTGATACTCGGTCTCGGCGATCAGCAGCCCGGCGATCAGCGCGCCGACGATCGGGGAAAGGCCGGTGATCGCGGTGGCAAGGCTGGCCCCGATCACCACCAGCAGCGAGGCGGCGAGGAACAGTTCGGGGCTCTTGGTGCGCGCCGCCTGGGCAAACAGGCGCGGCAGGGCGACACGCCCCACCACCAGCAGCACCGTGACCACCAGGCCGCCCTGCCAAAGCGTGGTGAAAAGCCCCTCCCAGCCTTCAGCCTGGGCGTTGGGAGCGAGCGCGCCCAGGAGGAAGATGATCGGCACGATCATGATATCCTCGAACAGCAGCATCGAGAGCGCCGCACGCCCTACCGGGGTGCGCGTGCCCGAGATCGGCAGCACCATCGCGGTCGAGGAAAAGGCCAGCGCAAAGCCCAGCGCCAAGGCTCCTGGCCATGCGAGCGTGCCCGAAAGCCCGAACAGCAGCGCCAGCGAGGAGCCGATGATGAGAAGCTCGAGCGCGCCGAGGCCAAACACCAGCTTTCTCAGTTGCCACAGACGGTTGAACGAAAGTTCAAGGCCGATGGCAAAGAGCAGCAGCACGATCCCGAATTCGGCAAAGGGGGCAAGCACCTCGGGATTGGTGATGGTGATATGGGTGAGCCAGGGCACACGCTCGACCAGCGAGCCGAGGCCGAAGGGGCCGACCGCCACCCCGATGAGGATGAAGCCGATGATCGGGGTGATGCGGAAGCGCGCGAAGACCGGAATGACGATTCCCGCCGCGCCGAGGATTACCAGCGCATCGGAAAGAACGGGAGAGGGAGCAAGTTCGCCTGCCACGGCGAAGGCTTAACGCGCGCAGCGCAGCCTGTCACCCGCGGTATCGCAGCCTTCGCGGCAACCGGGCAAGGCGTGGAGCGCAAAAGGCAATTGCGCCTTCCTGCGCAGTCGCCCAAACCATGCGCGCGGCATCAATTGGGGGGATTGGTGGTGAACAAGAGCATCATTCTGGTCGATTTCGACAATATCTTTCTTGGGCTGTGGAATCTCGATCCCGACCTTGCCCTGCGCTTTGCCAACCTGCCCGATGTGCTCCTCGAAGCGCTTGCCGAGCGCTATCTGGTGAGCGAGCGGCGGCGCTGGCTGGTGGCGCGCTGCTATCTCAACCCGGCCGGCTACGTGATCGATGGCAGGCAGGAGGATGGCAGCGATTTCAAGCGTTTCTTCTCGCGCTTTCGGCCCTTGTGGGTGAGCGCCGGGTTCGAGGTGGTCGACACGCCCACCCTCGCGCGGGACAAGAATGCCGCCGATATCCGCATCGTCATCGATGCGCTCGATCTGCTCCAGCACCCCACGGGCTTCGATGAGTTCGTGATCGCCTCGGGCGATTCGGACTTCACCCCGCTGCTTCATCGCCTGCGCGCGCATGGCCGCGGCATTGCGGTGCTCTCGCCGGGCAATGCCGCGCGCGCCTATGTTTCGGTGGCCGACCGGGTGCTCAATTTCGAGGCGATCGGCGATCTGCTGCGTCCGCCCGCGGTGGCGCCGGTGCCGGTCTCCTTGCCCGCAGCGGGCTGCACGGAGCTCGCCGCGGTCGATCTTGACGATGCGCTCGATGCCTTCGCCCTGTTCGTTCAGGGTGAATACAACGAGGCGACCAGGCCGCTCAATCTTGCGCAATTGTCGCAGAAGGCCGCGGCCGCGGTGCCGGGCCTGCGCGAGGCGCGCTGGGGCGGCAATGGCTTTGCCGCGGCGGTCGCGGCGCTGCAATTGCCCAACGCGCGGCTCGACCAGTATCACCTGTGGGACGAGGAGCGCCACGAACCGCCCTCTGCGCCCGACACCACCGTGGCCGAAAGCGATCTGCCCGAATTGATCGACCTGCTTGCCCGGGTGGTCGATCTGCCGCGGCTGCCAGCAGAGGCCTGGCCGGTGATCTTCAAGGCGATTGCCGAGTATCTTGCCGAGTATCCCTTCAACCTCGCCGAAATCACCCGCGCGATCCGCGACCAATTGGCCGATTCGCCGACGCCGGTGGGGCGTGCGGCGCTCAATTTCGTGGTGCGGGGTGCGCATTTCGGCGGGGCGCCGTTGACCGAGAGCCCGGCGCCCGGTGCCGATGAGATCGCCCAGGCCTTCCTCGCCAACCTCATCCAGCTGGCCTATGATGCCGGGGTCAATCTCGATAGCGAGGACCAGCTGACACTGAGCGACTGGTTCGGCATCGCTGCCGAGGAGGGGCCGGGCGCAGCGGATGAGGCGGGCGAGGGCAGGCAAGGCGCGGCAGGCTGAAGCCCGCGCGCCACCCGGCCCTGCGCACGCGGCATGCGCCGCGCCTGCCTCAGGCCCAGGAGGCCATTTCCTTCTCGAGATTGGCGACGATGGTCTCGAAGAACTGCTCGGTGGTCAGCCAGGCCTGGTTGGGGCCGATCAGCAGCGCCAGGTCCTTGGTCATCTGGCCGCTTTCGACCGTCTTGATGCAGACCTTCTCGAGCGTTTCGGCAAAGCGCACCACATCGGGCGTGTTGTCGAAGCGGCCGCGATACATGAGCCCGCGAGTCCAGGCGAAGATCGAGGCGATCGGGTTGGTGCTGGTCGCCTTGCCCTGCTGGTGCTGGCGATAGTGGCGGGTGACGGTGCCGTGCGCGGCCTCTGCCTCCACGGTCTTGCCATCCGGGGTCATCAGCACCGAGGTCATCAGGCCGAGCGAGCCGAAGCCCTGCGCCACGGTATCGGACTGCACGTCGCCATCATAGTTCTTGCAGGCCCAGACGAACTTGCCCGACCACTTGAGCGCGCTTGCCACCATGTCGTCGATCAGGCGGTGTTCGTAGACGATCCCCTTTTCCTTGAACTTCTCGGCAAAACCCTCGGTGTCGAAGACTTCCTGGAATAGGTCCTTGAAGCGCCCATCATAGGCCTTGAGGATCGTATTCTTGGTGGAAAGGTAAACCGGCCAGCCGAGCGAGAGGCCGTAGTTGAAGCTCGCCCGGGCAAAGTCGCGGATCGAATCGTCGAGGTTGTACATTGCCATCGCCACCCCGGCGCTGGGGAAGTCGAAGACATCAAGATCGATCTTGGAGCCGTCCTCGCCGTCGAACACCAGGCGCAGCTTGCCGGGGCCGGGGATGCGGGTGTCGGTGGCGCGATACTGATCGCCAAAGGCATGGCGACCGACCACGATCGGATCGGTCCAGCCCGGCACCAGCCGCGGCACGTTGTCGATCACGATCGGCTCGCGGAACACCACGCCGCCGAGGATATTGCGGATCGTGCCATTGGGGCTCTTCCACATCTTCTTGAGCCCGAATTCCTCGACCCGCGCCTCGTCCGGGGTGATGGTGGCGCACTTGACCCCCACGCCATACTGCTTGATCGCATAGGCGGAATCGACCGTCACCTGATCATCGGTGGCATCGCGGTTCTGGATCGAAAGATCGTAATACTTCAGATCAATGTCGAGATAGGGCAGGATCAGGCGCTCGCGGATCCACTGCCAGATGATCCGGGTCATCTCGTCACCGTCAAGCTCGACGACGGGGTTGGCGACTTTGATTTTCTGCATGTCTCGTGCCCTATCCTTCTTGCCCCGTCGCTTGCGGGGCCGTTCATGATCGACAGGAAGCTGTGATAGATCCCGCGCGGGGCTTTAGCAGAGCAAGGCGCGGGTGCAAGGCGGGGCGGGGGAAATCATCGGCAGAGGAAAAGGCGGCCCCGATGCTGCAAAAAGGCCCGCCGCAAGGGGCGGGCTTTGCCAGGCCTTTTGCCGATGGATGGGGCGATGGTGGGCGTAGCAAGGTTCGAACTTGCGACCCCTACGATGTCAACGTAGTGCTCTACCACTGAGCTATACGCCCACACCATCGCGCGCGCCCCGGCAGGGGCGGAGCGGCCAGTTATCGCAGGCACTGCCAAGGTGCAAGCGATTCGCGCCCGAGGCGGTATAAGCCTTCAGCGGCCCGCCTCGGCCTCCTCGAACACCCTTTCAACCTCAAGCACCAGATCGCGCAGGTGGAAGGGCTTAGACAAGACCCGCGCGGCGGGTTGTTCGCGGCTGGCGCGCAAGGAGACCGCGGCAAAGCCGGTGATGAACATCACCTTGGTGCGCGGCGAAATCTCGGCGCAGCGCTGGGCAAGCTCGATCCCGTCCATCTCGGGCATGACGATGTCGGAAAGCAGCAGATCAAACTCGCCGGTCTCGAGCAGCGGCACGGCATCGGTACCGCGACCGACGCTGCTGACGTGATAGCCGGCATTGGTGAGCGCCCGCTCGAGATAGGCGCGCATCGCCGCCTCGTCCTCGGCGAGCAGGATGCGGGGGGTGCGTGTCGCGTTCATGGGGCGGGGGCATAGCACCGCCGGCTTAAGAATTGTTTGTGCATCATCACCGCAGGCGATGCCTGGATGAGGCTTTGACAGGCGCGGGCAAAGGCGCCAGCAAGAGCATAGCAATGCCTCACGC
>Ga0209066_10006711_pt1 | contig 11654 bp, 11 predicted proteins | sample All_14_2_FD_187198 | JGI IMG/M metagenome (GOLD analysis project Ga0209066, IMG submission 187198) | Freshwater microbial communities in response to fracking from Pennsylvania, USA - Allegheny Zone_MetaG_DW_15 (SPAdes) (version 2) ...
CATGCCTGCAGCGACTCGCGGAACAGCGCCATGTCGCCGAAGTTGTTGAACAGGTCGATCATGCCGGGGATGTCATCCGGGTGGTTGCCCCCATCGAGCAGCCCTTGCCTGATCACCTTCAGATCAGCGTGCGTGCTTTGCAGGGATTCGCGCGCACGCCGGTCGCCCAGTGGCACCGCCAGCGCCTGCTGGAACAGGGCCAAGTCTCGATCGTCATGGGTGGCGGCATAGTCGCGCAGATGCTGTACGGCGTCGGCCCGGGCCTTGGACCACAGGCTTTCGCCGCCGACATAGGCGCGCACCGCGCCCAGCGTCCTGACGCTGTTGATCGACAGCAGCGCGATCAGCAAGACCACGATCAGCCAGGGCGTCAGCACGTTCAGGTAGAGACGCCAGTGGGGTGTGCGCTGCGCCAGCGGTGTCATGTAGCCAGGCCCTGTGTCATGCGTTCAGGTGGGACCTTGGTTTGACGTGCCCGGTCCATGCACTGTGTTTGTGTGGCGACGCTAACAGAAAGCGTCTGGCCTGCAAACCCTGATGCGCCCTAGATGGCCCAGGGCGTGTCTTCACAGTACGGGGTGGGGCAGGGCCTGTGGCGTGCGCGCCATGTGCGGCGTCGCAGGTCGCATTGATCGTGCTTGCATCACGGCCTGCCTCAGCGCGGGCAGGCTGTGCCGCATGTCGTCCAAGGTGCGACCCAGGCCACGCACCACACACAAGGCAGCGGGACCACAGGCGGCGAACCGGTGCAGGTCGTCCGGCGTGAGCAGGCCGCCGATGGCCACCACAGGGGCAGGGCTGTGCGCCACCCACCAGCGCAGGTTGTCTTCGCCTTGAGGGCGCCAAGGCATGTCCTTGGTCGTGGTGGCCTGCACCGGCCCGCAGGCGATGAAGCTGGCGCCACAGCCGGCCGCACGGGCCAGCTCCCACAGGCTGTGCGAGCTCAGTCCCAGGACCACGCGGCCCCGCGCTGCCAGCAGCCGCGCTTGATCGTCGGCCTGCAGCGCCAGCAGGTCTTCCTGCCCTAGATGCAGCCCCAGCTTCAAGCCGGGCACGTCGGGCAGCGACAAGGCCTGTTGCCAATGGTCGTTGATGAACAGGGTGGCACCATGCCGGGCCGTATGGCGGGCGCTGTCCTGGATCTGCTGGTCGATACCCTGCGGCGACTTGTGCCGCAGTTGCAGGCAGCGCACACTGGCCTCGGCGGCGCTGGCCAGGCTGGCGCTGTCCGGCAGGATGCCGTAGAGGCCGTCCGGCGGCGCGTCGAAGGTGCGGAACAAGGGCGCACCATCCCGGGTGCCGTGGGTGAGCTGCCATGGCAGTTCATGGCCCAGCCCCAGGTAGGGCAGGGGCCCCAGCTCACATGCAGATGAGGCTTGCACCGGCCCAGGCCCCTGGCCCGCCGCATGGCCCTGTTGCAGCGCCTGTTGGGTCAGCATCTTGGCCAGCACCACCGCATCGGCATGGCCATGACCCAGGGCCATGGCCGCCGCCGCCGCCGTGGCGAAGGTGCAACCCGTGCCATGGTGGTGCGGCGTCTCGACCCGGGGTGCGCACAACCAGCCCGATGCCTGTGGCGTGTCCAGCCAGTCATGAGCCCAACGGGCCTGCGGGCCGTCGCCACCTGTGATCACCACACCCTGAGCCACGGTGGTGCGGCGCTGCTGGCGCAATCGCGTGGCCAGGGCCGGCACATCTTGCTGCGGGCCATCGTGGCGCGCATCCAGGTCCAGCAAGCGGCGGGCCTCGGCCTGGTTGGGGGTGACCAGGTTGGCTCTGGGCAGTAGTTCGTCGCGATAGGCCTGCAGCACGGTCTCATTGCTGAAGGCCGCGCCGCCCGCCGAGGCGCCGAGCACCGGGTCCACGACCAGGATCAGGCCGGGCTGAACCTGGCGCAGGCGGTCGACCCACTCGCACACCGTCCGGATGGCCGCGACCGATGCCAGCAAGCCGGTCTTGATGGCTGCGGGCGGCAGGTCATCTGCGAGTGCGCTCAACTGGGCTTGCAGTTGGTCCACCGGCACGGCGAACACCGCGTCCACACCTTGCGAGTGCTGGGCCGTGATGCAGGCCACCACCGGGCACAGGTGCACGCCCATTGCGTCGGCGGCCCGCTGGTCGGCGCTCAGGCCGGCGCCGCCGCTGGTGTCATGGCCGGCGATGCTCCAGATGACCGGTGGTCTGAGGACGACGGCGATGCCCATCACAACAACACAAAAGGTTGACCGCCCACAGGCGTGGTCGCCACGGCCACATCGCTGGTGGGCATCAGCCCGGCGCGGTAGCCCAGTCGGCCGGCCTGCACAGCGTGGGCAAAGGCTTGGGCCATGCGCACCGGGTGTGCGGCTTGCGAGACAGCCGAGTTCAGCAGCACGGCGTCCATGCCCAGCTCCATGGCGGCGGTGGCATGAGAGGGCGCGCCCAGTCCGGCGTCAACGATCAGGGTGACGTCGGGCAAGCGCGCACGCAGCGTGCGCAGGGCCCAGGGGTTGAGCAGGCCCAGGCCCGACCCGATGGGTGCGGCCCACGGCATGAGGACGCGGCAACCTGCGTCCACCAGGCGTTGTGCGCTGACCAGGTCATCGGTGCAATAGGGCAGCACCTCGAAACCATCTTTGACCAGTTGGCGCGCGGCTTCGACCAACTCGAAAGGGTCGGGTTGCAGCGTCTGCTCGTCGCCCACCACTTCCAGTTTGATCCAGTGGGTGCCCAGCAGCTCGCGCGCCATGTGGGCCAGGGCGATGGCTTCGCGTGCGCTGCGGCAGCCCGCGGTGTTGGGCAGCAGGTGCGCGCCGCGTGCCTTGGCCGTGTCCTGGATGATCTGCACAAAGCCGTTGTCGCCGCCGCCGGGTACGGCCAGCGTGCGTTTGAGGCCCAGCGTCAGCACCTGTGCGCCGGAGGCCTCGATGGCCTCGCGCAGCACCTGCGGCGAGGGGTAGCCGGCGGTGCCCAGCAGGAAGCGGCTGTGGAGCGTGACATGGCCAATGCGCCAGGTATCCAATGACTGCGGCATGCTCAGCCTCCAGTGATGGGCGAAAAGCACAGCACGGTGTCGCCCTCGTTCAAGACATGGCTGGCCCGCGCGCCACGCGCCACGAACAGGCCGTTGACGGCGGTGGCCACGCACGCAGGCGTCTTGCCTTGTGTGGCCACGAGTTTGTCCACCACCACGTCCAGCGTGCTGCCTGCCGGTACCGCGATGTGGCCCTGGTCCGTGCGGATGGTGATGTTGTAGTCGATGGGGAAAGGCGAACGCATCTTGCTGCTCATGTTGAGTGACACAGGTTGGTGATGAGGGGGCGACGGTGGCCCATCAGGCCAGGCCGGCGCGGGCCAGGGCTTCGTCCATCAAGGACGGCCCCAGCAGCCAGCCGTGGCGATACAGGCCGTTGATGCGCACCAGGCCTGGCTCAACGTGGATGATTGGTCGGTGGTCGGGCAGGGCCGGGCGCAGGTTGGCGTCCAGGCGCAGGATGCGGGCTTCGGCCAATGCCGGGATCACGCTGTGTGCGGCGGCCATCAGCTCGACCGCGCTGCGCAGCGACACGGGTGAGCGGTCTTCGCTTTCGATCTCGCTGGCGCCCACCAGCACAACGTCACCCGGACGGGGCACGATGTACACGCGGTGGCGCGGGTGCAGCAGGCGCACAGGCCGTTGCAGGTTCACGCCGGGGGCGTGCAGCCAGACCACTTCGCCGCGCACGCCACGCACGGGCAGATCGGGTCGGGCACCCACGCCGCGCACATCGAAGACCCAGTCAAAGCCTGTTCTGGATGGGCCCGAGCCCTGAACGGCAGAGATGTCCATGTGGCCTGGCCCGAGCGTGTGTACCGCTTGGGCCCAATGCCATTGCACACCGTGGGCGTCGTCATGCAGGCATTGCATGGTGCGCACCGTGTCGATGTGGCCTTCGCCGTGCAGCATCCAGGCATGTAAGGGGCCTGATGTGCCGTGCAGACACGGTTCGATCTGCTGCAACTGGGCCGCACTCAAAGCCTGAGGCTGCCTGATGGCATCGCCTGCTTGCGCGTCGTCCAGGCGGGCCAGCACACGCCGCGCGGCGCCCAGATCGGTGCCGTGTGCCACCATCAGGCTGCCGCGCTGGGCCAAAGACGGTGGCTTGTGGCAGCGCTCGGACAGCGTTGCGTCAATCTGCGACCAGCGCGTGATCGCGTGCCAGCCACGCTGCGCCACATCGGCATCGGCCGACTCCAGCTCGGCCAGCGGGCTGAGCATGCCCGCGGCCGTGAAGCCTGCCGCACCCTGGCCGTCAAAAGCCGGCTGCGGGCCGGGAGCCGGGTCGAAGACGCTCACGTCGTGCCCCTGATGCGTCAGCGTCCAGGCCAGCAGGCGGCCGAGCAGGCCCGCACCGGCGATACCGATGTGAAGTTTCTGCGTGTGAGCCACGATCAGGCCGAGGTCTTGTCCACCTGGATGGGGATGTACAGCTCACCACCCACCTTCTTGAACTCTTCTGACTTGGTCGCCATCCCTTGCGCGGCAAACTCACGCACCTCCTGCGTGATCTTCATCGAGCAGAACTTGGGGCCGCACATCGAGCAGAAGTGCGCCACCTTGGACGCATCCTTGGGCAGCGTTTCATCATGGAAGTCTCGTGCCGTTTCAGGGTCCAGACCGAGATTGAACTGGTCTTGCCACCTGAAGTCGAAACGCGCCTGCGACAGCGCATCGTCACGCGCCCGTGAGCCCGGGTGGCCCTTGGCGATGTCGGCCGCGTGCGCCGCGATCTTGTAGGCGATCAGGCCTTGCTTGACGTCATCGCGGTTGGGCAAGCCCAGGTGCTCCTTGGGCGTCACGTAGCACAGCATGGCCGTGCCCATCCAGCCGATCATGGCTGCACCGATGGCACTGGCAATGTGGTCGTAGCCCGGTGCGATGTCGATGGTCAGCGGGCCCAAGGTGTAGAAGGGCGCTTCGTGGCAGTGCTTGAGCTGCTCGTCCATATTCGCCTTGATCAGGTGCATGGGCACGTGGCCTGGGCCTTCGATCATGGTCTGCACATCGTGCTGCCACGCAATTTGCGTGAGCTCGCCCAGCGTCTTCAGCTCTGCAAACTGGGCTTCGTCATTGGCGTCGCTCAACGACCCGGGGCGCAGGCCATCACCCAGCGAGAAGCTCACGTCATACGCCTTCATGATCTCGCAGATCTCATCAAAGTGCGTGTACAGGAAGTTCTCTTGGTGATGCGAGATGCACCACTTGGCCAGGATCGAGCCCCCACGCGACACGATGCCCGTGCGGCGATTGGCCGTGAGGTGGATGAAGGGCAAGCGCACGCCCGCGTGGATGGTGAAGTAATCGACGCCTTGTTCGGCCTGTTCGATCAGCGTGTCGCGGTAGATCTCCCACGTGAGGTCTTCAGCCACGCCGCCGACCTTTTCCAGCGCCTGGTAGATGGGCACGGTGCCAATGGGCACGGGGCTGTTGCGCACGATCCAGTCGCGCGTGGTGTGGATGTGCTTGCCGGTGGACAGGTCCATCACGTTGTCGGCGCCCCAGCGGATCGCCCACACCAGCTTCTCCACCTCTTCTTCGATGGATGAGGTCACGGCCGAGTTGCCGATGTTGGCGTTGATCTTGACCAGGAAGTTGCGGCCAATGGCCATCGGCTCCAGCTCGGTGTGGTTGATGTTGGCGGGGATGATGGCGCGGCCGCGGGCCACTTCATCGCGCACAAATTCAGGCGTGATGACCTGGGGGATAGCGGCCCCCATCGAGTTACCACGCAGGCGAGTTTCGCGTTCGGCATCCACGCCGTACTTGGCGCGCCAGTCTTCAACCACTTCAGTGCGGCGCTGGTTTTCGCGCAGGGCCACGAATTCCATCTCGGGTGTGACGATCCCTTTGCGCGCGTAGTGCATCTGCGTCACGTTGTGGCCGGCCTTGGCGCGCCGCGGCGTGCGTTGCAGCGCTGCGGCGGCAGCGCGCAGAGCGGCCATGCGCTCGTCGTGGCGTTCATCGGGCTTGAGCCCATCGTCCACGGCCTGGATTGAGCGGCCTTCGTATGTTTCGGTGTCGCCGCGCGCCAGGATGGCTGCTTCGCGCACAGCGGGCAGGCCACGGGTCACGTCGATGTTGACGTTCGGGTCGGTGTAAGGCCCGGAGCAGTCATACAGCGTGACGCTGTCGCCATTGCTCAGGCTGACCTCGCGCATGGGCACGCGTACACCCGGGTGGTTGCCTTCCACATAGACCTTGCGGGACGCGGGCAGAGGCTCACGCGTCAGGCGCGCGAGTTCGCTCAGGGTGTGCAGGGCGACAGCGGGATCGGGGGCATTCATCGGCAGCTCCATCGGTGGCAGTGGTCAACACATGCTCCGAGGGGTGCCTGGGGCCGATCAGGTCGGCACAACCATGCCCTTGCCAGGCAAGGACGGGTCGGTCAGGTACAGCTCTTCTTTCGCCGGTATGAGCCGGATCAAGTTCAGCGGGTTCGGCTAAGCCATCTCAGCGCCCTGGCACGTCATCAACGTGCCGGGCACACCCCGGAGCAAGGCGCAGTGTAAGCGCAAGCGGTAGCCCGGGGCAAATGGAGGCTGTTGGTCAGCGGCGCACGCCAGCGTCGATGTTGGACGTGGTCTGCATCATGCTGATGCTGGCGTTGTGCTTGCTCATCGAGGGCTTGGCCGCAGCCAGCTCACGACTTTGCTCTGTCTGTACTGGCGCCTTGGTCGGCATGAAGTAAGACTTGATGTTGGCCAGGGCCTGATTGGCCTCGTGCGGCGTGGGCCCGATGAGCACAAGCAGCAGGGCCAGAGGGGCGATGGCGAACAAGGGACGCATGACAGTGGTGGGGCAACGATGGCCTGTTATGAAGGAGTTCTTCAGGTCAGTGTAGGTAGCTGCTCCAGGGGTCACCACCCCCGGCCCAGGGGGGCGGGGGCCCTTGTTCATGGGGGTTAACCCCTCATTGGGGGGTGTGCCGAGGCCGTATGTGCACGCGATGGTCTCGCGTGGCGGCTGTGGTTTCGCCACATCGGCCGCAGCCCCGGCCGCATGACGACGTGGCGGCAGAGGATGCCTGGGGGGCGCACACGCCAGCCGACGCCTGGTCCCTTGATGCGGTGAACAGGCCTCTCAGGGCGGGCCACCAGCGGCGGCTCACATAGGCCAGCGCGAGGGCCCCGGCCGCCAGCGTCACCCAGGTCTGCCAGTCGTTTGACATCTCAGCCCACCCACTTCATCGCCAGGTGGTACACGGCAAACGAGGCCACATAGGCCAGGCCAAACAGGTAGACCAGCATGGCCAGGGGCGTGCGCCAGCCATTGGTCTCGCGTCTGACCACGATCAGCGTGGACAGGCACTGCGGCGCAAACACGAACCAGGTCATGAGCGACAAGGCGGTGGGCAAGGACCAGGCATGCTGGATGAGGCCCGTCAGGGCCGTCGACAAGGCGTCACCGGTCTGAGACATGGCGTACACCGTTCCCAGTGCCGCCACGGCCACTTCGCGCGCGGCCATGCCGGGCACCAGCGCGATGCAGATCTGCCAGTTGAAGCCGATCGGGGCAAAGACCACTTCGAGCGCACGGCCAGCCATGCCTGCCAGGCTGTATTCGATGGGCGCGCCGGTGGCGCCATCGGGCGGCGCCGGGAAGTTCGACAGGAACCACAGCAGAATCATCAGCGACAGGATGATGGTGCCCACGCGCTGCACGAAGATGCGCGCGCGCTCCCACAGGCCGATCGCCAGGTTGCGCAGATGCGGCACGTGGTAGTCGGGCAACTCCATCAGCAGGGACTGCGCGCCGCCTTGCTTCATGAATTTCTTGAGCACCAGCGCCACCAGCATGGCCGACACGATGCCCGCCATGTACAGCGCAAACAGCACCAGGCCCTGCAGGTTGAAGATGCCGCCCACCGTGCGGTCCGGGATGAAGGCCGCGATCAACAGCGCATACACAGGCAGGCGCGCCGAGCAGGTCATCAAGGGGGCGATCAGGATGGTGACCAAACGGTCGCGGGGCTCGGCAATTGTGCGCGTGGCCATGATGGCGGGGATGGCGCAGGCAAAGCTCGACAGCAGCGGGATGAAGGCGCGCCCCGACAAGCCCACACTGCCCATGACCCTGTCCAGCAGGAAGGCCGCGCGCGGCAGGTAGCCGGAGTCTTCCAGCGCCAGGATGAAGCCGAACAAGATGATGATCTGAGGCAGGAAGACCAGCACGCCGCCTGCGCCGCCGATCACGCCTTCGACCAGCAGGCTGCGCAACATGCCGTCAGCCATGTGCGTCTTGACGAAGTCGCCGACCTGGCCCATGCCCGCATCGATCCATTCCATCGGTGGCGCAGCCCAGCTGAACACCGCCTGAAACACCAGGAACATCAGCGCCGCCAGAATGAGCGGGCCGAACACCGGGTGCAGCACATAGCGGTCCAGGTTGGCGGTCAGCTTTGAGCCGTTCTCGGGCATGGTCACGCAGTCAGCCAGCAACTGGCCGACGCGCCGGTGTGTGCCTTCCACGGCAGTCTGGGCAATGCGCTCCATGGGCCGGGGTGTGGCAGGCGAGGGCAGCGCGGCCCAGTCCAGTTGATCCAGTTGCGCGAGCAAGGCACGTTCGCCGCCAGCCTGCACGGCCACGGCCTCGACCACCGGCATGCCCAGCTCGGTTTGCAGCCTGGCCTTGTCGATGTGGATGCCGCGCTTGGTCGCCAGGTCCATCATGTTGATGGCCAGCACCATGGGCACGCCCAGCGTTTGCAACTCCAGCACCATGCGCAGGTTCAGGCGCAGGTTGGTGGCGTCGACCACGCAGACCAGGCCAACGGGTGCCGCTTCACCGTTGCGCACGCCGGCAATCACATCCCGGGTGATGGCTTCGTCGGGTGTGGCCGCCAGCAGGCTGTAGGCGCCCGGCAGGTCGAGCACACGCCAGGCTTGTCCGGCTGGTGAAATGAACTGGCCTTCTTTGCGCTCGACGGTCACGCCCGCGTAGTTGCCTACCTTCTGGCGGGCACCTGTGAGGCGGTTGAACAAGGCCGTCTTGCCGCAGTTCGGGTTGCCAACCAGGGCGATCAGAGGGGGGGTTAACACGGTGGGTGTCGCTGCCGACATGGGTCAGCCCACGACGACTTCGATCAGCGAGGACTCCAGCTTGCGCATGGCGAAGGTGCTGGTGCCGACCCGAACGGCCAGTGGCCCATGCCCGAAAAAGATACGCCGCAAGACCTGAACGCGCTCGCCGGGGACAAAACCCAGCTCCATCAAACGGCGCTTGAGTGCGCCGCCATCGTGGTGGCCGGTTTTGATGTCCTGGATGGTCGCCACCGCCCGTACGGGCAGCTTGTCCAGGGTGGTGGACGACGACTGGCTGTGGGGCATGTGCTGGGCGGACTTCATGAATCCATTCTAAATTCAAATGCGAACTATTCGCAATGTGGATGGTTGATGTAGGTCAGAGAAGGTCGGACTTTGGATGCCACGCGCTGCGGGCTTACCCCAGCCCGAAAGGGGGGTATTCCTCATCTTCCACTTCCAGACCCGTTTGCAGGTCCTTGATTCGTAAGGACTTTTTTTGTGTCAGTTTGCATCTAAATCGCGCCTAAGTCTTTGATTTCATTAGGCTTTTTTTTGCTTTCACCCTTGTTTTGGGGGTGCGGATCAGTTAAAGTGGGATTTAGTGCAAATTCGTGGGGTTTTGTGTGAGTCTTGTCTTCCAAGGGGCATCAGCGTTGTCGCTGGACGCAAAGGGGCGCATGGCCGTCCCTTCGCGCCATCGTGACGCCCTGCACGCCCTTTGCGCGGGTCAACTCACCATCACCAAGCACCCGGATGGTTGTCTGATGGTGTTCCCGCGCCCGGCGTGGGAAACCTTCCGTGACAAGGTGGCCGGTCTGCCCATGTCGGCGTCCGGCTGGAAGCGCATTTTCCTGGGCAATGCCATGGACGTGGACATCGACAGCGCCGCCCGCGTGCTGGTGTCCCCCGAATTGCGCGCCGCCGCCGGCATCAGCAAGGACGTGATGCTGCTGGGCATGGGCAGCCACTTCGAGCTCTGGGACGTCGAGCGCTACGCTGCACACGAAGCCGCTGTCATGGCGCAAGCCATGCCCGAAGCGCTCCAGGACTTCACCTTCTGACGCGATGCTAGAAGGAACCACACCTTGGCAGCATCAAACCGTCCTGCTGCACGAGGCGGTCGATGCCTTGTGGGATGCGGCCGCCGGGCCTGCGCCCCAGGGCGTCTATGTGGACGCCACGTTTGGTCGCGGCGGGCACTCGCGCCTGATTCTGTCCAAGCTGGGCCCTGAGGCACGGTTGCTGGCGCTGGACCGCGATCCGGATGCCATTGCGCACGCCACACAGGGCGAGGCGGCCATCGTCGACCCGCGCTTTCGCATCGAGCATGCGGCGTTCTCGTCGTGGGCTCAGGTGGTGTCCGAGCTGGACATGGGGCCGGTGCAGGGCTTGTTGATGGACATCGGGGTGTCTTCGCCCCAGATCGACAACCCCGTGCGGGGTTTCAGTTTCCGCTTCGATGCGCCGCTGGACATGCGCATGGACACCACCCAGGGCGAGAGCGCAGCCGACTACCTGGCGCGCGCCTCGGTCGATGAACTGACGGAGGTGATTCGGACCTATGGCGAAGAACGGTTTGCTTGGCCCATTGCAAAGGCGCTTGTCGCTCGCCGCGATGAAGGCCACCCTGTGCGCACGACCGCCGAGTTGTCAGCGGTCGTGGCTCGTTCGGTCAAAACCCGTGAACACGGGCAAGACCCCGCCACCCGCACCTTTCAGGCTCTTCGGATTCACGTCAACCGTGAGCTCGGCGAGCTTGAAGATGCGCTGGCATCTGCATTGAAGATGCTGGCGCCGGGCGGGCGGCTGGCGGTCATCAGTTTCCATTCGCTGGAAGACCGCATCGTCAAGACCTTCATCGCGAAACACAGCCGCGAAGAGGTTGACCGCCGCGTGCCTTTTGCGCAGCCCAAGCCTTTGATGCTGCACGCCGTGGCGCGCATCAAGCCCTCCGACGCCGAGATCGCCGGCAACCCGCGTTCGCGTTCGGCGGTGCTGCGTGTGGCCGAGCGCACGGACGTGCCCTGGTCATCGCAGCCTGGCGCGAGCGAGTCGGGCAAGGGGCGGGCCAAGTCAGGCGGTAAGGCGGGCGGTAAGGCTGGCACCAAGGACGTCATCACCAAATCGGGTTCGGTCAAGGGAGGCCGCCGATGATGGCTCGCCTCAACTTCCTGCTGGCCCTGGTTCTGCTGCTGAGCTGCTTGTGGCTGGTGCGTTCCAGCTACGATGCCCGCCGCCTGTTCGTCGAGTTGGAGAAGGCCCAGTCCCAGTCCCATGAGTTGCAGATCGACTACGAGCGTTTGCAACTGGACAAGCGCGCCCAGGCCACACCCTTGCGTGTTGAAAGGCTGGCCCGCGAGAAGCTGCGCATGTTCAACAACACGGGTGTCACGCATTACGTGAGCACCTCGGCCTCTGCCGCCGCAGTGGCCGCGTCGGGAGCCCAGCCATGAGCCGCGTGGGCGACCTGTTTCGCCGCCTGCGGGGGCAGCCGCGCCGGCAAGGCTCGGGCGCCATGCCCACCGTGCGCTACGCGACCAGCCCCTTGCTGGCCTCGCGCACGCCGCCCTGGCGCGTCAAGTTCCTGATCGGTGCCATCGGCCTGGGCTGTG
>Ga0209066_10006712_pt1 | contig 11653 bp, 9 predicted proteins | sample All_14_2_FD_187198 | JGI IMG/M metagenome (GOLD analysis project Ga0209066, IMG submission 187198) | Freshwater microbial communities in response to fracking from Pennsylvania, USA - Allegheny Zone_MetaG_DW_15 (SPAdes) (version 2) ...
AGAACACTTTTTTAGAGTGTGAAATCCTCTTTTATCTTTCACGTCAATTAAATTCAAAAGACATGCTCACTCATAAGTTGCTTTTTGAGAAGAGCATGTCTTTTGAATTGTCAATCTATATAAGGCAATTGCTTGTTACTCGATCAAGGATATGGTAGGTGGTTGAGGATCGCGTCTGTTTTCGTTGGCTTTATAACTCACAAACACATCCGCAGTACCATTTGAGCTCACGTTATAGCCAATCAATTGGCTGTTTATCGCTGTGCCATCGGCATTGCCACGATAGTCGATGCATGCCGAAGGAGCAAGGACTGTGCCATACAGTGTACCCAAACCATTTCCGCGCCATTGAACTACCTGTGCATTGTTGCTTGTAAATGAAGTGCATGGTGTAGCATCATATGCAACGATCATGTAGTAGCTATTGTATACTCCAGACGTTGTGGGTGTACCTGAGAAACCACCTCCACCTGCAAACTTCAGTTTAAAGTCCATGTCGGTTACGTACATGGTAGCATTGTCAAGGATAATATCCTTTTGGTCGTATGCATCAAAATCTGAAATGCAATAAATACCATTGCTGAGGGTCACTGATCCGCCGCTGGGTGATGGTTGGGGTAAACCAACATCTCCTGGGGTTCCGTCACAAGGGTTGGGAGGCATTATGGCAAGCACATCAGCTGGGTAGTTTATCTTTTGACTCGTTTGATTATTATTGGAGCACGAGAAGTTTGATGCTGTTCCAACTGCTGATGCGCAGTAACCAGGATCAAATGTGACCGAGTTGCCGTTCTTCGAAAAGGCGCAGCCATTTGAGAAAATACCACCGCCTTTTACGATCCATTTAGCCGAGTTGCTATTGCCGCTGTCAAAGCCGCAGTCGGTCAGGCTTGGGTTGAGCCCAACAATCGCATTTCCATTGAAAAGTGGGGCGATGTACGTTCCGCAAGCCCGTGATGTTGCGGAAACTACATTTGTCATGGTATCGATTCCCACCACTCTGGCAAAGGATGTGTTCATAACCGAGGTTATTGTTACAGTAATATCCAGGTTATTTGATGAGCCAGCAGGACAAGTTCCAGAGGGTGATGCAGCAGTGGTTATGACTACATTGCTGCTGGCATAGCCATTATCTTCTGCAACATCCAGCCCAGCGGCATTCAAGTCATTGCCTTTTACTTTGGCGAGTGCAGCAGCGTAAGCTGCGGTGTCTGCTGCATTTTGGGCATGCCGTCGATCTGAGTAAGCCAGCCCTCCATCTACGGTCAATCCTGTAATCCCAATCAAGCCTATGATGGCAAAGACGATCAAGATGAGCGCTTGCCCGCGTTCAGATTTCTGTTCTTTTTTCATGATTTTCTCCTTCTCCCTATGGACATGTTGGGGAGAGAATTGTATTTGTTACTTGCGCCCGTAAGGTTATGAACTGACTTCCGATCATGGTGCCAACCAATGGTGTTGAAATCGGATGTTGGTGAACAACATTAATTATGATCTTGTGAGGGCCTGAAGTAGGACCTGTTCCTGCAGTGATACCTTCACATACATTGTTAGGGTCACTATAAGATATGGTAATGTCACCCGGATTTATAACAATTATGTCAGAGGCGGCTGCGATGATGCGATTTTGGATACCGGTTGTGTCGGTAGGATTGATCGAACCAAAGACAGCTCCATCCTGCGCTGCATCACGCATTGTGGTGTATGAAAAAATCGCGACACCGAACTCGAAGGCTCCCATAAGAAGCATCAGGATGACCATTAAGCTAATCGCCAGCTCCACCAGGCTTTGTCCGTGCTCGGGTCGTTTGGGTCGTGAGATGCACGCTTTGATCTGTAGCATACGATTTTCCTTATTAATCACCGACAATCAAAGGCGAACAACCACTTTCTGCAAACGTGATGGTGATCAATTCATTATTGGTTTTCGAATAGTTCTTGTTGAACGTAAAGAGCAGAGTTTTTGTCTCGCCTGGTGCCAAAGTTACACTCCCAGAGAATGGTGCGGATATGGTCAATGGAGAGACACGATTTGCGCTGCTACCGGAATATATCTGAAAACCACCCAGTGAGATGGATACGAGATATTGCTGCGGGTTTGAATTGAAATTCCAATTTTCAAGTTTAATACTTTTGATCTTTATTGTATCGCTGGAAGTGATGGCATTGGTGATATCCACAGACATCTGGTTGGTGCGTGGGAAGCTAACACCTTTAGTTCCGCCAGTCCCATGAGATGTGTTACATACAAAGTTCGAGGGGATGACAAGACTTTCACTGTCATTTATCGGGCTGCCACCATTACTTCCAGTGCCGGTCGCTGTGATGGTGATATATCCAGTTGCCAAATCTGCAGCAGTAGGTGTATAGGATACCGGATTACAGTCGAAAGACTCCCCAGATGCCAGAGTAGCTGGAGCTCCGCTGCATGTAATGGCTCCAAGGAAAGCATTTGCTGATACTGAAAATGGTCCGCTTAAGGTAGTGCTACCGGTGTTTTGTAAATTAAATTTGATGGAGAGAGGGGTGCTAGTAGTTTTGAAATTGTCCGGTGTTGAAATAATGGACAAACCCAATCGAGGACCACTGGTTATAACGATAGTTTTCGTAGTTTGAGTAGAAGAAATCTCTTGTACGCCTGCCTTTGCATATGCAATAGCAACATTGGTAATGATATTCTTGTTGATGTCAGATGCTTTTACTGTGTATGCCAATGTACATGTTATGGTCGCAGAAGGAGCTAGTGTGGTGGTAGATGGACAAGTCGGTATCACACCGAGATTGAATTCATTGACCAAGAATGGTGAACTCAATGTGATATTACCAGTATTGGATATGACATAATTGTAGTTAATGACAGTACCTGCTGCAATTGTAGGAAGCGGTGAAGGCGGATTAATGGCAAGAGTGATGGTAGCATTTTGTGTGACAGTTACGGTTGAGCTTTTTAAGCCGGATGTCATTGTTCCTCCGGCTGCGGTGGCATAGGCTTGATTAGTTATAGATCCTGCATCCAGATCTGCCTGGGTTACAAAATAATCACCAGTACATGTGATAGTCCCGCCTGGGGCAATCGAACCGTTAGGACAACTAAGATTTACAGGCGATCGGTTATCAACTATTGCATATGGTCCGTTTATTGTGTTGATGCTGGAATTATTCTTGAGAATGTAATTATAGGTTATTTTCTGGTTAAGTGTGGCTACATTGATTGGTGAAGCGAAGACGCTCAAGGTGAGCAACGATGTTTCCACCTTTGCGGTTGCTGTATTTGATGTCACCTGGGTGGAATTAAAAACTGCTGTGGCGGTCGCCGTATTGGTCACAGAACCGGCAGAAACATCAGCAGCTGTGATGACATAGGAAGCAGTACATTGGACATAGGCTCCCGGTGCGATGGTTGAGGTTGCGCCGGAGCAGTTAATCTGGTTGGAAGGTATGATGTTGTCGGTAACAGTGTAAGGAGATTGAAGGGTAACGTTACCAGAATTGATTAGTTTGTAAGTGTAAGTGACCGTGGACCCTGCAACTGTTGCTATTGTTGGGTCTACTGTTTTTTCTAAAGTAAGTGAAGCTAATTGAGATGCAGTCAAGGTTAGGGAGACCGAATTTGATGTTACTCCTGAACCGTTTGCGACAGCGGTGTGAGATATTGTGCCAGCATCCAGATCTGCCTGGGCGATCGTAAGCGTACCGGTGCACGTAGTACTTGCTCCAGGAGCCAGTGAATTTGCTGCCCCGCTGCAATTAACAGACACTCTATTATCCATTATTGAAAAGGGACCATTGGTTGAGTACAAAGTTGAACTGTTAGTCAGTGTATAGGTGTAGGTTATCACTTCTCCAGCTTGGCTGTAAGTGTTTGACGACCTTGTAACGTTGAGTGTAAGTGTGCCAGTTTGTCCCCCCCATGTTCCGCCGGACGAATCAAGGGGAACATTAATTTCGACAGACGTAAGAATAGTTCGCTCTGCTTCACTTGTGATTGTAAATGATTGAAATGAAGGAATTAGTCTTGAAACAGAAATAATTGGTGACCATTCAGCAGAAACTTGAACTTTAATACGATCCCCATTTTGGAGTGTGTTGTCATTCATACTGGAGCATGTATCTACAGTAGGGTCAGGGTTTACTCCAGGGATCGCAACACCATTTGTGCCTCCGGGGCCACGATCGTAGGTAATATTTATATCGTTGAATGAATTGATAAAGCCCACACGATTTGCAGCATCATTAATGCCGGAACAATCCCGATAAAAAGGAATACCACTGTCATTTGTGCCAATTGTCGATCCATAGCGAACTGCTTGGCGGGCGGCAGTAACAGTAGAACTGTAGATAAATAAAAGCCTGCCTGTTTCCAGCAAACCATAAACTACCAATAACAAAATAGGCAGGGCTAAGGCAAATTCAACCATACCCTGCCCCGCATATTTGCGTGGATTTGAAGAAGGAATAAGAACTTTTAATTTGTTCATTGTTTTGGTCATTTCGTAGCCTCGTAATAAAAACGAACCGGACTTTCTTTGCCAGGTTCGCTTGGGGAGCATGGTTGATGCGATGAAAACAGTATTGGCTTTTGCGATTCTGGCGATTGTCGCCATGTACTGGCTTAATTTTGGCGTGATATTGCCACCATTTTCGCGATAATCAATTTCATTTTATCATAATGTGGTTTTTCACGTTCTCATCAACTTTGTTAGGCAAAAATGGCAAAAACTATAGAAATTAAGTTTTTTGCAAGGTTTTTGACCACCTTTCAAAAAACAATAAATCTATACGATTCTATACTTTCGTTCGGTTTCAACTGGTTGCAACTCCATTTTAATTTGATTACAGAGATGTATTCCCTTCCAGCTTGAGCTCCTTTTTTTCAACTTCTATATCAGCGGCTTGTAGAAAATTGAGGGCATTTTCATCCGTGCGGTATGCCACGCTATAAACAATACGTGATATACCAGCGTTGATGAGAGCCTTTGTGCAATTAATGCAGGGCAGATGTGTTACATAGCAAGTAGCCCCCTTGGTTGAAACTCCATGAAGGGCGGCTTGAATAATCGCATTGGTTTCCGCGTGAATGGTGCGGACACAGTGTCCATCCACCATGAGATGCCCGATTTCGTCGCAGTGATCCTGTCCAGCAGGGGAGCCGTTGAAACCTGTGGTGAGAATACGCTTATCTCGTACAAGGACACACCCAACAAAGGCGCGGTCACAGGTGCTTCTTTCAGAAACAGCAAAGGCAATTTTCAGAAAGTATGAATCCCAATCAGGGCGCATGAGTCAACTCCAGTGGAATGTAGTTCACAGTTAATTATAAGTGTATCGAAATCTTTGGAAGTAAGACATCCCCCAGTAGGAGGATGAACGCTTCAGGCGTAGATTTCAGCTTGGTTGCAAAAAAACAAGCCCTCGCTTCGGGTGAGGCGAGGGCTTGTCCATCTTTATTCGACAGTTACAGACTTTGCCAGATTACGAGGCTGATCCACATCCAAACCTCGGATAGTGGCAATGTGATATGCCAACATCTGCAGCGGCAAGACCGTCACCACAGGCGAAAGCATCCACGGAGCATCGGGAACCCAAAGCACATGGTCTGCCATGTCTTTAACAAGCTCATCGCCTTCAGTAGCAACTGCAACGACCATACCGCCACGTGCCTTTGCCTGTTGGATCTGAGAGATCATCTTCTCATGCCAGGGATCCTTCGGCGCAATGCACAACACAGGCATTTCCTCATCAATCAGCGCTATCGGACCATGCTTCATTTCTCCAGCTGGGTATCCCTCAGCGTGAATGTATGAAATCTCTTTAAGCTTCAATGCACCTTCATAGGCAATTGGCATATTAATGCCACGACCAAGATACAAACATCCCTCAATATCTTTGAGAGCGTGCGCAACCTTTTCGATTTCGGCTTCCTTATCCATCACCCGACCAACAAGGTCTGGAACAAGGCGCAGGTCAGCTACAAGTTCATGGCGGGTCTTATCATCGATTACCCCACGCAGATCTGCAAGCAAGATCGCCAGCATGTATTGATCAACTAACGGCGCAGTAAAAGCCTTGGTTGAAGCAACCCCGATCTCGGGTCCCGTTTGCATCGAAATAAATCCATCTGAAGTGCGCATCGCTTGCGAACCGATTGCATTGACGATACTCCAAACAATGCCGCCCTTGCGCCGTCCTTCTTCCATGGCAGCAAGCGTATCGGCAGTTTCACCCGATTGCGAAATAGCAAGCACAACCGTATTTTCATCCACGATTGGATCGCTATAACGGAATTCCGAACCGATCACAACCTCCACCGGGATACGCGCGATCTTTTCGATGAGATATTTTCCGACCATCCCTGCATAAGCAGCGGTGCCGCAAGCAGTGATGTAAATGCGTTGAATGCGTTTTGCAAGTTCTGGAGTGAGATTCAATTCAGGCAGGCGAATGCGTCCCTCTTTGAAATCGACACGTCCCGCAAGAGTATCCGTTAGCGCGCGCACCTGCTCATGGATTTCTTTTTGCATAAAGTGGCGATACTCGCCTTTTTCTGCTGAAACTGCATCAAAAGAAATGTTATGAATTTCAGGTGAAACCGCTTCGCCATCGATCGTTTCCACACGCACGCTATCTTTGGTCACAACAACCATCTGTCGCGACTCCAAAAAGATCATTTTACGCGTGTGCTCCAAAATAGCAGGAATATCAGAAGCAAGGAAATTCTCACCATCTCCAAGCCCTACAACCACACCGCCAGCATTACCAATGCGTGCTGCAATGATCTTATCGGGTTCATCCGTAGAAAGCAGCAACACAACATTCGCACCTTCAATCTGTTTGAAAGTTCGGCGCGCCGCCTCTTCAAAAGAAATACCGGACGCTTTATGATTCTCCGCAAGATGAACGATCGTTTCGGTGTCAGTGTCTGAATTGAACTTCACACCTTCAGCCCCAAGTTCATCTTTCAACTCCAGAAAATTTTCAACAATACCGTTATGCACCACCACCATCTTTCCAGTATTGCCAACGTGGGGGTGAGCATTGCGAGCCGAGGGCGCCCCATGCGTTGCCCAGCGCGTATGACCAATTCCCGGCGCACCGATCAACGGTGACTTGCCAACCAAATCCACCAGCTGTTGCAACTTACCTGCATCTCTTCGAACATCGATCTGCCCATCGTTGATGACGGCAACACCCGCAGAGTCATACCCGCGATACTCGAGTCGCTTAAGACCATTAATGATGATCGGAGTCGCATCGCGAGGTCCGATATATCCGACGATTCCACACATGATAGGATTCCTCCAATTAATTTGATTTGAGAGACGAAAACCAAACGCCTCGAACTTAAACGACGCCTGATCATTCGACCCATAAATTGTGCCACGCCTTGACCTTTGCTGCCGCAATCGCTTGCCGCACTTGTAATCAAGGTTTCATCTGGAGGGAAAGATGGGCGGGTCATGGCAGACCCGGAAGGCTTCCGCTGATCACTCGATTTTCCCAGTTCATTCATAAACTGGTTAACTCCATTTCGCAATGGAGAACCTTCATCCTCGTCAACTCTGATGTCTTACCAGAGTCCATGCGCTGTCTTTCCCGTATAAAGTTGTAAGTGAACCTCCTTTCGTAAATAACGGCAGCATTATACCGTAGAAAAAGTTTTATTCAGAAACTCAGGCATTTGCTAATAAATTCTTTATTTTACGAGATGTACTTCTGGAATTGTGTATGTATCCCAATTTTGTTCATCTTTGTAATTGATCTCAACATTATCTGTTCCATCTACCCCAACATAGTAAGCAATGATCTGGCTGTGATAAGCAGCACCTCGCATAGAGTCGAGTCCATTGATTCTCAGATCGGCGCCCGGAGCAAAGATCATGCCTTGATATCTAGAAGTATCACTCCCGCTAAGGTTGATCAATCCTCGATTTTCAAATGGCATATAAATTAGCAAACCATCATTCGGACCAGATTTTGGCGCGCTCAGGTCGATTTCAGCATGTCCACTGATTTTGATATCGCCATCTTCCATCAAAATGGTAACACCATCCCCGATCAATTCATATCCCTCCGTAACAATAAAATCGTCATTAAGACAATAAACACCGCCTTCTAAGTAATGAACCCCTTCAGGCGGAAAAACGCCTTCATCCCAAGTGCCAGGTTTCATGAACCCAGTCTCTTCATCAATGCTGGCAACTTTCTCCCCGCAATTTGTACGAGGTAATTTATAAGCAAGCGGAAATGGTACGGGCGCAACCCCAGTCTCAATGGGATACGGAGTAATTAATTGAGGCTTCTGTATATCTGCGCCGCCCACAACAGTGATTCGACTGGCATCTTGCACACGGATGCTTCCGCTTCCAAAAGACATAAAAGCACATTTCGGATTATCAGAATTTACAAATAACCCGCCACCAACTAATGTTAGAGTTGCTTCGCCATGTACCCAAAAACCACGCCTGCGTTCACATTCTGAACGAGGAGCCAAACTAACTAGAGCATAGCCAGGGAACATCTCACCGATTTCAGATGGCTTAGATCGTGAGACTGCTTGAGCGATGCTCGTAATGGTTGGTATACCAATGGCAACGCCAAAGTAGGTCCGTAAATGCGATGTAATGATGACTTCTATGTACTCCGAATTCCCTTTGTAAGGTCCACTCAGTGGGGGAGTGTTCATTTCAACGGTGTTTGAAATTCCATCATTGTTATATCCATTGGCGGCAGCAGTTGCTAGTGCTGACGCTCGCCAATTCCCACCCTCGATCCTCGTTAATGCCGCAGTCAACGCTGCGGCAGAGGCGGCAGTATCTGCCCTGCGGCTGTCGATAAAAGCATTCGTTCCATCGATTGCGATCGCTGAAGCACCGATCAAGCCAATGATCGCAAAAACAATCAAGATCATTGCCTGACCTTTTTCTTTTTTATAGTGTAAATAATTATTTATTCGCATGGTGGTTGAAGAATAACATTTGATGCATATCCGGTGAGTTTGATCGTATCAGAACCGATGATTTCACCAGTAAACGGCATAACGATGGGATAGTTATAGGAAACACGTACCTCGACATAATTGGCAACTCCTTTTGAAACACCTTGGCAGGCTTTGCCTTTGATCTTGACCTCCACACTCACATTATCTGTATTTCTGAGGTCAACTGGTGAAGAAAACACTTCCCCTTCTTGACGGGGAAGAATATTTCGCGCCCGATTTTCGATCTGCTCCTTGTTTCCGGGATTGAAGGAAGCATATAGTGCTCCTTCTTGGGCTGCGTCTCTCAAGATGGAATAAGAAAAAAGCGCCATGCCGAAGTCAAAAGTACCCAAAAGAATCAATAATATGACTGGCAAGCTAACAGCCAATTCAACTAGACTCTGCCCTTTTTCCTTATTCATCATTCTGAAAGTTTTGTTATGCATGATTAATTTCTTGAGTCAACAGGGTAATTCGTACATCCGGGGGTACTAATAGTTATGATAATACGTTCAGTACCATCCTGAAAAACATAATCTTTATCAAATGTAAACTCGACCACTGATTCGCCTGTTGGAATGAATGGATAGTAGGCATCAATAAATGCAGAAGGTGCGAACAACTCACCTGTCCATAATTGACCATCTAATTCCACTTGGTTAAGTCGTAGAGAAGGCGCACCGCCAGTATCATGATTCCATTCAATATATACAGTGGCAGTGGAAAGTGTAAAACCTGTATTATTGAAAATTTCCATAGACATGACATTGTCATCGATTACTAATGGACCATGGGCTACATTATATTGCCCTGTGCAGTTGATGGGGGTTGAGGTTGCAGTAGGTATCTTTGTCGATGTTGGCGTAATGGAGGGTGTGAATGTTAATGTTGGCGGAAGAGTGCTGGTCGGTGTCCTCGGGAATGCAGTACGAATAGCTTCATATGTAGCATTGAAAGTGGCTGTTTTAGTTGGTGGCACAGCATTTTCATCGGGTGTTCGAGTAGCAACCTTAGAAGGTGTTGGCGTTTCAGCTTTAAATCCAGTGGGAAAAGCTGAACCAAATATGGGAACAGAAATCAAAAAGGTACGAGCATTGGCTGATACGACCTCGAGCGGTTCAATATTCGCTATTGAGAGAATTGGTTCGTACGATGCGGAAACCTGTACAATGATCCGATCTCCGTTACGGATAATATTATCGCCAATTGGGCAAGTATCCGCATCTGGACTTGGATCAATGTCCAGAATTGGTATTTGTTCCCCATCTGTTGTTATTCCTCGGTCATATGTAATATTGATCTCGTCAAATTCCGTCAAAATGGCAGACCGATTGGCAACATCTCGTATTCCATCACAATCTTGATAGTAAGTAGTGTTTGTAATAGGCTCTCCGCTTCCTGCTCCGTATCTTGCTGCTTGTCGAGATGCATTTGCAACAGATGCGAAAATGAAGATGAGGCGCGACACCTCAATAATGCCATATATAAGCACAATAAGCACTGGAAGCGCCAGCATGAATTCAACCATAGCTTGAGCACGCTTGGTTTGAAGTTTTCTTTTTGGGGATGGATTTCGTTCAGGATAAATCATTTTTATATACTAATTCGGTAACAGTGACCTTAATAAGTTTGGAAAAAAAACAATTAATGCAGCACCAACGATGAAATACGGACCATAAGGTATGAAAACCATTAATGCGTTGGCGTTGTATCTTCTTGTTATCAGCAAACCAACAACTAAAAAGAAACTTACAATCCCGCCGAGTAGTGTGCTGATAATTATCAAGAACCATATTAATGGCCACCCAACCAGAAAGCCTAAAATAGTAACAAGAATGACATCTCCTTGCCCCATTGCTTCTTCATCATCTACATCCACTCCCTGTGATTTCATTCGCTTTGCTCTAAGTTTAGAAAATAAAACACCGAAGAAATAAAACCCAAGCATGATGAGCAAACCGCCAAAACCACCTAACAGCGTTGGGATTAATCCATGGGCAGCGAATCCAAACCCAAACGCAAGCAAGGAGCCGGCAATACTGGTCGGGTGCAAAATTAGGCGGTGTTCCATGTCGATCACAAAAACAATTCCCATGTATGTCAAAAGGATTATGCCTGCCCAAAATCCTAACATGGGAGGGTTTGAGTAAATGTAAACGCTCAAAGCCATCAAAGAAATTTGAACCAACCATACCCTGGTTGTTCGTTGGTGCCCATTGGCACAGTGCTGAAAAAATAAATATTCTTTTGCTGAATATTGATGACCGCATTGCAGGCATACGGGTTTGCTAAGTTGCCTTGTATAGGGAAGGACATCTGCAAGGTAATTTACTAACCATCCAGAAAACCATCCGAAAAGTAGAGGGATTATCCATTCAGAAATCATGAAATCATTATAATTCCAAATCTTATATAAGTTAAAAAGGCGTATTCATGTAAACCAGTTGCAATGTTGTTGGCAGATTATTCAAATCGCCATTACAATTTTGAAAGATAGGAGATATTAACATGGAAGAATTTGTAATTGAAGGTGGAATTCCTCTGAACGGTGAAGTTACTCCCTCTGGGAACAAAAATGCGGCACTGCCTTTGTTGGCGGCCTGTCTGTTGACAGATGAGCCTGTAACAATGCGAAATATCCCGCAAATACGCGATGTTTTGGCGATGAGAAAATTG
>Ga0209066_10006713_pt1 | contig 11651 bp, 15 predicted proteins | sample All_14_2_FD_187198 | JGI IMG/M metagenome (GOLD analysis project Ga0209066, IMG submission 187198) | Freshwater microbial communities in response to fracking from Pennsylvania, USA - Allegheny Zone_MetaG_DW_15 (SPAdes) (version 2) ...
TGGCGCATGGGGGCCGCGTCGTGGGTGTGGATCGGGATCACCCGGGTGCGGGCATCGGGTTTGAGGTTGCCGCAGGCGCAGGCCCCCGCCAGCAGGCTGCGCTCTTCTTCCACCATCTCTTGCGGGAAGCAGTCGGACGCCAGCATCAGGTAGCGCTGGTTGGCCTCGTCGGACCAGCGCACCGCCACCGCGTCGGCCTTCATCACCTGTCGCACGCGCTGAGAAAACCCGCGCGAGAGCTCTTCAATGGTGTTGGCGCTGGCCAGAAAAGCGCTCACCTCGTACAGCGCTTCCAGGCGCGCGCGCTGCGCTTCGATGCGGCGCGTCTTCAACTCCACCTGGCTTTCCAGGCCCTCGTACATCGACTGCAGTGTGGCGGCCATGCGGTTGAAGCCGGCCGCCACCTGGCCAAATTCGTCGTGCGTGTTCACCGCCACCCGTACCGAAAATTCCCCCGCCTCCAGCTGGCGCAAGCCCTGGCGCATCTGGGCCAGCGGGTTGATGACAAACCGGTAACCGGTGTAGAGCATGATCACCGCCGCGCCAATGGCCAGCGCCATCATCAGGAACTGAAACAGGTTCAGGATGGCGGTGAGGCCCGACAACTCTTCTTCAATGGCGCGCACCAGGCGGTCAATGGCGTCCACAAACGTGTTCACACCCTGCAGCGACGCCTGCGCCGAGGCGCCGTCTTGCAGCCACAGGCTGCGCTGCACCTGCCAGAGTGACTGCACCGCCGCAAACTCGCGGCCCACGCTCTCGTCCCACGGCACAAACAGCGGCCGGCTCGGGTCGCCGCTGCGCAGCAGGTCCAGGCTTTCGTCGAACTGCGCCACTAGGGCCGCCACCTCGGCCGGTGGCAGCTGGGCCTGCACCGCGCTGGTGAGCCGCCAGGTCTGCATGCGCAGGCGCCCTGCCTCGTTGACTGCAGCCGCACCGCCTTCGAGCTGCCAGGTGACCCACAGCGTGAGCCCAATGGAGGCCAGCGCCACGACGAGCAGACCCGCGCCGATGCGGACCAGCTTGGTGGAGAGGGAGGCGGTGGATGACATGTTCATAGGTTAGCGGCTTTGTGCCGACCCCGATACCGGAGCGTCCCCCGGTGCCGGAGACCCCGGTGCGGGCAAGGGCATGCGGGCTGCAATGCAAGGTCGGTATTTTAACATTCACATAAAATGCATGTTTTAAACTCGACTGTCTCTGACGCCATGACCCACGTCGTTACCGAAGCCTGCATCCGCTGCAAGTACACCGACTGCGTCGATGTCTGTCCGACCGATGCGTTCCGCGCCGGACGCAACATGCTGGTGATCGCGCCGGACGAATGCATCGACTGCGCGGTGTGCATTCCCGAATGCCCGGTGCAAGCCATCTTCCACGAAGAAGACTTGCCGGCGGCACAGCGCAAATTCATTCCCATCAACGCCGATCTGAGCCAGCGCTGGCCGCTGATTTCGCGCCGCCAGCCTGCGCCCGACGACGCCGAGCACTGGGCTGGCGTGCAGGACAAGGCCGACCAGCTCGACCCACAGCCTGCAGGCACCACCACCCCCAAGAACCCCTGAGACCATGGCACACCCCTCTGAACCGGCTGCCCAGCCGGTGTTTTTCCCCCAACTGGACCAGCAACAGAAGATCTATCCTCGCTCGGTGAGCGGTCGCTTTGCGCGCTGGCGCTGGGTGATGATCTGGCTGACCCAGATCGTGTTTTACGGCCTGCCCTGGCTGCAATGGAACGGCCGCCAAGCCGTGCTGTTCAACCTGGAGGAGCGGCACTTTTACGTGTTCGGCCTGGTGCTGCAGCCGCAGGATTTCATCTACCTCGCCGCGCTGCTCGTGCTCTCGGCACTGGGGCTGTTTTTCGTCACCGCCATCGCCGGCCGCGTGTGGTGTGGCTACGCCTGCCCGCAGACCGTCTACACCGAGATTTTCCTTTGGGTCGAGCGCCGCATCGAGGGCGACCGCAGCGCGCGCATGCGGCTGGATGCGAAGCCCTGGGGGCTGGAGAAGCTGGCGCGCAAGGCCGGAAAGCAGGCGGCCTGGATCGCCATCGCGCTGTTCACCGGTTTCAGCTTTGTCGGTTACTTCATCCCCATCCACACCCTGGCCGAGCAGAGCCTGGCGCTCACGCTCACGCCCTGGGCCACCTTCTGGGTGTTCTTCTATGGCTTCGCCACCTACGGCAACGCCGGCTTCCTGCGCGAACAGGTCTGCAAGTTCATGTGCCCCTACGCGCGCTTCCAGAGCGCGCTGATCGACATGGACTCGATGGTCATCGCCTACGACACGAAGCGTGGCGAGAACCGGGGCGCGCGCTCGCGCAAGGCCGACCCGAAGGCGCTGGGCCTGGGCGACTGCATCGACTGCACGCTGTGTGTGCAGGTCTGCCCGACCGGCATCGACATCCGCAACGGCCTTCAGAACGAATGCATCGCCTGCGCGGCCTGCATCGACGTCTGCGACGAGGTGATGGACAAGATGGGCTACGCCCCGGGCCTGATCCGCTATTCGTCGGGCAACGGCATCGAGCAGGGCTGGTCGGTGGCGCGCATGCTGCGGCGGGTGTGGCGGCCGCGGGTGCTGACCTACGCCGCGCTGCTGCTGGTGCTGGGCAGCGCCTTCGTCTGGAGCGTCGGGAGCCGCAGCGACTACGGCGTGGCCGTCAGCCGCGACCGCGGCGCACTGGCGCGCCAGACCGGCAATGGCGATGTCGAAAACACCTACCGGCTGCAGATCACCAACAGCCTGGAGCAGGCCAGTGGCTATACCGTGCGCGTCTCGGGCATCGAGGGGCTGCGGCTGGACACGACCGCCGGGCTGTCGGTCGGCGCCACCAGCACCGCCAGCATGGCGGTGCGGCTGGTGCTACCGCAGGCCTGGGCGCAGCGCCACAGCGGAGAGACGCTGCCGGTGGTGTTCCAGATCGATCCCGACACGACCGGCACGCACGCGTCGGTCGCGGTGAAAAGTACCTTTCTCGTGCCGCGCTATTGACGGCGCCGAGGCTTCAATATGTACACGCTGCACAGCAGACGCCAGGGTGCATTCATGTTGGTGGCTGTTCGCCTGTTCCATATTTCTTAACCAGAGTTAATCAATAAGGATTTATCTGCACTCCGTTGACGCGAGCGGCGTGTAGCCGCTTGCCCAACTGGAGCCTCTTGACGCTCAGTTGCGCCGGAGGAACGTGAGAGCAGGATTCGGCGCACATCTCTGTACGGCGTGCACCGACAGATGTCGGGGTCGCTCAATCGTGCCAGCACGTTGCGCGCTGCGTTGGTATCCGCCTGGATCACGTCCCCGCTCGCGCGGTAAAACTTGTCGCCCACCCGCTTGCCTTGCAGCAAACCGGTGTGCGAGTCCATTTGCGACGTATAGGCGGCGTTGACGGTGTGGTGCACCGCTCCACGCTGCTTGCATACTTCTTCGAGGGACTGGGCCAACACGCCTTTGGCCCATCCGCTCATGCGGCGGTTGTATGGCCGCCACTGAACCTTGCTGCTGATCGGGCTGCTGAGGTCTTCCGAGACCACGAAGCCCGCCTTGTCCACCACCGTGTGGGCGCTCTGGTAGGCGATGGTGCGCAGCACCTGCTGCGCCCGGTCCCGGCGCGCATCAAGCTTGATGCAGCCCAGGTTGCATGCCTGGATGCGATCGGCCTTGGCAATGCGGCCCGCAGCACGGTGTTTCTTCTGCAGCGCATGCAGGCGGTTGCGCTGTTTGCCCGTCGCAGACTGCGTGTCGCTGAAGGCGCTCAGGACCCGGCCAAAGCTGCAGCCGTGCGCCTGGCCATCCGAGTCCGCAAAGGCCTGGGTGTAGCCCTTGTCGATGCCCAGCTGGCCCGCGCCAGCGGCGCGCCCAGGCTGCTTGGTGTTGCGTAGTGGATCTGAACCACATCCCCATTGAGCACCACACGTAGGTTGCTGCTCTGCAGGCGCATGCCTTTGCCGCTGCTGGTGGTGACCAGGTCGATGTGCGACCCGAACTTCGGCGCGATCCGGATGCGCACCACCAGCTTGCCATCGGCAACAAACGACTGGTGCTTGTCCGAGCGCACGATGAACTGGTTGGTGCAGCTTGAGACGCCATGGCGCAAGTGCTTGCGCATCATCCGGTGCAGGTAGGGGCCCTGCAGCCACTGGTCCCGCATGAGCAGGTTGAAGAGCCGCTTGCGCTCCTGGGCATCGGGCGCGCGCCGTGCAATGGCCTGGCGCACCTTCTGCGCGGCTGCGGCCTTGTACGTCAGGAGGTCGTTGACCACATCCTTGGTGGTCTCGCTGCGAATGGTGCCGTCAACCGGGAGTTGGGTTTACCAGCACCTGGCGCTGATGTCCTTGCGAATGTCAGCGGCCCGTTTACTCAGACAGCCCAGCGCACCGTAGCGCCGCCAGATGTCCGCGCGCACCAGGGCCATGTGCCGGCAGATCGCCTGCACATCGGTCAATTGGGCACACGACGCCTGCAGCGTTCGGGTGGCGGTCATCACCTCAGGGGCGGTGGAGATGACTTCTTGGGTCATCGACGGCCCATCCTGCGCCTAGACAGAACTGCTCCATGGCTTTGACCTGGGACGCCAGGTCGTCTTTCTGCGCGGGACCACTGACTCGGCAGTAAACAATGCACAGCTTCTTGGCAGGCGCTCTGCCTTGCACAAGGCGAACATCGGATTCATCGAAATACCGCTGGCCGGAAGGCAGACGCTTGACGCTGAGCTTGCCCTCAGCTTCCCAGCGCCGGATGGTGCCCGTAGAACGACCCACCAACTCAGCAAGCTCGTGAATTCTAAGTTTCTTACCCATCTTGGATAAGATTGTATATCTGTATAAAGAAAAATATATATAGTTTCGAACTCCCATCGCTTGTCCTTTGGCTTCAGTGACCCGAAAAACATGGACCCGGCCGTGGTGCGCGCGCTGCACGACGCCTTGCGCGCGGAGAAGGCCACCACCGAGCGATTGGGGCTGGCGAAGAAGTCTTGATCTGTAGAGTGGTCAAAGTGACCACTCTGACTACAATGGGCTTCTCTATCGCCTAGGAGGCCCACCGTCAACTACCCCACGGCTAAAGCCGGGGGCTTGAAGCCGAAAGGCTGAAAGCCAAGTTGACCAGACCCAGAAAGGAATTCGTTTCAATCTACGCTGCAGTTAAGGCTCAAAGTCCAACCCACGAATGCTTCCTCAGTTCGTGGCTCTTGAAGGCGGTGGTGCAGACAAGCTTAGGGTATGCACGAAACGGCCACCGCCATTCCAAGCCGGACTGCAACATGGTCGAGGGGAGACGCACCGCGAGGTGCGCGTCACCAGGCCCTTACGGGCTGGCTGCTGGAAAGACAGCAACTTATTTTGGAGATGGGATGTCGGTTTTTGTGTTGGATCGGAAGGGCAATCCGCTGATGCCGTGCAGCGAGAAACGCGCGAAGCTTTTGCTGGCGCGTGGACGCGCACGCGTGCACCGCTTGCTCCCCTTTGTGATCCGGCTGGTGGATGTGCGCGTGCAAGACTGCGCCTTGCAGGCGCTGCGCATCAAGCTCGACCCGGGCAGCCGTGTCACCGGCATGGCCGTGGTGCGCGATGCGCAGCACGTGCACAGCAGCACCGGTGAGCTGGCATTCGGTGCTGTGGTGCTGAGCCTGATGGAGATCATCCACCGGGGCCGCCAGATCAGCGAGGCGCTGACGGCACGCAGGCAGATGCGCCGCCGGCGCAGGGGCAACCTGCGCTACCGCGCACCCCGGTTCCTGAACCGGGGGAATAAGGGTCAAGGCTGGATCGCTCCTTCGTTGCAGCACCGGGTGGACACCACGCTGGCCTGGGTCCAGCGCATCCGGCGCTGGGCGCCGGTGACGGGCGTGAGCCAAGAGCTGGTGCGCTTCGATATGCAAGCGATGGCGAACCCGGACATTGAAGGCGTTGAATACCAGCAAGGTACGCTGGCAGGCTACGAGCTGCGCGAGTACCTGCTGGAGAAGTGGGGCCGGCAGTGCGCCTACTGCGGCGCTCAGAACGTGCCACTGCAGATCGAGCACATCCAGCCGAAGGCACGAGGCGGGAGTAACCGGGCTTCCAACCTCACGCTGGCGTGTCGGTGCTGCAACGAGGGTAAGGCGGCCTTGCCCGTTGAGGCGTTCCTGGCCAAGAAGCCAGGCGTGCTCAAGCGCATCCTGGCCCGGGCGCAAGCGCCGCTGCGCGACGCAGCTGCGGTGAACACCACGCGCTGGGCGCTGGCCAACGCCCTGAAGGCCACGGGCTTGCCCGTGGAGCTCGCCAGCGGCGGGCGCACCAAGTACAACCGGCGAAGCATGCAGGTACCCAAGACCCACGCGCTGGACGCAGTGTGTGTCGGTGCACTGGACTGGGTGCTGGGCTGGCGCCGGCCCACGCTGAGCATTCGGTGCACTGGACGCGGCCACTACCAGCGCACGCGGCTGGACCGCTTCGGCTTCCCCCGGGGATTTTTGATGCGCAGCAAAGCCGTGCACGGCTTTGCGACAGGAGACCTGGTCAAGGCCACCGTGCCAGCGGGGAAGAAAGCGGGCGTTCACCAAGGCCGTGTGGCCGTGCGTGCCACGGGCAGTTTCAACATCCAGACCCAAGACGGTGTGGTGCAAGGCATCTCGTACCGACGCTGCACTCGGGTGCAGCGCGGGGACGGATATGGGTATCAACAGCAGCAGAGCAACACAGACGCGAGGAGAGGTCGTGCTTCGCACGACGCGCTCTGCCTCCCCACGGCTGAAGCCGGGGGTTTCTCGCGCAACTCACGATGAAAACCATGACCGCGCGTGATGCCAAGACCCACTTTGGCGAGTTTCTGGATGCCATGCAGCGCGAGCCTGTGGTGGTGACGAAGAACAACCGGCCGGTGGGCATCATGCTGTCCATTCAGGATGCAGCGGACACGCTCATTCCCGAGATGTTCATGGACAAGGAATCTGGCTACGAAGAGTGGTTTGCCGCGCGTGTGTCCGAGCGTCTGGCTGCATACGATGGTGGCACCGCCAGCGGCGAGCATGAGGATGTGATGGCACGCGTGCAAGACCGCTTGAACGCCCGAGCCCGTCACCGCTGAGGCGCCCATGGCGCGCGTGATCTGGACAGAGGCCGCCGAGCGCGATCTCGACGACATCCTGGCGTATTACGTGGAAGAAGCCAGCCTGGAGGTGGCGCAGGCCGTCTTTGAGCGAATGCGGACGCAAGTGGCTTCGCTACACCTGTTTCCACTTCGTTGCCGCCCCGGGCGGGTGGCTGGCACGCGAGAGTACGTGTTGCACCGTCTGCCCTACATCGCGGTGGTGCGGGTGATCGATGACGACGTGCTGGTATTGGCCTTGATGCACACGGCACGGCGGTACCCGTGAATGTCGTGCGGCACTGCGGATGCCAAGCGCCCCTTCGTCAATGCCGGGCTCGGCGAGCGAAACAGCCTTGTCGAACAACTCGTCGTCAATGGTGATGGTGGTTCGCATGGTGGGTTTCCTGCATCAATAATCGCATCGTTTTGCATCAATGGTGTGATCTGAACCATGGGCTTCCCATCGAGGTGGATGACACCTGGACACCGGAGCAGGCCTTGGCTGTGACGGAGTTGCTGGATGATTGGTGCGATCGTGTCTGGACCCATGACGGGCAGACGGTGCAGGAACTGCTGCTGTCGCATCCATTGTCCAAATATCGCTGGGACAATGGGGCGATTGCGCTTCAAAATACACACATTGACGTATGTACAAAGGAGGGCTTTATGCCAGCAACACTCAGCCGTGTTTTCATGAATGGCAACAGTCAGGCGGTCCGCATTCCCCAGGAGTTCAGGCTCGCTACCAACCGGGTGGAGATTTTCCGCAATGCCGAGGGAGACCTGGTGCTACATCCCGTGCCCACCGACCGAGGTGCCGCCTTGCTCGATGCCCTGAAGGGTTTCGACGATGAATTCGTCGCTTTGCTGGAGGCCGGGCAGCGCGAGCAATTGCCCATGCAGGATCGGGAGTTGCTGTGAGGTACATGCTCGACACCAACATCCTGATCTACCTGATGAAAAACAAGCCGCCCCAAGTGGCCGAGCGCGTGAATGCGCTGAGCAGCGAGGCGGAGTTGTGCATGTCGTTTTTCACGTTCGCCGAACTGCTGATGGGCGCTGAGCGCAGCACGCAGAAAACCGATGTGCTGCGCCGCCTGGACGCGCTGACCCGCGTGGTGCCGGTGTACTACGGCGTCAACCGCGCCATTTGTGAGCATTACGCCGTGCAGTTCACGCGGCTGCGGGCGGCGGGAACGCCGATTGGCGCGAACGATTTATGGATTGCCAGCCACGCCCTGGCCGATGACTGCACATTGGTGACGAACAACACGCGGGAGTTCGAGCGGGTGGCGGGGCTGAGGCTGGAGAATTGGGCGCAAAGTTCAGAGTAACGTCCGCCATCCCCGTCCTCCAGTGCGGGGGGCGTCAAATCGCTGTCCTCAAATCAGGTCGGAATCCTTGAAGCGGCTGATGTGCACAGCCATCGCGCTCAGCAAGCTGGCACGTTCGCGCACGGCCTTGGCAAGATCGTGGATGAATGCGCGCTCATCTGGGGTGTAAACGGGGTCGGCAGAAAGGTCTTGGGTCACTTGCACGGCAAGGGCACAAAGCACCTTCAGTTCCCGTGCGAAGAATTTGCGGTCTATGCCGCACCGAACACAGTGATCGGCCAGGGCAAACGGCGTCACGTCTTGGATGTCGAACGCGTTTCCAAAAGCCATGGCCAGATCGTGTTCGATCTGGCCTGCACCGTAGGCCGTCACACCCACCAGGTCGTAGAGCGGCGCCACTTTCATCCCGCTCGGGGCCACCATGAACGAGATGTTTTTTCCATGAGCATCCGAATTCCCCAGCAGCAAGGTGAGCACCGCCCAGAAGTTCAGCCGTCTTATGCCCAAAGCGGGCTGCTCCAGCAAGCCCGCTACCGGCAGCAGACGCGGCAGGCTGATGCCGTCGCGGATGTGGCGCACGTCGGGGCCATTGCCTATGTTGCGCTCGTATTTCATGCTGGGCGGCACATCAAGGGCCTGGCATCCATCGATGATGTGCAGCCGATGGACCTGAGGTAGCGCCCCAGCGCCAGGCACCTGGATGAGGTCTGCCCTGCTTTGCAGCCGATCAAACCGGCGAATGCACAGCACAGGGTCTGGCACGCGCAGTATCTCGACTTCGGCGACCAGTGAGCGTGTTTTGTACGCCCGCAGCCCCACTTCTTGGGCCAGGCGCATGCAGAAATGTTCGTTGGCCACCATGTGCGCCAGCTGTGTGTTGAGCGGCTGCGGCTTGAGGATGTGCGTAGAGGCCAGGGAGCCGTCGACGAGAAACAGCCGGTCAGCGTGCTTTTGCACCAGCAGCTTGTCCTGGAAACCCGCTACAGACATGCGAACCTTGCCGTCCCACACCGAGAACGGAATTTCGTTTCGCTGGGCGATGCGCTGCTGCAGCTCTTCGTGAGAGATCTCCCGCGCTGTCGGTTGGGCGGCGCTGATGTCGTCATCGCCTGCAGGCAAGAAAGTCAGCGCTCCGGCCGTCTCCCGGCCCAGTTGCCGGATCAAGCCGAAGACGTTGGATTTCTGGATGTTCCAATGCACGGAGGCCACATCCAACGCTCGGCCTTCAGGCAGCAGGTTTTCCAAGAAACGGCGCACGCTGCTTGAGGAGATACCGCCCAGCAAGGGCAGGCTGGGTGCCAGGGAGAAGCCCTGCTCGTGTTCGCGCCAGTCGCGCGTGTACTGAAAGGCAAATTCCCCTGTGGCCGGGTCGTGCTCCAGATCGGCGGCATGCATCCCGGCGCAAAAGACCTTCAGGTGGTAGGCGCTCATGGCGAAGGCTCACCACTACCAGCCGCCTTGGCCATTCGCTTGGCGACCGCCTTGGGCAGCACTAGGATCTGCAGCCCGAAACCGTCCAGCGTTTTGAGCAGCCGGTCCGTGGTCACCGGCTTCCCGTTCTCCAGTCGTGACAGCAGATCGCTGGAAACGCCCAGCAACGCAGCCGCGTCGTCGATTCGGAGTTGTCCGTGTGCACGCGTGTTGCGAACGATCTTGCCCAGGTCGTCGAGGTTTTCTGCGAGTGGACTGAGCCCGGATTCAGCCGGAGGGAGTTTGCGTGCCATAGTTTCGCCTTAAGCGGTTAAATATCGGAAAGCGCTGCTTTGCGAATTTTGTTTCGCCATGACGAAATTATCTGGACATATTCGCAAAATTCCAAATTATTTCGTAGAGTCGGAATAAAAATGTGCACCCCACAGTCTCTTCGTCCTTCAAACGGTATATGGGCGGTCGCTCCCTGGGCGTTACAGGCCAGGCAGACCCGGAATGTGCTTCACGCGCACGACCTTGCGCGCACCCGCGCCCGGGGTCGGCATGGGTTCCAGCAAGTCCGCCAGTGTCACCCCGTCGAGCACCGTAAGGTAGGCCTGCATGGCCTGTTGCAGCGCGCCTTTCAGGCGGCAATGGCCGTCGAGGCGGCAGGTGTTGTGCTCGGCGTCGAAGCATTCCACCAGCGTGAAGTCGGTTTCGGTCTGGCGCACCACGTCACCCAGCACGATGTGTTCAGCGGGCTTGAGCAGGCGCAGGCCGCCGCCGCGCCCGCGCGTGGTCTCCAGCAGCCCCATGCCCGAGAGCGTCATCACGATCTTGGTCAGGTGGCTGCGCGAAATGCCGTGCGCCTCGGCAATTTCGCTGATGGTGGCGGGCTTTTCGCGCTGCGCGCAGGCGGCGCAGTACATCAGCACGCGCAGGCTGTAGTCGGTCCATTGGGTCAGTCGCATGCCGTGATCTCCTCGGGCATCGTTCTTCCGGATACCCAGTGTCGTTCTGTGGAAATATTCATTTCATCTGAATTTTATCTTTTAATACATGCATTCAATGTGAATGTTTAAGGAATTTAGATGAACCACGCTGCCACCCTTGACCACCCCACCACCGACCGCGCCCAGCAGGCCATCGGCCAGATCGCCGTCAACCTGCCCGGCTCCACCGCCGTGTTTCGCCGCCTGAAGCTGGACTTTTGCTGCGGCGGCCAGGTGGCGCTGCAAACGGCCTGTGAAGCCAAAGGCCTGGCGCTGCAAGCCGTGCTGGACGAACTGGCCCAGCTCGACCGACCCGCCACCCAGGCGGCACCGCAGGCGCCCAGCGCCATGATCGACCACATCCTGGAGCGCTACCACGCGGTGCACCGCGAGCAGTTGCCCGAGCTGATCCGCATGGCGCGCCGGGTGGAAGCCGTGCACCGCGACAGCCCCGATGTGCCCACCGGCCTGGCCGCCCACCTGGAGGCCATGGAAGCCGAGTTGCTGGAACACATGGAAAAAGAAGAAACGGTGCTGTTCCCGATGCTCAAGGCCGGCGGCACACCCATGGTGCGCCACCCGATTGGCGTGATGCGCGACGAGCACACCAGCCATGGCGAGCAGCTGGAGCGCCTGATGGCCCTGAGCCACGACGCCACCCCGCCCTTCGGTGCCTGCAACACCTGGCGCGCGCTCTATGCCGGCATCGCCCAGCTGTCGGACGACCTGATCAACCACATCCACCTGGAAAACAACCTGCTGTTCCCGCAGTTCGAGCCGCAGGCGGCGGCCTGCTGCCCCTGACAAACCACCGGACTTCAGGCGGGTTGCGGCTGAAGGGTGT
>Ga0209066_10006714_pt1 | contig 11651 bp, 8 predicted proteins | sample All_14_2_FD_187198 | JGI IMG/M metagenome (GOLD analysis project Ga0209066, IMG submission 187198) | Freshwater microbial communities in response to fracking from Pennsylvania, USA - Allegheny Zone_MetaG_DW_15 (SPAdes) (version 2) ...
CGTCCACCCACTTCCAACCTTCGGCGGCCACCTGCCTGGCCTTCTTGCGCAGCTTGTCCGTCGCGAGTTGATGCAGCAGGGGCACATCCAGCAGGTAGGCCTTCTTGTCATCGTCGCTGAACAGGTCGCGCCGCAGGGCACCACCGGCCTTCTCGTAGGCCTTAAGCGTCACGTACCTGGCCACCGGATCCCGGTCGGACTCGACTTCATCCTGGGTGAGCAACTGGCGCAGGCATTCAGGGCGGCGGTTCCATGGCTGCAGGCCCGCCCAGGCTTGCTCCTGCTTGTCATGGTCATCGACCAGGGCCAGCGCCATCAGACAATCCAGGCCGATCTCATCTGCCCGAAACTGCGCCATCAGCTTGGGAGACACGCTGGCCAGCTTCATCCGGCGTTTGACCACCAGGGGCGTGACGCCAAAGGCTGCGGCCACGTCTTCCACGGATTGACCCTCGCCCAGCAATTTGGCAAAGGCCATATATTCGTCAGCCGGGTGCATCGGCACATGGAAGATGTTCTCGGCCAGGCTGGCCAGCAGCGCCTTGTCGGCGGGCACGATCAGCACGGGCACCGGGTAGTTGTCAGGGATCTCGCCACTGCTTGCCAGCAGGTTCAAGGATTCCAGGCGACGGCCTCCGGCGCACACGTCGAACTGGCCCTGCACGCCCTTGACGACGATCAGGTTTTGCAACACGCCACTGTCCTTGATGGAGGAAGCCAACTCGGCGATGCTCAGTTTGGAGGTACTGCCGCCAGGGCGCACCTGGTAATCCACCGACAACACCAGTTTGTTCAAGGGCACCGTGGTGCGGGGGGATGCCGCGATCACGGCATCGATTTCTGCTTTGGTGAATTTCATGAGGGCTCCTGCACGGTTGAGGGGCAGGCGATGCGCCTGTCCATGCATTCAGAATCTCATCCGGCGCGCTGAATTCAAGTCCGCACACGGCAAGCAAAAAAGCCATCGCCCAGGTCTTGAACAGACCCGCCAGAAACCCTTTCCCCATCGATCCACAGACCTGCGTTGGTCACGATCAGATGACGAAGCGCGGTACCATTTCGACTACTCCGGTAGGGCTGATGATTCCTGCCAAACCATTCACCCCTGATCGGTCAGAACACGCAGTCAGTACGCGCCGATACATCCTGACGAGGTCCATCGTTGAACGCATCGGCCACCACTGCGCTTTCTGTCCTCAGCTTCTGGCGTGACCTGGAAGTCTTCAACATCCCGACCGCGCCATCGGCCAAGGACGGCTCGGACCAAGTCAAGATCGTCACGCCCAAGCGCGGCAACCTGCTGCCCTGGCAGACCCCTGAGTTCAGGCCCACCGAGGCTCACGGCTACATCCATGTCGTCTATGTCGGCGTGGCCGACACCGAAGACCTCTCGCGCCTGATGCTGCAAGCCGTGTTCCCTGACCAGGACCTGAGCGAGCGTGAGCGGCAGCAGCGTGCCCCCGGCAACGGCTGGCTTGCCGCCTTTGTCGCCAATGAGCACGGCGTCCCCAAGCTGGACAGCTACCTGCCCGCCAGCTTTGCCCATGGCGTCGATGCGCTGTGGCATTCGCAAGCCCTGGACAACATCAATGCCCGGCTGGTGCGCGCCCGCGACGAGTTCGGGCAGCGACGCCACAGAATGTCGCCGGTGTCAGCCTCCCCCGGCCACACTCCCGACACCAAAGCCATCGCCAATGGGGAGGCCAACACCGATCAGCCCCTGCCAGGCCCCTTGACCTGGGCCGACCTGGATGAAGAGGTGGCCACCGTGCTCAAGCTGCTCGGCTCGGGTGCCGATGCACCGGACATGGCCTGGCGGGTGGTCGTGCGGGTCACTCGCGTGAAGCGACGCTACCTCGATGTCAACCTTGATGCGGCCACCGACTACCTGAACTCGCTCTACCTGGACGACCTGGATCGCCTGATCACGCAAGCTCGCAAGAACAAGCCCTTTGGCAAGGCCCTGGGCAGCTACCTGGGTGCGCCCCTGGATGACAGCCATCGCATCGACATCCTGGAGCACCACGCGGCCATGGGTGAGCTGGTCAGCGTGGCGCGCCTGCCCAGCGCACGTTGGCCTGCTTCGGCCAAGGCACCGCTGGCCCTCGCGCAGCAAGCGGCTGTGGCGCAAGTGCTGCATGCCTTGGGCCGCGATGGCGGCACCCTGGGTGTCAATGGCCCACCGGGTACTGGCAAAACCACCTTGCTGTGCGACGTGATCGCCGAGGTGGTCACGGAGCGGGCACGCAAGATCGCAGCGCTCAGCCGCCCGGTCGAGCTGTTTGACGACAGCGTGAAGGTGGCAGGCAAGAACTTCTTCCCGCTCAAGACCAAGGTTGTCGGGGGCACCTCCATCGTCGTGACCAGCACGAACAACAACGCGGTCAAAAACATCACGCAGGAATTGCCTGCACGACAGAAGGTGGCCGAGGAATTCGGCCCGGTGGCGTACTTCGATGAGGTGATCCGCGAGGTCTTTGCCGCACAAAAGGTGGTGGACGACGACATGCAGCCCATCGACTGCTGGGGGCTGGTGGCCGCCGCCCTGGGCAACGCGGGCAACCGCCGCTCGTTCGCCAAGGGCTTCTTCAGGGCGGACTACAGCGGGCCCCGTCGCGCTGAGAAAAGCGTGAACGACTCAGGCCAGACCGAAGGCGTTGATCCCGACGCAGCAGGTGACAGTGCCAACACGCCAGTGAAGGAGTTGCCACCGTCGATGAAGCAATTGCTGGAGGTGGCAGCCGACAAGGACTACGCCCGCTACCAGGCTGAATGGCATGCCGCCAAGAAGGTGTTCCTGGGACTGCTGGATGATTTCGAGGCCCGCCGTGCCGTCCTGCTCCTCGCAGAAATAGCAGCTCTGCGCATCGACGACTGCCGCGACCGACTCGATGAACAGCGCGCCGCCGTGCACTCGCTGTCAGGCCGCATCGACCTGGCCAGCAAAGACCTGGTCAATCGCCGCGACAAGCTGTCCATCCAACGGGCGCTGGTCGAATCCCGGCAAGCCACGGTCGTGCAGCTTCGCTCGCACGGCTTGCCCAACCTGTGGGACAAGCTCTGCGCCTTGTTTGGGCGCGAAAGCGCCCGCATGGCCACCCAGCGCCAGACCTTGGCGGAACCCACCTCGGCCCTAGCCCAAGCCGCCGAAGCCTTGGCCGAGTTGGCACGCGAGGCTGCGGTGGCCGAGGCGCTGCTCGACAAACAGCAGGCGCAGCACCACACCCTGGTGTTGGAACAGCAAGCCGTGGCACGTGAGTTGGCCAGCCACCAACGCGCCTTGCAAGCGGGGCACGACACTGGGGCCCAACACTTTCCGGACGCCAGGCTCTGGGCCTTGTCCCCTGGCGAGCGCCATCGCGCCTCGGTCGCGGTCAGCCCGGCGCTGGACACCCTGCGCGCGAGCATCTTCCTGCAGGCGATGGAATTGCACCGCCTGACCGTGATGGCCAATGCAGGCAAGTTCATCGGCAACCTCAAAGCCGTCGATGGCATGCTGACCGGTACCCTGAAAGAGCAGTTGCCGCTGGAACAGCGTCCCTTGCTGTGGGATGCGTTTTTCTTCATCGTGCCGGTCGTCTCGACTACCCTGGCCTCCTTTGACCGCCTGTTCATGGGCATGGGACAGGACAGCCTGGGCTGGCTGCTGATCGACGAGGCGGGGCAGGCCACGCCTCAATCGGCCGCCGGGGCCATCTGGCGCAGCCAGCGTGCGGTCCTGGTGGGCGATCCCCTGCAGATCGAGCCGGTGTTCACCGTGCCGCTGGGCCTGGTGGAAGAACTTCGCCAGCGCCATGGCGTGCCCGCCCTGTGGTCACCCAAGGACGAGTCCGTGCAGACGCTGGCAGACCGTGTCACGCGCCATGGCTCCTGGGTGGCGGCTTCGGTCGGCACCAAAACAGGAGACGACAGCAGCGCGCAACGCCTGTGGACGGGCATGCCGCTTCGCGCCCATCGGCGCTGTGACGACCCGATGTTCACCGTGGCCAACCGCATCGCCTATGCGGGGCAGATGGTGCATGGGCGGGTGGATGAGCAGGGGCACCCTAAGAAGGGCGCGTTTTCATGCGTGCTGGGCGAGAGTGCCTGGCTGGATGTGCAAGCCACCCGCAGCCAGCACCCGGTGGTTCAGGATGAGCTTGATGTGCTGGAGGACTGCCTGCGTGCGCTTCAAGGGCAACCGGCCTTCACCCCGGCAGGCAAACCAGGCGGCACTGCCAAGGCGGCGAAGATCTTTGTGATCTCGCCGTTCCGCAAGGTCAAAGCTGCCTGCGACTCGCGGATCAAGGCCGCTGGCATCCAAGGGGTTGACTGCGGCACCGTGCACACCTTCCAGGGCAAGGAGGCTGAGATTGCCTTCCTGGTGCTGGGCACGGCGCCGGGGCAAGCCGGATCGGGCGCCCGGGCCTGGGCCTCGGGCAAGCCCAACCTGCTGAACGTCGCCATCACGCGGGCCAAGTACCGCCTGTACGTGATTGGTGATGCCGCCCAATGGGGAACACTCAAACACTTCAGCGAGTTGCACAGATCCTTGCCAGCGGTCAAACCCACGCCAGCAAATGAGCCCGACCTCGTTGCAAACATGCGCTGATGCAGCGACTCATGGGCCCCCGCGCTGTTCGCAAACCAGCCTCGCATTGCCGAAGTGACCGCACCGACTAACCACATGTAGTTATCCACAAAAACTGGGGATAACTACATGTGGGTTTTAGATCTTCCCCAAGTGACACAAGGGCGTTCTCGGCCCGCCTAATTTTCAGGCAATGCCATACATGGCAGTGGACCAAACGTGGGCACAAACGATGGTGCAGCCTACTAGGAACGCGAACCCCACATACGATGGTCGTCACAATGACAAACCACCAGACCGGTGACGGCATTTGCCCGACACGCCTCAGGCAGCCCTGCGAAGCTTGACAAGGAGCAAAAGCCAACGCACCATGCCGACAACTGAGCCACGCTCGTCGCAAAACGCAAGTCAATGAATTCGCCGTCCATGCGCCAACTGCAAAAATTGTTCTGGGCCTCAGCAACCTTTTCAAAACGAGCCGCAGGGTCGATCCGAACCGGATGTTCTCGGGGGCCTCTTTGCCGTATAGGAAGACGCCCACCTTGGTCTTGATCTCGCCTTCAGGGTCGGTCACGAAGTCCTGGGACTCGGTCTGAATGCCACCGCCGCCGCAAGCTGGGTCGTAAATAGTCAGGGGGTTGGGGAGTTGATCCTTGACGGGGATGAGCACCAAGTTGGTCATCAACTTGATGACCTCACGCGGCGTGAAGTGTTCACTGCTTGGAATGGTGCGAGCACCATATTCGCCTGCTTCGGGAGCAGCTTGAGGCCCACGAAGTGTTTGGCGATCGACTCCTGGGCGCTTGCCTTCACCCCGTGATGGTCCCCTCAATCAACTACACAACGGGTGAACCGGTTGACTTCGGTACAGAAACCAGGACTTTTTGCATCGTTTCCCGAACACTTTGGCCATCCGGCCCCGGGCAAACGCTGTCCTTTTGGGGCTTCTTCGACGACCAGAAACGTAGATAGCATTCAATAATGCGACAAACGTGCCGAAAGCTTGTCTGTCGGTGGTCCATCCCATATCGAGCAGCAAAGAGATGAGGCTCGATCCATGTATGCCGCATTGTGTGGGATGCCCAGTCGACAAACAACTAGCCGGATAGCCCATGAAACTCAACCACCTGAAGATCAGCCAACGTCTAGCCCTCGCATTTGGCTTGATCACGGTTCTGCTTGTGGCTTCATCCGGCCTTGCGTTGCACGAGTTGGGCTCGGTCGAGCAAAGCCTCGATAGCATCGCCACCGGCAGCAACGTCAAGGTGAAACAGAACAACGAGATGGCCGAGTCGGTACATGTCGTTTCACGCGTGATACGTACAATGGTACTGCTTCACGAAAAGGACGAGGTCCGCGCCGAAGAAATCAAACTCAAGCAAGCACGCGCGCACTACGACAAGATCTGGGACACGCAGCAAAAGCTCCCGGCCAGTGAGGCCGACAAGGCAATCCGAAGCAAGATTGCCCGCGCAGCTGAAGCCGCGCGCGGTTTGAACAACAGTGTGATTGAGTTGGCTCATGCCGGCAAGGACGAGCAGGCCATCGCCGTATTGCTCAAGGAGGCCGGGCCGGCGACCCAGAAGTGGCAAGATGCGCTAGACGAGTACATCGCCCCCAGGAAGGCGAAACCAAACGGCAACTGGAGGTGGCCACCATGGGCTACGACCAAGCGCGTGCAGTTTTGATTGGCACCGACATCCTGGCTGTGACGCTGGCCGTACTGCTGGGCTGGCTAACCAGCCGCTCAATTACCGGACCGATGGAGCAAGCCAAAGCGGCTGCAGAGCGTATTGAAAATGGCGACCTGACGGTTGAGATCACGGCCGAAGGCAAAGACGAGACCGCACAGCTGTTAGGAGCCCTGTCAAACATGAAGGACAACCTGACCCACATCGTCAGAGGTGTGCGCGAAAACGCTGAGAGTGTGGCCACGGCCACGGCCGAGATTGCCCAGGGCAACAACGACTTGTCAAGCCGTACCGAACAACAGGCCAGTGCCTTGCAGGAAACGGCTGCGTCGATGGAAGAGTTGAATTCCACAGTGAAGCAAAACGCCGACAACGCCAAACAGGCCAATCAACTGGCATTGGGTGCCTCAACGATCGCGGTCAAAGGAGGCGACATGGTCTCGCAGGTGGTCGATACGATGAAGGGCATCAACGACAGTTCCAAGAGGATCGCTGACATCATCGGTGTGATCGACGGCATTGCCTTTCAAACCAACATCCTGGCCCTGAACGCGGCTGTGGAGGCAGCGCGCGCCGGCGAACAGGGGCGCGGCTTCGCGGTGGTGGCCGCCGAGGTGCGTAGCCTGGCCGGGCGTAGCGCCGATGCCGCGAAGGAGATCAAGGGGCTGATTGCCACCAGCGTCACACGCGTTGAACAGGGCACGGCGCTGGTCGATCAAGCTGGCGCGACGATGACCGAAATCGTCGTCGCAATCCGCCGCGTGACCGACATCATGGGGGAGATCAGCTCAGCCTCGACCGAGCAGAGCACAGGCGTGGCGCAGGTTGGGGAGGCCGTGAGCCAAATGGATCAGGCCACGCAGCAGAACGCGGCGCTGGTTGAGGAGAGCGCCGCCGCCGCGGAGAGCCTGAAACACCAAGCATTGCAACTGGTGCGGGCTGTGGCGGTGTTCAAGCTCAGCGCAGGCATGCCGGACTCATGCGAAGTATCCGATCAGGACCCGCCCTCCATGAGGCCCATTCTCAACAACCGCGATACCGCTGAGCAAGCCACCGAATTTCGACGGCGGATGCGGCCTGATTCAAAATGACGCAAGCCATGAACTCGTCTCCGGCGCTGCTCCATGCCGATCCTTTGGCGCCCGTCGCCTTGGGTGACAACAACGCGGCACTCTTTCGCAAACTGCTGCTGGGGGTGTCTGTCATGGCCGGCCTCACGCACCTTTGCTTCCTGCTGCTGTTCTACAACAGTGGGGTGACGCAGCTGGCCATCATCAATGTGGGCAGCATCCTTTGCTACGCCTTGACCTTCTCATTGCTGTGGCACCACCATGTGACTCAGGCCTGGATGCTGATCATCCTGGAGGTGGTGGGGCACGCGGTTCTGGCCGTCTATTTCGTGGGCTGGAAGAGTGGGTTCCACCTCTACATCATGTTGGCACCGCCGGTGATGATGTTCAGTTCGCTGGGCAACTGGCGCGGCAAGGCGCCTCTGGTGCTGGGGCTGGCAGCCTTGTACGTGGGCTTGGACTTCTTCTTGCGCCCGGCCACGCCGATCTCGGCGCTGGCGCCTTCGGTGCTCAATGGCTTGTACTACTTCAACCTGATCACCGTGCTAGGGATGCAGATTTTCCTGGCGGGCATGTACTACCGCCTGGTGGTCCAAAGTGAACAGCAGCTGCGTGAGATGGCCACCACCGATCCGCTGACCCGCCTGCGCAATCGCCGCAGCGTGCTGGACACCTCAACCTGCGAGGCCGCCAAGCAGCGTCGCGATGGCCGGCCCTTGTCCTTCATCCTGTGTGATGTGGACCACTTCAAGACGGTGAATGACACCCACGGCCACGAGGCCGGTGACGAGGTCCTGAAGGCGGTGGCCAAGATCTTGCGCTCAGGGGTGCGGGAAGTGGATCACGCCGCCCGTTGGGGCGGCGAAGAATTCCTGCTGCTTTTGCCCGAAACCGCCTCGCCCGGTGCCGAGACGGTGGCCAACCGCCTGCGTGAAGCCATCGCCGAGCTTCGGGTGCCCGGGAAGGACGGTCCTTTGACAGTGACCATGACCTTCGGCATCAGCAGCCTGCACCTCAACGAGCCCATCGACCAGGCCATTGCCCGTGCAGACAAGGCCCTGTACCAAGGCAAGCACGGTGGCCGCAACCGGGTTGAATTGGCCACCGAGGATGTGTTGCTGCAGGCCTGACCCGGGTCAGCTCGGCAAGGCCACGGTGGACAACACGAAGACCCGAACGTCGCTGGCGGGAGAAGTCCAATGTTCCATGAGCACACGGAAGACTTTCAGTCGATCTCGAACATGCACATGCGCAACCCAATCACCCCCTGCCCCAAACCATCATTTGGCGATCAATAGCTGGTCCGCTCCAGGGCGGCACTGACAGCCCCCGTCAGCAACAGTCGCCACGGTTCACCTAGTGTCCTGTCCCGCTGATACGTGAACAAAGTCTGTGTAGCTTTTCCAGGATCGAATCAGCAGTGGACTAAACCGCTCGGGCGGTAGGCGCTTCGACCCGATCGGCGGTGGTGCGTTGAGCCTGCGGCTCTGCGATGTTGGTGATCGAGGCAATCCGCCTCGTTCATCGACTGGAGCCCACCATGGAGATCACCACTCGCCCAGGCACGCCGCTGCGCCACCGCATGCTCGACGACATGCGCATGCGCAAGTTTGCCGAGCACACGCAGGACGGCTACATCCGCGCCGTTCGCAAGCTGGCTGCATTCCTGGGCCGATCGCCCGACACCGCCACCACCGAAGATCTTCGACGATTCCAACTGCACCTGGTGGACGCCGGCACCGGCCCGGTGACGATCAACGCCACCATCACGGGGCTGAAGTTCTTCTTCGACATCACGCTGGGCCGACCTGAGGTGATGGCCAAGATGCAGCACGTGAACGTGCCGCGCAAGCTGCCCGTCATCCTCAGTCCCGAGGTGTAGGCCGCCTGATCGCCGCGGCGCCGAACCTGAAGCACCAGGCTGCCATGTCGGTGGCCTACGGCGCCGGCCTTCGCGTCAGCGAGGTCGTCGCATTGAAGGTCAGCGACATCGACGGCCAACGCATGACCCTGCGCGTGGAACAGGGCAAGGGCCGCAAGGATCGCTACGCCATGCTCAGCCCGGTGCTCTTGGAGCGGCTGCGGGCCTGGTGGCGCTTGGGCCATGCCCAGGGCAGGATCCTGCCTGGCGGCTGGCTGTTCCCGGGCATGGATCCAACCGATCACGTGACGGCACGGCAACTCAACCGGGCCGTCCACCTGGCCGCAGCCACGGCCGCTCTGGACAAGCGGGTGACGCCGCATGTCCTGCGCCACAGCTTCGCCACCCATCTGCTGGAGCAGAAGGTCGACATCCGCGTGATCCAGGTGTTGCTGGGCCACAAGAGGTTGGAGACCACGGCCCTGTACGCCGCGGTGGCCACCGACCTGCTGCGCAGCGTGATCAGCCCGCTGGATCAGACATCGGACAAGCCTCGGCCCGAGTAGGCCGCCGCAGTGGTGATGCAAGGACGGCCTGCCCTGGAGGTCGCCGACATCTTCCGCACCCACGGACCCGCCTGGCGTGAGACCCAGCGCGGTCACCTGAGCCTGGCTCAGCTCAAGGTGATGTCGGCCATCACCCAGTGTCGCACGGCGGCACTGGGTGGCCATGTCCTGCGCTGCGACGGGTGCGGGGTCGAGCAGGTCTCGTACAACTCGTGCCGTAACCGGCACTGCCCGAAGTGCCAGAGCAGCGCGGCCAAGCGGTGGCTGGATGCGCGCCAGGCCGATCTGCTGCCGGTGGAGTATTACCACGTGGTCTTCACGCTGCCGGCGCCGATCGCCGACATCGCGTACCAGAACAAGGCGGCCCTGTACGGCCTGCTGTTCGACATCGCCGCCGAGACGCTGCTCAGGATCGCAGCCGATCCCAAGCACCTGGGCGCCAGCATCGGGGCCACGCTGGTGCTGCACACCTGGGGCTCGGCGCTGACCCACCATCCGCACGTGCACGGCATCGTGCCCGGCGGCGGGCTGGCACCGGACGGCCAAAGCTGGATCGCCTGTCGGCCCGGCTTCTTCCTGCCCGTGCGCGTGTTGTCGCGGCTGTTCAGGCGCCGCTTCCTTGAAGAACTGCAGCGGCTGTACGACCAGGGACAGTTGAAGTTCTTCGGCGAGCACCAAGCGCTGGCCAACACCCAGGCCTTCGCCGCCTGGATGGCTCCGCTGCGCACGTGCGAGTGGGTGGTCTACGCCAAGCGGCCGTTCGCAGGGCCGCAGGCGGTGCTGGCCTATCTGTCGCGCTACACGCACCGCGTGGCCATCTCCAACAGCCGCCTGCTCGCGATGGACGAGCATGGTGTGACCTTCCGCTGGAAGGACTACCGAGCCAAGGGCAAGACACGCCACAAGGCGATGACGCTGAGTCCGCAGGAGTTCATGCGCCGGTTCCTGCTGCATGTCCTGCCGGGTGGCTTCCACCGGATTCGCCACTACGGTCTGCTGGCCAACGGCAACCGAAGGGCCAACCTGGCGCTGGCGCGCGAGTTGTTGCACGTCGCGCCGCCGTTGCCTGACGAGCCGGCTGACGAACCGTCGGCCGCGCCGGTGCCGACCTTCGTGTGCGGGCACTGCGGCCACGCCATGGTGGTGTTGCAGGTCTTCTTGCGTGACAACTCGATCCGGGCGCCGCCAGCACCATGACCGAGCTCCATCAACGCCGAACAACTCGACGCCGAACACGGCGTCCGGTGGATGGCTGCGTGCGTTGTTGGATCACCGCTCCTGGACGACCCGCCAATGGCCGCTGCTGCATCGAAGTGGCGCGCCGCAGGCCGCCCTCGTTCGTCAGTGCCATCTCGATGAGGCGTCGCGGGCTAAGGGCTCACGATGCACGCGCAGACCAATCGCCATAGCCGCTGCGCCCAACGACCACCGTGACGTTCGCCGCGGTTTCCTCCCTCGAGGCTTATGCAACACCTGCCCGGACGCATCGTCGGCAAGCGATCACCTGCGCGCGAGGGCAGGTGTCGCACAAGCCTTAACTGTAGCAGTCCATTTGAACGGTTGGCAACTCGCGTTGTGCGCGGCCACGAAGTGATCAATACGCTGCACGAGTTGTTTGACGCTGGTGAACGAACCTCGCCGAATGGCCTTGTCGGTGATCAGCGCGAAGAACCGCTCGACCTGATTGAGCCACGAACTGTACGTCGGGATGAAGTGCATGTGCCAGCGCGGTCTGGCCGTTAGCCAAGCCTTGACCTTCGGGTGGCTGTGCGTTGCATAGTTGTCGACGATGCAGTGGACATCAAGCTCGGCCGGCACAGCCTTATCAATCTCGCGCAGGAAGTCGAGAAATTCCTGATGCCGGTGGCGTGGCTTGCAACTGGCCAGCACCGC
>Ga0209066_10006715_pt1 | contig 11647 bp, 7 predicted proteins | sample All_14_2_FD_187198 | JGI IMG/M metagenome (GOLD analysis project Ga0209066, IMG submission 187198) | Freshwater microbial communities in response to fracking from Pennsylvania, USA - Allegheny Zone_MetaG_DW_15 (SPAdes) (version 2) ...
ATCAAGTGTATGTTTCAGATACGTGCCAATTTTTTTTAAGTTTTGTTCCAAAAAGGGAAAATGTGTCCGTTTTAGAATCGGAGAATTTTAAGGGCTTTCCCCGAATTCAGGAATCCTTTGATGATTTGCTGAATATCGCGGTTGTCATTAAAACGTTTGATATACTCTTTAATCAGATACGGATCGTTAATTCCATTGTCTTTTGGCATCCAGCCAAAACCGGCAAAAACATTATTCTCGACCAGCACAACCGACAATTCATCCTCGTTGCGACCGTGATCAATGATAGCCATATCCGTCCATTTGTGATGAAATTCGGACAGGGCAGCTTCAACTCGAAGGTTGTAGGAATCAGATGGTTCGATTCCAATGCAGGCACCGTCGCATTGACCTATCGAATGCTGAAAACATGCACCGTGGTTCTGGTACAAACCGCACAGTTTTTGACAAAGATTATATTTTGACGCCATTTTATGAACCACCACCAACGCCTCATCAAATGAAGCGAATACTGTATGAGGCGAACCTGTTGGTTTGATTTTTTCGATTTGTATTACCTGGTAGCCTGCCTGGGTTCGAAAGGAATAAAGGCCGTACTTGTATGATGTACGACGCTGAAGCCGGTTGTAAACAGGTTTATGTTTTTTAATCTCGTCCGATTCGAGAAGAAGCGCAATTAACTCACTGCCTGTTTCTTCGTAACTGATATCGGCTGTGTTCGAGCGCATCTCGATTGCTCTTGCTGTGCTGCTGTTTTGAAAATGTGATAAAACGCGGGCATGAATATTTTTACTTTTCCCGATATATATAAGTTTCCCATTCTCATCGTGAAAATAATATATACCTGCAGCTGTTGGTAATCGGTTAAAAACTGAACGATCGAGTTTTTCGTGCATTCCATCAGTAGGAATCTGGTTCAGCGTTGGATCAACACTGAGTAAACGCTCGAATAATTTCACGGTAGCTAATGCATCGCCTGCAGCCCGGTGGCGCGATGTGATCTGAATCCCCAGGTTGTTACATAGGGTCCCGAGGCTGTAGGACTTATACCCGGGCAGCAGCTTTCGCGACATTTTAACTGTGCATAAAACCGGCCTTTTGTATTTATAACCCAAGTTAAGGAATTCCTGTTTTACGAAACTGTAGTCGAAAGCTGCGTTGTGAGCAACAAAAGTGCATCCTTCGGTTATCTCGACGATATTCCGTGCAACTTCAAAAAATTTCGGAGCATCTTTCAGCATTTCGTCCGAGATGCCGGTAAGGCGCGCTACAAAAGGCGGCACCTTACATTCGGGATTTACAAGTGTTGAATATTCATTCACCACTTTTACCCCATCGTGGATAAAAATGGCTATTTCCGTAATCCGCTCACGACTTGCATTTCCACCCGTTGTTTCAATATCAATTATTGCGTACACTTTGATTCTGTAAAAGTCCAAAGATAGCTTACAAAACCATTCGGTCAGTAACTATTTTATTCTTATCTGAGACAAGCTTCGTTAAAATTCGATTTATTTGGTTTATAATCAACTTTATAGAATAAAAGGAGTTTGAAGTTACCTGTTAGAATGCAAAAAATTCCTACATTTGCAACTTCTTTTAAAAATCCCTGGTCATGGCACATGAGGTTAAAATTTTTTCCGGCAGAGCAACACGCTATCTTGCTGAGAATATTGCACTTAGCTTCGGTACAAAACTTGGCGAAGTTCAGGTTATAACCTTCAGCGATGGTGAATTTACCACCTCATTCGAAGAAAACCTTCGTGGAAATGATGTGTACATTGTGCAATCTACATTTCCGCCGGCAGTAAATCTTCTTGAACTTTTATTAATGGTTGATGCGGCCAAACGTGCTTCGGCCCGTCAGATTACAGCTGTAATACCCTATTTCGGATTTGCCCGCCAGGATAGAAAAGATAAGCCACGCGTACCCATTTCAGCTAAACTGATTGCTAACCTGCTTACTGCTGCTGGTGTTCAGAGGCTTATTACCATTGATCTTCATGCCGATCAGATTCAGGGATTTTTTGATGTACCGGTTGACCACCTGTATGCTTCATCTATTTTCCTGCCATACATTAAGAAACTGAACCTGCCGAACCTGGTTTTTGCTTCACCCGATACAGGTGGAACCCGGAGAGCAGCATCTTATGCAAAAGCACTTGATACAGGTTTTGTGATTTGTTACAAGCAACGCTCTAAAGCCAATCAGGTTGATTCAATGTCACTGATTGGGGATGTTACAGGTAAAGATGTAATATTGCTTGATGATATCATTGATACCGGTGGAACGATAACAAAAGCATCAAATATCATGCTCGAAAACGGGGCTGCCAGTGTTCGTGGATTCTGTACGCATCCTATACTTTCAGGTGAAGCGTTTGAGCGTATCGAAAATTCAGCTTTTACTGAGGTTATCGTAACCGATACCATACCTTTGAGGCACGAAAGCCCTAAGGTTAAAGTGCTAAGCACAGCCACGCTTCTGGCAGATGTTATTAAAAGAGCACACAACTACGAATCAATTTCATCACTTTTCAACATCAAATAATAACAATTAAAAATCAATTAAAAATGAAAACAGTATCTATGAGCGGTTTGCTTCGCGCAAACGTAGGGAAAAAGGATGCTAAAATGAACCGCGCCTCAGGCAGGGTACCTTGCGTTATCTACGGTGGTAAGGAAGAACTTCATTTTACGCTGAATGGTAAAGATCTCGACACCATCCTTTTCACTCCTTACACTTTCCTGGTTGACCTTGATATCGAGGGTAAAAAATTTACAGCCACATTACAGGATGTTCAGTATCACCCGGTTACCGACACTACTTTACATGCCGATTTTCTGCAGGTAACTCCCGGTAAACCAATTGTTGTTAGCCTTCCGCTTCGCATTGAGGGTAACTCACCCGGAGTACTCCGCGGGGGAAAACTGATAAAGAAATTCCGCAAACTGAAACTTAAAGGCCTGGCAGAACACATGCCGGAAGTTGTAACAGTTAATATCTCGAAACTGGAAATTGAAGATACCATCAGAATCAGCGATATTAAAATACCTAATATCGAACTGATGGATGTGCCATCAAACCTGGTTGTTACCGTTGCATCAACACGCGCTGTTGAGCCTACTACCCCAGGCGGTAAATAGTATTCGAAACTGAAATAATGAAAAAGGTGCAAGGTTTTATACTTTGTACCTTTTTTGATTTTAGGAATTCGGGTTAATGTATCTCTTTCCCAACTCTCAACCGACAATGTTGATATAGTTCTGAAATTCAGTATCCCATATCTCCGTATCCTCTGGAATATACCTTTTCGAGGGGAATGATTTCCCGGTTACTTCACGGATTTCAGCCACATTTTTAACTATTCCCAGCGCCATTGCCTGAACCATAATATTGCCAGTGGCTGTTGCTTCATCAAGCGCAGCGATTACCGGGACTCCGCAGCAATTGGCTGTAAACCGGCAAAGCAATTCATTTTTAATACCTCCTCCGGTCATGTAAAGTACTTCCGGTTTTACACCGCGTAAAGCTTCAATTTGCCCGCTCACAACCCTGAATCTGAAAGCAAGTCCTTCGAGAATAATCCGGATAATTTCGCCATGGGTTTGAGGAATATATTGGCCTGTATTTTTGCAATAATCAGTTATAGCTGTCGGCATATCTTCGGGGTGAAGAAAAGACGCGTGATCGGTATCAATAAATGCTGCAAAAGGTTTTGATCCGGAAGCGAGTTCAACCATCCGGGCAAAGGAGTAATCGCACTCTTTCCAGGATTTACGGCATTCCTGCAGCAACCACAGACCTGTGAGATTTTTGAGGATGCGGAAGGTATGTCCTGCGCCTCCTTCGTTAGTAAAGTTGAGGTGCTGCGATTTTTTGGTAACAATGGGTGTTGCTGATTCGAATCCCACAAGGCACCAGCTTCCGGTGCTGATATAAGCCCAGTTGGTTCCGGTTGCGGGAATAGCTGCTATGGCCGATCCTGTATCGTGCGAAACAACAGCTACAACCGGTATGCGGGCTATACCTGTTTCGTAGGAAATATTATTCGAAATACTGCCAATAACACTTCCCGATTCAGCAATTCGGGGCATTATGTTAGCAGGTATCCGGAGTCTTCGCAGAATATCCTGATCCCACATCCGTTTCACAGGATTATAAAGTTGCGATGTGGTAGCTATGCTGAATTCGGTTTGAATAACACCCGTTAACAGATAGTTAAAAATATCGGGCATAAAAAGCAGATGTTTTGCTTTTTTTAAGGGATTAAAACCCATTTTTTGAAGTGCCAGAATCTGAAACAAGGTATTGATCTGTGAGATCTGAATGCCGGTCTGACCATATAATTTATCAACAGACATCAGTTCTGCAAAAGCCTCAACCATGCCATCATTCTTAACATCGCGGTAAATAAAAGGTTGCCCGGGGATACCATCATCTCTCATCAGCGAAAAATCAACACCCCAGGTGTCAATACCAATACTTTCGATTGGGATATTCTGATCAGCAGCCAGGGCAAGGCTTTTCTTTATTTCTCCGAAAAGGTGATCGATATTCCAGTATCCATGTCCGTCGGTAAAAACAGGATCGTTGGCGAACCGGTGAATTTCCGTAAGAGTAAGTAATCCGTCAGTAATTTCGCCAAGCACAGCGCGTCCGCTGCCGGCGCCCAGGTCGATGGCAAGAAAAGTATTTTTCATATAATTGAACGAACAGCAACAAAATCCGAAATAGATTTTGTGTTATTTTTTTAAGAGAAGTAAGGCAACTTCAATTATCCTTTGATTTTCATGCGCACCAGTTCACCTATTTTTTCAACAGGAATACGTTCCTGCAACATAGTATCGCGGTCGCGAATAGTAACAGTGTTGTCCTCAAGTGTTTGATGATCAACAGTAATGCAGTACGGTGTTCCGATGGCATCGTGACGGCGGTAGCGTTTGCCGATAGAATCTTTCTCTTCGTACTGACACATATAATCATACTTGAGGGTATCCATTATTTCACGGGCTTTTTCGGGCAGACCGTCTTTTGCGATCAGAGGCAGAATTCCAACTTTGACTGGAGCCAAAACAGCAGGTATTCGAAGCACAATGCGTTCCGAACCGTCTTCCAGTTTTTCCTCGGTGAATGCATAACTTAGGATAGCGAGGAAAGTACGATCGAGACCGATAGATGTTTCGATAACATAAGGAACGTAGTTTTCGTTAAGCTCTGGGTCAAAATACTGTATTTTTTTACCTGAATGTTCCTGATGTGCTTTTAAATCGAAATCGGTACGCGAATGTATCCCTTCGAGTTCTTTGAAACCGATAGGGAATTCAAATTCGATATCAGCCGCAGCATTGGCGTAATGAGCAAGTTTTTCGTGTTTGTGGAAACGGTATTTTGAAGCTGGAATTCCCAATGATAAATGCCAGTTTAAACGGGTTTCCTTCCATTTTTCGAACCATTCGAGCTCGGTACCCGGACGAACGAAAAACTGCATTTCCATTTGTTCAAATTCCCGCATACGGAAGATAAACTGTCTGGCTACTATTTCGTTACGGAATGCTTTACCGGTTTGTGCTATGCCAAAAGGAATTTTCATCCGGCCCGTTTTCTGAACGTTAAGGTAATTTACAAATATACCTTGGGCTGTTTCGGGGCGCAGATAAATGACATTTGCATCATCACTCACTGATCCCATTGAAGTACTGAACATCAGGTTAAACTGGCGAACATCAGTCCAGTTACGGCTACCTGATACAGGACAAACAATTTCGAGTTCTTCGATAAGTTTTTTAACGTCGGCCAGGTCGTTATTTTCCATGGCTCCGTAAAATCGGGCAGTGGTTTTATCAATCTTTTCCTGGTATTCCAGCACACGTGCATTGGTAGCAACGAACTGGTTTTTATCAAAAGTATCACCAAATCGTTTCGAAGCTTTCTCAACTTCCTTATCAATTTTATCTTGCCATTTAGCCATCTGGTCTTCAACCAGCACATCGGCTCGGTAACGTTTTTTCGAGTCGCGGTTGTCGATAAGCGGGTCACTGAAAGCATCCACATGCCCTGATGCTTTCCAGGTGGTAGGATGCATAAAAATTGCTGCATCGAGGCCTACAATGTTTTCATGGTACTGAACCATACTTTTCCACCAATACTGCCGGATATTGTTTTTTAATTCAACTCCGTTTTGCCCGTAATCGTAAACGGCGCTAAGGCCATCATAAATTTCGCTCGATGGAAATACAAACCCATACTCTTTGGCATGGGATATAATTTTTTTGAAAATTTCTTCGTTTTGTGCCATTTGGCAAAGGTAGCCAAAAAAAATAGATTGGCAAGGGCTTGGGGAGAAGGGAAGACAAGGCGAGGGGAGACAAGGCGAAGGAAAATAAGGGAGAAACTGCGATGGGAAGTAGGAGAAGAAAACGATTTGCCGATATACACTCTTTCTGGGTTAACCGGGTTCCGATTTCAAATCACTTTCTAAAAAGCAGTACTTTTGCCAAATGATAGCAATTGATAAAACACTGATTTCGGATGAACTGGGAAGTATTTGCTTCGCTTGCGACCTATCGGCCTGCAAAGGTGCCTGTTGCGTGGATGGTGATGCCGGCGCTCCGCTTGATGAAGAGGAAATAAGTATTCTCGAAGATTATTTTGATGACATTAAGCCATACATGACAGCCGAAGGTATTGAGCAAGTTGAAATGGATGGGGTTTTTGATTATGATATGTTCGGGCATTATGTAACGCCATTGGTAAATGGCAGGGAATGCGCTTTTGTTTATCATGAAAATAGTGTAGCATTTTGTGCTATCGAAAAAGCATGTAAAGAAGGCAAGATTCCTTTTCTGAAACCTGTTTCATGTCATTTATACCCTGTGCGAATTAGCAAATACAATGATTTCGATGCTGTTAATTATCACGAGTGGCATATTTGCAAACCGGCTTTACTCAATGGGAAGAAAAACAATATTCCTCTTTTCATCTTTCTTAAAGATTCATTGATACGAAAATACGGAGAAGTCTGGTATAACGAGTTGGTTGAATCTATTACTGCTAAGTAAATGTAAGGTTTTTGTAATGAAGACAGAAAAAAAAGCCGGATTTCTCCGGCTTTTTTTTCAAAAAAATGAAGCTTAATTTTTGATTATCAGTTTTTTAACAATGGTATTATCATTATTGCGCAACTTAATCATATACATTCCGGAAGGCGAACCGGTTAAAACAACATGTTTGGTAAATGAGCCGTTCACAGTTACGTTTTCCTGTTTCCAGATCAGCGATCCAAGACTGTTGTATATTTCGATATTGAATACTTCTGAAGTGAGAGTTTCAACTTTGATATTGAATTCTCCGGTATTCGGATTCGGATAAATTTCGAGAGTACGGTTTGCTTTTTCAACAGCAACAGATACAGGAAGTACCAGAATGCCGTTTGAAACGGCTGAGGCGCATTCGTTAACAGTAACAACAACAGTATAGGTGCCGGTGTAAACTGCAATATGCTGTTTGCCTGTGGCTCCCGGAATCAGTGCTCCATCCAGATACCACTGGTTTCCGGTATTAGCACTGCTTGAAAGGGTATCTCCATTCTGGGTGATAACCGGTGTTGACGGCAATGGATTCACCACTACGTTAAAGTTAGGCGAGCTTGGACCAGGTCCGCAATCGTTAACGCCACTCACTTTTATAATACCCGATGAGGCATTAGCTGCGAAGTTAACTTTGATTGTTCTGGTGCTTGCACCTTCAACAATAGTAGCTCCGGCAGGAAGAGTCCATAAAAATGTCGAAATTCCAGCAAGAGGTGCGGTTGTGTATGTTACCATAGTTGCACCTGCACAAACAGGAGTTGTTCCTACGATTGTTCCTGCAGCAACCGGTTTTGGATCTATAACTACCGGATAAACGGTAGGAGATATGGATGAGCAACCCAGATCATTACTATATGAAACACTTACTGACATATTCCCTGCTTCGATCCAGGAAACAGTAATGGCATTGGTGCCTGCACCCGAAGTTATGGTGCCACCGGTTGAAACACTCCATACATAGTCATCAAAATTAGCCTGGGTAGTATAAGCAACACCTGTTGCTCCCTGGCACTCCTGACTTGAACCCGTGATAACCGGCACAGGTGTTGAGTTAACAGTTACATCCAGTACGGTTGAATTAATAGCCGGACAACCCAATGCGTTGTTGTAGTTAACGCTAATGGTTCGTGAACCGGCAGTTGCCCAGTTAACAATAACTTCGTTGGTTGCTAAACCTGCTGTAATTGTACCGCCGTAGGAAATATTCCAGACATAGTTGCTGAAATTAGCCTGGGTTGCATAAACAACATCATTTGAGCCAGCACATAATTCGGTTGGCCCGGAAATGGAAGGTGAAGGAATAGGGTTAACGGTAACATTATATGTAGTAGGAGTCAGAGCACTACAGCCTTCGGCGTTTGTATAGTTTACTGTAACGGTTTTTTGCCCTAATGTATTCCATGTCACGGTTATTGCATTGGCACCTGCACCGGCTGTAATGGTACCTCCGGCTGAAACATTCCATGCATAATTTGTCATTCCCGATTGAGTTGAATACACATTAGTAGTGAATCCAAGACATGCATTGGCTGGTCCAGAGATTACTGGAATTGGCTGTGGCACCACATTTACAGCAAAGGAAGCTGGTTGTGGAGCTGAGCATAAGGAAGCGTTGGTATAATTGAGTCCGATTGACTGAGCTCCAACAGTGTTCCAGTTAACGGTTATTGAATTTGTACCTGCTCCTGCTGTAATTGTTCCACCTGCAGAAATTGTCCAGGTATAACCCGTCATTCCAGCCTGCGTTTGGTAAACCACTCCTGTTGAACCAACACAAACTCCCAATGGGCCAGCCGTTAATGTTGGTATTGGCATAGGATTAAGTGTAACAGCAATTGAAGCTGCTGCTCCGTTACTGCAATCATTGGCTCCATAAACCGATATGTCACCCGATACAGCAGTACCACTGAAATCAACTGTTATAGAGTTAGTGCCGCTTCCTGTCGTAATTGTTGCTCCAGTCGGGAGAGTCCATAAATAGGAGGTTGCACCTGCTATTGCCGGAACGCTATATGCAACAGCAGTTGTTCCCTGACAAACGGTTGTTGAGCCTGCGATTAAACCAGCAGCGGCAGGAGGAACACAACCTGTAGTAAAAGTGAGATCGTTACCATAAGATGTTCCTCCAATATTAGTAGCAACAACCCTGTAGTGATAGGTTGTAGTGAGCAGCAAACCTGAAAGATTAGCTGATACAGGAGTAACAGTGTTTCCATTAACAGTGGCCGGCGTTGCATTTACTGTGTTTCCATAAGCGGTAGTAAGCCCATATTCGAATGAAACTGTAGCGTTATTGTTAATTGCATTTACCGTTCCATTTAGAGTAGCGGAAGAAACATCAACATTTGATGCCGATTGAGTTACAACAGCAGGAGGCGATGCGGTTGTTGTAAATGTAAGATCAGCTCCATAAAACTTAAACAGCCCGATGGTACCAACTGCCCTGAAGTGATAAGTGGTTTCGGGTAACAGGCCTGATAAATTGTTTAGCACCGGAGTAACAGTTGTTCCTGTAACACTGCCAGGAGTAGCCGACACAGTGGTGCCATAAGCAGTTGTAGTTCCGTATTCAAAGGAAACTGCTACAGTATTGCTGTTAGCCATTACAGTTCCATTTACTGTTGCTGTAGAAGCTGTAACAGCGGATGCGGCTACGGTTGTGATAGCCGGGATGCTGAAATTTGGTGCTACAATAGCTTCGATACCAAACTTTAAACTCCAGTTTGTTCCCAGCGGAGTTAATGCTCCACCAGCGATGTCACTTTCATAGAAAGTATTTCCTCTTGGTGGTGATTCAGTAAAAGTACCCATAGGATACCATTGTGCTGCACCAGCCGTTTGAGCCAAGCCAACATAATAATCTTCATCAATGAATACAGGAGGCGATGGGAAGGTAAAGTTTTTATTTGTTCCCAGATCACCAGCGGTTATTACATAGTTGGCTGATTGAGCAACAATAGCTCCGGCGCTGTTCATAACTACAGCATAAATTGTATTCCCTGTATTTGAGGCGGAATTAGCAATTACCAGGTTAGCTCCTGTTACTTTGCCCTGTCCGTTCATATGGTATTTGGCTGAGAAAATTCCCGGACCAGGGAATGTAAACCCAAAACCTCCAGCACCTGTAGTTGCATAATTGTAGGAATACAGATTATCATTTACACTGCATGGAATAGCAAGTGTATTATTGATAATCCAGTTTTCTCCGGCAACTGCCGATGTTGTGGCTGTTATAATAGCTTCTTCCTTAATTTCAGGATTCCATCCGGTGAAATTAAGAACCGAGGCGGAATTTGCCGCTAATGCAGTGACTGTTTGGGTAGAGGTGTAGCGTGTAATAGTATTTGTAGGGTCTTTTACTGTTAAAGTAACATTAAAGGTTGCCGGTGCTGCTGAAACATTAGCTACCCTTACATCAACAGGAGTTGGAGCCCCATAAGGAATCGGATTTCGTTCTAATGTATATATGTTTGTAACCTGAACAACATCAGTATAAAAGTTATTACCAAATATAGTAGCAGGTCTCCAGTTGGATGCAACAAGTGTTGTTGGCATTGATGTACTACTCCTTTGGCCCATTAAGCCGCCGGTCATATTTAGGTTACACAAAGCAACAAGTGCAGTTGTTCCTAATGTTCCGGAAGGATTACTGAATTCCCATGCAACATAAACACCACCTCCGGTATAAGTGAAGGTTGAACCACCACTGAAAGGAACTTCATATGATCCGGCTGCGATCGGAACAGTCCAGTTTGCAATTTCACTAACCTTGGTAAATCCTGTAATATCCCAGCTGGTTCCCAAAGAATAAGCGACATCACTGGTATTTTTCAGATATACGGTGAAAGTTCCTGATTGCGTAGTAGCTCCGGCTGTTCCAACAAGAAATCCAATAGAGTTTATTTCCTGACCAACCGGAAAGTTGCTTGCTGCCATTTCGGCGGCAGTAATAAGGTATTCCGTCCTTTGATAACGAAATGTATTGCCGGGAATACGTGTATTACCAGAAGTTGCACCTGTACTTGGCAATGACCAGATAGAAATTGCATCTGTTTCCACTTCATTTTTCTGGAATGAAGGAGGTCCGGTTTCGGTTCCTTCATCAAAAAGCGACGGACTTTGCCTTACTGATTGGGCGGTAATAAATCCACTGACCAGCAGAGCAATGATTAAAAGTAGATTTTTCCTCATAACCAACCCAAAATAAAAGCGCCACAATGGCGCTTTTATTTATTAAACCGTAAAACCTAAATAGCGTGAATAGCCTTCAACACCAAGTGGTGCTTTTAACATGATAAATTTTGGGTAACTGGCTTGAGTTAACTCTTCAAACATAATCACTTGATCATCATGTGCATGGAGATCATCAACACTGCGCTGCATGGTCGCTTCAAATTCATCTGTGATATATTCAAAACCAATGTCCATTGCAATAAATAAGGTATGTTCACAAGGCTGAACGTATTGTTCATGAGACCAATCAATTACCTGTTGTTGGCAGTGTGGACACGCTACGGGATCTGTCGCTTCACAGTCTAGTGGGATCAATTGATAA
>Ga0209066_10006716_pt1 | contig 11646 bp, 9 predicted proteins | sample All_14_2_FD_187198 | JGI IMG/M metagenome (GOLD analysis project Ga0209066, IMG submission 187198) | Freshwater microbial communities in response to fracking from Pennsylvania, USA - Allegheny Zone_MetaG_DW_15 (SPAdes) (version 2) ...
GGGCGGAGTACATCGCGTCGGCCTTGGCATTCAGCAGCTTGGTGACGACCTCGGTATAGTCCGGCTGGAAGAGCTTGGGCCAGGTCTCCTCGACGACGGTGATGTTGCCGTCGAAGTGCTTGGCGTATTCCATGAACTCGGCCGTGTTGGAGCGGCCATAGGCATAGTCGGGCGAGCAGGTCGCCCACTTCTTCAGGCCCTTCGCCTTGGCCACCTTGGCGGCATAGTCGCCGCCGCCGATCGCGTCGTGGATGCCCTGGCGGGCCGTGCGGAAGGCCGTCGGTACGTAGAGCTTGGGATCGGCGGTGAGCGACGAGGTCTCCGAATTGGTGTGGATGCAGAGAACGCCGACCTCTCGGATGACCTCCTGCACCGCAAAGGCCGCGCTCGACGCCTCGGCGTCGATGATGATCTGGCAGCCGTCGTTGTTGATCAGGTCGCGCGTGACCTTGGCGGCTTCCTGCGGCGCGCCCTTGGAGTCGCGCACGACCATCTCGATCTTGCGACCGTTGATTCCGCCTTCGGCATTGACCTTGTCGAACGACATCTTGAGTGCGCCGACGCTGCTCTGCCCGAGAATGGCGACACGCCCCGACAGGATCGTCGGCACACCGATCTTGATGGCGCCCGTCTGCGCCCGACTGATCGCCGGAGCCCCGACCAGACCAGCGGCCGCGATGGCGCCGGCGCCCTTGAGAAGTTGACGACGGCTCGCGCGCCGCTGCTCGATGGACGTCATGGTATTCACTCCCGGAACAGTTCTTGCGGTCTTTGACCGATTGCCACGATCCTATGAGTAATTGTTCGACATGGTCAAACGACAACCGCCGCATGGACGGGGAATATGATGTCCCCGTCCTGGCTCTGGATACCGCTCACGGTCTTCGCTGCAGCGGCCCAAACCGTGCGCAATACGGCACAACGGCAACTGACGTCCGAGTTGGGCACCCTCGGGGCTACATTGGTCCGCTTCCTCTATGGCATGCCCGTTCTCGCTGTGTGGCTTTGCCTCGTGCTGCTCTTCGATGGCTCGCCACAGCCCGCGCTCACCTGGGGGTTCGGCGGATGGGTCGTCGTGGCGGCCCTCAGCCAGATGGCCGGCACGGCGCTGCTGCTGCGCGCGATGGAAGAACGCAGCTTCGCGATCGGGCTCGTCTACTCCAAGAGCGAGGTCATCCAGGTGGCGCTCTTCTCGGTGCTGTTTCTCGGAGAGACACTTTCGGCCGTCGCCATCGCAGCCATCGTGGCCGCCACCTTGGGCGTCGTTCTCCTGACACCACGCCCGCCCTCGCGCGAGAGCGCCGGACGAGGCTTCGCCGATCCAGCCGCCCTCTACGGGCTCGCTTCGGGCTCGGCCTTCGCCATCTCAGTGGTCGGCTACCGTGCCGCAAACCTGTCTCTTCACACCGACTCGCCGTTCCTTGCCGCCGCAGAGACTCTGTTCTGGAGCCAGCTCCTGCAGGCAGTCCTGCTCGGCGGTTGGCTGCTGGTGCGCAACCCGGTCGTCGTCCTGGGCGCGCTTCGGCAATGGCGTGTCTCGATGTTCGCCGGGTTGGCCGGCGCGTCGGCCTCGCTGGCCAACGTGACGGCCCTGGCGCTCGCCCCGGCGTCGCAAGTGCGCACGCTGATCCTGGTCGAAGTCGTGTTCAGCTACGTCGTCTCGCGCCGAATCTTCCGGGAGTCCATGAGCCACCGGGAACTCGCCGGAATAATCCTGGTGATGGCGGGCGTCGTCTTGATCCTGTCGACGGCAGGTTGACCTGAGAGGTGTCTCAAGAGCCGAAATCAGGCCGGTAAACGAAATAAACGAAATAAACGCAACAAACGAAGCGGGTGTCGCACCTCGTGGGGAGCGCCCGGCTGCGCAACAATATTTCTCTGCAACGCATATAGACGGTCAATTCGAACCGCCCGTTCGCAAGCCACTTCACCGCCCCGCGGTCACGCGAAGCCATGTAGACGGTGCTTCCCTGGTCCAAGGCGCTGCACAGGCGTCGTACCCGGGGGCGAGGCCCAGCCCCTGGTTGACGCCGGTGACGAGGGCGACCTTCCGCCTAATGTCTGGCATCGTTGACCTCGCTTCGCGACAGTGCCGAGAATGGCACCATGAAAACGCATCCGCTCTTCGCCTATGTCGGCAGCTACACGTCGCCGGAGCGCACCGGCCGCGGCAACGGCATCAATGTCTATCGCGTCGACACGCGCAACGGGGCGCTAAAGCACGTCCAGCATCTGGGTGGGCTTGAGAATCCGTCTTTCCTGGCAATCAACGCCGCGGGCGATCGTCTTTACTCGGTGCATGGCGATCGCAGCGAGGCGACATCCTATTCGGTCGATCGCACGACCGGCCACCTGGCTATCCTGAACCGCCAGCCGACCGGTGGTTACAACCCGATCCATCTCGCCTTCGATGCGAAGCAGTCGTTTCTCGTCGTGAGCAACTATGGCTCCGACTCGGTGGCCGCCCTGCCGATCGGCAGGGATGGCTCGCTCGGCCCCTATTCCACGCTGACGACGGTCGCGGCGCCGCTCGGACCTCACCGCAGCGAGCAGAAGAACGTGCGACCGCATCACAATCCGCTCGATCGTGCCGGGCGGACCTTCTACCTGCCCTGCAAGGGATCGGACTGCGTGATCGGTTACCGGCTCGATACCCGGCGGGGGGTGTTGGTCGAGACCAGTCGAGTGGCGGCCCGGCCGGGCGCCGGCCCGCGCCACATCGACTTTCATCCGCGCAAACCGTTCGCCTACGTGATCAACGAACTCGATTCGACCATCACGACCTATCGCCAGGACAAGACCAGCGCCGCGCTGACGCCGCTGCAGACCGTTCCGTCGACGCCGTCGGACTTCACGGGCTACAGCACCGGCGCGGAGATCTGGGTCGATGGCGGCGGACGCAACGTCTACGTCTCGAATCGCGGCCACGACAGTATTGGCGTATTCGGCATCGATCCCGCAAAGGGGACGCTGACACCGCGGCAATGGGTACCGACCCGGGGAAGCGTACCGCGCTTCTTCGCCTTCGATCCGGCCGAGCGCTTCGTCTATGTCGCCAACCAGGGCGGCGATTCGATCATCGCCTACAAGGTCGGCCGCAAGGGGCTATTGGCCCCCACCAGGCTGCGGACCAAGGTCGGCAGCCCGGCCTGTATCGTCTTCTCGCGCTGAGGGTCAGCCTTCCTCCTGGAAGGCTTCCTCGCGGGCTTTCTTGATGCTCGGCAGGGCCATGAGCGCAAGCAGCGCGGCGGTCGCGATCAGCAGTCCGAGGCTGATCGGACGTTCGATGAAGACCATGGCGTCGCCGCGCGACAGCAGCATGGCACGCCGGAAGTACTCCTCCATCTGCGGCCCCAGGACGAGCCCCAGCAGGAACGGAGCGCCCTCGCAGCCGAGGCGAACGAAGACGTAACCCAGTACGCCGAAGATCGCGACCTGCATGACATGGAACGTGCTGTTCTGAAGGCTGTAGGCGCCGATGCAGCAGAACAGCAGGATCGCCGGCGCCAGGAAGCGGTACGGCACGGTCAGCAGCTTCACCCACATGCCGATCATCGGCAGGTTGATGATGACCAGCATGGCGTTGCCGATCCACATCGACACGATCATGCCCCAGAACAGGTCCGGCTTCTTGGTCATGACCTCAGGCCCCGGCTGGATGCCCTGGATGATCATTGCGCCCACCATCAGCGCCATGACGGCGTTGGACGGGATGCCGAGGGTCAGCATCGGGATGAACGAGGTCTGGGCGGCGGCGTTGTTGGCCGCCTCGGGCGCCGCGACGCCTTCGACCGCGCCCTTGCCGAACTTGCCCGGGTTCCTCGAGATCTTCTTCTCGAGCGTATAGGACGAGAAGGCGCCGAGGGTCGGACCACCGCCGGGGAGCACGCCCAGCAGCGAGCCCAGGATGGTCCCGCGCAGGATCGCCGGCGTGGCGCGGCGGATCTCCTCGCGCGTGGGCCATAGCGACCCGACCTTGATCGCCCCGGATCTCTCCAGGTGTTTCTCCAGATTGACCACGATCTCGGCGATGCCGAACAGGCCCATGGCGATCGGCGCGAAGTCGATGCCGTCGCTCAGCTCCGGAATGTCGAAGGTGAAGCGCTGGGCGCCGGTGTTGACGTCGGTGCCGACCAGGCCGAACAGCAGGCCGAGGAACACCATCGCGATCGCCTTGGTGATCGACCCGCTGGCGAGCACGACAGCCGCCACCAGGCCGAGCGCCATCAGCGAGCAGTAGTCGGCCGGGCCGAACTTCTGCGCCATGCGCGTCAGCGGCTCGGCGAAGATGACGATGATGATGGTGCCGACCGTGCCGGCGAAGAACGACCCGACGGCGGAGATCGAGAGCGCCGCACCGGCGCGTCCTCTCCTCGCCATCTGGTAGCCGTCGAGACAGGTGACCACAGAGGAGGCTTCACCCGGCAGGTTCACCAGGATCGAGGTCGTCGAGCCGCCGTACTGCGCGCCGTAGTAGATGCCGGCCAGCATGATCAGCGAGGCCGTGGGCGGCAGGTGGAAGGTGATGGGCAGCAGCATGGCGATGGTCGCCACCGGGCCGATACCGGGCAGGACGCCGATCAGCGTGCCGACCATGCAGCCCAGCAGGGCGTAGGTCAGGTTCTGGAGCGTGAAGGCGACGCTGAGGCCGAGGAACAGGTTGTCGAGGAGCTCCATGTCACCAAATCCCCTGCACGACGGCGATGTTCATACCCAGACCGACCTTGAACACGAGCGTGCAGAGGATCGAGAGCACGACGATGTTGCCGATCACTTCGGTGAGCTTGAATTCCTCACCGGCCAGCGAGGCGATCATGACGAGGACGATCAGTGCCGGGATCAGGCCGGCGCGCTCGAACAGCAGCGCGAAGCAGACGATGCCGATGGTGACCAGGGTGATCGGCTTCCACTTCGGCTTCTCGACCGGTTCGCTGCCGCTCACCACGGCGACGATGCAGATCAGCACACCGAGTGCAAGCATGATGAAAGACAGCATGCGGGGCACGTATCCCGGCCCCATGCGGACGGGCGTCCCCACGGCAAGATGCTGGCCGACATAGAGAGCGCCCAGACCAAAGGCGACGAACATCAACCCGGACAGAAAGTCCTTGGTCAGTAGCCGATTCACGGTGTTTCGCTCCCCCAAACATTTACGCTGTGTTGCGACGGCGTAATCGCGAAACACAGGCTGGGACCGTACTGCCCGATCCTTACGCCAAGCTGACGCCGGGGCCGATCGGCCCCGCTATTCGGAATGAAGGGCCATTCAGGCAGCCGGTCCGCATTTGACGCGACGTCCTGGAGATGTGCGCAATGTGCCTGTGAATTGCCGAATGACAGGGAGAGCTTCGTGAGCGACAGGACCTATGGCTTCGAGACACTGGCGCTGCATGCGGGTGCCGCGCCCGACCCGACCACGGGCGCGCGCGCCCAGCCGATCTACCAGACGACGGCCTATGTCTTCGAAGACGCAGACCACGCCGCGGCGCTGTTCAATTTGCAGACCGTGGGGTTCATCTATTCGCGGTTGACCAATCCCACGAATGCCGCCCTGGAGACCCGGCTGGCGACACTGGAAGGCGGCCGCGGCTGCACCGTCGCCTCCTCCGGCCACGCCGCGCAGGTCCTCGCCCTCTTCCCGCTGATGAGCCCCGGCGCCGAGATCGTCGCGGCCTCCCGCCTCTACGGCGGCTCCCTGCAGCAGATGAGGAACACCTATCCGAAGTTCGGCTGGACCGCGAAGATCGTCGACGCCGACTCGCCCGACAATTTCGAGCGGGCGATCACCGACAATACCAAGGCCTTCTTCATCGAGAGCCTCGCCAACCCGGGCGGCGTCATCAGCGACATCGAGGCGATTGCCCGCATCGCCGAGGACGCCGGCGTGCCGTTGCTGGTCGACAACACGCTGGCCACGCCGTGGCTCTGCAAGCCCATCGACCATGGCGCCACGCTGGTCGTGCATTCCACGACCAAGTTCCTGAGCGGCACGGGCACCTCGATGGGCGGCGCCGTCGTCGACTCGGGCAAGTTCGACTGGTCGCGCGGCGGCAAATTCCCGAGCCTCGCCGGCCCGGAACCCGCCTATCACGGGCTGAACTTCTACGAGACCTTCGGCGACATGGCCTACACGTTCCACAGTCATGCCGTCGGCCTGCGCGACCTGGGGCCCACTCAGGCGCCGTTCAATGCCTGGCTCACCATGCTCGGCATGGAGACGCTGGGGCTGCGCATGGAGCGCCACTGCGCCAACGCGCTGGCCGTCGCACAGCACCTCGAGGCGCACCCGGCGGTGGCGTGGGTGAACTATGCCGGCCTGCCGTCCAACAAGTACAACGCACTGGCGAGGAAGTACCTGCCCAAGGGTGCGGGCTCGGTCTTCACCTTCGGCGTGAAAGGCGGCTACGACGTGGGCGTCAAGGTCGTCGACAGCGTCGAACTCTTCTCCCATCTCGCCAATATCGGCGACGCAAAGAGCCTGATCATCCATCCTGCCTCGACGACGCACCGCCAGCTTTCCGAGGAGCAGCGGGTGGCGGCCGGCGCCGGCCCGGACGTGCTGCGCCTGTCGATCGGCATCGAAACGGTTGCAGACATCATCGCCGATCTGGATCAGGCTCTGGCCAAGGCGACAAGCCAATGACCGATCGCGCCGGGTAGATCCCGGAGCAGCGGGACGAAAAGCGAGGATGGAAATGCTGAGCAAGGCAGACAACGAGTTGCTGACCCGTGCCGGTACCGGCACGCCCATGGGCGAACTCCTGCGCCGCTTCTGGATGCCGGCGCTGCTCTCCGAGGAGTTGCCCGAGCGCGACGGGCCACCGAAGAAGATCCGCATCCTCGGTGAAGACCTGCTGGCCTTTCGTCAGACCGATGGAAGGGTCGGGATCGTCGAGCCGCACTGTCCGCATCGAGGTGCCAACCTGTACTTCGGCCGGAACGAGGAATGCGGCCTTCGCTGCGCCTATCACGGCTGGAAGTTCGACATCGACGGCAACTGCGTCGATCTGCCGACCTCGCCGCCGGAGTCGGGCTACAGGAACACGATCAAGCTGCTGGCCTACCCGACACGCGAATGGGCCGACATGGTCTGGGTCTACATGGGCCCGCGCGAGACGATGCCGGACCTGCCGCAGCTCGAGTTGGGACTCGTTCCGGCGGCGCACCGCTTCGTTTCCAAGAAATGGCAGGACTGCAACTGGGTCCAGAGCCTGGAAGGCGCGATCGACACCGCCCACTTCTCGTTCCTGCACGCCATCCCGACGAAGGACGAGGCCACGCGGCTCGATATCCTGCGCAAGACCTCGGCGATCGGCCAGGAGGGCGGCCTCGCCGATCGCAGCCGCTGGGTGACCGAGGATCCGCGGCCGAAGTTCAGGATCGAGGCCCACGATGCCGGGCTCGTGATCGCCGCCGGCCGCAAGACCGACACGACGGACATCTACTGGCGCATCGCCCAGTATCTCGCGCCGAACCATGCGCTGGTGCCAGTGGCGTTCCCCGGCGAGGTCTACCACGGCCAGACCTGGGTGCCGGTCGACGACACGAGCTGCTGGATCTACACCTACAGCTGGGTGCCGGACCGGCCCCTCACCAACGCCGAACGCAGCAAATATGGGTCGGGGCTCAGCCTGCACGCCGAGACCGACGAGCACTACGTGCCCAAACGCAATATACGAAACGACTACCTGATCGATCGCGAGCTGCAGAAGACGCTGAGCTACACCGGCGTGAGCGGCGTCTCCGACCAGGACGCGGCGATCCAGGACAGCCAGGGTGCCATCCAGGACCGCACCCGCGAGCATCTGGGGCCGACGGACGTGGGCATCATCGAATTCCGCAAGCTGGTGATGGCAGCGGCCCGCGCACTCCAACAGGGCGCGCCGCCGCGCGCGGCCGCTGCATCTGCACGCTACGCCGTGCGGGCGGGTGGCTGGATCGCCGCGGCGGAGAAGGATCTGACGACGGTGATGACCGAGCGCTTCAATCATCGGCACGGCTATGTGGGCAGCGAATACGGCCTCCCGGAATAGAGGGTTAGACCGGCGCAGGGTGCTGGACTATCGTCCGCGGCGATATCGGCTTGGGGAGACTCTGAAGTGACCATCAAGATTTACGGACCGACGGCCTCGCGCGCGGCGCGCGCCCTCTGGATCGCACACGAGCTCGACATTCCGTACGAGCACATCGCGGTCGAGATGAAGGATCTGAAGAATCCCGATTATCTCAAGGTCAATCCGAACGGCAAGGTGCCGGCGCTGGTGGACGGCGAGTTCAAGCTCTTCGAATCGATGGCGATCAACCTCTATCTCGCCGCCAAGCACGGCAAGAACGGCTTCATGCCGGCGAGCCTCGAGGACCAGGCGCTGTGCAACCAGTGGAGCTTCTGGGGCATGACCGAGCTCGAGAAGCCGTTGCTCACGATCCTGATCGACATGTTCATGACCGCGCCCGACAAGCGCAAGCCCGAGGCTGTGGCCGAAGCCCAGAAGGCGCTGCCGAAGCCGCTCGCGGTACTCAATGCCGCATTGGAAGGGCGCGAGTATCTGCTCGGCTCGACCTTCACGGTCGCCGACCTGAATCTCGCCTCGATCATGAGCTGGGCCAAGCCGATCAAGGTCGACTTCAGCCAGGTCCCTCATGTCAGCGCCTGGCTCGACCGCTGCCTGTCGCGCCCCTCCTTCAAGGCGGCGCGCGGCTCGAAGTAACCGCGGCCTCCTACTCCGCGGGCGCGACCCGCGGAGCCGGCAGCGATGCATCGCGCTCGCTGCCGGGCAGCAGCAGGGCCACCAGGGTGATCACGACCGAGGTGGCCGCGAGGCCGAGGAACAGCAGTTCGAGGCTTCCCGTCGTCTCGCGCACCCAGGCGATCAGCAGGATGGCCAGAGGCCCCGCTCCGAACGCCACGACGAACTTCGCCCCGAAGCCCAGCCCGTGATAGCGGCTGGGCGTATATCGGGCGATCAGGATGTTCTCGATCGGCCCCGCCGCCGCGCTCAGCACCGCCGAGCCGATGGCGCCCAACAGCGCCACATAACCGTTGCCCATCGCCAGGGCGAGCATGGCGACGACCTGCAGCGTCGAGGCCACGACATAGGTGGCCTTCAGCGGATAGCGGTCGATGATGCGCCGGCCCATCGCATACTGTGCAAGCCCCGACACGATATAGATCATCGAGGTGGCGAGTCCGACCCACAGCACGATCTGCGTGGCGACGCCCCACGAGGCCAGTCCGTCACGAAGCGTCGAAATCTCGGGCGCCAGCTTCACCTCGAAGACCATCGCGGCGCCGAACATCACCGCCTGCCAGATGACGCCTTCCAGGGCCATGGTGACCGAGAGCACCGAGAAGACCCGCCAGAATTCGCGGCGTCCCACCTGCGTGCCCTTGGCCTGCGGCATCGGCCGGTCGCCGACCTTGCCCTGCCGGATCTGGACCCAGAGGACGAAACCGACGATCAGGCAGACGATGCCGGGAACAATGAAGGCGGCGCGCCACGAGGCCAGCGTGATCAGCACCCCCGGGACGATGCCATACAGCGCGAGGCCCGCACTGCCCCACAGGCCGTTCACGCCCATCGCATGGCCCTGCTCTCGCGCGGTGCGGATCACCCATCCGATGCCGACCGAATGGTAGAAGGCGCCGAAGGTGCCGATGCCGCAGAGGGCGAGCGACAGCGCCAGCGTGTCGCCGGCCGGGACAAGACCGCAGGCGATCGACGACAGTCCAAGGCCGAGAAACATCACGACCATCATGGCCGGGGCGCCGAACTTGTCGGAAGCCCAGCCGGCCGGCAGCGACACCACCCCCAGCAGGATCGTGGCCGGCGCATAGAGACGCAGCAGGTCCTCGGCCGGCAGGTTCCACGACACTGCAAGCGTGAGCACGATCACGGCATAGAACGCCGTCATCATGTGCATCAGTGCGTGGCCGATGGAGGAGAAGAGCAGGACGCGCCGGCCGGGATCGATCATGCAGCCTGTATCCTTTGTCGCTCTCTTCCCCGCAAGCGCAGCTTGCGGCAATGCTGCCATTCGCGCTAAAGCCCCCGTGCCGCGGGCCAACAGTCAGGCGGCATCGGTCGGGGCGTAGCGCAGCCTGGTAGCGCATCAGTCTGGGGGACTGGGGGTCGCAGGTTCAAATCCTGTCGCCCCGACCAATTATCTCCCCTGCCATGCATCGTCATGAAGACGGCGGTCGTGCTGCTGGCGTTCGGTGATCCCGGTCCCGTGCCGGGGCCACGGCCTGGAGTACACCCTCAAGGGTCTTGCCACCGCCGCGGCTCGCGTCACGGCGCCGCTTCGGTCTGACGTTGGCAATGATGCGTCAGGCCCGTCAGGTCATGACGACCGTGGCGAGCGGGCTGCGCGCCGTAGAGCGTTATGGCGCGGACGCGACTTGCCGTCCTAGTTCCGTAAGTTTGCAGACGAGCCAGTCCGGTTTCAGAGGATTCTTGAACCAGGGTTGAGCCCACCCGGCATTGAGACATTTCTTGACGATGGAAAAATCAACCTCCTGTCCGTCAAGATCGAACAGAGGCAGCTTGCCGCCAGGCTGGGTCAGGCCCCGCCGCAGGTAAAGCAACTCGCTTATCGTTGGAAGATTGTCCCCCAACGTATTGTCATTAAATGAATTTAACTCGAATGAGCGCGCGTGATGGCGCGCGAAATCGCGGTTAACAAGCACGGTCACGTCCCCCTTTGACGATTCCGTTGAAAGGCCCCTCGTCGGGCACGATACGCCTGCCCGGACAAAAACCAAATAAAATCAGAGACTTGATACACTTTCTTACAAAGACCACCGGATCTGGTGGTCTTTGGACGCCGCCCCTGCAAGCCTTAGAGCGCCGCCCCCCGGCGGTGCTCCAGGCTTCACAAGGCCCTAGTTCTGCGTCTTGAGGGTGCTGCGCAGCTGCGTCAGCGCCTGCTCGAGGTCTTCCAGGACGGATTCGATCTCGCGCCGCTTGTGGAGGTCGAGTACCGCCGCACGCGGGGTGGTGGTGGATGGCTGAGGCCCGGTGCGCGGAAGCGGCTGCCGGGTCCCGCCCGCCATGGCCTCGGCCCGCGCCGAGACGATGCGCAGGCTCTCGAGCGCGCTTTCCGCCGCCAGATCGAGACGCTGCGCCGGCAGGCGCCCACGACCTTCCTTGAGGAGGCGTTGAACACCCTTGATCGTGTATCCGTCTTCGTAGAGCAGCGTGCGGATACGGCGCAGGAGATCGATGTCTTCCGGCCGGTAGTAGCGACGGCCCCCGCCCCGCTTCAGCGGTCGTACCTGGGAGAACTTGCTCTCCCAGAACCGCAGCACGTGCTGCGGCACGTCGAGCTCGGTCGCGACCTCGCTGATCGTTCGAAACGCCTGCGCCGACTTCTCGACCCGTCTTTCGACGGTCTGAACCGAAACGGCCATCTCTGATCCCCTCGTGTTCCCAACTACCCCTTGTTCTCGCCGGGCGCCCCGTTGATCAGTGTTTTCAGGACATTCGACGCTCGAAAGACGAGGACTCGCCGCGGCAGGATGGGAACTTCCTGCCCGGTCTTCGGGTTGCGGCCGACCCTTTGCCCCTTGTCGCGAACCGTGAAACTCCCGAACGAGGAGATCTTCACCGATTCGCCGCGCGCCAGCGCTTCAACAACCTCGGAGAG
>Ga0209066_10006718_pt1 | contig 11644 bp, 9 predicted proteins | sample All_14_2_FD_187198 | JGI IMG/M metagenome (GOLD analysis project Ga0209066, IMG submission 187198) | Freshwater microbial communities in response to fracking from Pennsylvania, USA - Allegheny Zone_MetaG_DW_15 (SPAdes) (version 2) ...
GCCGAGTCCAAGGTCACCGTGCGCTTCTGGATAGTGGGCATCATGCTGATGCTCATCGCCCTGAGCTCGCTGAAGATACGCTGATGTTCATACCGAAAAAGTTCAAGGACGGGCGGGCGCTGGTCATCGGCGCGGGGAAATCGGGCATCGCCTGCGCCAACCTGCTGTCGGCGCGCGGCTTCGCCGTGCTGCTCTCCGACGAGAAGAAAGCCGCGGAGCTCAAGCCCCGCCTCAAGGGCCTCTCGCGCCGCGTGAGTGTGGAAGCCGGCGGCCATTCCGTTGCCGCCTACGCTTGCGCTTTCGCGGTAAAAAGCCCCGGCATGTCGCAGGCCAACCCGCTGATCCGCGCGCTCAAGAAGAATAAGGTCCCCGTTTTCAGCGAGATCGAGATAGCGCTGGCCTTCTCGCGCGCCGGCCGCCTGCTGGCAGTGACCGGCACCAACGGCAAGACCACCACCACCACCCTGCTCGGCGAGATCATGAGCGCCGCGCTGCGCCCCGCCGGCCGCGCCGTGGTGTGCGGCAATGTCGGCATACCGGCCGCGGCGGCCGCCCCGGACGCGCGCCCCGGCGACGCGGTGGTGATGGAGCTCTCCAGCTACCAGCTCGAAGACAGCTCTTATCTCAAGCCCGACGCCGCCTGCGTGCTCAACGTCACTCCGGACCACCTGGACCACCACGGCAGCATGGCCGCCTACGTGGCCGCCAAGGCGAAGGTTTTCAGCTCGCAGGCAGCGGACGCCTGCTGCGTCTTCAATTACGAGGACAAGTACTGCCGCGAACTGGCGCGGCGCTGCCCGTCCAAGCCGCTCTTCTTCTCGTCGGCCCGCTCGGGGGGCCGTCTGCACGCCTGGGCCGCGCAAGGCAAACTTTTTTTCAAAGCCGCCGGGCGCGAATTCTCCGCCAGGCCGCCGGCCCTGCCGGGCGCGCATAACCTGGAGAACGCCATGTGCGCCGGCCTGATGGCGCTGCACTGCGGCGCCGGCCCCGCCGCCGTACGCAAGGCCTTCGCCGCCTTCAAGGGCGTGGAGCACCGCATAGAACCTGTCCGCACCGTGCGCGGCATCTCCTTTATCAACGATTCCAAGGGCACCAACGTGGACTCCACCGTGGTGGCCCTCAAGGCGCTGGGGAGTCGGCGCAATGTCTGGCTGATACTCGGCGGCCAGGGCAAGGGCCTGCCCTACGCCCCGCTGATCCCGCTCATAAAGAAGAGCGTGAAAGGCGTGCTGACCATAGGCGCCGACGCCCCGAAGATAGAGGCGGAACTGGCCGGAGCCGCGCCCCTGGTCACCGCGCTCACCATGGAGACGGCCTGCCGCGAGATCCTGCAGCTGGGCGGGCGGGGGGACATAGCCCTGTTCTCTCCGGCCTGCGCCTCGTTCGACCAGTTCAAGGACTTCGAGGACCGGGGCCGCAAGTTCAAGGCCTTCGTGGAGACGCTTAAATAAATGGATTTCTCGTCTAGACGAAAAAGACCGGCCTACAACATCATCAACAACCGGAGCCTGAAGTACATGGACTACCCGGTGTTCTTCATCGTGGCCATGCTGCTGATGCTGGGGCTGGTCTCGCTGTTCTCGGCCAGCGCGCTCTACGCCGCCAACAAGGGGCTGGACACCCTGTTCTACACTCAGAAGCAGGCCCTGTACATTTTCCTGGGCTTCGGCCTGATGATGGCCGCCGCCAAGTTGGACCTCGAGCGCGTACGCCCCTATATCAAACCGGCGATGATAGTCACCATCGTACTGCTGGGCGTCACCCTGCTGATGCCGCCGGTGGCGCATGTGCGCCGCTGGATACCGCTGGGCTTCATGAAACTGCAGATGAGCGAATTCGCCAAGATAATCATGGTGCTCTACCTGGCCGATTTCTTCGACCGCAGCGCCAGCCGCCTCAATACCGACCTCAAACAGATGGCGGGGCCGGTGGGCGTGATAGCGCTGATGCTGGTACTGATCGCCGCCGAGCCCGACCTGGGCACGCCGGCGCTGCTGTTCGCCGTGGCCTGCCTGATGTTCTTCGCGGCCGGCCTCAAGCTGCGCTACCTGCTGATGCCGCTGGGCGCCGGTCTGCTGATCCTGGTCGAGGAGCTCATCCGCAAACCCTACCGCCTGGCCCGGCTCAAGAATTTCCTCTCGCCCTGGGACGACGCCTCGGGCACCGGCTACCAGCTGGTGCAGGCGCTGCTGGCCGTGGGTTCCGGCGGCTGGTTCGGCAAAGGCCTGGGCGCCTCCAAGCTCAAGCTGATGTACCTGCCCGAGCCCCACACCGACTTCATCTTCCCCGTCGTGGCCGAGGAGCTGGGCCTGGTGGGCGGCCTGTTCATCACCGCGCTGTTCGCCGCGCTGCTGGTAAAGGGGGCGCGCATAGCCCGCAACGCGCCCAGCCTTTACACCTCCACCGCCGCGCTGGGCCTGACGCTGGTGATAACACTGCAGGCCTTCTTCAACCTGGCCATGGCCATCGGCCTGGTGCCGACCAAGGGCATACCGCTGCCGTTCTTCTCCTACGGCGGCTCTTCCATATGGGCATCGATGATAATGGTGGGACTGATACTCAACATCTCGGCGCACAGGAGCGGGGCGCGATGGTAGCCCGGCGCGTCCTGATAGCCTCCGGCGGCACCGGCGGCCATTTCTACCCCGGCTTCGCGCTGGCGGGGGAACTGCGCCGCCGCGGCTGGCAGACGCTATTCCTCGTCAAGAAAGAGGACATAGCCCGCCCCGCGCTGGAGGCGGCCGACTTCCCTTACGCCGAGCTGGACATGACGGCGCTGCCGCGCTCGCTCAACCCGCTGGCCCACGCCGCCTTCCTGGTAAAGTTCTTCAAGTCGCTGGCCCTGGCCCGGCGCATGATGGCCGACTACCGGCCCGACGCCGTGGTGGGCACGGGCAGCTACGTGGCCTTCCCGGCGGCGCTGGCCGCGCGCCTGGCGGGGATACCCGTTTACATACACGAATCCAACGCCGTCTTCGGCCTGGGCAACCGCCTGGCCGGGCTGTTCTGCGAGCGGGCCGCGCTGGGCCTGCCGGTAGCGGCCAACCCGCTGGCCGCCCGCTCCGTGCTGGCCGGCACGCCGATACGCGAAGCCTTCCGGGCCTCACCGGACAAGGCCGAGGCCCGCGCGGCCCTCGGTCTGGAGAAAGGGAAATTCACAGTGCTCGTTTTCGGCGGCAGCCAGGGCGCCAGGCGCCTCAACGCCGCTTTCATCGCCGCCGCCAAAGCCCTGAAGGGCGACATACAGGCCATCCACGTTACCGGCCGCAAGAATTACGAGGCGGTGCAGGCCGATTACGCCGCGGCCGGCCTCGACGGAGCCTCCGGGCTGAAAGTCTTCGACTACCGCGAGGACATGCCCGCCCTGTACGCGGCGGCGGACCTGGTGATTTCCCGCTCGGGCGCGAGCACCGTGGCCGAGCTGGTGCACCTGCGCAAGCCTTCCATTTTGGTGCCGCTGCCCTCTTCGGCCGGCGACCATCAGCGTCACAACGCGCTGGCGCTGGCGGGTCCCGGCGCGGCGCTCTGCCTGCAGGAAGGGCCGGACTTCGACGCGGAGCTCGCGGCAGCGGTGCGCAATTTCACCGGCGAGCCCGCCCGCCTGGCGGCGATGGCCGAAGCGTTCGCGAAAGCGGGAGTACCGGACGGTCTGGGCGCGGCGGCCGCGCTGGCCGACATCATAGAGAAAGGCCGTTAGATCTTACGGGAGGAAAAATGGAAATTGAAAAAGGTTCTAAATGGGTCAAGTTCGACGTGATGGAGCGCTTCATGCGCGACGTGTTCAAGGGCATAGGCGTGCCCGCCGCCGACGCGGCGGTCTGCGCCGACGTGCTGATAACGGCCGACAAGCTGGGCATGGACTCGCACGGCGTCTCCCGGCTCAAGCCCATCTACTACGACCGGATCAAGCAGGGCATACAGCTGCCTAAGGCCAAGTTCGAGATCGTCAAAGAAACGCCCACCACCGCCGTGATAGACGGCCACAACGGCATGGGCCACGTGATAGCCGTGCGCGCCATGGAACTGGCGATAAAGAAGGCCAAGAAATTCGGCCTCGGCATGACGGCCGTGCGCAACTCCACCCATTACGGCATGGCCGGCTACCACACCCTGCTCGCCGCCAAGGCCGGCATGATAGGCGTCACCGGCACCAACGCCCGCCCGTCGGTGGCCCCGACGTTCGGCGTGGAGAACATGCTGGGCACCAACCCGCTCACCTTCGCCCTGCCCACCGACGAGAAGTTCCCTTTCCTGCTCGACTGCGCCACCTCCATCACGCAGCGCGGCAAGATAGAGGTGTACGCCAAGCTGGGCAAGAGCATGCCCCAGGGCTGGGTAATAGACGCTGACGGCAACTCCAAGACCGACTCGCGCGCCGTACTGACGGACCTTATAAAGGGCACCGCCGCGCTCACGCCGCTGGGCGGCGTGGGGGAGGACCTGGGCGGCTACAAGGGCTACGGCTACTGCACCGTCGTGGAGATCCTGTCGGCCGCGCTGCAGCAGGGCGCCTTCATGAAGGCCCTGCTCGGCCTCGACAAGAACGGCAAGAAGATCCCGTACCCGCTGGGCCATTTCTTCCTGGCCATCAACATAGAGGCCTTCGTGCCGCTGCGCTCGTTCAAGAAAACCGCGGGCGAGATCCTGCGCCAGCTGCGCGCCTCCAAGAAGATGCCCGGAGCCAAGCGCATATATACCGCCGGCGAGAAGGAGCACCTGACCTGGCTGCAGCGCAAGAGCCGCGGCGTGCCGCTCAACAAGGAAACCCAGCAGGAGATCATCGCGATGCAGAAGGAACTGGGCCTGAAAGGCTACAAGTTCAACTTCTAAGCGCAAACCACTGCGACGGAAGGCGGCGGAGGGAAACCTCCCCGCCTTCTGTGCTTGAAGCACTTTTCTGTATTTCATATCATATTCTCGTCGGGATTTTTCAGGGTTAGCATCCGGGGACGATGAAAAACAGCTTTGTTCTGCTTCTTTGCGCGCTGGCGTTCTGCGCTTCCAGTTCCTATGCCGCCGCCGATAAAACCCTGATTTCAGCCCGTGAAGCCATACTTTCCGGTTCGGTCTCGCCGCAGGACGTCCTCCTCAAATATTCAGAAGCAGTAAAGAAAACCAACGCGGGCCCCGTGCTCGGCGAGTACGCCTATGCCCTCGCTTACGCAGGGCTCGGCGAGGCCGCCCTTACTTCAATAGACCGGGCCCTGATAGCCGAGCCTCTCCATCCGGAGATACGCTTCTGCCTTTCCGAGATCTTCAACGCCGCCGGCCTGGAGTCCGCCTCCGATGATATTTCCGCCGCAGCCCCGGCCTGGCTGAAGGGAAAGCAGATAAAGCTCCCAAAGCTTGGCGTGCCCGCCCCTGCCGGGGACTTCGAGGCCGCCGCCGCCTCGATTAACATGCTGATGGCCCAGCGGCGCTACGCGCAAGCCGCCGTGCAATACGACAGACTGTGCGAGGGCAACCAGGCCGAACCGCGCTGCCACGTGGGCTACGCCCTGGCCCTGGAGCGCCTTGGCGCCTACAAGGCCGCCGCCGCCGAGGCCTCAAAGAACCTCGCGCTCTACAAGGACCCGGAACCGCAGGCCATAACCAAAGCTTTCATCGACGACCTGGCTAGGCGTCCTCCCTTGAAGCTTTCTTCCGTAGACAAGCCAACGCTGAAAGGCCGCTATCTTCTTTTCACCGGCGGCAGCCTGAACCGGGCCGACGACCGTACCCTGTATTCTTTCAGCACTCGCGTCGGTAAGTTCTTGAGCGAGCGAATAGACGTCTCCGCCAGCGCCGCCATAAACGGCGGCAACGAGTTGTCGGATTACAATGGCCTCACGCTGGGCGCGGTGGGACGTTATAATACCCCGTTGTCCTTCGTGCCGCTCAACCTTACGCTGGCCGCCAAGGGCGAGCGCGTCCCGGCGCCGGAGAAGAACTTCACTTTCCTGCTGTCTCCGGGCCTTAGCTATTTCATCAAGGACAGTTCTATAGACCTCTTTTTCGACGTGGCCATCAACGGGCCTTATAGCGGAAGCGTCACCATGTCGCTGGGCTACACTATTTACTTCGGGGTGGGCAAGTGAGACTCCTGATCGCCGCTTTGCTGCTAGTCCCGGCCGTCTGCAAGGCCGGCTCCCTGCCGCCCCAGTTCGAGGGCTCGGCGGTGAACGCTGCCGGCACCACAATCCTAAAGGCGGCCAAGTCCTATGCCCTCACACAACCTATGGCCCGCCCGGCTGTGGTGGCTGAAGCCGCCGCAGCCCTGCCCCTGCCTCCTGAGAAACCCTTCGCTGTGGAATGGCCCGGCGGGGGAGAACTTTGGGCCATGAAGGCCGGCCAGCCTGTAAAACTGGATTCCTGGTCCGACCGCTCGCTGCCGCTGAACCCCAAGTCCTCCGGTAAGGGCCGCTGGTTCGGCACTTTCGGCATACAGAGCATGGGCGGTGGCGACTATCCCGCCTCGGCGATGAACCTGCGGGTCGGCTCGACATTATTCAAGAACCAGTACGACCTGGCCTGGACCTACGATTACTATAAACCAGCCGAAGCCGAAACCTACCGCGCTTCCATGGGCCTGATGGGCCGCAAGCTGATGCCGCTTAGCCCGCATGGCGGCTGGAATGTCGGGGCGCAGCTGTCGATGCTGAACAATTACGGCGAGCGCAGCGGCGCGCTGGGGCTGGTGACCGGGCTGAATATTTACTTGCCGCGCGGCAGTTTCGATATAACCCTGCTGCTGCAGGACGAGGGCGCTTACGGCCTGCTTGCCGGCTATACCGTGCATCTAATCCGATGAGGAAACTGGCCGCCATAGTCCTGCTGTTCGTGATCGGCGCAAGGCCGGCCGATGCCTATATCCCGATGCCCGGCGAGCCTTACGTGCTTTGCACCTGCACCGGCGGCAGTTCCCTTGGGTGGATGTATCTTAACGAGTGCCAAAGTGCAGTAATCACGAGTTGCGGCCTGGGCGGCAGCGGAACCTCTGCTGGTGGAGGAAAAGTCCTGAGTTTCTTCAATAATGGGGACATATCATTCACTCACTGGGAGACCGGCGCTCCTTTTATCAATCCCCATTACTCAAACAGGTCAGCAAAATATGAGCGCGAAACGGAGGATCGCTGCCAGGCAGTAGCTGCGCAGATGGAAGATGGTGCGCGTCAGGAAGGAGATGGTTTTGGCCGTAAGTTGGTAGCTCAGGTCTCCCGTGTATTCGGCGGGGCGGCCGTCCGGATAAGGTGCGTGGATGATTTCTCGGAAGCCGCCGCGGCATTTAGGGGACTGCTGAATAAGTCTTTGAGCGAAAGGCCTTCGGACCGCAGCGAGAATTCCCCAGACTCCACTTCTGAAGTCGAAGAATGTGGTTTCCGCGTTTCACAGAATAGGAAGTCCATTGCTCCGAGTTACGGCATTTATTATCGTTCAAAGTCCGGGCAGGCAGAAACCTCCGGGCTAAAAATAGAAGAGTTCCCCGACGGCAGGGCTGTATTCACCGACGCTGATAATGTACGCTGGACTTTCCGTAAAGACAAGGAATTTCAGGACGGAGACAGTTACTACCGCGCCCCGCTCGGGTCCCCTTACCAATTGGTCCGCGGAAAGCGCGGTTTCCGGGTGGAGATGCCCGACGGCGATTCGATAGACTTTTCGCCGGCGCCCGAGTCCGGCGACTGGCGCCCCGGCCGCTATAATGCCTCCGACGGCAGTTGGCTGACCTATACTTATGGGCCCAACGGCCTGGCCCGCATAACCGACATGCACGGCCGCTATTTCTCCTTTGAGCGAGACGCCAGAGGCCTGCCCCTCACCGTTACCGACCAGAACGGCAAAAAATCCGTTCTTACCTATGATGCCGATGGGAACCTGACCAGCGCGACTTATCCTGACGGGTATAAAAAGGCCTTCTCTTACGATGCCGGCAGGATGACTTCTGTAAAGAACGGCTCTCTTGCCCCGGAACGCTACACTTACGACGAGACAGGCCGCGTGCTGACCAGCGAGTCCGAGGGCGGCGTAAACCGCTCCGAGCACTATTACAACGACGCAGCTTCTCAAACTGTTATAACCGACGGGCTAGGCAACAGGACCGAGTATTCCCATATCAGCGACCACGGCCAGAAGTTGATCACCGGAATAACCGACGCCTTGGGCGGAAAGACCGCCATGTCTTACGACGCCAATTTAAATCTTGCCTCCGCCACCGACCAACTTGGCCGCAGAACTAAATACGTCCGCAACGCCAATGGTGATCCGGAAACGGTAGTGGATGCGCTCGGAAGCACGACCACTATTCGGTACCAGGTAAAGCGCAATTACCGCGACGACTACGGCGAGCGCACCGACTATTATTCCCGGCCTATCAAGATAACGGACGTTCTTGGCCGCACCACAAAGTTAGGGTACGACAGCTACGGCAACCTTGATAAAACCGAGGACGCTCTGGGCAACAAGACCAGCATGGATTACGACAAGGCCGGCCACCTCCTGGAACTGCGTGACGCGTTGGGCTCTGTCTATAAGTATGAATACGCCAATGGGCTCTCCAGGGCGATAGACCCCCTGGGCCGCGTCACCAGCTACAGGCGCGACGCGGACCTGCGCGTGACGGCGTTTACTGACTCCTTAGGCCGGCAGACCACTTTCACCTACGACCTGAGCGGCAATGTCACCTCGGTCACCAACCCGCAGAACTTCGTCACAAAATTCTCGTACGGCAATGGGGCCTGCCCGTCTTGCGGCGGCGGGCAGCTTTCGGCCCTTACCGACCCCAAGGGCAATACTTGGGCCTTCAACTACGATCAGTATGCCCGCTTAACCGAGACAGGCAATCCGCTGGGCCAGAAGAAAAGCTATCAGTACGACAAGATCTCCCGCGTGACCGAAGTGAAGGACCCGGCGGGCAATATTACCGCTTTCACTTACGACGCGCTGAACCGGCTGACTAAGAAAGACATCCAGCCCCCGGCCGGCGAGCCTTCCATAACCGACTATACCTACGACGCGGTGGGCAACCTGCTGTCCGCCTCCAATGCCTCAAGCTCTGTGAGTTTCGTCTACGACGCGCTCAACCGGGTCGTGGAGACCTCCCAGGCCTTCGGCGGCAAGTCTTATACTTATCGGCTATGCCTACGACGCCGCAGGTAGCCGTATCGCCATGGCGACCCCGTGGGGCAGATACAGCTATACGTACGACGCGCTCAACCGCGTGACCGGGATAGTGAACCCCCAGGGAATAACGGTCTCCTTCGGTTACGACGCCGTCGGCAGGCGCAATAAGAAGACCGTCTTCAAGAACGCCCCGGAGTTCCTGGCCGAGACCGCCTACACCTACGACGCGGCGGGCCAGTTGCTCAATATCACAAATAAAGCCGGCGGCAAGGTGGTGGACTTCACCAGCTACGAATACGACGCGGTCGGCAACCGCGTTAAGAAGGAAGACGGGGACGGCACGACCAAGTACAGATACGACGCCTCCAACCGCCTGATAACTGCCGAGCCAGTCCCCATGAACATGGCCGAGGCCGAGGTCTTCATCTACGATCGCAACGGCAACCGCCGCTACGACCGCGGCGCCTGGGACTACAAGTACGACGCGGCGAACCGTCTGCTGGAGAACAGCACATACACTTACACCCACGACCTCAACGGCAACCTGGCCGGGCGCGCCAAGAAGGATGATAATAGCGCTATCTCTTACGCCTATAACCCCGAGCAGCAGCTTTCCGAGGTCACAACCCCGGAGCACAAGGCCAACTACCGGTATGACCCCTTAGGCCGCCGCATCGAGAAGGCTGTGGACGGCACCGTTCAGCGCTATGTCTACGACAACGAGGACATAATAGCAATCCTCGACGGCAATAATAGCCCGACCGAAACTTTCACCCACGGCCCCGGCATAGATGAGCCGCTGATAATGACGAAGATTGGCGGAATAAACTATTTCTATCATGCCGACGGACTAGGCTCCATAAAAGCGATAACAGACGACAACAACCAAACCGTCGAGACCTACAACTACAAAGCCTACGGCGAGCCGACTATAAAGAACGCACAGGAGCATATAATCAGCAGTTCAATCATAGGCAACACCCTTATGTTTGCCGCCCGGGAATATGATCTGGAAAGTGGACTCTACAACAACCGCAGGAGGCCCCTTGATCCAACTAGAGGAACATTTATCCAAGAGGAACCGTTTGGGTATGATGGGCCGAACTTGTATCATTATGCGCTAAACAACCCATTGCGATTCCGCGATCCCGATGGACTTGCAGCTACTGGTGAGATTATTGGCGCAGGCATTGGCGGCGTTTTGGGTGGGTATTATGGCGGGATAGCCGGGCTTGCCGGGGGGATGTCTGCCGGGACATTGATTTTACCTGGTGTCGGGACCATAACTTTGGGTATAGCAGGAATTCAAGGGGGGCAACTCGTCGGTGCCGCATTGGGAGCGGCTATTGGTGGGGTTATTGGGGGCAGCATTGAGGACCTTTTGATTTATTCAAAAGGGGGAAGACAAAATCAAGGGGATTCCGGGCTAGAAGGTCTACCGGATTCGGAAATTCAAAGACGTGCGCGTGATGCCACTTTGACGCCTAGCGAGAGACGAAGATATCAAAAAGAAGAGAAAGCAAGAGGGCTCCGCAACGTTCGGAAACGGGGTGGATGCTCATGAGACGAAATAACAGGGATTTTGAAGCGGTTAAAATAAATCTTTTATTCAACAATGGTGAGTGTTTTAGAAGTTTTGCGCCTAATGTCGCCATTGGAATTTTAAAAAACCTCTTAAGTGATAAAAATCCGGAAGTGAGAATGAGGGCGCTTGAGAAAATGCGAGATTATTCCGGAAGGCGGGTAGTTTCGGCCCTAAAATATTCGCTGAGACATGACGGGAATCAACTGGTAAAAATTGCGGCTATCGAGGGGATGAGAGGTTTACAGCGTGGTGGCTTTGCCCCAGAATTACAAGTGGCTATGTCTGATAAAACCCCTATGGTTAGGGGGTATGCGGCGATTGCGTTGGGGGAACTTTCTGGATGGACGGCTTTGTCATATATTTCTAAAGCTTTATCAAGTGAGCGGTCAACTTGGGCCCGAGCTGCTCTTAGGATAGCTGCATATATTGCTGGCGCGGACAGTGACTTGCGGGAAATACTATTACTCCTTAAGAGCAGGCAGTATCGAGTACGTTCTTTTGTTGTCAATAATCTGGAAAGCCTCTGTTCTAGGGAAAACCGTCAGATTATCAGACTGGCATTGCAGCGGCAGCTGAAAATAGAGTCGTCAAAGGCGGTAAGATCATCAATCAAAAGAGTCTTAAAGGCTATGCGGGGCTTATGACGTGGAAAATATGGCTAGGTCTTGAATCTTGACATTTTTAAGGTCGTTATGATTTGGGAGAACGCAACTGGTTTGTCTGGCGAATTCGCTTACGGCAACGGGGCCTGCCCGTCGTGCGGCGGCGGGCAGCTTTCGGCCCTTACCGACCCCAAGGGCAATACTTGGGCCTTTAACTACGATCAATATGCCCGCTTAACCGAGACAGGCAACCCGCTGGGCCAGAAGAAAAGCTATCAGTACGACAAGATCTCCCGCGTGACCGAAGTGAAGGACCCGGCGGGCAATATTACCGCTTTCACTTACGACGCGCTGAACC
>Ga0209066_10006720_pt1 | contig 11644 bp, 6 predicted proteins | sample All_14_2_FD_187198 | JGI IMG/M metagenome (GOLD analysis project Ga0209066, IMG submission 187198) | Freshwater microbial communities in response to fracking from Pennsylvania, USA - Allegheny Zone_MetaG_DW_15 (SPAdes) (version 2) ...
ATATTCCCGAACAGACAGCCCCACTTCGCCCTTCAACACCATCACTTATTGTCACCGTATCATTTGTATCCACCATCACAACCACATGATAAGATACGGAAAAGTTTAGGAGCCTTCTATGCGCCACGTTATTGATGCTATTGCCGCCCAAGGTCGCGGCAAAGATACTGAGTTACTGCACGTTACAAAAAACGAAATGCGCATGCTGGACGCATTGAAGCGTCGCGCCACAGGCTCTGATCTACCCCACAACCCTCGTACTGGTATTAAAGAAGCTGGGTTCTTTGAGGAGTGGGTCGTTCCAGCCCTCCCCGCCGTTGCTGGTATTGCCGCAGGTGCATTGACTGGTGGTACGATGGCCGCTCCCGCCGCCGCTCTTGCTGGTGCCGCTACTGGTGCTGGTACTAAAGCTATCCAAGGTGGGTCAACCCAAGACGTACTGATGGGCGGTGTGCTAGGCGGTATCTCTGGTTATGGCGCAGGTGGTATTGGCGCTGGGTTAGCTGGTGCAGGTGCGGAAACATTGGCGGCGGAAGGTGTCGGTCAAGCGGCAGTTGCAAATATGGGTCAAGCCGGGGCTACACAAGCTAGTTCTGCTATGGGGGCAATGCCAACTCTCGCCCAATCTGGATCGGCACTGGCTGAAGGCGCTAGCGCCGCGGCTATCCCAGAAGCTTCTGTAGTTGGGGCTACGACCCCCGCTGCTGGCGCTGGGTATGGAGTGAGTACGGCTAATATGGGGGCAACAACCCCAACATATGTAGATCAGATGGGTGCAGGGATTAAATCTACGTTTGGTAATGACATCGGCACTGCTGGGACGTTCCTTAAGAATCAATCAGGCAATATCGGTTCTGTCGGTATGGGCACTATGGGTCTAGCTTCGCTGCAACCTGCAAGCACGGCAACAACTGAGACTGAAGACACAGGTCCGGGGTATCGTGGTGAAGTATATTATGATGCGAATGGGTTCCGTCGTACTCGCGCTATCCCTATGGCTGAAGGTGGGTTGACCTATGGCGACTATGATGGCGCTGAGGATGGACAAGGGGTTCGTCAGTATGCTGGTGGTGGCGGGATTGGGTTTATCAACTCAATGCAACCGGGTGGAGCGTGGGGCGAGTTGACTGCTGACGCTTATGGAGTTATGCACGAGAATATGCCGGGGTTCATTAACGACGTGACTCCGGGTGGGTTTATTGGCGCTACAACTCCGGGTAAATCCGATTACCTAGCTAAGAAGGCTGCGGAAGAGCAAAAAAAGAAGGCGGAACAGGAAGCCGGTATTGCCGCTGCACTCAGAGCAAAAGAATTAAATACGCTAAGCGGTAGCCGAAACTATGCTGGTGGTGGCGGGATCGCGAATATTGCTGCGGCTAAAGGCCGCTACTTGCAGGGTCCGGGTGATGGAATGAGTGATAGTATCCCGGCTCGTATTGATGGTAAGCAAGAGGCTAAGTTAGCCACATCGGAATTTGTTGTTCCCGCGGACGTGGTTTCACATATTGGAAATGGGTCTTCAGAAGCCGGTGCAAAAGAACTCCATGCTATGATGGATCGAATCCGCCAAGCCCGTACTGGTACAAAGAAACAAGGTAAGCAGGTTAACCCACGAAAGTATTTACCCGCCTAAAATGCAAGTACAACAAGTCCCCATCCAGTTTGTGCATACCGCTTGGCCTAAGGTTGAGGGGTTTATTGCCGCTGCGTTAGATTACAGCCAAGGTGAGTGCACAGTTGAGCAGGCTAAAGTCCGAGTCTCGGACGGGCGGTGGGTTTTGTATGTTGCAGTAAACGAAGAGAACGAGGTCAAAGGTGCTGCTTGCGTGGAATTTAACAATATGCCTAACGATCGGGTGGCCTTTGTTGTGGCTATTGGTGGTCGGCTGATGACAAACCAAGATACTTGGGGGCAGTTCACATCCCTACTGAAAGCTAACGGCGCTACAGAAGTACAAGGCGCTGCCCGAGAAAGTATTGCCCGCCTATGGACTCGTTATGGGTTCACTGAGAAATATAGAATTGTTGGAGTTAAACTATGAGTTACTTATTTGGTGGTACCGCGTTCGATGGTTACGATGCTTCTGGGCGTCGGGCACTTAGTGGTTCTGGTGGCGGAAGCGGTGGTGGTAATCAAACTAGCACCTCGTATCAAACAAACATCCCGGAATATTTACGTGCTCCCGCGGAGCGCATGGTCGCTCGCGGTGAAGCTCTTTCTGAAGCACCTTATCAACCTTATACAGGCACGCGGATTGCTGGGTTTAGTCCTGCTCAAGAAGCGTCTTTTCAACAGGTTTATGGGATGCAAGCCCCAACGGAATATAGTCAGGCAGGGCAGTCTCTAGGTGGAGCACAACAGTTTGGTGCCGCAGGCGCTCTGCAAGCAATGGGGTATCAACCATCCCAATTCAATCAATATCAGATGCGTGGCCCCAACGATATTCAAGCTGGTACTGTGTCTGGTACTGGATATAACGCTTATGGTGTCGAGGCTGCTCCTGATGTTACGGGGGTGGGGTACAACGCGGCACAAGCAAACTACACGCAGGGGTGGAATCCTGAAGCGGCGGCTCAATATATGTCGCCATATCAACAGTCGGTTACCGACATCGCAAAACGTGAGGCGTTGTCTGAGGCGCAGTTACTAAACCGTCAGTTGGGGTCACAAGCCGCTAAAGCCGGTGCATTCGGGGGGTCGCGATTCGGTGTCGAGCAGGCGCTCTTAGGATCAAAACTGGCTACGAATCTGACGGATATCCAGACCAAAGGGCTACAAGAAGCTTATCAGACTGGGTTGGGGCAGTTCAATACGGAGCAAGCTGCGCGACAAGGTATCAACCTCGCTAACCAATCAGCACTTAATCAAGCTGGGCAGTTCAGCGCAGGGCAGGCACAGGCAGCGAATCTGGCTAATCAACAGGTACGGCAACAAGCAAGTCTCGCTTCTCAACAAGCGTTCAATGAGGCACTCAAGTTCGGTGCAACCCAAGACCAAGCTGCACAACTGGCAAACCAAGCCGCGGGACTTACTGCGGCCCAAGCCAATCAACAGACGCGATACCAGACTGGTGCACAAAACCTACAAGCCGCGCTCACGACACAACAGCAGCAAGAGGCGGCGCGTCAAGCCGCGGCAGGTATCAACCTTCAAGGCGCTACATTCGGTGCTCAAACCGGTCTGTCCGCTGCGGAGCAACTACGCAATCTGGGTACAACCCAACAGACCTCTGAGCTGGAGCGTATCAACGCACTTCAACAAACCGGTGCGCAGCAGCAAGCCTTACAACAGCAACAGTTGGATACCGCTTACCAGCAGTATTTGGAAGGTCGTGACTATGATAAGAACCAGCTGGGTTGGTTGTCAGGTCTGATCCGCGGTACCCCATACTCCACATCGCAACTGCAAACAACAACAACTCCTGCACCTTCTACGGCTTCACAGATGGCGGGGCTTGGGATTACTGGTCTGGGCCTTGCTAGCCTGCTGAAATAAAAGGGATTACCATGAACTTAGTAAAGATCGCAGAGCTACTTAAGAACGCACCAGACCAAGCACTGATGCAGCAGTTGAACAACCCGGACGGCTCCGCGCCGTCTTATATGGTTATGAGCGAGTTGCAACGCCGCAAGAAGTTGCGCGGTTCCCTGATGAATAATGAGCCTCAGACCAGTGTTGCTGAAGATATGGAGGCAGAAGCATCACAGGCCACCCAGATGGGTGCTGCGGGTCTAGGTAGTATGGGTCCAGCTCCGATGCAACAACCACAAGAGACGCCTCAAGGGTTCGCGCAAGGTGGTGAGGTTAAGCGCTTTTTTGCGGGCGGCGGTACTGGGTATGATGTTGGTGGTGGGCAGTACACATCTGAACCGGGTTGGAATCCGTTTGCTGGTATTGACTGGACAGGTAAAGCTGGTTGGTCGGATGATCAAGAGCGTCTATATAAGGATCTACTCGTTACTGGTATGAGTCCCGAACAAGCTAAAGCTCGTGTGTTTGGTACGGAAGCTCCAGCAAAGGCCGCTCCACAAGTTACTCCTGATGCGGCTCCAGCCAAAGATAAAGGGTTAGGACAATTCCGCGCCGCTAGTTCGGGTAAAGCACAACCTGCGGCCCCTGCCGCCGAGAAAGTAAGCGGTGACTACTCTGTGAATCCGTTGTTGGACGAACTCAAAGGCTACCGCACCCAGATGGCTGACGCTTACAAACAACAAGCAGAGGCTTATAAACAACAGTCCGACGAGATCAAGAACGCGAAAACGACTGATATTGGTCTGGCCTTAATGCAGGCAGGGCTTGGTATCGCTGGTGGTCGTTCGCAATATGCGCTTGAGAACATCGGTCAGGGCGCGGCTCCGGCTATGCAGCAGTATGTTGGTATGGATCGCGAACGTCGTAAGGAACTACAGAAGTTGGCGTTGGGCCAAGGTGCTCTGGGTATCGAGCAGTTAGGCGCTCAGATGAAGGGTGTTACGGCTGAAGGTGAGTTGGGTCTAGGTGGCGAGAAGATGGATATCGCTCGTCGTAGTGCCACTGCTGATGAAATGCGTGCTCGGGCGTCAATGGCTAGTGTTGCTAACCAAGCGTCGCAATGGAAACTAGATAACGCAAAGAACAAGGTTGACCAGCAGCGGGCCGCTACCCTTATTAACTACCTGAAGACTGACGGTATAAATATTGATGAGAACACACGGGCCTCCTACGTATCAGAAATCAATCGCCTGTTAGGGGTCTCTGGTACAATAAACACCATGCCGCAAGGGGTCACAGTCAGCCGAGTCAAATAATATGCCAAAGTACCGTATTGATATTCCGGGTCAGGGGTCGTTCGAAGTTGATTCCCCCTCAGAACTCTCAGATCAACAAGCTTACCAATCGGTACTAGGACAGCTGCAAGCAGATAAGCAGCGCGAGAAGGCGACGGGGTTTTTCCCTGCGGTAAGTTCTGGGATTACCGGTTTAGGTGGCGCGATCGAAGGTGTCAAGTATGGTCTCGGCGCTGAGGGGTCTCGTGAAAAGATCCTTAAGTCTCAGGAAAAGCAAGGTAAGCAATATCAAGGCCCGGGCTGGGAAGATGTAGAGCAGGCGTATCAGAAAGAAGGAATCATTCCCGCTCTTGGTAAAGGGTTTGATTTTGCTAAAGGTGCTCTCGGACAATCAATTCCTTATATGGCTGCTCCTGCTATCGGTGGGGCAATCGGTACCGCTGTTATGCCGGGTTTGGGTACCGCGATCGGTGCGGGTATCGGTTCACTGACACAGTTCTTCGGTTCTAATATTGGTCGTCAGGTTCAGGAACAAGAAGCCGCCATTCAGCAGGGTGAACACCCACAAGAGATTTCACGCATTGGCGCTTTGGCTGCCGCTGCACCACAGGCTGCTATGGATGTGTTTGCCCTAGGTAAGATCTTCAAGGGTACTGGTATGGGTCGCCTTGTGGGTATGGAAGGTGAAGAGGCCGCACAAAAAGTAGCCAACCAGATTCTGAAGCAAGGTGGTGACCCTAGCAAACTAGCGGCGATCGGGAAGGGTGCTGGTCGAGGTGTATTGGCGGAAGTCCCAACGGAAGTTGCACAGCAGGTGTTGGAGCGGGCGCAAGCTGGTCTGTCGTTGACTGGTGAAGATGCGTTCAAAGAATATAAAGAAGCGATGGCTGGTGCTATTGCTGTGGGCGGTCCATTGGGTACGTTCGGTGGCGCTGCTGAGCGTAAAGCCGGTATCTCTAAAGCTGAGAAGTTGATCGACGAGGCCCGTGGCGAGTTCACAAAAGAATTCCAACAACGCGCACAACTACAAGCTGAGACCGAAGCACAGAACCTAGCCCTTGAGCAGCCGCAACTGCCGGGTATGGAAGCGCCGCTGGTTGGCCCAACGGGTGTACGTCCTGAAGAAGTACAGCAAGAAGCCCCTGCGTTTGAGTTGACCCCACAAGGTATGCAAGGTGAGTTGGATGTTACGACACCACAACCTGAAGCACCACAAGAAGTAGCTGCGGCCCCTATTGATAACAACTTCCTGAAGACGGCAGGGTTGGCAAGTGCTGTTGGTCTGAAGGCCAAAGGTAAGTATAGTATTGTCGGGCTGGATCTGAATGACCCGCAACAGGCTGCCAAGGCGCGTGAGAATCTCACTAAGGTCGGTGAAACTACGAAGTCAGGCAAGATTGCTACCGCGATCGAAGAAGCCTTGAAGAGTGACCCACGCTTGCAAGAACAACCAGAGTTAGGCGGGTTTCCATCACAAGCTGAACTAGATGCGGGTCAGGTCGAGAAAGATCAGGCCGATGCGGAGTTTGCACGTAAGCAGCGTAATCAACAATACCAATCTCTCTTAGCAGAAATGGAGGCCGAGAATGTCGCAAAGCAAGAAGCCGAACGTGTCGCAAGAGAGCAAGCAGACGCAACCAAACGAGAGCAACTCGCAAGAGGCGTCACCGAAGACATCACCCAAGTCCCGTTCACAAGCCAAGTCGCCCCGGGCCAAGTCCCCCAAATCGACGAACAGCCAAGTGCCGGTGTACCTAGTGAAGTACGAGCTGAAGATACCACCCAACGACCTGAGCCTAGCATGGGCGCTGATGTCGGACCAGTTACAGAACCCACCCCGACGGATACAGAAGTTGGTGGACGAGCACTGGGAGATGTTGGAGGGGTTACTGAATCAGGAGTTCAAGCTCCAGCAGCATCTCGGGGTGCATTAGAAGAGACATTTGTTGAAGAGACCCCTGTTGAAGAATCCGCCACCCCTCAAGGTGCATTAACCCAAGCGGAAACAAATCGTATCTTTGCAGGGTTACGTAAGGAAGGCTTGTCGCGAGAAGAGGCACAGCAGCAGGTAGCTGAAGCGACCCCAGAAGAATTAGTAGATCTCGCTAAACTGTATGCCCCCATCCAAACCGCTGCTAAGACTACCGCGGAACAAGAAGCTGAGATTACAGAAGCCACTCAAGCCGAAGGTGAGTTTGGTGATATTAGTGCACGGCAAGTCGCTACTCCTGCTCCGGCTGTGGGTATGCAAAAAGAACAGACTCAAGGTATTGTTGATCGTCTGAAACAGGGTTGGAAGCGCGACGTTAATGTCGTTGTTAAAAACTTTGCAGATGAAACACCGGGTCGCCAAGCAGCGATGAAGGCTCGAGGTCTGGATACGGCTAAGGGTTATATTGACCATGATGGCACCGTTGTTGTGCTGGCGGAGAACAATAAGGATGAGGCTGATGTTACGGCTACCCTGTTCCACGAAACGCTGGGTCATTTAGGTCTACGCCTGAAGTTCCGTGAAGAACTGACCAACATGATGGAGAAGTTCTACCACACCAATGCCGATCTGAAACGCGCCGCGAACAAGTGGTTGCTGGATCACAAGGGTGAGTATGATGCGCAGATGCCGGTTGCTGAGAAGTATGCTAAGGCTGTTGAGGAAGTTCTAGCTGAGCGTGCAGAAGTTGGTCGTCTCCCTGCATCCATAATGGACAAGATTAAAGCGTTCATCAACAAGTGGGCGCGTAAGGCGGGATTGAACATCGACTTCTCCGACGCCGAAATCAGATCCATACTGGATCAAGCTCAGAAGGAAGTGACTGAGAAGGCTGGCGAGGCCACAACTACCCCTGCAAAAGAGATTGCTCCTCGCGCCGCTACAACCGCTGCTGATCGTCTAACTAAAATGGGTCGCTCGGTGAAGCAGGTAGAGGACTCGTCACCGTTCCAAGAGAAGGTGGCTCAGGTTAAGGACGTTGTTAAGGCTCCACAGAAGTGGCGTGACTTGGTTGAGACGATGGTGTTCTCGGCTGATGCGGCACTCAACAACAAGATCCGTCGCGCACTAAATGATAAGCTGGAGCAAGGTGGCCCTGAGGCTGCTGACGCTATGGCGAAGTTGTACTCAATCAGCACGTCGCAGGCGCTTCACAACGAGGCGGTAGCCAACCAGTTCATCGAGCAAGGTAATGTGAAGTACAACTCTAAGTTGTTTAAGTTCGAAGCCTCAAAGGACGAGAATAGCTGGGCGAACATGGTGCAAGAGCTGAAAAAGATTGCCGACCAGTATGGATTTACTTTCCCCGAGATGGAAGCTTACGCTCAGGCTGCTATCGAAGCACGCCGTCTCAAAGGGATCAACGCATACAACCTCGAGATTGAAAAAGAAGCAGACGCCCTAGAAGCTAAGGGTAAAAAGGATGCTGCTGAGACGCAGCGTGAGAAGCTGAAGTTCTCGCATATGACTGATGAGCAGATCGAGTTGGGGTTGGAGTATTTCAAAGATATTCCTGAAATAAACAAGATCACTGAGATGTGGAATGGTATCCGCAAGAACGCGATGACGTTGGCTGTTGACTCAGGTCTGTACTCGAAGGAAGAGGCTGAGAAGCTGCTGGAAGTTATGGACTACGTACCATTCTATCGTGTCGAGCAGTTGGAATCTAAGGCTGGCCCTAAGGAATATAGTCGTGGGCTGTTGGATGCGGCTCGTGCCTATAAGATGAAGGGTAGTGAGCAGGAAGTTAACAACATATTTGACAATATGGAGCGTTGGGCCAGCTACACCGTCCGTCGCGCTGTTAACAACAAGTCCGCTCAAGAGATAGTCAAAGTCTCACAAGATGTACTGCAAGAAGCTAAAGAAGTCCCTAAGGCACAGCGCGGTATGGAAGCGAACACTGTTGCTATCTGGCAAGACGGTGAACGTAAGTTGTACGAGTTCTCGGACCCCTTGTTTGTTAAAGCGTTTACTGGTCTGGAGCCGGTGGCCCTCCCTGCATTTAAGGCGCTGTCTACCTTCTCGAATGCCCTGCGTAAGAACATTGTACTTAACCCCTTGTTCTCGATCTCGCAGTTGTCGCAAGACTCGTTTGCTGCGATGTTGACTTCTGGTCTGAAGAACCCGTGGCGTTTGCCGATTGAGGTGATGAAGGAGTTTGTCGGTACGCTACGTAATACAAGTGATGCGCACAAGGCTCTGAAGTCGGTTGGTGCAGTTGGTGTACGTGACTACTCTGCGGCGATTAGTCGCCTTGATGCTGAGATGGCTGCTGGTCTGAAGGCTCCAACGACGTGGCAAAAACTGATGGCCCCACTTGAGAAGTTCTCAATGGCTTCTGATAATGCAGTACGTCAGGCTATCTACAAGATGACGATGGAAGAAACCGGTGGTGATAAAGCCAAGGCTATTGAGCGTGCATTTGAGATCATCAACTTCCGTCGTAAGGGTGCCAGCGGTACGTTAGCTATCGCAGGTCAGGTCATCCCATTCTTCAATGCGTATATCCAAGCGCAGAACGTAGCTTACAAAGTGCTTACAGGTCGAGGTGTTTCGCCTACCGCCCGTAGCGAAGCTAAGAAGGTGTTCATCGGTAACGCGGCTAAGATTGCTGCCTTGTCGTTTATGTATGCAGCGGTGATGGCTGATGACGACGACTACAAGAATATGGACCCAACGATTCGAGATCGGCACTGGATTATCCCGGGTACTGGCCTGATGTTGCCGACTCGTACCGATCTGTTTTCAATGCCGAAGATTGTTGCTGAGCACACGTACGCTCTGATGACGGATCAAGGGTTTGAGGATGGTACCAAGGCTCGTCGTGCTATGACTGATGCGGTGGTTAATGCGATTACAGGTCCGACACCTGTGCCGCAAGCATTCAAGCCTTTGGTTGAGGTTGTCCTAAATAGGAACTTCTATACAGGTCGCCCAATCATCGGTCGCGGTATTGAGAACTTAAAGACGGCGGAACAGTTCACGGCCTCAACATCTGAGCTGTCTAAAGCTATTGGCTCTACAGGTTTGATAGCACCGGTCAATGCTGATCACTTGCTGCGAGGTTACTTCGGCACGACCGGTGGGTTGACTCTGATGGCGATGGATGCGGCGATCAATTCTGCAAGTGGTACACCGAAACCGGCTAAGTCAATGCAAGATACGCTAGCTTCTACCCCGGGGTTGAGTACGTTTGTTTCTAAGGAATTTGGGAACGCGGCTAAGACTGACTTCTACGAGCTGAAGGGTATGGTAGATGAAGTTGGTGCGACCCTGAACCGGTATCAAAAGACCGGACGTGTAGAAGAAGCGCGTGAGTATTTAGGCGAAGAGAAAACCCAGAACCTACTTCGGGTGAAGCAACAGGTAAGTCAGATTCAATCCAGCTTGGCAAAATTACGTGAGCGTGAAAATCTGATTCGTGCCTTACCTGATACTCGTATGGATGCCGACCAAAAAGAAGTTGAGATCCGTAAGATCCGTGAGACGGAACAGCGGATGTTGGCAAACGTATCCAAGTTGCGGAGTATGGCAGACCTTTAACTAGCGTAAGTATTACGTCGGACCTTCTCGCGGAGTTCATAATCTTCGCGACACCCATCATCACAAAACTTCTTATTATTGGATAATATCTCATGGCAGTTGAGGCATTGCCCACCCTCTATTTTATTGATTTTTCGGGCTTTTTCGATTGCGAGCTGTAATTGGCTAGCTTGGAACGCTTCGGCCATTTCTAAAAATCGTTCGTCCATCCTATAGTCCTAAAAAGAAGTCCCGAGCAAACAAATGCCCGGGACAAAGACCGCGCCAAGGGAGGAAAGCGCAGTCGAAGGGAGAGACGACAAGGAGAAGTGCCGTCAGGCGAAATGATACCACAGACACCTACTTCAAGATCCAAGTTCGGATACCGTTGATATATCGCTCAGTCACACACTTCACCTGCACTTCTCTACCCATCTCTTTGGCGGTGGAGCAAATGACTGAGATATAAATCTGAGGGCGCAAGGTAGGGATAAAAAACGACTCCCCGGGTTTGCCCCTCATTATCGCGGTAGCGAAATCAAACTTGATCATTATCTTTCGCCGTCAACGACTCAAGCTTCTCGTGGTGGCAAGTGAACACATGGACATCAACTGGGGGTGCCTGTAAGCCTGTCCCTGACAACATACGTTTTTTCTGCTCACCGAGATACTCACCGGTTACCGACATCTGGGTAATGAACTCCTGCACACTGATCTGCTTCGGTACGCACCACTCCTTCAACTCACGCTTACTGATATACAGCTTCTTGGTGTCGTCTGCCCAACGTGCCGAGATCTTGCTTGGGTTGTTAGGTAGGGTCGGTGGTGGGTCGTTTGGATTGAGGTTGTCTTTGATGCACAGGATGTTGCGGTAGTTGTTAGCGAGGAACTCACCGATGATGTTGGACTTGTCGATGATCTGCTGCTTGATGGTGGTACGGTTTTGCTTCAGGAAGTCGATCGCCCATTTGTAGACCTTGTTCACATCGATCTCGTGCAGGCCCAACTCAAAAGCGATCATACCGCCAACAATGTTACAAGCGAGGATCGACACGTGGAAACGCTCTTTTGGTGTGGTCTGAGCGTCCTTCTTGATTTGCTCGCGCATGGCAGTAACCATCTTGCTTGCCTTATCTGGGTTCGCAACAAGCCATTGGGCGTAGATCTCACCAGCCATACCATAGTTGTCATCTAATAACTCAAATATCACGTCGCCTTCGGGGATGATAATCTCTGGTACGAAGATCTCCAGCATACGCATATTCTCGCCGTCGCTGGTGGCTTTAGCTTGGCTGATCTTGTCGCCCAACCATGCGTTACTTGTGGTCAGGGTGATGCCGTTCCAGCGGGTGCTGTTCACAC
>Ga0209066_10006721_pt1 | contig 11643 bp, 2 predicted proteins | sample All_14_2_FD_187198 | JGI IMG/M metagenome (GOLD analysis project Ga0209066, IMG submission 187198) | Freshwater microbial communities in response to fracking from Pennsylvania, USA - Allegheny Zone_MetaG_DW_15 (SPAdes) (version 2) ...
TCGAGACAGGCGAGGTCCTGGGTGATTACGGCCTGGTTGCCGTGCTCAAAGGAGACAAGGGGCACCTGAGCTTCGGGCGCTCGCAGACCAGCTTGGGCTCGGGCAATCTCGCCAAGCTCATGCAGGCTTACTGTGCAAACCCGGGGGCCTTCTTCGGCGAGCGCCTGGCGCCCTTCTTGCCGCGCTTTGCCGCCATCGACCTGAGCCTGGACGATGACCTCAAGCTGCACAACGTGCTGCGCGCGACCGCCGACGACCGGGTGATGCGCGAGACCCAGGACCGCTTCTTCGACACCGCCTACTGGCAGCCGGCGCGCAAAGCGGCGCTGACGCTGGGCATCCGCAGCCCGCTGGGCGTGGCGGTGGTCTACGACGGCCATGTGCACGGCTCCTGGGCCCTGATCCGCGACCGCACCACGGCCCTGGTCGGCACGCCGGCCACCACCGGCGAGCAGCCATGGATCACCGAGTATGTGCGCCAGCGTCGTGCGTGGCTGGAGACGAACCCACGCGAGATCCTGCGCGCCACGGTGTACCGCATGGATGCCTTCCTGCGCCTGATTGACCAGGGCATGTGGGCGCTGACCTTGCCGCTGGTGGTGCGCCAGCATGAGATCTCGAACGCGTCGCTGGCAGGGCTGCCACCAGGCTGTTACGACGGGCCGGCCCCGGGCACACGGACGATCGCGCTCGCCACGCCCCTGCTGCGTGGGCTGGACGTGCGCCGCGTGCAGCTCGCGCTGTCGGACCGCAACGTCGACATCCGCGCCGACGGCATCTATGGACAGACCTCGGTGAAGCTCGTCAAGGCCTTCCAGACGGCGCAGGGGCTGCCAGCGACCGGCCTGCTGGACCCGGGCACGGTGGTCACGCTGGTTGGCTGAGTGGGCGGCTGACGGGCAGCTGGCGGGCGAACTCAACGCAAGCCCACCCGGCACGCAAGGTCGCCCCAAACCTCAGGCCCGGCCCCACAAGGCAGCCTCGCCGCTGCCCAGCTTGCGGGCGCGGCCCACGGCCTCCAGGGTGTCGAGGATCTGCGGCAGGCGCTTCTTCCAGGGGCCCTGGCCCTTGAAGTGCTCGGCCACCTGGGCCTCGCTCAGGGCCATGGCGCTGGCCGCCAGCACCTCGGCGGTGGCGCGCATCTGCTCGGGCAGCGCGGCGGGCCAGGCGCGGCGGGTGGCGCTGGTGGCGGCCGCGCCGGCAGGGGTGGCTTCTGCCTCACCTGCCTCACCTGCCTCGTCGGCATCGGGTGCCGCTGGCAAGGGGGTGGCCTGGGCGCCGGGCGCCGGGGGGGCAGCCAGCGCGGCGCGCCGGGCTGGGTCTTGAAACTCGGGGCGCAGCCAGCGCACCAGGCCACGGGCTTCGTCTGAAGCGCGGCGGGCGTTGAGGGCCACGAGGCGCTCCAGCAGGGCTTCGACCCAAGCCTGGTGGGCGGCTTGTTGAGCTTCGCTGGCATCCCAGGGCACGGGGCCGAGGTCTTGCCAGCCGTAGGCCTGCAGCACGGCGGCGTCGAGCTCGGTGTGCAGGCTGTGCAGCACGCCGACCAGGCCCACGTCGTGGTGCAGCTTCTCTTTGGCGCTCAGCGAGCGACCGGCGCGCAGGGCTTCGAGCACGTTGTAGAGGCCGGTGAGGGTGAGGCCGGCCTGGCTGCCCTCAGGCGAGGCGAGCACGCGCTTGCGGTGCGCGTCGATGGCCTCGGCGCGTTCGCGGATGGTGGTGGCGAGCGGGCTACTGGCGTCGAAGCCGGTGTCGTCAGCGGGGAAGGGGAAGGTTTCGAAGCAGCGGGTTTTGACGTAGACGGGGTCGTTGCCGACGCCGAGGTGGCTGCCTGCAGCCAAAGCCCATGCGCCGTGGATCAGGCTGGACATGACGCCCATGTAGACGGCATCGTCAAGGGCAATCACGATCAGTTTGTTGTCGGGTAGCACGCTCGCATCGAGGAACTGGAAGACCCGGTGCTTGGTGGTTTCGACGGTGGCGATGTAGCGGAGCAGGCCCACCAAAGCCGGGCGCAGGTCTCGCCTTGGCTCACCAAAAATCCACCAGTTCAGCCGGTAGGTATCTCGGTTGTTGGCGTCTCGCTCGGGCTTCACCCGGTCATGCACCCATTGGTAAGTAGCGGGGTGCCTGGACCGGGCTTCTTCTGCGCTCAGGCCAAACAGGTCGATCACCAGGGCGCCTCGCGGCGTGGCCGTCAGGTCGCGGCCATTGCGGTACTGGCGGATGTGCTGGTCCAGGCCGGGCTCGGTCCCCAGGCCTAAGGCTGCGGCCTCATCGGGCGCGACGATGAAGCCCGCGCCATGCAGCTTCACCCCAGGTGAGGACACGCCCAGGTTCGCCGCCAGAGGTTTGGCGCTGGCCACATCGGCCCCCACGCGCAGGTCCGCGTGAATGAGGCCCTGGCGCTCGTCCAGCGTCACCGCCACCTCATCGTGCTCGCCCTGGCTTTCGTGCAGCACACTCAGAAGCCGGCCGGTACCCTCACCCGGCGCGCCCACGCTCATCGCAATACGCACAGCGGCCCCAGCGGCGCTGTCCACCCAGGGGTGATCGGGCACGGCAAAGGCCAGGCTCAAGGGCGCTTTGGCATCGCTCAGGTGGGCTTCGATCACACGGCGGTTGAAGGTCTGGCGCAGGCTGTTGGTGGTGATGAAGCCAAACTGGCTGGCATGGCCCAGGCGCACGGTGCGCGCGGCCTGGTCCCACCAGTACATGACGAAGTCGGCGCTTTCGGGCACGCTGGGCCAGGCTTCGCGCAGGGCTTGCACATAGCCGTCGCCCAGGGCGGCGCGCATGGTGCTGGCCCCAATGAACGGCGGGTTGCCCACGATGTAATCCGCCTGCGGCCAGGTGGCGGCACGCGGGTTCAGGTAGCGCCACTGCGGCAGTTGCGCGGCCTCGTCGGGCACTTGCTCGCCCGTCACCGGGTGGGGCTTGAAGGTCTTGCCGTCCCAGCGGGTCAGCAGCTTGCCGTCCGCGTCCAGCGCGGGCTCCTGGCCATCGAAGGCGAGCACGGCGTCGCGGTGCTCGATGTTGCCAAAGTCGTGCACCACGGGCTCGGCCACGCTGTTGTTGCCCAGGGTGCGGATGTGCCACTGCAAATGCCCGATCCACAGCACCAGCTCGGCCAGGGCGGCGGCGCGGCGGTTGAGCTCGATGCCCAACAGCTGTCTGGGGGTCACGGTCTCGCCCTCCAGGCCGAGCTTGCTCTGGGTGTCGCCCAGCTCGCTGAGCTGGTTGAGCACCTCGCCTTCCAGGCGCTTGAGGTGCTCCAGCGTCACGTACAAGAAGTTGCCGCTGCCGCAGGCCGGGTCGAGCACGCGCAGGGTGCAGAGGTGGTGGTGAAAGCGCCTGACCTCGTCCCGCGCGGCCTGCAGCGTCTTGTCGGCCGCCAGCTCCTGTTTGCGGGTGGGCGCCTTGGGCTGGCCTTTGGCGTCCAGCGGGTGCAGCAGCGCATGGGCCTCGCTGGCCAGCAGCAGGGCGGCGGCCTGGGCATCGGCCCACTGGGCGCGCAGGGGCGCCATCACGGTGGGCAGCACCAGGCGCTCCACGTAGGCGCGCGGGGTGTAGTGGGCGCCCAGGGCGTGGCGCTCGTCGGGGTTGAGGGCGCGCTCCAGCAGGGTGCCGAAGATGGCGGGCTCCACGGCCTTCCAGTCGGCCTTGGCCGCCTGCAGCAGGGCCTGGATCTGCGGCTTGCTCAGGGGCAGCACATAGCCGTCGTGGCCATGGCCTTTGAAGATCTTGCCGTTGAAGCGCAGCACGTGGCGGGTGAGCGCGGGGCTGAAGCCGCCGCCGTCCATGTCCTTCCAGAGCACGTGCAGCATCTGCACGAGGGTGCCCGGGTCATCCAAATGGCGCTCCAGCAGGCCGCGGAAGCTGTCTTTGGGCAGCAGTTCCACGTCTTCGGCAAACATGCAGAACAGGGCGCGGGTCAGGAAGGCGGCCACGTGTTCGCTGTTGTGGCCACTGGCTTCAAGCGAGCGGGCCAGCTCGGCCAGGTGGGCGGCCACGTCACGGGTGACTTCGGCGCTGAGGCGGGAGGGGTCAAGCGCCAGGGGCTCCAGCCAGACCTGGCGCAGGCGGGCGCGCACCTTGGCATCTTGCAGGTCGGCCAGCTTGATGCGGTGGCTGCGGCTGTCTGGGAAGGGCGTGTAGGTGGCGCCGCTGCGGGTGAACTCGGCGTAGAGCTCGATGACGTTGCCCACGTCGACCACGATCAAAAAGGGCGGGCGGCCTTCGCCTGCGGGCAGGGCGCGGGCATAGGCCTCGGCCTGGGTGCGCGCGCGCAGCAGGGCGTCGCCATAGCCTTTGGTGTGAGCGCCAGCGCGCACCTTCTTGGCTTCGAGCACGAAGGCGCTGCGGCGGTAGCAGTCGAGGTAGCCATCGGTCTCGGTGCCGTCGCCAAAGCCGATCTTGACGTGGCGCTCGAAGGTGTAGGCGTTGTCGGCGCTGTCGCGGTGGGCGGGCTCGGGCTTGGGCACGCCCAGCAGCTCACACAGTTCGGTGATGAAGAGCTGGTAGTTGGCGCGCTCGCTGCCGTCTTTGCCTTGCCATTTGGCGATGAAGGCGGCGGCGTGGGTTCCCTGGGTGTGGTTTGTTTGGTCCATGCGGGGATTTTGCCGCAGGCGGTGTGATGACCCTCCAAAACGCCCGGGCCACGTCCATGCGCTCATGCAGCACATGTTCGTGGCTTCTGAAAACCGCGTTGAGATGGCTTTGGGGCGCGGTTTTTTGAACGCACAAGGGCCGACCGTGGTTTCGGCTTCGACAGGTTTGGGCGGTGCTGCGGTCACTGGGCTGCGTGTAGCGGCCTATCACTACCGACCCAAACCCGCCGGTGGGCATTTTTTGGTCTACCAGCTGGTTTATTCACCTAACCGGACCCTCCTGAGTCCGGGCGCATTAGCTCGCTGCGGGATAGGCTCTCTCCCTTATCCCCAACTGGACGCTATCACGCTTCCTAACGCACTCTGGTAGTTCGCTGGCAAGGTTGTCTGCCCTTGCGCAGGCACAGACCACCCGGCGGCCATCGCATCCACCAGCTTTTGTGCATTGACCGATGTCAGGGTCTTGCCATCGGCCAACTTCAAGCTCTCGATCCTATTAGCCGTTGCCGTGTACCAGTTCGTTATCGTCATGGCATCGGTCGTGCCTATCACAGAAACTTCAAGGTTGTTACTCACTCGTCGCAACCAAACTTGGCTGGCGTCAACGCCTGCAAGAATCTGAAGCTGGTCCATGCCGCCTGTATCTGTCAGTGTGTCGGCGCCTTCTTCACGCCCCCAAATGTAGGTGTCGTTGGAAGTGGTGGAGGTGGTGGAGGACAGGACGTCGTTGCCGGCACCTCCTCTGAATGTGTCGTTACCGCCGCCGCCCTTCAAAGTGTTGGCGGCGCTGTTGCCGGTCAATTCATTGGCCAGCGTATTCCCTGTGCCACTGATGGCCGCCGTGCCGACCAGCACCAAATTTTCAACGAAGTCCGACAGAGCCCAACTCGTCGAACTCTGCACGACATCGGTGCCTTCATTGATGAATTCCACGACCTGGTCGGCAATGCTGTTCACCTCATAAAGATCGTTGCCTTGCCCCCCAATTAAAAGGTCGCCCCCCGCCTCTCCATATAAGAAATCATCGCCTTCAAGTCCAAAGAGGGTGTCGTCGCCGTAGTCGCCATGCAAAGCATCGGCATCCAACCCCCCCATCAGAAGATCGGCACCGCTTCCTCCGTATAGCGTATCGTTACCGCTCCCACCTTTGAGCACGTCATTTCCGCCCAGGCCATTGAATACATCGGCGTCGGCCCCGCCTGCATAGTGATCGGTCTCTTCCGTGGCGCTGATCATCGTGGCCAATTGATCTGCATCAAAGCTGACAAATCCACTCCCCGACGAGTTCTTGAACTGGATTTCTTCAACGCTGTAAATTCCTGCATTGGCACGTTGCTCTTCAGACCAAAAACTGTAGTCCGTCTCGAAGAAATCATCCAAGGCCACGCCTTCCGAGAGGTTGCTCTTATTGACTATCAGCAGTTCCTTGGATGTATGCCTGAAAAACTGAAGTTGATCCACCGACAGATCTGTGAACCTCAATGTATCCTGGCCAAAACTATCCCAGTAATTCAACCTATTGCTGTAGGCGCCGCTCGAGAAATAGTTCACATCGCCAATTCCAGAGCTGAGAACCTGATCGAACCCATCGCCATTCTTGTAAAGGTAAAGATCGTCCCCTCCACCCCCGCTGATCTGGTCATTGCCAGCGCCCCCATCCAAGGTGTCATTGGTGCTTCCGCTGACAAGCGTATCGTTTCCAGTGCCGCCCGATATGTTATTGGCTGCCGACCTGGGGACACCCCAGGAATCTCCGCCAAGCACCAGGTCGTTGCCCTCTCCACCTGACAAAATGGTAATGTCGTTGGGCAATTGATAGGCTGGATAAATGACATCATTCCCTTTGCCGCCATCCAATGATCCATTTCCGACCAAGGTATCGGCGCCATCTTCACCGAAGATGAAGTCGAAGCCGCCGGTGCCGCCGTCCAGATAGTCAGAATACAGCGAACCATGGAAGGTGTCATTCTTCCCTTCCCAGCCTTGCCATGCAAAGCTTCCGTCCGGCCTGGTAAGCAAAGAGTCGCTGGTGACCTTCGCGAGAATATCCAATGCGGTATATGTTTTACTAGCCCCACCCTGCTGGTTCAGCATGAAAACTTTGTCGACATTGATCTGCGAGCCGTCTGCCGAAAACATCTTATCCACCCAGACGGAATCATTGGACGTGCTTGAATTTATTGAAAGAGAGCTTCCCTGGCGAGTAAAGACCAAATCACCTGTAGCGCCTTGCCAGGCAAATTGAATCGAGTCCCTTGCATCAATGTCATAGATGGAGTCTGTCCCAGTGACGATGAATATATCGGCGCCTTCCCCGCCGTTGTACTGGTCGCTGCCCAGCCCGCCATCCAAGGTATCATCCCCTGCGCCTCCCTCTAATATATTGGCGTCCTTGTTGCCTTTTAGATAGTTCGCCAAGGCATTCCCGACACCACGGCTTTCTAAAGAGCCATCATCGAGTTCCACGGCCGACACCTCTTGAGAGATCGTCAGGTTCTCAATGTTGTTGCTCAGCGCAAAATAAGCACTGAGAGACACAATGGTATCAACGCCTTCATTCAAGGATTCCCGCACATCATCCATGTCATCGGCTATATAAACATCGTCTCCCTTACCGCCAATCAAGGTGTCGGCACCCTCCCCGCCAAGCAGGTAATCATTATTTATCCCACCCGTCAGGCTGTCGTCACCAATGCCGCCCAGCAGATAATTTTTGCCGGACAAGGCTGTCAAGACATCATTGCCAGACTCACCTCGGAGCCATGTGGATGCCTGCGTGGCGTTCAGCGTGTCATTTTCCGTCCCGCCAAGCAACCATGGAGACGAGAAAACCGTCTTCACGAACTGGTTTTGCATGCCGCCAAGATCTTCGGAAAAACTGATGCCCCAAAACGATGGTTGCGACGGCATTGCATACCATGACTTGAACGTGATCGAGTCGCCTCCATCCAGGAAGCTGATAACGGCGTCGTTGGTCCCAGAGGGCCGTGTGACGATCAGATTTGTGATCGAAAGTGAGCTGTCGATCTGATACAGATCAGCATCAAGCGGCGGTATGGATGCACGAGAATCGATGATGGTATCGTGACCGAAACCGCGCGTGAATTTATAGGTATCAAGCCCGGCGCCGCCATCCAATGTGTCATCGCCTTTTCCACCAGTGATGGTGTCACTGCCTGCATTGCCTGTAATAACGTTATTCAATTCATTGCCTTGAAGCATGGCGGCCGATGAGGACTGAAGCACCAGCTTTTCAATCTCCTTGCCCAAGGTATATGAACTCACCCCTGACACATATACGCTGTCAGTCCCTCCGTTATACTCCTCCTTGATGGTTGACCGTGCATTGGCATTCACATAATAAACATCATTACCCTTTTCTCCACTCAGCAGATTGGTGCCCGCCCCTCCGTCCAGAGAGTCGTCACCGCTGCCACCATATATTGTGTCGTTGTCATCCCCGCCGCTGATGGAATCATTCCCACCGCCGCCCAGAATCGAATCATTGCCAAAACCACCGACAATTGAATCTGCCCCTGCTCCGCCAGTGATGGTGTCGCCATAATTCTCACTGGATATGCGCGCCGTGGCATCGATGTCGTCGCCGTACAGGACCGCGCTTTTGTCTCCCGAATAAAGCACGTCATTTCCAACCCCGCCATACAAGGTATCGAGTCCACGGCCATCTTGGGGCGCAACGGTGACGGAAACAATATCGTTGCCGTACCCACCGTTCAGGACATTTTCACCTTCCAGCGCATACACCGTATCATCGCCCGCGCCGGCATCGATGTCGACGCCATTCTCCTTCAAAGAGAAGATGAGGTCCTTGCCGCCCAATGTCTTGATCGTCTTGCTGCCGTATGCTGATTGTTCTATGATGTCCGCGTCTTCGGTAATGCTGTTTCCACGATTCGAGGCGAGAGTCTCGGAAGTGTCGGCAAATCGCGCATTGTAAAGCGCCGCACCGCCCGCGTCATTCAATTGAGATGTGTTGTATTCATTGAAGAACGACACCTGATTGCTTGAGCCATATCTGAGTGTTGTTTTGACTCCAAATTTTTCCTTGCCCTCGTTGGTGAATTCAAAGGTTCGCGAAACATCCGCCTTGTTTATTCCCTCAAACAGGACCAAATCATCCAAGGCCAGATCTTCTATAGAATCAGCGCCGTCACCAATCTTGAAGGTAAACTGGTCGGCCTCGCTCCCGCCTTTCAGCGTGTCATCACCTTTGCCGCCACGCAGCGTATCGCTGCCGGAGCCACCATCCAGATACTCGGCTTGATCTGCTCCGGTAATGTCATCGTCACCACCAAGTCCTTGGTATATGACGGCATCACCCATTTGGGAAACTGCTTCTCTCCAGCGGTAGGCGAAATCTGCGGTGTGGGCTTCACTTGCGCCAAAAAGCATGGGCGGTGCGTCACTCCCACGTATCAAGATATCTGACTCATTAGTTCCTGTAGCCCAATGAACGTTGATTGGTTCGTAGTGCCCTTCAGAATAGGAGCCACTACTATCTACTATGACCAAATCATACTCCCATCGTACTTCTCCGATAGCTCCAACCAAAACGGTTCCAACTGTCACATAGTTTCCTGATGCATCAATAGGCAAGTTATCACCATTTCTCATGGTGATGATCTGTCTGTTTGTTAATGACGTTGCTGGAGTATTTTCAAGAATAATCTTGCTTGCTCCTGCTGATATTATGAGGTTGTTGCCAGATCGGGTAAAATTAATACTATCAAATGCAAGTTTCTTGTCGCGTGTGCGAATACCCAATACATCGCCACCAGAAGCCGCGACCGCCGTGTTGAAGTCTTTGATGGTCGTGATGCTCTCGGTGTCCGCATCTATCAAGAACAGGTCGGTATTTCCCGCCCCTGTCAGCGTATCGTTGCCTTTCCCGGCAATCAGAACATCGGTACCACTTCCTCCTGTCAACACATCGCCGCCAGCCCCGCCGTACAAATAAGTATTTGCCGTGCCCGCTGTCAGTGTGTCGTTGCCGCCTCCTCCTATTGCTGCCTCGATCCCCGCATTGATGGTGATCGCACGCCCGGCCACTGTACTTCCAGCGGCGCCGCTCAAATCCAGCTTGACATTGCCTGTCATCATGGCGGCATTGATTTCGTCAGAGCCGCCATTCGTATCGTTGATAAGCCAGTTGCTTTGTTGCAGGGCGTAGTCATCAGTCAAAACATACTGATTATTGGTGAGCCTGCTTTCGCTTCCCAGCAATTTCAAGGTCGCGCTTCCGCCGGTAATGGGATGGCCGGTTTTTTTGTCTTGTATGGTCAAAGTCCATTGGCCATTGCCGCTATTTTTAGCTTCTTCTCCACGGAATTGATGGCTTGTCAAATCGACTATCAGCTGGCCATACCCACCGGCCTGCACCTGATCCACGTTCTCATAAAGGCCAGGCTGATTGAGCAGAATTGATTCTGTCCCGCTGGGCGACTTCAATTTGATCACTAGATCGGACCAACGGTCCTGCTGCAGATTCAAACTCACGACCGCATGCTCAACCCGCAAGTTTTGACTCACGTTGAACACCATCGTTTCCTGGCCTGGATCAGCAACGGTGGACAGGGTTTGGCTGGGAAGTTCAATCTCGGCCAAGTTGCTCTTGTTGCCCATGTCGGCATGCCAGGATTCGGCGAGCCGAACCGCCGCACGGGCATCCACCTCGCCAAATCCATAGTCGCGGCTGAAGCTGAATCCGGCCCCGTTCAAGGTGGTCGATGCATTGGCCGTCCATGTGGATGTTCCAGTCAAGTTGCCGCGGCTCGCCGTCAAGGCCAGGATTTCTTGAACATCGCGGTATGTCAGCCTGGAATTGGCCTGAAGCATCAAGGCCACCACACCGGAAACGATGGGGGTGGCGAATGAGGTACCCTGCGAGGAGGTGGTGTCTCCACTGAACTGGGTGCCGTCTGCGCCCGTGACCATGGTGCTTGCGCCGACAATTTGCGATGACGGGGCTGAAATGAAAACATTCGCCCCTGGCGTGCTGAAAGCTGCAGTGAAGGTGGTTCCCCCGCCGATGTCGGTGCCTTTATTGATGCCACCTACCGTGATGACATAGGGGTTGCTGGCTATCCCCGACAAGCCACTATCGTCCCCCTGTTTGCGACTATTCCCCGCACCAAAAACAAGAATCGACCCTTTGCCGGCTCGGCCTGAAAATGCCGCATCCTCAATCGCGGCTCGGTTCTTCGCAAGGGTTGTCTCAGGGGATTTAAATAAGATGTTATATCCCCAACTGTTGTTGACGACATCATAGTCGGACATGTTGCTCACCTGTTCTTGATACCAAGCCCCGGAGACCGCCCCTGCGCCAAGAGAAACGGAATCAAGCGTTGCCTCATAAGCGACACCGACACCTCCTATGTTGTTTCTGGCGGCGCCGATGATCGAAGCGACCAAGGTGGCGTGCGCGCTTTTTGGCTGGGCTGCGAACGTCGCGAAGCTCTCCGCGGCATTGGGCGCAAGATCTGGGTGCGTCAGGTCCGCGTATTCCGCCCCTGTTGCATAGGAACCACTGGACTCCATCACCAAGACGGAAACACCTTTTCCTGTGTATTCGGGCCAGACCTGAGCGACCTTTGTTTCCGTCAGATAATACTGCTTTGTATATTCCGGGTCGGTGGGGGAATTTGTCGCCCTCAATAAAACATTGCCCTTCATCTCGGCGGAGAGGCTGGCATTGTCAACCAGTGCCAAAGTGATGGCTGGGTTTCCCTTGCTGTCCGCGATTTTGTATTGAAACGACGCAACGCCTGCAAATCCCGCCTTGGGCGTGAAAACGATATTGGCGCCATCAAGGGCCACGCTTCCACCAACGGCATTGAAGACTGAGGTGATATGAAGCGCTTCTTTCTGGAATTCAATGTCGTTGCCTAGCAGGCTGCGGAAATACCCAGCCGCCAAGTCCACGCCTCAGTGGCGTGATGCGTTATCAGCGTAGCACCCCCACGACCTGAAGCGACACCCCCTATGCGCGGCGCCGACACCTTTACCGAAGGCCTGT
>Ga0209066_10006723_pt1 | contig 11643 bp, 12 predicted proteins | sample All_14_2_FD_187198 | JGI IMG/M metagenome (GOLD analysis project Ga0209066, IMG submission 187198) | Freshwater microbial communities in response to fracking from Pennsylvania, USA - Allegheny Zone_MetaG_DW_15 (SPAdes) (version 2) ...
GATACTCCTCGTCGGCCGTCAGGTTCTCGCCCGCGATGAGCTCACCGTCGGCGTCGACCGCTGCGACGGCGTACTCCGGATTCCCCGGCGCCCCGATCTTGCGCACGACCTCGATGTCGAGGTCGTAGCCGAGGATGCGTGCCACCTCGGCGGCAACGACCACCCCGCCTCGCGGGACGCCGAGCACGAGCGTGTCGCCAGGCAGCGGCCGCGCCCGGCCTTCGGCGGCACGTCGCCCGGCCAGCGCCTCGGCGAGACGGCGGCCGGCGTCGATACGGTCGGTGAACATCGGGTCCACCTCCTTCGGCAACGGGACCCATGGACGTGTATTCCCCGCTTCCGGTGGTGTGATGATGCGGACTGCGGGCCCGCCGTCGGGCCGGGCGGGTATCATGGATGCGGAGGTGGCGACATGCTCACAGGACTCAGCGATACCGTCAGGCTGGCCAACGGCGTGGAGATGCCGCGGCTCGGCCTTGGCACGTACAAGTCGGCCGAGGGCGGCGACGCGGAGGGCTCGGTGCTGGCGGCACTCGAACTCGGCTACCGGAGCATCGACACGGCGTCGCTGTACGGCAACGAGGCCGGTATCGGCCGTGCGATAGCGGCAAGCGGTGTTGCGCGGGGCGAGATCTTCCTCACGAGCAAGGTCTGGAACGACGAACAGGGCTACGACAACACCCTGGCCGCGTTCTCACGAAGCCTCGACCGGCTCGGCACCAGCTATCTGGACCTCTATCTCGTGCACTGGCCGCGCGAGCAGACGCATGAGACGTGGCGTGCGATCGAGCGCCTCTATGCCGAAGGTGCGGTGCGGGCGATCGGCGTGTGCAACCACCTCGAGCATCATCTGGAGGCGTTGCTCAGCGTAGCCGAGGTCGCCCCGATGGTGGATCAGTACGAGATGCACCCCTGGCTGCAACAGCCGTCACTGCGGCGGTACTGCGAGGCGCATGGCATCGTGGTGGAGGCGTGGGCGCCGCTGATGAAGGGCCGCGTGGCCGAGGAGCCCGCGCTTGTCGAGATCGCCGCGCGACACGGCAAGAGCCCGGCGCAGGTGGCGATCCGCTGGCTACTGCAACACGGCGTGGTCACGATCCCCAAGTCGGTGCACCGTGATCGCATCGCCGAGAACGCGAGCGTGTTCGACTTCGCGCTCACTGATGCGGACATGGCCGCGATCGATGCGGTCGACCGGGGCGAGCGGTTTGGGCCGGAGCCGGACCGGGGTGGCGAGCGGTAGGGCCGGGACGCGGCTCAGACTCCGGCTTCACCGAGAAGGAAACGCTCGAGCGGCACCCCGTCGGCCCCAACGACAAGTAGGCGGGCGTCTGGATGCCGCTCACCGAACACGCTCATCCCGCGATGTGCGTTCGCTGGGCGGTCGCCGCTCTTCACTTCCATCGCCAGCAGTTCGTTACGCGACTCGACCACGAAGTCGACCTCCAGGTCGCCCTCACGCCAGTAGCGGACCTCGAATCCGGCCTCGTACGAGCGCGCCAGCAGGTACGCACCCACGGCCGACTCCACGAGCCGTCCTCGCCATGTCGCATCGGAGTGGGTCTCACCAGGCTCACGGCCCGATATCGCGGTCATGAGCGCGGTGTTCTGCACCTGAAGCTTCGGACTCGACGCTCGCTGCCGCACTGTCCCCCCGGTGTACTTTGGTATACCGGTGACGAGACCCGCGCCGCCGAGAAGCTCCAGGTAGTGCGCGAGCGTGGTGGTATTCCCGGCATCGGTGAGCTGCCCGAGCATCTTGGTGTACGAGAGTACCTGCCCGGAGTACTCGCACGCGAGCGAGAAGAGCTGCCGCAAGAGCGCCGGCTTGTCCACCCGTGTCATCAGCAGGATGTCGCGAGAGACCGAGGTCTCGATCAGTGAGTCGATGATGTAGCTGCGCCACCGCGGCACGTCATCGACGAGCGCCGCCGCTCCCGGATACCCGCCGAAGAACAGGAACGTGTCGAGATCCCAGCCGAAGGCGTCACGGCACTCGGCAAACGTCCAGTGGGTCCAGCGGAGCACCTCGAAACGCCCGGCCAGGCTCTCGCCCATACCGGCCTGCATGAGCAACGGAGACGATCCGAGCAGCACGACGCGAACGTCCCGACCTGCGATCGTGTCCTCGTCCCAGAGAGCTTTGACCGTGTCCGACCAGCCAGGGATCTTCTGGACCTCATCGAGCGCAAGGACGGCGGGACCGGCGGCGGCATCGATCCGTGCGCGTTCCCACTGCTGGCGGATCCACGTCGCTGTGTGTGTGGCCGGTGAATCGGCGCTGACGTAGTGATGGGGGCCCTCCAGCGCGTCCAGTACCCGCGTGACCGAGGTGGTCTTTCCCACCTGGCGAGGCCCCCACACCACCTGGATGAAGCGTCGCGGTCCACGGAGGCGCTCGAGAAGGACGGCATCGATGGGCCTTGCGTACATCTGCGCACCTCCGTCGGGGCATTTGCTCAACTACGTGAGTAATTTTACTCAATACGTTGAGTAATTCAAGGCAGGCTGGATCCGGACCACCCACCGACGCCGTTACGGCTTCGCCTCGCTACTCCGCGGTGTAGAACCGCACGCCAGCCGGGTCGCGCGCGTCGGTCGCGCTCCCCCCGAGATGCGAGGTCGTGTCGTCCCACGCCTGCTGGATGCGCGTACGATCGGCGGTGTCCACGCCGGGGTACGCCGAATCGGCCAGCACGTCGCCGATCGGCAGCACACGGTGCTCCTTGCCGGCCTCATCCGTATCGTCCACCCACACCGGCACGTACTCCACGCTCACGAGCGACGTGACGCCACTGCGCACGTCCTTCTCGAAGCCCAACTCCAGCAGCAGTCCCGTGTTGCGATACCGCTCGCGCTGGTTGGAAACGAAGTTGCCGAGCGAGTGGATGATGAACCCGGTGCGCGGGGTGTCGTCCTCGCGCGTAGCCTTCACCGTCTGCATCGGCTGGATCACGTGCGGGTGGCTGCCGAGCACCACGTCGGCCCCCGCCTCGATCATCGCCATCTCAACGGCCTTCTGCGACTCCGAGGGCTGGCGCTGGTACTCCACGCCGTTGTGGATGCTCACGATCACGAGGTCGGGCTCGAGCTCCCGGGCACGCTTCACATCCGCCACCATGCGCGTGGTGTCGATGACGTTGACCATCCACTTCTTGTCCGACGGCGCCGTGAAGCCGTTCATCCCATACGTGTACGCAAGGATCGCGACCTTCGCGCCGTTCACCTCGGCCACCAGGATGCGCTCGGCCTCCTCGGCGGTACGGGCGGTGCCGGTGTGCTGGGCATCCAGCTCATCGAGGATGTCGAGCGTGCGGGTCAGACCGGCGGGTCCGCGGTCGAGCGTGTGATTGTTCGCGGTGGTGAGCACATCGAAGCCCGACTCCACGAGCGCGTCGGCGAATGAGTCGGGCGAGTTGAACATGGGATAGCCGGTGTAGCCGCGGTCCGCCCCCGCGAGTGTGGTCTCCAGGTTGCCGATCGCGAGATCGGCGGCCGTGATCCGTGACGCCACGGGCGCGAAGCACGGCTCGAAGTCATAGCCGTCGGCCACCCTGGCGGACGTGAGTTGCGGCGTGTGGACCATGAGGTCGCCCACCGCGAGGATCGTGAACCGCTCCACCGGTGGCTCGGGCTCGGCCACCTGCCGCTCCGTGGTCGCGTCTGGCCACACCACTCCGGCGGTCGTGGCGCTGGCCGGATCGGGAACCACGATCCCCGGGAGCCACATCAGGCCGGCGAGAGTGAGCGCCGCCGTCACGAGCGCAACGGTCAGCGACACCCCTATGGCTTTCAGCGCCCGCATGCGAGGACCCCTTACCCGGTACGCGGCCACAGGCCGCGGAACGGCCACATTCTACGGGGCGCGGGAGCAAAACGCACGCCGTGCCTGCACGAACCGTCCGGGACGTCCGTGGTGAGCGGTCCTTGCGGGCCCCGCCCTACCCATATGCTCGCACTCGATGTCGTGGCACACTGGTGCGTGCCGACACGCCGTTGCCCACGAGGAGGGTGCATGACCCAGCAAAGCGAGATCATCGCCCTGGCGCTTGCGCTCGCCCTCGCACCGATCGTGGTCTGGACGTACCGGGGGATCTCGCTGCCGGCAAAGCCCCTGCTCGCGTGGGGGCTCGGCGCGATGCTCGGCGCATACGCCGCAACGGTCATGGAGAGCTTCTTCGCCCCCGTCGCGCTCAACCTCCTGGAGCACCTGCTCTTCGCCGTGGCAGGCGTGTGTTTCGCCGTACTTGGCTGCGTGATGCTGTGGCATCGCTTCGGCTCCACCGGGGACGATGCTCCATGATCCGGGTCCTCGATCTCATCGCAACGCTGGGTTTCGGTATCGCGCTCATCGCGTCGGTAGCGTTCGGCCTGGCCACGCGGAAGCCCAGTACTCGCCACCTCACGGTGCTGCTGATCGCGGCAATGGGCATCATGACCGCCGTCAGCTTGTACCACGCGATGAACTGGTTCCCCTCGAGCGGCGCCGAGGACCTGACGGAAGACTACGCGCAGGTACTCTTCCTCCCGCTCATCCTGTACGCGATGGGGGGGCTGTACGCCCGGAGCGAAGCCGACCGGGCCGAACGGGCGCGAGCGTCGGTCGAGGAGCTCAGCGGCCGCCTCGCCGACTCACTCGCCGAGCTCACCGGCTATCGCGTCGACGTACTGCAGTCGCTCAGTGCGGCGGTGGACGCTCGCGACCACTACACCGCGCTGCACTCGCTGCACGTGGCAGACTACGCGGCGGCTCTTGGAGCCGCCCTCGGCCTCGACGACCGTCTTGGCGTGCTCGAGCAGGCCGGCCTGCTGCACGACGTGGGCAAGATCGCGATCGCTGATGCCATCCTGCTGAAACCCGCACGACTCACGGGCGAGGAGTACGCCGAGATACAGCGGCATGCCGTTGTGAGTGCGGAGATCATCGGCGGTATCCCCGTGCTCACCGAACTCGTACCGGGCGTCCGGCACCACCACGAGCACTGGGACGGCAGCGGCTACCCCGACGGGCTCGTCGGCGAGGCGATCCCGCTGGACGCGCGGGTCCTCGCCGTGGCCGACGCATTCGACGCGATGACGAGCGACCGCCCCTATCGCACGGGCATGGCGGCGGAGAGGGCGCGCGCGGAATTGCTCGCGGAGCGAGGCCACCAGTTCGACCCGACGATCGTCGACGTGTTCGTCCGCCTCCTGGACGACGGCGTCGTCACACTGCGCGACTACGCGGATCCGGACTCACTGCGCACCAGTCGAGAGCGGTAGCCCGCGGCTCCTAGCCCTCAACACCGTCCTCGTTGCGGATCTGCTTGCGCTTGATCTTACCGCCGAGGGTCTTGGGAAGCTCGTCCACGAACTCGACGATGCGCGGGTACTTGTACGGCGCGGTCGTCTTCTTCACGTGGTCCTGGAGCTCCTTCACGAGCTCCGGTGAACCGGTCCAGCCCCTGGCGAGCACCACGGTCGCCTTCACCACAAGCCCACGCACCGGGTCGGGCGCGGCCGTGACCGCGCACTCCACGACCGCCGCGTGCTCGATGAGCGCACTTTCGACCTCGAATGGCCCGATTCGGTATCCCGAGCACTTGATGACGTCGTCATTGCGGCCCACGAAGTAGAAGTAGCCATCGGGGTCGCGCCACGCCACGTCCTTGGTGTCGTAGTACTCCCCTCCCACGGCGGCCTCGGTCATCGCGGCATCGTGGTAGTAGCCCACGAAGAGGCCCGGAGGATACGCGTCCTTGAGGCCGGTCACACAGATGGTGCCCTCCTCGCCATCCTCGGCCTCCACGCCCTCCTCGGTCATGAGCTTCATGTTGAGCAGCGGTGATGGCTTGCCCATCGAGCCGGGGCGCGGCTCCACCCATGGGAACGTAGCCACAAGCACGGGGCCTTCGGTCTGGCCGAAGCCCTCACGGATCTTCTTCCCGGTGAACGCCTCCCACTGCTTGGTGACCTCGGGGTTGAGCGGCTCTCCCGCGGTAGCGAACGTCTCCACGCTGCCGAAGTCGTACGCGGAGACGTCCTCCTGCAGCATGAACCGGTACATCGTGGGCGGCACGCAGAACGTGTGGACGCGGTAGTCCTGCACCTTCCGCATGAGCGTTGCCGGCACGAACTTCTTCATGTCGTAGCCAAGGATGGTGGCGCCGCAGATCCACTGGCCGTAGATCTTGCCCCAGCCGAACTTGGCCCAGCCCGAGTCCGATACGGTGAAGTGGAGCTCGTTCTCGCGCACTTGCTGCCAGTACCGGGCGGTGATGATGTGCCCGAGCGGGTGCAGGAAGTTGTGCATGACCATCTTGGCCAGACCGGTCGTGCCCGAGGTGAAGTAGATCAGCATGGTGTCGTGGCCGCCCGGGAATGCATCCCCTGTGGGACGCGCCCACTCATCGCTGTGTGACTCGAGAAGCTCATCGAAGGAGAGCCACCCCTCGCGCGCCGGGCCCGCCACGATGCACGCCTCGATGGTCGGCGCATTCGGGCGCGCGCCGTCCACCTGCGAGAGCACGTACGCGTCATCCACGCACACCATCATCTTCACGCCCGCGCTCTCGGCACGGTAGACGAGGTCCTTGGTGGTGAGCTGCACCGAGCCCGGGATCAGGATGGCGCCGATCTTGTGGAGCGCCACCGCGGTGATCCAGTACTCCCACCGGCGGCGCAGCACGAGCATGACCACATCGCCCTTGACGATGCCGAGGTCCGCGAACGCGTTGGCCATGCGGTTGGAGAGCCGCGAGACATCCGAGAACGTGAATGTGCGCTCGGCGCCGTCGTCGTCACACCACACCAGCGCACGCTTCTCCGGCTCCACGCGCGCCCACTCGTCCACGACGTCATACCCGAAGTTGAAGTCGTCCGTGGGCTCGATGCGGAAGTCCGCGAGGAAGCCCTCGTACGAATCGAACTCGATGCGCGGGCAGTACTTCTTGAGGATGTGGTCCATGAGGCCTCCTGGTGGGCGCTCGTGAGGCGATGGGCGGGACGGATTCGGGACCGGAGCCCTACTCGACGATGACGGTCACGAACTGCGCGGGCTCGCTCCCGCCGCACTTCTGTCCGTGCGGGTGCGTGGGATTGAAGTAGATGCTGTCGCCCTCCTCGAGGACGAGCTCGTGGTCGTCGTAGGTGATGACCACGGTCCCCTTCACCACCAGGTTGAACTCCTGGCCGCGGTGGGTGACCGGATCGGCCGGCTCGTCCGACGGGTCGAGCGTCACAAGCAGCGGCTGCATGATCTTGTGCCCGAAGCCCCAGGCCAGGTCCTGATAGTTGTAGCCGGGATACCGGTCGACCGTGCGGCCGGTACCCGCCTTCACCACCTGGAACGTGTCGAGCCGTCCGGGGATGCCGGTGAGGATCTCGGTGAGATCCACGCCGAACTTGTTCGCCATGTGGAAGATCGCCGAGATGGGCACGTCGGCCCCGGTGTCCTCGTACGCTATGTAGGTGTCGAGATCCACGCCGAGGTCGGCCGCCATCTCCTCGCGCGGGATGTCACACGACTCACGGAGCCCCTTGATCCTGAGACCGATGTCCTTGAACTGCGTGGTCATGCGCTGCTCCTCGTTCGTAGCGCGGCGGTGCCGCGCGTCCGTGCGGGCGAACACCCGCCCGCGTCTCCTGGTGACGCTACTCCACCGACCAGTCCTCCGGCAGCGAGCACGCCGGCACGGATTCCCCATCCTCGTTCAGCATGCCGATCTCGAACGCTTTGCGGTTCTTCGGCAGCAGATGCGCCTTCTTGGGAGGCACGCTCTTAGCGATCGCCTCATCGAGCGCACGGGGGTCGCAGAAGCCTATCTCCCGCAGGAGCTTGCCCACGAGGATGACGCTCGCGAGGCCCTTGAGTCCGTTCTCCTCGGCAAGCTGCGTTGCGGGCACCGGAAAGACGTCGACATCGTCGCGCACGGGGAGGCGCTGGCACATCGTGGAGTCCACGATGATCTTGCCGCCGGGGACCACGCTGTCAGCGAACTTGTCGAGCGAGGGCTGGTTCATCGCCACGAGCACGTCCGGCTCGAGCACCAGCGGCGAGCCGATCGGTTCATCGGCAAGGCAGACGCTGCAGTTGGCGGTGCCGCCGCGCATCTCCGGGCCGTAGCTCGGCAGCCACGAGAGCTCGCGGCCCTCGATGAGACCAGCGTAGGCGATGAGCTTGCCCGCGAAGAGGATGCCCTGGCCGCCGAAGCCGGCGAGCAGCATGTTCAGAGGAGCCGCCATCACGCCTCGCCTCCCTCGGATGCGGGTGCGTTCCCCGCCGCAAGCGCCGCCGCCCGGGCGGCGGCCGCCTCGGCCACGTTGGCGAACCCGTCGGCCTTGACGTCCTTGTACACGCCGAGGGGGTAGTACGGCAGCATGTTATCGCGCATCCACTGGAGCGCGTCCACCGGCGAGAGGCCCCAGTTCGTGGGGCATGTGGAAACGACCTCGATGATCGTGTAACCGACGCCATCGATCTGGTACTCGAACGCCTTCTTGATCGCGCGCTTGGCCGCACGCACGTTCTTGGGCGTGTCGACCGTGACCCGCTGTGCAAGCGCCACACCGTCGAGCGTGGAGAGCATCTCCACCACGCGTATCGGAAAGCCGTCGTTGTCCACGTTGCGACCGAAGGGGCTCGTCTGCGTCACCTGGTTGGGCAGCGATGTGGGGGCGAGCTGTCCGCCGGTCATGCCGTAGATCGCGTTGTTGATGAAGATGATGGTGATCCTCTCGCCACGGGTGGCGGCATGCACCGTCTCGGCCATGCCGATCGACGCGAGGTCGCCGTCGCCCTGATAGGCGAAGACGATGTTGTCGGGCAGCGCGCGCTTGAGACCGGTGGCGACCGCCGGCGCGCGCCCGTGGGCGGCCTGCACCATGTCGCAGCCGAAGAACTCGTACGCGAGCACCGAGCAACCTACCGGCGCGATACCCACCGTGGTGCCCTCGATGCCGAGCTCATCGAGCGTCTCGGCCACAAGGCGGTGTACGATCCCGTGCGTGCAGCCCGGGCAGTACGAGAACTGCGCGTCGGTCAGCGCATCGGGGCGCTCGAAGACGACCTTGCTCATCGGGCACCTCCTTCCAGCGACGCGGCGATCCGCTCGATGGCGGCCAGCGTCTCAGCGGGGGTAGGGATGATGCCGCCCGCACGGCCGAAGAACTCGACCGGGATGCGACCCTGCACCACGAGGCGCACGTCGTCGACCATCTGGCCCATGTTCATCTCGACGGTGAGGATCGCCCTGGCACGATCAGCCGCGGCGCTGATCACGTCGGCCGGGAACGGCCACAGCGTGATCGGACGGATGAGGCCGGCTTTGATGCCCTGCTCACGCGCCTTGTTGATGGCGCTGCGGGCGATACGCGAGCTGGCGCCGAAGGCCACCACCACGATGTCGGCGTCGTCGACCAGGTACTCCTCGGCGAGCTGTTCTGTCGCTTTGATCCTCGCGTAGCGCTCGAACCGCTCGATGTTGGTCTCCTCGAGGCGCTCGGGCGCCAGATAGAGCGAGTTCACGATGTTGTGCGGGCGCTCGCCTCTGTGCCCCGTGACGGCCCACGGCTTGGCCGGGAACTCCGCCTTGGGCTCCGGCAGCACCACGGGCTCCATCATCTGGCCGAGCATGCCATCGGCGAGGATCATCACCGGCATGCGGTACTCGTCGGCAAGGTCGAACGCCCGGTACACGTAGTCCGTCATTTCCTGCACGGTGGAGGGCGCGAGCACGATGAGGTGGAAGTCGCCGTGACCGGTGGCTCGCGTCGCCTGGAAGTAGTCCGACTGGCTCGGCTGGATGCCGCCGAGGCCGGGTCCGCCGCGCTGCACGTTGATGATCACGCCCGGCAGGTCGGCACCCGCCATGTAGCTGATGCCCTCGCCCTTGAGCGAGATGCCCGGTGAGCTGGATGACGTCATGGCACGCTTCCCGGCGGCCGAGGCGCCGTACACCATGTTGATCGCGGCGATCTCACTCTCGGCCTGCAGGTACACACCGCCCGCCTTGCCCATGCGCTTGGACATGTAGGCGGCCAGTTCGGTCTGCGGGGTGATGGGATAGCCGAAGAAGAACCGGCAGCCGGCGCGGATGGCGGCCTCGGCGAGCGCCTCGTTGCCCTTCATCAAGACTTTCTCGGTCATGCGGCGCCTACCTTTCCACCGTGATAGCGACGTCGGGGCACATCACGGCGCAGTTGGCGCAGCCGGTGCACAGCGACTCGTCGGTGAGCATCGCGGGATGGTAGCCCTTGTCGGTGATCGTGTCGGGATCGAGCACGATGCACGTGCTCGGACAGACCTCTACGCACAGGCCGCAGCCCTTGCAGTAGCGTCCGTCGACGATGATGCGTGGCATGAGCGGACGACCTCCTCATCGGAAACGGGAGCGAGGCTCCCGGGGCGGTGACATGCCCGACACCCTACGAGGCGTCCTCCCAGGGTGTGCGGACGTGAATCTTGATAGGATACGCGTTTTCCACGAACCCCGCAGCACCCGGTTCGCCGGGAAGCGCTCCGAGAAGTCGTTCGGGTACCGTAGTGAGCCGCAACGGAAGGCCGAGGAGCGCAGCCGTCTGGCGCCCGAACTCGAGCGAATCGAGCACCGTGGCGGCGGTGGTCTCGTCCTTGAGGTGGGAGTTGTTCACCACGCCCGTGGCCTTCAGGTGGCATGCGGCCTCGATCTCGGCAAGCAGGGCAGCGGCCTCTTGCGGCCCGCCGGTGAGGTTCCGGTAGCGATTGATCACGTACAGCATCTCGTGGTCTATCGACGCGATCTCCCTGGCGTACCGGCCGAGGGCGGTGGCGCCCACATCGTCACCGCCCACGTCGAAGACCACGGCGCCGGTGGTGTCGAACGCGCCGTGGACGGCTGCCGAGAGCGATGGGGTGTCGAGCGTGGTGCCGGCGAACGTGGGCGAGATGACGCGCACGCCATGCCCGGCGAGCATGGCGGCGTAGTCCGACGAGCGGAAGTACGGGTTCACGATGTCGAGGTCCACAAGCATGACCTCCTCGTGCGTACGCGCCAGGTCCAGCGCGAGGTTGATGGAGAGGTTCGTCTTGCCGCATCCGTAATGGCCGGTCACGACGGTGAATCGGGCGATATCGAGTGGGTCGAACATGACGTTCTCCTGACGCCCGTGGGACACATATGCACATGGTACCGCTTCGGATTCCCGGCTCCCTCGCACATGGCCGCGACACGGCCGTAGACCACACGCGTTCGTACACGTACAGTCTTCAGGACAGGCAGAACATCGCGTTTCAGAGACCAGCGGCACGATGAGCCGATAGGCGGTAGCGGAAGAACCATGGCGCTCGACTTCGTACAGAGTGTGGCACTGATGATCGCGGGCAGCGTCTCTGCCCGCGCGCTGATTCGCCGTCTCCGGCTCTCCCCCCGCCAGACCCAGCTCGTCTTCGGCCTGCTGTTCGGCCTGCTGGCGGTGGTCGCCATGCTCCGTCCCGCGCTTGCCGCCTCCGGCGTGCTCGTCGACAGCCGGTCTGTGGCCGTGGCCATCGCCGGACTCTTCGGAGGACCGATCGCAGCGGCTGTGGCTGCGGGCGTCGCAGCGGCGGCGCGGATCGCGCTCGGCGGCGCTGGTGTCGCTGCGGGAGTGGTCAACGTGATTGGCATAGCGCTGATAACCAGCGCCTAC
>Ga0209066_10006724_pt1 | contig 11639 bp, 10 predicted proteins | sample All_14_2_FD_187198 | JGI IMG/M metagenome (GOLD analysis project Ga0209066, IMG submission 187198) | Freshwater microbial communities in response to fracking from Pennsylvania, USA - Allegheny Zone_MetaG_DW_15 (SPAdes) (version 2) ...
CTGTTCGACCTGACCGGCAGCTACCGGCTCGCCTTCTGGCTGTCGATGACGTCCTACGGGCTGGGGGCGATCGCCTTCTGGGCGCTGCGCAAGCCGGTGCGGTGAGAGTCTGTCTGGAAACGCGCCATGCGGCGCGTTTCCGCGTTCGGCGACGGCTACTGCACCACAGACACCTGGCGCGGATCGATCGCCAGCCAGACGCGCCGGCCGACCTCATGCGCCTCGAGCGGCGCCGCGGCGGCGCGCAGGCGCAGCGACGACCCCTGTGGCTGCACCACATAGTCCCAGGATTCGCCGAGATAGGTGCGCTCCGCGATGCTGGCCTCGAAGACCGGTCCGGGGAGCGGCGGCTGCGCCTCATGGATCGTCATCGCCTGCGGGCGCAGCGAGACCAGCACCGGACCATCCGGCTGCGCGCTGGGTCCCAGCGCGATGCCGTCGACGCGCAGCATGCCGGAGCTGACCTGCGCCTCCAGCAGGTTGGTCCGGCCGACAAAGCCGGCGACGAAGCGCGTCCGCGGCCGCGTGTAGAGCAGATGCGGCGCGTCCACCTGCTCGATCCGCCCGGCATTCATCACGGCGATGCGGTCGGAAGTCGCCATGGCCTCCGCCTGATCGTGGGTGACGTAGACCGTGGTGATGCGGAACTCGTCATGCAGGCGGCGGATCTCGAAGCGCATCTCCTCCCGGAGGTTGGCGTCGAGGTTGGACAGCGGTTCGTCCAGCAGCAGCACGGCGGGTTTCACGACGATGGCGCGCGCCAGCGCCACGCGCTGCTGCTGGCCGCCGGACAATTCCGCCGGGTAGCGATGCGCCAGGTGATCGAGCTTCACCACCTCCAGCATCTCGCCGACGCGCCTCGTGACCTCCTCGCGCGTCAGCTTGCGCAGCTTCAGGCCGAAGGCGACGTTCTCCGCCACCGTCATGTTCGGCCAGATGGCATAGGACTGGAAGATCATCGACATGCCGCGCCGTTCCGGCGGCACCACCGCGCCCGGCGCCGACAGCACCGCGCCGTCGACCGAGATGCTTCCGCCGGTCGGATCGATGAAGCCGGCAATCATGCGTAGCGTCGTCGTCTTGCCGCAACCTGACGGGCCGAGCAGGGAGACGAACTCGCCCTCCTCCAGCGTCAGGTCGACGCTGTCGACGACGGTCAGCTTGCCATAGGCCTTGGTGAGGCCCGAGAGCGTCAGTCGCGGCACGCTATTCCCTCCGCAGCATGAAGTCGCGGCCGACCAGCTTCATGCCGATGCCGACGATGGCCAGGGTGATGACGAGCAGGATGCCGCCGAAGGCGGAGACGACCTCGAAATTGCCCTGCTCGGTGAGGTCGTACAGCAGCACCGACATGGTCCGCGTACGCGGCCCGACGAGGAAGATCGCCGCCGACAATTCGCGCGAGGCGACGATGAACACCACCAGCCAGCCGCCGAGCAGCGAGGTCTTGAGCAGCGGTGCCGTTACCTTGCGGATCGCGTGCAGCCGGCCAGAGCCGAGGATGCGCGCGGCTTCCTCCATCTCCGGATGCACGGCGCGGATCGCCGCCTGCGAGGACGCATAGGCGATCGGCAGGAAGCGCGACGCGAAGGCAAGGATGATCAGCAGCGCCGAGCCATAGAGCGACAGCGGCGGCCCCGCATAGGCGGCATAGAAGCCGATCGCCATGACGATGCCCGGGATGACGAAGGGCGCCATGGCGAGGAAGCCCAGCACATCCGCAAACCGCATCAGCCGCCGCACCACGATGTAAGCCACCAGCAGCGCCAGCACCACGGCGATGGTCGCCGAGGCACCCGAGAACCACACCGTGTTCCACACCGCCTGCGGCGCCATGTCGTGCTCGAACAACAGGAATTCGTAGTTGCGGAAGGTGAGGTTGTCGAAGGAGAAGCCGCGCCCCCAGGCCTTGGCGAAGGAGGCCTGCAGCAGCACCAGCAGCGGCGAGCCCACCGCCAGCAGCGCCACCAGCAGGCACCAGCCGAACAGCGCCCAGCGCCATGGACCGAGCCTGATCTGCCGCCGCTCCCCGCCCTTGCCCGTCTGCGAGACGAAACCCTTGCGCGCCAGCATCAGTTTCTGCACCGAGATCAGGCCGACCGTCACCAGCAGCAGCGGAATCGCGTAGGCGGCGGCGACCTCGACGCGCACCGGATCCTCGAAGAACTGCCAGAGTTGCGTGGTCACCACATTGATGCGCGCCGGGATGCCGATGATCGCCGGCGTGCCGAACAGCGCGATGGTCTCCAGGAAGATCAGGATGAAGCCGCCCAGGATGGACGGCCAGACCAGCGGCAATGTGACCCTGCGCATCGTCACCCAGGTGCCGCCGCCGAGGACGTTCGCGGCGTCCTCCATCTCGGAGGAGATCAGGTCCAGCGCCGACTTCACGAAGATGAAGACGAGCGGGAAGGAATGCAGCGCGATGACGAAGGCCATGCCGGTGAAGGTGTAGACGTTCACCAGCGAATCGGTCGTCCCCGTCAGGGCGCGCCAGGTCACGTTGAACCAGCCGGAATTCGGCCCGGCCAGCAGGATCCAGCCGATCGCGCCGAGATAGGGCGGCATGATGAAGGCGGCGAGCACCGTCGCCCAGGTGAAGCCCTTGCCCGGCATGTCGGTGCGCGACACCGCCCAGGCCATGGGCACCGCGATCACCACCGAGATCGCGGCTGACAGCGCCCCCAGCATCAGCGAATTGCGCAACGCCTCCAGATACCGCGCCCGGCCGTAGGCGGTCAGGTAGTTCTGGATGGTGAAGACGCCGGTGTCCTGCTCCTCGAAGGAGATGACCACCATCTTCAGGATCGGCGCCGCCACCAGCACCAGCAGCGCCGCAATCAAGGCGATCCAGAGAAAGGTGACCGGCTCCAGGCGACGGAGCCGGCTTGGGCGTACCACCTGAGCGGCAGGAAGGGCCGCGTCACTCATCCGATCGGCCTCAGACGCCGAAGATCTCGCGCCACTGTTCGCGCACCTCCGGCACGCCCTTGTCCGCTTCCTCGAGCGACGGCGCGAGCATCGTCACCTGGTCGAGCGGCCGCGACCCTTCAGGTGGCGGCACGTCGGGGCGGATGCTCTCGTTGAACAGCAGCCGTACGGCGGTGGACAGCGCCGGGCCGGTCTGGAATTCCTGGAACAGCTTCGCCGCATTCGGGTGCGGCGCATTGGTCGGGATCGCCGAGGGCGACATGGCGGCGATCACGCCCTCGGTCGGGTAGATCAGCTTTAGCGGATTGCCGCGCGACGCCGCGAACAGCGTGGAGGCCGACGGCACCGCCACGCCCACGGCACGCTCGCCCGCCGTCATCATCGTGACGGGGTCGATGGATGACCGGCCGACCTGCGGCTTGTTGCGTTCGAAGCGGCGCAGATAGTCCGGCCCGAACATGGTGCGCATCTGCAGCGCCCAGAGCCCGATCGCGCCGCTGTAGCCGGGATGTCCGACCGCGAGCTTGTCCTTCCACTTCGGGTCCAGGATGTCGGTCCAGGATTTCGGCGCCTCGGCCTCCGACACCATGGTGGTGTTGTGGCCCATCAGGTAGATGCCAAGGAACGAGGACTGGAAGTAGTCGTCCGGGTCCGGCCGGCGCAGGATCGGCAACAGCCCATCCGCATTGACCGGGCGGAACTTCACCAGGCGGTTCTGCCGCTTGAGCTGAACGTAATGGCCGCCGTTGGTCGAGGAGAAGACGTCGCATTGGCCGACGCCGGCGCGGAAATCCTGCGACAGCCGCTGGAAGGCGACTTGCGAGGTGCTGCGCACGACATTGCAGCGCACACCCGGATACCGTTCGTTGAAGGCGCGCCCGGCGGCTTCCGAAGCATCCGCGCTGTACTGCCCAGTGTACCAGGTGATCTCGCCTTCGCGCTTCGCGGCTTCGTAGAGCTCGCGTTCCTGCGGGTTCATGGGCGAATCCGCCCAGGCCCTGGTGGCCGCCGCGGACCAGGCCGCGAGCGCAAGCATCTGACGCCTGTCGATCAGGAACATCCGCCTTCCTCCCACCCTGTTCGTGACGCAGCCGCCTTGAGCGGTCTCACGGCACGGTTTTCACTTCTTGGACGGCGGAAACGTTGCCACCACCCTCCCTGCCTGTAAACCATGGAGACAAATCAGGAGGAGGAAACGATGTCGCTCTACGACCGGATCGGCGTGGATATCGGTCGCAAGCTGAAGCTTGAGGATGCAATCGAATGGGCCGCCCGCAACGAGGTGCGGCACATCGACATCCAGCTCGACACCGGTGCCAATGCGGTGACGCTCTTCGATGAGGCACGATGCCGCGCCATCAGGCAGAGCGCCAAGGCAAATGGCCTGCAGGTCGCGCTGCACACCCTGTCGGCGGTCAATGTCGCCGAATATTCGCCCTTCCTGAGCGATGCGGTGGACGCCTATCTGCGCGCCTATATCGAGGTCGCGCCGAGGCTCGAAGCCGAATGGATCGTCGTCCACGCCGGCTATCACTTCACCGCGGATGTGCCGATGCGCATGGAAGCCGGGCGCGACCGCCTGCAACGCATGGTGACGCACGCCGAACAGCACGGCGCGCTGCTGCTGCTCGAGAACCTCAACCGCGAGCCGGAGAATGCGGAGGTCCGCTACCTCGCGCATACGATGGAGGAATGGCGGTACTATTTCGACGCCATCCACTCCCCGGCCTTCGCGCTGTCCTTCACTGCCAACCACGCGCATCTGCTGCCGCCGGGAGTCGATGGCTTCGTGGCGGAGATCCCGCTCGATCGCGTGAAGGAAGTCCGCCTCGCCGATTGCTGGCGCAACGGCTACGAGGAGCACCTGGTCCCCGGCAAGGGTGACTTCGATTTCGGCGCCATGTTCGCCCTGCTGGAAAGGAAGGGCTATCGCGGCGCCTATACCAACGCCTTCGGCACGCTGGAGGACATGCAGGACGCCCGCGCATACATGGTGGACAAGGCGCGCGCGGCGGGGGTCGCGGTGGGGTGACCCGCGCCTGTCCTCGGCGGCTGGACCGAGAGGGGCGGCGCCCCTCTCGGGCTCACCCCGCCAAAGGCCCAAGGCCTTTGGAAACCGTCACCTGGCCCCGGGCGCCGCGGGCAGGACCAATGCCGAGACCCGCACCGGCGCACGGAACGCGTCAAGCGGGCCCGGCATGCCCCCGGGGGCACAACACCAAGTATCCGGCTTTCCAAATGACACGGTCATTTGGTGGGGTGGCTTGGAGGGGCAGAGCCCCTCCAATCATCCAACCGCCCTGCATCAACCCTTATGCACGCGCAGCGGCCCGAAGGACTGCGTCACCGGCATCACCTGCAGGGTGTTGACGTTGACGCGTGCCGGGCGCGTCGCGACCCAATGGACGGCATCGGCGATGTCGTCGGGCGTCAGCGCGTCAGCACCTTCATAGACTCCGGCCGCCGTCGCGTCGTCGCCCTTGAAGCGGATGTTGCTGAATTCCGTGCCGCCGACCAGGCCCGGTTCGATATCGGTGACGCGCACCTTCGTGCCCCACAGATCGGCGCGCAGGTTCAGGCTGAACTGGCGCACGAAGGCCTTGGTGCCGCCATAGACATTGCCGCCAGGATAGGGGAATTCGCCCGCGGTCGAGCCGAGATTGACCACATGGCCGCGGTCGCGCGCGACCATGCCCGGCAGCACGGCGCGGGTGACATAGGTCAGGCCCTTGATGTTGGTGTCGACCATCGCGTCCCAGTCGTCGAGATTGGCCGCCTGCGCCGGCTCCAGCCCCAGGGCGAGGCCCGCATTGTTCACCAGCAGGTCGATGGCGGCGAAATCGGCGGGCAGGCCGGCGATGGCGGCGGCAACCGCGGCGCGGTCGCGGACATCCAGCACCAGCGCATGGCAGCGCGCCGTGCCCAGTTCGGATTGCAGTGCGGCGAGGCGATCCGCGCGACGCCCCGCGGCAACGATGCGCGCCCCATCGGCGGCGAAGCGGCGCGCGATGGCAAGCCCGAAGCCGGCGGTGGCGCCGGTGACGAGGACGGTCTCAGGTTTCATGGTCAGGGAACTTCCTTCTCCGGCGGGTCGGAGGGCAGGACCGCCGGCACTTCCGAGCTGCCCTCCCGCTGGTCGCGATACAGCGCGGCGCGCGTCAGCAGCATCAGCGTGACGGGCGTCGAGAGCACGATGAAGACCGCGATCAGGATTTCATGCAGCACAAAGCGCGTCTGCAGGACGGAGAAATACAGCATCGAGGCCAGCAGGATGCTGCCGATGCCGAGCGTCGTGCCGAGCGTCGGCGCATGGACCCGCGCATAGAAGCTGCGCAGGTTGACCAGCCCGATCGACCCGATCAGCGCCAGCGCCGACCCGAACAGCAGCAGCAGCGCGACCGGGATCGCCGCCCAGAGCGGAAGATCGTTCATTCGATCACCTCCCCGCGCATCAGGAACTTCGACAGCGCCGCGGTGGCGACGAAGCCAAGCAGGGCGATGAGCAGCGCTGCCTCGAAGTAATGGGTGCTGCCGCTGCGGATGCCGAAGACCAGCAGCAGCATGGCCGCATTCACATACAGCGCATCGAGCGCCAGCACGCGATCCTGCGCCCGCGGCCCCCACAGCACGCGCCAGGCCGCGCAGCCCATGGCGAGCACCAGCAGGATCTGGGCGATCAGCACGGCCCCGGACAGCAGCATGACGCTCATTCGAAGACCTCCATCAGCCGCCTTTCCCAGCGATCCTTGACGATCCGCACCCATTCCTCGCGGTCGATCAGGTCGAGGACATGCAGCAGCATGGTCCCGTCGGAGGAATCATAATCCACCCAGACCGTGCCCGGCGTGGCGGTGAGGATGCAGGCCAGCGCCGCCAGCCCATAGGGGCTGCGCATGTCGAGCGGGATGCGCACGAAGCCCGGCTGATGGGTGCGCTCACGCGGCGGCCGCAGGATCAGGCGCGCCACGGCGTTGTTCGATCGCACGACCTCGACCGCAACGTCCCGCAGCAGACCAGGCAGGATGGCGACCCGCCGCAGATGCGCGCGGGGCACCCGCAGCGCGGCGAGCACCGCGCAGCCGGCCAGCGCCAGCACCCCGCCCACCAGGACGCCCCCGACCGAGACGCCGTCATTCAGCAACAGCCACAGCAGCAGTATGGCGACGGCCATCGCCGGATAGGGGAGCAAACGCCTCATGGCACGGCATCCGGGCGGCCGGCGAAGACACCGCGCAGATAGGCCGTTGGCGCGTGCAGGTCCCGCGCGGCCGCCTGCATGTAGTCCATGGCCGGCCCCGCCCCCACCGTCAGGGCGATGCAGAGCAGCAGCAGGAAGGCGATGGGGAGGATCTCGACCACGCCGATGCGTGGCGGGCGCCGGGCAGGATTGGTCCAGAAGACGTCGATGCCGCTGCGGACCATGGCGATCACCGTCGCGAAGCCGGACAGGATCAGCGCCGCCATCAGCGCCCAGGCGGTGATGCGCAGCCCGGCCCCGGTCGGGCCCAGCACCGCCGACAGGATAGCGAATTTCGCGAGGAAGCCCGACAGCGGTGGCAGGCCCGCCAGCAGCAGCGCGCAGGCCATGAAGGCGAAGCCGAGGATGGCGAGGGTGCCGGGGATGACGACGCCGACGATCTCCTGTTCCTCCAGCTCCTCCTCATCCTCCCCGCTGCCGAAGGCCGCGCGCGTCACGGCCAGCACGTCCGCGCCCACCTCGCGGCCACGTTCGACGAGCTCGATCAGCAGGAAGAAAGCGCCGATGGCGAGCACCGAACTCGCCATATAGAACAGCGCACCGCCGGTCACCGCCACCTGCCCGGCCCCGATCGCCGCGAGCAGTGTGCCGGAGGAGATCAGCACGCTCGCCCCGGCGAGCCGCGGCAGATTCTGCGTCGCCAGCACGGCGATCGACCCGAAGGCGATGGTCAGCAGCCCGCCGACGACCAGCCAATGCGATCCGAAGCCGGCCGAAGGCCCCGTCTCCCCGCCGAACAGCAGCAGCCAGACGCGCAGCACGGCGTAGATGCCGACCTTGCTGAGGATGGACAGGATCGCCGCCGCCGGCGTCGTCGCCGCGGCATAGGTCGGCGGCAGCCAGAAGCCGAGCGGCCACATCGCCGCCTTGACCAGGAAGGCGATGCCCATGATGGCGAGGCCCGTCTCAAGCAGGCCGCGATCCTCGGCGACGATGTCCCGCATCCGGAACGCCAGATCGGCCATGTTGAGCGTGCCCGCGATGCCATAGACGACGCTGACCCCGATCAGGAACAGCAGCGAGGCGACCAGGTTGACCGTGATGTAGTGCAGCCCCGCCCGCACCCGCGCCACGCCGGACCCGTGCAGCGCCATGCCGTAGGACGCGGCCAGCATCACCTCGAAGAACACGAACAGGTTGAACAGGTCGCCGGTCAGGAAGGCGCCGTTCAGCCCCATGAGTTGGAACTGGAACAGCGGATGGAAGAACACCCCCGCCCGATGCCATCGCCCCAGCGAAAAGATGAAGGCCGCGAATCCCAGGACCGCCGCGAGGGCGAGCATCAGCGCCGAGAGCCGGTCCAGCACCAGCACGATGCCGAACAGCGTCGGCCAGTTGCCGAGGCGATAGATGCGCACCACCGGCTCATCCGCCATGGCCAGCAGCAGCCCGGCCAGCAGGACCAGCGTGACGGTGGAGACCAGCCCGATCAACCCGATCAGGTTCCGACGCCGGTCGCCGATCAGGATCATCGCCGCGCCGGCCAGCATCGGCACAACGATCGGCGCCATCAGCAGATGGTCGGTCCAGGCGGTCACCGGTCGCGCTCCCGCCCATCGACATGGTCGCTGCCGGTCAGGCCACGCGCGGCCAGCAGCACCACCAGCAGCAGCGCCGTGGTGGCGAAGCCGATGACGATGGCCGTCAGCACCAGTGCCTGGGGCAGCGGGTCGGCGTAGTCGGCCAGGCTGCCGGATTCGCCGGCTCGCAGGATCGCCGCCGCGCCGCTGCGCAGCCCGCCGGTCGAGAAGATGAACAGGTTCACGGCGTAGGACAGCAGCGCGAGCCCCACGATGACCTGGAAGGTGCGTGCCCGCAGCAGCAGCCAGACGCCCGATCCGGCCAGCACCCCGATGGCGAGGGAGGCGATGAGTTCCATCAGCGGTCCCCCGTCGCCCGTTCGGCCGCGCGCTGGCCGCGCACGGATTGGTGGGCCAGGGCCACCAGCATCAGCAGCGTCGCGCCCACCACCAGGGCGAAGACGCCGATATCGAAGATTAGCGCGCTCGCCATCGGGATCTTCCCGATGATGGGAAGCTCAGCATAGGCAAAATAGGTCGTCAGGAAGGGCCGCCCGAAGACCCAGGCGGCCAGCCCGGTGCCAGCGGCGAGCAGCAGGCCGAAGCCGAGCCAGCGCTGCGGCCGCAGCATGTGCAGATGGTCCTCAGTCCAGTCCGTTCCGCCGATCATGTACATCAGCAGGATGGCGATCGCGACGATCATGCCGGCCGAGAAGCCGCCGCCCGGCAGGTCATGCCCGCGCAGCAGCAGGAAGATCGCGACGATCAGCATGACGGGGAAAAGCAGCCGAGACAGGGTGAAGGGCACCAGCAGCCAGTCGGCGGTGGGCGTCGTCGCATCGCCATGCAGCGCTGCGTCGCCCTGGTCGCGCTGCTGTTGGGGCACCTCCACGCTGTCGGGTGCCGGCCGGAAGCGGCGCAGCAGGGCATAGGTGGTCAGCGCGACGGCGGCGACGACGAAGATCTCGCCCAGCGTGTCGAAACCGCGGAAATCCACGAGGATGACGTTGACGACATTGGTGCCGCCGCCCTCGGTATAGGCGCGTTCGAGGAAATGCGTCGCCAGCAGCTCCGGCGGCGTGCGCGTCATCACCGCATAGGACAGCGCCGCGAGGCCCGCGCCGGACCCGACCGACAGCGTCAGGTCGCGCAGGCGACGCCGCAGGCTCAGCACTTCCGGCCCGCGTTCGCCCGGCACCTTGCGTCGCTGTGGCAGCCAGCGCAGGCCGAGTACCAGCAGCACGGTGGTCACCACCTCCACCGTGAGCTGCGTCAGCGCCAGGTCGGGGGCCGAGAACCAGACGAAGGTGACACAGACGACCAGGCCCACCCCGCCCAGCAGGATCACCGCCGCCAGCCGATGGAACTTCGCCTGCCAGGCCGTGCCAAGCGCGAAGGCCGCACCCACCAGCCAGATCAGCACCAGCACCGGGTCCATCGGCGTGGCGGGCAGGTTGCCCGGCCCGAAGCCGCGCCACAGCACGGCGGAAACCCCGCCCAGGATGGCGATGCCGACGATCAGGCGAAGCTGCGGCTGGAGCCGGCGCGTGCCGAAGATCTCCTCGAGCCGTCGCGCCAAGCGCCAGGACAGGAAGACCATCACGCGCTCGAAGATGCGCTCCGCATCGACGCCGCGCAGCAGGGGCGGGCCATCGGCATCGCTACGCAGATAGCCTTGCAGCAGGCGATACAGCAGCACGCCGCCGGCCAATGCGATCACGCTCATCAGCAGCGGCAGGTTGAAGCCGTGCCAGACGGCCAGGCTGTAATAGGGCACCTCCGCCCCCAGCACGCCGCGCACGGCGAGGGCGAGATACGGCCCCACTGTCGCCGCCGGCAGCACGCCAATCATGATGCAGACCAGCACCAGGATTTCGACCGGAAAGCGCATCCAGCCCGCCGGTTCATGTGGCGTGCGCGGCAGGTCGGTCGCCGGCGGCCCGAAGAAGGCCCCATGGATGAAGCGCAGGGAATAGGCGACGGAAAAGGCGCTCGCGGCCATGGCCGCGATGGGCAGGATGGTCAGCAGGGAGAATTCGCCCTGCGCGGACAATGCCTCGGCGAAGAACATCTCCTTGGACAGGAAGCCGTTCAGCAGCGGCACGCCGGCCATGGCGGCCGCGGCGACGCCGGCCAGCCGCGCCGTGAAAGGCATGGTGTGGTTGAGGCCTGACAGGCGCCGGATATCGCGTGTGCCGGTCTCATGGTCGATGATGCCCGCCGCCATGAACAGCGAGCATTTGAATGCCGCGTGGTTGATGATGTGGAAGACGGCGGCGACCAGGGCGAGTTCGCTCTTCAGCCCCAGCAGCAGGGTGATCAGCCCCAGATGGCTGATGGTGGAATAGGCGAGCAGCCCCTTCAGGTCGTTCTGGAAAATGGCGATGTAGGCGCCGATCAGCATGGTGATCAGCCCGGCGAGGCCAATGATCCAGGTCCAGGCATCGGTTCCCGCCATGACGGGCCACAGCCGCGCCAGCAGGAAGACCCCCGCCTTCACCAGTGTCGCCGAATGCAGATAGGCCGAGACGGGCGTCGGCGCGGCCATCGCGCGCGGCAGCCAGAAATGGAACGGGAACTGGGCGCTCTTCGTCAGCGCCCCGAAGGCCACCAGCAGCAGCGCCGGCAGGTAGAGCGCGTGCTCGCGGATCAGGTTGCCGGCGGTCAGCACCGTGTCGAGATCGTAGCTGCCGACGATATGCCCGATCAGCAGCATGCCGCCGAACAGCGCGAGCCCACCCGCGCCGGTGATGGTCAGCGCCATGCGCGCCCCGTCCCGCGCCGCCGCCGTATGGTGCCAATAGCCGATGAGGAGGAAGGAGAAGAGGCTCGTCAGCTCCCAGAAGAAGGCGAGCTGGATCAGGTTCCCCGAAATCACCACCCCCATCATCGCCCCCATGAAGGCGAGCAGGAAGGCGAAGAAGCGCGGG
>Ga0209066_10006725_pt1 | contig 11639 bp, 12 predicted proteins | sample All_14_2_FD_187198 | JGI IMG/M metagenome (GOLD analysis project Ga0209066, IMG submission 187198) | Freshwater microbial communities in response to fracking from Pennsylvania, USA - Allegheny Zone_MetaG_DW_15 (SPAdes) (version 2) ...
CCTCTGTTTCAGGTCACCCAATAGTGCGGCCATACCATTTTTGTTATGTATTTGTATTCAGGTTCGCGGGCTGGATTTTTAGATCCGGCGAGTGGTGGTGCGGGGCGCTATGCGTCGAACTTGCTCGTCTGTCCATGCTCTGGAGATGGCTTCGTAGGGTGCGAGCCCTCGCAAGGTCTTGACGCTGCGGACTTGTAACGGTTTTGTGCCGGTCACCTATCTCATTAAGCCACCTAGGCTTCGAAGGCGAGCGGGCTGATGCCTCCCAGATATCGGCGGCGGGTGTTGTAGAACCCGTTGATGTACTGGAAGATGGCGGCCTCGGCCTGACGCCGGGTTGGCCAGCTCTGCCGCCAGATGAGTTGTACGCCTTCGTTGTGGACCGCAGGTAGGCGGCATAAAGTACTGCGCCTCAATGGCGGGCAGGGACCAGAACCTGCTCGTCAAGCCTTTGAAGCGAGATCGACAGGTCCTGATCTTAAAAGTTTCATTGCCGATTCGGAGTTTAGCCAATCGCTCCTGCCGGTGCGAGCGTTCCGCGCACCTGCTTTTTTGCGTCATAAAGAAGAACTGGCTGTTTCAAGTTTGTCAGAAGCTGTCCCGAAGGGCCAAAGTTTCCCGCCACCGCATCGATGAAAACAGTCGAGGAAGATCCACCTTGAGTTGTGGCGATCACGCCGTTGGTCGGTACCGCAAAACCGTCGAACATATGGTTGGATATAGGGACCATGTCTGCATCAGTGGCCCCGCCGAACCATTCGAAGGACGGGACGGTATTGTTCGCCCACAGGCAGTAGGCATCCGGATTGAACTGGCCATTGACGTCCCGCCGAAGCCAGACACGCTGCGTGGCAAGATTATTGTGTGCAAAAACCATATGGCGCTCGGTATTTGCAAACTGGGCTCGACTGCCCGCTAGACCGCTTCCGTCTATCCCGTAATAGCCATCCTTGTTGTGCCATGAGTTGTTGATGACAATCATGTCATCGACATTTCCCCAGAAGATGGACTGACCAACAAAATTGGTTGTGATGTTGTCGGCGATTACAACGTTTTCCACATTGCCGCCGTTCTGCTTCTGCCACCAATCCGCGTGAATATCGAAATGCGTGCGAAGTTCAACGTTGGCGCCTTTGACGCTTATGGCGGGGAATGTTCCGGCAATATAGCCTGGCCTGGTCAGAAATACGCCCGCCCTGGTATCATCCAGAACCGTGGCCGACCAATTCGGCAGCGAGTTGAGCCAGTTTGCGATATTTTGCACTGTGTAATTTGTGTTCGCGGTATAGTCGGCAAGCGCAATGCCCAAGGTCAGCGATCCGACTGCCACCCCTGCAACCTTTGCAACAAATGTGTTGCTTGATCGCTCGAGCGTTGCCGTTGCCCCAGTTCCGGAATACGTCACGCTCAGCGCAGTGATTGGGATACCATAAGCCGTGCTATCCCAGTCATCAATTCGATTACCAAGCACGCACAGGCTATGGTTGAACGCATCTGACCAGCAAGATGTCAGCGTGTTTCCCCGCGCTAAGGATGTATTGATGAGGCAATTCCAAAGATTGGTAAAATTGCACTCGGTGACCCACGCGCCTGCCCCAGGGGCCGATTGCCGACACAACCAGCCTGTGTTGTTGCGCGTAGTCTTTCGGTAAAGGTCATGCCGGCCGTTCGAGTTTGTCAGCTTTATCCCGTCAAGCCAGTGGTCGCGGCCAGTGAAATCTGTAGTCCAAATTTCATTGGCGTACTTGAAGTCAAGAGTGATCTTGTCACCTGACAGATGTAATCCGCAACTCGGACGAAAGGCGGAAGGATCGGAATTTGCTGCAGGAGCGGCTTTGCCCAGAACGACCGGTTCGGTTGCCGTTAGATGAACATAGCCGTTGCTCCACGTGGCACTGCTCCACCCGTTGGTCGGACCATTGACATCATAAGTTCCCGCTTCCACAAATTTGATCATCGGGTTCTTGGCATTCACCGCCTTCAGATAGCTAAGTGCGGCGGCAATCGTTTTGTAGCGGACGCCAGCTGCTTCGGTCGGCGTCGCCGCAACGTCGAGGACATAGTCGTGGATCGTATCCTGAGGGCTAAACTGATAAGGGCCGATCACGCGACGTTGCATGGTCGGATCTTTGGGGACGGTTTCAAAGTAAAGGCGGGAGTGGCCATTACGCCCATCGTGCTTGAGCCGCACCCACCAACCAAAATAGGTCGTTAGATTACCGTTTGCATCGGCCATTGTCTGAAAGCTTGCTGCTGAGATGAAGTGCCTTGTCCCTTCATAGTGGGCAATGACGGTCTCGATCCCCATATTATCGATGAGACTTCCGCCGTTATTCGCCGCTGCAAACACCCCCACGAGTAATTCGTCATTGTACCATTGGAATGGGGGAACAAGGAGGCGCGTGGCAGGCTTTGCGGTCGTCCGCACAGGATCTACAGGAACGTTGGTAAAACCGCTCCCAGCTGTCCCTTGCCACAACTCGGATGGAGCAATTAGCGATGCTGTTGCCACGTTTGCTCTCACCGTTCGGGGGCGAGAGCCAAATCCAAATCCCAGCCTACCCATCAGGCTAAACCCACAAGGTTGCTGGCAGTTGTACCCGTGGCATGAACCGCCATTGCCCGGATATCGAGAATCGAACCATCCTGCACGTTCACAAACGAAACCGGGTCGCTGTTGCCTACAGAGACGAGCCTTACAGTTCCGCCCGTTCCAACATAGATCGCTTTGGTTGCTTGCAGCAGAGTCGAGGCATCAGCAGGAACAATCGCGAAGCACACTTCAGCTGGAGAAATCGGGCTATTGCTAAACGTTTTAAAGGCGTCTTCGTACATAGAATTCTCCATTTGGAACAAATGAGGAACTTCGATATCACCGTGTGATTGTTGTAGGAAAGTGGTTTTTATGCTGCATTGCGGCAAACTTGGCTTGCAGGTCGAGACTTGCCAGTGTCTACGTAGTGCATTCAGCCAAGCTGCGACATAGCCGCATCGGCGTTTGTTTGGTATGATAAGGCGCTCTCTAAGGGGGCCATGACAGAATCTGCGGCACGAGGGTAGTTCGCAACATGACCTTGAATGCAAAGCCCGAAGTCACGGTTATCATGGTGAGCTACAACACGCGTGCGCTCACGCTGAAAGCAATTGAAACACTCTTGGCCAATGCAGGTGACGTGACCATGAGGCTCGTGGTCTGGGACAATTCATCGCATGACGGTTCAGCCAACGCGATAGCGGCCGCCTATCCGGACATCGAATTGATCCGTAGCGCTGAAAACGTGGGCTTTGCCGCAGCGAATAACAGCGTCGCCAAAACCGTCGATTCAGAATGGATTCTGCTGCTCAATCCCGATACCGAAACCCATCCACGAGCAGTCGAGAACCTGTTGCGCTTTGCCAAGGCGCATCCTGAAGCGGGCATCGTCGGCGGGCGAACGGTATTCCCTGACGGCTCGTTGAACATCGCTTCGTGCTGGAATCGTATGACGCCCTGGAGCCTGCTGTGCTCCGCGTTGGGCCTGTCCAAAATGTTTGCCACTTCGCCGTTCTTCAATCCGGAAGGCATTGGCGGCTGGCGCCGCGATAGCGTTCGTCACGTAGATATCGTGGTCGGATGTTTTCTGATGCTCCGTACCGCGCTCTGGCATGAACTGAACGGCTTCAGGCCACGCTACTTCATGTACGGTGAAGAATCGGACATGTGCCTTCGCGCCGCAAAACTGGGATATCGCCCCATGATCACGCCCGATGCGCAGATCATGCATCTGGTCGGTGCGTCGATTACAAAGCGCGAAGACAAAGTCATAAAAGTTGTGCGAGCGAAGGCAACCCTGGTCAGGGATCACTGGAGCAAACGGACAATTCCTGTGGGAATATTCCTTCTATGGTTATGGGCCGCAACCCGCACCGCAGGCGCTCATGCGGTTGCCGCTGTATCCGGCAAAAAGGCCGGTGCAGAGCGTTGGCAAGTTATCTGGCGCCAGCGTAATGACTGGCTGAAGGGCTATTGAGGGCGTTAGAGTATCCATGATGATCAAGCCAGAGATTGCGCCCAGCAGCGATCAGCTTTGAGCAAGGCATTTGCGGTGACGACAAGCTTTCGCATGACGGCGGTGATGGCGATTTTGGCTGGTTTTCCGGCAGCGACAAGCTGCTGATACTTCGTTTTGAGGCGTGGATTGAAGCGCGCGGCGACGAGGGCTGGCATGTAGAGGGCCTGCCGCACGTTGGCTCTGCCACCGCGGATGAAGCTCTTGCCTTTCCACTGTCCGGACTGGCGTGCGACGGGTGCAAGGCCAGCCAGTGCAGCGGCCTGCTTGTTCTCAAGGCTGCCGAGTCAGGCATGGTGGCGATGAGTTGGTTGGCGGTCAGCGTTCCCACGCCTGCGATGCTGGTCAGGATCTGGTGCCGACGGGCGAGTGTTGCATCGGCAGCGACAAGAGTGGCGATCTCGGCGTCGAGCGCTTCGATACGTCGGTTGATCTGTTCAAGCCGTTGCCGACACTGGCGCTTGAGCAGAGCGATGGTGAGGTTTTTCTCGCGGTTCTTGAGCGCCGTGCGATCACGCACCAGCCCGTCGCGGGCATTGATGAGCTCTGCCATCTGAACCTGCTGCGTGCAGGCCTGATTGCAGGTTGCAGAGTGGCGGCCATGCGCGCCAGCAGCATGGCATCGATGTGATCTGTCTTGGCGAGCGTGCCGGTGGCCTGGGCAAAGCGCCGGGCGCGTTCCGGGTTGAGCTTCACACAGGGCCAGTCGGCCAGCGCCGTCTCCAGCGCACGGAGGTAGGTCGCCGTCGCCTCATAGGCAATCCGTTCGACCGGCCATTGTCGCAACCAGGCGATCAGGCCCTTATGACCCTTTGGCAGTGTTGGCAAACTGGCGCTCGGCACCAGCGGGATGGGTATGGCAATCAAGGCTCGCTTTGGAGATGTCGATGCCGATGGTTTGTGGTAAGGTGTCACTCATCTTTTCCGATGTCCCATGCTTGTCATCCGGGTCCAAAACCCCGGTATCCGTTCGGGCCTGATGGAAAAGAAAGGGGCGATCATACTCTAACCCGGTCCCTTAACGACCGGCCAGTTCGCGATCCGTCCCCTTCCGCCCGGACCGGGCTGGCCACCCCGGTCCGGGCAATCCATCATGACCCAAACGGACGACAATGTCATAAGACAAGCCAGAAGGCATATGATTGACCCACCGCGGCCCGCCCCTGCGGGGTTGCTCTGTGAGGCCCGCCGCCCGCGTCACGTCGCTTGCACGGGCAACCAGCCCGCGCTGCACGACGTTCCTTGCCGGCGAACCTCACAGAGCAATCACGGTGGATCAATCATATGTCATCTGGCTCTAAAGTTACCTGCCCGGTAATCTTAATTTTCAGCGCCCGGAAATTGCCGTCAGTAAGCCCATCTCAAATTGGTGGGCAATAGCTCCACGTGTAAACCGGCGTGCATCGTCCGATTGCAGCCACGTGGCGAGTTGCTGTTTGAGGTTGGCCTCGTCCCGATCCAGTGTCTGCATCGCGCCTGCAATGGCCTGCGTATCGCGCGGATTGACGCGGAGTGCGAACGGCAAGTTGTCCACGTATCCATCGACCGCCGTGCCGGCGGGGTAAACAATCGGCAAGCCTGCGAAGAGCGCTTCAATAAAGACCAGCCCGAAGCTTTCGCGCAAGGACGGCATGACAAATCCGCGAGCCGAAGACATGGCTTGCCGCAACTGCGCGCGGTCCATTGGCCCTGCGTAATGCACTGTGCTCAAGTCGCCTGTCAGTGTTTCGCATTTCAGCTGTTCAGCCGGGCTTCCTCCGCCGATCACACGCAATTCCGGTAGCGTGCCTTGTCCGCCGAGAATCCGCAGCGCACTTGCCATCCCTTCAAGGTTTTTGCGGCGATAATTCTTCAGGTGAAACGTGGTGATCAGCCCCTGACCGCCCGGGACGGGTGTTACGGGCTCGTCCAGATCAGTAGGGCAGGGAAGCAGGACGGTTGGCCCTTTGCGCTTGCCAAGCTTTCGTTCGACGGCGTCCAACGCCCAGGGCGAGAACGGAAAAACCACTGCGGCATCGTGAAAAATCCGCGCCAGCGGTCTGCCAAGGTCAGGGCGCGCTGCAAGCACCTTGGTATCGGAATCACCTTGGATCGAGATGCCGTAGGGAATGCCCGTCAAACGTGACGCCTCGGCAATGGCAAAGCCTTCGAACCCCAGCTTATGTCCCATAAGCAGGTCCGGCTTGCTCATTTCATCAATTTGCGCCTTGATCCAGCGACCGATCTGTCGAAGCATGGTTGCATGAAAAATGCCGCGACCCGGGGCATGATATGTAAGCGCGGTGCCATATGAAAATGGCTCAGCCTCGATCTCAAGTCGCGGCCGGCCCGCCCCCTTCACTACCGCCGATAGCAAGCGGGCCATTTCGGGGGACTTGCGGTTCATCGAGATTACGTTGTGGATGAAATGCTCACGCGTAAGATCGATATGGCTTCTGATCACAGGTGTTTTGAATGCGGTGATTGTGTCTGGAAAATCACCTGACAGATGCAGGATGCGTGGACGTGGAATTACTGATGATTCGGGCAATTAAGATCACCTCCGTCAAATTCAGATGTGGGCACCCATCTTATGTGATGGATGCCCTCCGAACCGATGACAATCAGTCTTTCGCGTCGCCCCCGTAAGAATAGTAACTGTAGTGATAGTCATAAACCTGCCCGGCATCGGCTGCCCGATACTTGGTAAGGACGACGCCCAGAACATTCGCACCAGCCGTGCGGAGACGACGCAATGCCGTTTTCGATTGGCCGTAATGCGCGCGATTTGCCTCAACGATGAATACTGTACCATCGACAAGGCGCGCTAGCAGTGGAGCATCAGCCAGGCCCATGACTGGGGCGGAATCCAAGATGATCAGCGAGTATTCCGGACGGTACCGCTCAATGAATTCAGCCATGACCGGTGAAGAAAGCAGTTCGACCGGGTTGACCGGTGTCTTGCCGACGGGAAGCACGTCCAGGTTTTCTGTCCCGCTTGGGAGCAGTGCAGATTTCAGATCGAGATCACCCAGCAGCACTTCGACAAGGCCCTTGTCGCGGCGTTCAGTCGAGAACATGTGGCTCAGCGATGGCTTGCGCAAATCCGCTTCGATCAGGAGCGTTTTGCGACCAAGTTGAGCATATTTTCTGCCCAACACAGCTGCCGTCATGGACTTGCCTTCGGAAGGCTCGCTGCTGGTCACAAGAAGAACGCGGTTTGTGCCCGGACGTGCAAAGTCGATAGCCGTGCGGATGGACGCATACGCTTCCATGAGCGGGCTGAATGGATCGACCATCTGCTCGGTGATGTCGCCTTCTCCGATTGCCGGAGTGTAGCCAAGCAGAGGATACCCTAGCTTGCGCTCCACATCGTCAACAGTCCGCAAGCGGTCATCGAAGGCTTCACGCAGGATCGCTAGTGCCAGGGCGATACCGAGTCCGCCAAGCGCTGCAATAATCAGGTTTTTGAACAGGTTGGGCGAAATCGGAGTGCTTGGCACCTGTGCCGAATCAAGCTTGGTGCTTGAGTCAGAACGAATATTTGAAGCAGCCAGCAACTGGTTGTAGCGATCAAGCAGGGCATTCAGCTGCGTGCGGAGTGCGCTGGCATCACGATCAAGCAGGTTATAACGAACCCGGTTGTCCTGTTCGGTCAGGCTATCAGCTGAAACCTTGTTCAACTCTCCTGAAAGGGCCTGTTCCTGACGCAAAGCAATTTCGTATTCGCGGCGAATTCCGTTTTTAATGTCATTGCCGATCCGCCCGATATTGGCGTCCATCGAGGTGAGTTGACTGCGCAACTCCAGAATAAGCGGGAAGTTGTCCCCATAACGCTGCTTCAGTTGAGCCAGTTCAGTCGCAGCTTTCGCGCGATCAGCAATCAAGCCTGAACCCGCACCGCTTTGCTGCACTTCAGGAAGTTGTGTGGCCGGTATGCCACTGATCGCATTCCACCGCTGCTCGGTCGCGATCCGCTTTGCACGGGCCTGCGTGTACGCGGCGTTGGCGCTGAACAGGTTTGTAACGGTAACTGTCGGAGATGACGAAGCATTTTCCTCTGAACCTGCCGAGGTGGTTTGCCCGACGATGCCATTATTCTTGGCATAAGCATTCATTGAAATTTCGGCGGTTTGCAGCTTCGTGCGAACCTCGGCGATCTGCTTCGCTAAGTATTCAACAGCGTAATTGTTCGCCTCAATGGTACGCCGGGACCCATCCAGCGCAAAATTGTTGGCTAAGGCGTTAGCAATTAATGCAGCATGCGTTGCGTTTTGAGACTGGTAATTGATTGTGATAATACGGCTGTCATAGGGCACATCTACCGAAACCGCTCCCTGAACCATAGAAGCTGCAATTTCGCGCTTCTGCTTGGCCCATTCCGCAGCGCTTATGCCCGCAGGCTTTTCCTTGAAAGCTATTGCGCCAAGAAAATCATCTCGCTTGTCGAGTTTTAAATCGTCAACGACGCGATAGGCCAGGTAGCGGCTTTTGATAACCGCTCCCTGGGTGTTCATGTAGCGACCAATTTCTGCAGGACTAATGCTGCGTTCCAGATCCTGGTTTTTGTCGAAGATCTGCGTTCCGCCGGTATTGATCTGGACCGTCGCACTTGCCGAATAGATCGGCTTCGTCAGCAATGTAACAGCTAAGCCTGCAACAAGCGCCAATGCAACGGTGCCGATGAGGATCAGTCGCTGACGATAAATGACGCCTCTGACCATCGTCAGGTTGATCACCCCTCCGGTCTGAGTCTCCGCTTCACCATTCTGGCTTGGAAGGTACTGCTCCATCCAAGGCCTTGGCCCTTTTGCATCAGACCCGTTGTTCTCAGTTGCATTGTGCATGTTGTGCGTACCGATTGTCATAGGGCTGTAAAGAAGAGGCCGAAGACCGGTGCGGCCCTCAAGACATCTTGCCAAAGCTGGGCCGAGCCCGACGTGCCCACGACGACCCGGTCACCTGGGGCTAGCACAGGGTCCAGCATCATCCCTTGCCGTATGGCGCCGTAATCGAACCGCGCTACCTTCACGCCTTCCGCCGTCTGGCGAAACACGGCAATCCGATCAAGTTTCGCCACACGCGACGGGCCGCTTGCAAGGCTGAGTGCCGTGGAGAGTTTTGCGCCAGGCTTGAACGTGTAAACACCGGTCTTTTCGACCGCCCCTTCGACAGTAACCACATGCGAAGCAAATTCGATCATGTTTACAGAAACAGAAGGATTCCGAATATAGCCATCAGCCAACTTGATCTTTATGAGTTGCGCAAGTTCAGCAGGTGTAAGTCCTTGTACTTTTACCACACCGATCAATGGTATTGCCAACGTTCCGTCGGGGCCAACCATAAGCGGTGAAGCTGACAAGTCCGGTTCCCGGTAAACGGTGACGGCAATTTGATCTGATGGGCTGAGTCTGTAAGACGTTTGGGCAAACGGACTGTAATCTGCCTGGCCATCCGCTGCTACCGTAGCGGAATTTACCAAACCGACAGTCGGCGGCGGCGTGCTTCCGCAAGCCGCAAGTGAAAAGCTGGTGGCTATCAGGACGACAGAAGCCAAGAAAAGCTTCTTCTCGGGAAAATCACTTCGCATGTATTTCCTCAGTCGGTTCGTAATTTCTCTTACGGGTAGGGGTTGAGCAATGCAACCCCTCAGTCTGGTTTCTGCAAGAACCACGGGAAGGTTGGTGGTGTTTAAAAAATGACGTAAATACAGTGCTCTAAGGCGATATTTCCATATTCGCACATTGCGTGCTGCACTGCACGTTTCAATTTTTCGTTGCAATGCAGCATTGGCCTTGTGGTGGCGCTGGACAAAATTTCTGCCGACGATTATGCCAGCGCTCTATCGCGGCAATGGCGCGCTGTTAAGTTGAGGCGAAATGGGTGGAGCACATCCTTACCTGAGTTTGGTTGCTTGCTTGATCTACGTTGCTGTGGCCGGAACTTGCAGTCTTGCTGCAATTGCTTCGCAAACCTCCACAAGTCGCCGGTTTTGGGTAATGGGGGCGGTGTTTTTCTTGGCGCTGGCAACATTACGTTTCACCGGTATTGAAGCCTATGTGACGAATGGCCTCAGGGGCTGGCTTTATGAGGCGGGGACTTATCAGGACCGTCGTGATATTCAACGGCCGCTGGCGGCTGGCGCTGTTGTGGCGCTGAGCGGCGCTCTTTTCTTTTTCTATTGGAAGCGGCCGAAGCCCCGTGCCGGACCGCGCGAGTGGTCAAAATTCTGGGGGATGCTTGGCATCGTCGCGATGGGCGGTGTTATCGCGATGCGGCTCATCTCATTTCATGAGCTTGATCGCCTGCTCTATGGTCCCATCAAGATGAACTGGATACTCGACATCGGCTCCAGTGCATTGGTCATGTGGGCCGCACTGCGCTTCAGAAAGCTTGCGGACGGCGGCCCATCAGGCCGCCGTCCACCGATGGTCAACTCTTCAAATCGCCGCCCAAGATGAAGTTTTCGATCGCGCTTCGCAGTTTGTCGCGTTGAGGATAAACCGGCAGTTCGCTCATATCCATGGCAAGGCCCTTGCCGATGGCTTCGGGCAGATCCGGCACATCCATGGCGACAATAATCCCTGATCGTCCCTGCAATTCCTTGACGGTTGCCAGTTGGTGATCGTTGCGATGTTCGCCCAATGCGGCGCGCCTTGGAAACAGAAGGATCGGTTTGCGGTGCCGCTGTGCAGTAAGCACGGTTCCAATACCTGCGTGCGCCACGATCAATGTGGTGCGTTCAAGCAGTTTGTCGAATTCGACGGGGGAAATGCTTGTGGCGGTTTCCATATTCCGGGCCTTGTAAGTGCCCTTGCCAATTTGCGCGAAAACAGGAACCTCCAGTGTGGGGGCCAATTCGTCAAGCGCTTCGATAAGCCGGTCAAAGCCAAGCTGCATGCCCACGGTAACCAGAATCATAGCACTGACCCCACGTATCCGGGGCGTCCATCGTCGGCCAGATGCTCCCATTGCGTTATGCAGCGGGTCGAAAAGTATCGCGACAATTTGCCGCACATCGACATCTGCTCTGCATTGGCCACGCTATCGATCCACAGCGTCCGCGCGCCGAGCAATCGCCCAATCACGATGCAGAAAAACCCGGGGGCTGCACCCGTTGATATGACGACATTCGGGCGGAAACGGAACACAAGCCGTGCAGCTTCGAACAGGCACCGCATCGATTCGAATATCTGGTCGCGGTTGCAATCGGGAAGGATGGTAACCTCGGTTATGCCTGCTCTGATTGGCAAGTCTGCGTGCGTTGTTGCGAAATGCACGTCAAACTTCTCCAGCATGTCGCGCAGCAGCATCATCTGCTCCCAATGCCCCCCTGCCGAGGCGGCGGCGAGTACCCGTGTCATGAATGGCGCTCCGTTCGTATCAAGAGATCGTGTTCCTTCCAAAGTGTGTGCGATGATGTATCCAGAAAGATGGTTTTGTGCGACAGGCGTTTAATCGCTGCGGCAATATTCACCGGTCGGCTGCGTCCGCTCGAATTGCGTTTGGAGGCTAGCCAGTGCCGAGTTTTTTGCTGCGACTTGTATTGGGGCTGGCCGTCGTTCTGCCAGGCTCTGCTGCAGCCGCAGACGAGATTGCGTGGCCCAAGCT
>Ga0209066_10006726_pt1 | contig 11638 bp, 10 predicted proteins | sample All_14_2_FD_187198 | JGI IMG/M metagenome (GOLD analysis project Ga0209066, IMG submission 187198) | Freshwater microbial communities in response to fracking from Pennsylvania, USA - Allegheny Zone_MetaG_DW_15 (SPAdes) (version 2) ...
ATGACCTCCGACCAGCTGAAAAGTAAAGGCATTATGGTTAAAGTCATCACCGTATCGATCGATACCATCATGACATGCAAGACATTCCATTCCGAAGGAAAGCAGGTGTGCCTGGGTGAAGGCAATGTCAATTTGGGCGTGGCAGGTTTGGCAGGAGTCAGAAGCGAACGTCGTTACATCATCTCCATGACAGTCTGAACAGACAAACGGCTCATTCTGCGTTGTGAGCTGGTGCCCCGTCAACGAGTACCCCAACGCCTCATGTGGGAAAACATTCTCACCCATCTCAGTGAGGGACGCTGTAGCACCACGATGTTCAAAGTGGCAATCTCTACAGGCAAGGGACGGGTCCTTTTGTGTGATCGCGCCGTGCAATTCAGCGACGCTCAACATTTGTGCTGCAATATTGGTGTGACACGCCACACAACGATCTGCCATGGTCTCACGTTCCCACGGCGCACTGTGACAGGCTTTGCATTCTGAGATTTGCGCATGTGAATTAACACCACCAACCGCCTCGCCTAGTTCAGCATTGAGATCGCCAGAACTGAACATGTGTCCGCCACTTGCAAATGCGACCCCAACCAATATAAAAAGCGTAATGATGGCGGCCAAAATACCTGTACCTGTTAAACAACCAAGTCGATTACTTTGCATTTTACTCTCCCCTATTTCAAGAACGTAGCATAGTACAAAGCTGCGCCGATGTGGACAAAAGCAGAGATGAATAGTGCAATGCCAATTGGGATATGAACTGTATGCCAAAGCGACATAAGTTGACGTGCACGTTTAAGAGCCTCCTGCGAAAGTGTGCCTTCAATTTCAAGCCCATCCATAGTGCGGGGAATGCGTGTGTATATGTAACGGCCAATAAAGCCGCTAACTACAATAATAAGCGTGAGCAAGGTGGTTGCCCCCGCAAGTCCATTGAATTTCCATGAGGTGTGGAGCAAAACCATGTACGGCCCAACCAACCCCATAAAAATATGGAATTGAAGCCATGTAGACATTCTTCCCCATGCGGCACTTCTGCTTCTCTTGCGCAGGCTATAAAGCGTTTCGGTCAACAGCATCAATATAAAGCCAACAATTCCAATCACATGACCGAACAGATCGCTTGCAGCAGGGATGGCCTGCGTTGAAATGAACACCATCCCATATGCACCTGTAATTAATACGCAGAATAAAAATGCAAACCAAAGTTCCTTACCACCACGAAGCATAGTTGCCCTCCCGAGGCATTAATTGTCAAGCAGTTGCTACATGTTTTGACCAGTAATCTACAACAACATCAGCCACCTTGGCATCGTACACAAGCAATTTATCACGCATGGACGAAATATCCATTTTTTCCGAAATTATTTTCTGCAAAGGCGTGGACAGAGTCTGATCCCCCATAATCACAGCACCGATTAATGTCTTTTCTCCTACAAGAATACGCACATGATTTGTATCGAAACCACCCTGTGCCACGATTGCATCAGGCAATTGGCGCCACGTTTCACTATCGCCGCGTGCAATTCCGAGCACATCTTCATCCTGTCCATGGCCAACGGCACCAATAATAGTGGTGGTTAAGCCTGCCAGTCTTGTTACGTTGAAAGGAGCACTCTTTACATAGGGCTTCCGTTGCCCTGCCATATTCACGCCTGCAACATAACCTTGCTCGCGTGCGGGACTCCACAAACTATCCAGCACAGAGCGTCCCGAAATTGGATCATGTACTTGAGCAACATCACCAGCCGCATAGATATCAGGGTCATTTGTCTGTAAGAACTCATTGACGAGAATACCGCGATCCAATGCCAATTCTGCGTCACTAGCCAATTTTACGCGTGGCTTGATGCCGATCGCATATGCAAGGATGTCGCATTTAATCATTTGTCCATTAACCAAGCGGACTCCGCTGACCTTGCCAGATTTTCCAATAACCTCAACCAACTCAGAATGAAAATGAAGCGTAACGCCTTCAGCTTGTAAACGCGCCTCCACAATTCGGGATTCATGTTCGTCGAGAACATTGCTCCAATAACGATCTCCACGCAAAAGGTAATGAACATTCACGCCACGTGAAAGCAATCCTTCAGTCAATTCGAGAGCAGTAATGCCCCCCCCCACAACCACAGCTGTCTTGCCACGTTTTGCGAATCCTAGAATTTGGCGGGCATCTTCCAGATGGTCAAGCTTCACCACGCCTTTCAGGTTTGCTCCGGGAACTGTCAAAGGGACGGCAGATGCGCCTGTTGCAATGAGCAGCTTATCGTAAGAAAGAAGCGTTTTCCCGTCCAACTCAAGTTTTTTTTCGCTACGCTTGATCTTCGTCACACGAGCTTTTTTATAGCTAAACTTAAGTAGCGCGTAATCTTCTTTTTTCTTAGGGAATAAAGCCTTGTCAGGCAATTCCCCTGTCAAAAAGTAGGCCAACCCTGGGCGGGAATAAAAACCATGCGGGTCATCACCCAACATAATAATCTCGCTTGTCTTATCTACCGAACGAATCGATTCAATGCAAGCATACCCGGCCACACCTGTTCCAATGATGACATATCTCATTCTGTACCTGCTGTAAACAAATCGGTTCGTTCAAAACGCAAAACCCCGCGCGGGCAACGCGCCACACATTCACCGCAGGTTAAGCATTCATTATGCTTAACAGGTTCGCCACGCCATGCATGAGCCCGAACATCAATACCAATTGGACAGTTATAAGTACAAATACCACACTGCACACAACGCAAAGAATCGGGAACTACATATCCCGCAAACAATGCAGTGCGACGTGTAGCGTCGCTTTTAAAAATATTTAAGAATGACAAGCCAGTCCTCCGTGTATACAGTCGTTATTCCCCCAAAAAAGTTACTGTGATTATAGGGCTAGAAAATCACAACAACACAGTGACAAATGTCACGCAAAACTCCCCTTCAGCTAAGTTCTTTCATTTTTTATAGGTATTTTTTCAACATACATAAAGTTACTTAAATAAAAACAGAGTTATCTCTCGACAACCCTGTTCATTTCGCAAAAACCAAGCCGTCAGGCTAGTCTTACGCGAGCGGCACTACATTGGCGGCCTGCAAGCCCTTGGGGCCGTCTTCCACAGAAAACTCCACCTTCTGTTCGGCTTCCAACTTGCGGTAGCCATCGCTCTGAATAGCGGTAAAGTGAACGAACACATCCTCACCACCATCGCGACCAATAAAGCCGTAGCCCTTGGTTGCATTAAACCACTTGACGGTTCCAACAAAACGTTCTGACATCTTTCTTTACTCCTGCTGAAAAATTTATACCCGTCCACCTTTCGCTTTCAAAGGCAAATCGGGCATGTTGGACGCAAGATTATCACGGCTAAAACAGCGTGTCAAGATTTCATCTTCTTCATTATGGATGCATACCTCGAAGTGAGATGAAACCACCACGGCGACCATTTCACCCGAAAATTTGCCTCGCGAATCACCGCTCGCATCTCATCTGGACCTGTGAACTGGTCCAGCAAAAGGACAGATCTCCCCACCTCGAAAGCGGCATGCGCATCTGAGCCAACTGTTCCAGCCAGGTTATGTTTCAACGCAAAATCCCGCGCCCAACGGTTAAACCGCGGCAACATACAGCGCGAGTTGTAAATCTCAATCGCATCCACAAATGGGATGATCTCCAGCAGATCATTTTCCAGCCAACCACCCGCCCGCATCTCATCAAACGGGTGCGACACGCTGATAAACGCTCCCTGCTCCTTCAAGCGGCGGATCGTCTCTTGCGGCGAAAGGAACGGTGGAATCTCCTCCGTCACATACGCAGCAAGGATCTCCCCTTTCGTCGTCATGATCTCCTCCCCCACGATCACCAACTCCGGATCAATGGCCTGCGCCTCCAACGCCCCCGCAATTGAATTGTGATCGGTGATGACGAGTCGATCTAATCCCTTGCGGCGTGCGGCTTCAACCAAATCTTTTGGCCGGGTGAAAGAGTCTTTTGATGCATGAGTGTGGCAGTGGAATTCGAGAGTAAGCATGACATTTGTTCTTGACAAGGAGTTTTAGAGAAGTATATACTACTTCATGTCAATTTCATTACAGGTGGCTATAACATGGTGGGTGTTTTTTTTGAACTGACAGGCAAGCTTAATACGATTATTGGCGCCATTATTACGGGGATTTCCATTCTGGTGCTGATTAACCTCGTCGCAAAATATATCCTCAAAACCACAAAGGAAGAAGGACTCGGCTACGGCATTTATCTTTCGGTGATCTACATACTCGAAGTTGCTATGGCCGTAGTAGTATTTGGGGGAATTCCCTATTATCTTGAAAAATTACTGCAAGTAAATGAATTAGCGCGCTGGGTGCGCTGGGCAGAAATATTCATTATCGGCTTTATCTTTTTCAAAAAAAGAAAACAGGCAGGATCACGGGGAATTACATCCTTTCTATTCCACTTTTCGCTTTTATTCATCAGCTGGCTAATTGATCGCTGGATTGGCATTCTAGTAATCGCTGCTCCTCTGCTATTCATTTATTACTATATATCTTCCCGCATCGCCCTTTCGGTAATTCCTTTTTCCAACCCGAACGACAAAACCGAAAGACGAAAAAGGATTGAAATTTTCATTTCCTATCTATGGGGATTACAGCTTCCTTTATGGAAAACCGCCTCCATTAATGAGAATGAAGCAGACAAGAGAATTGATGGCGCACCTTCATTCTGGAAAAATCTCAACGGCATGGTGTGGACATATCCACACCAGATTGCAGGAATCTCAAATGGCCCAAAGTTTCGTGCAGATGGCCCAGGTTTAACCTTCCTTTCAAAAGACGAGCAACCTTTTGAGATCATTGACCTGCGAAGTCGCTCCTGCAAATCCACCATAAAAGCCATTTCAAAAGATGGTATTTCTCTTATGATGGAAGTCTCAATTAGCTTTGTATTGGATAGTGAAGCTTGGACAAGGGATTACTACCAAGAGCTTTTGCGTGCCAACACCATGCTTCGTGATGGAAAAGAACCAAATAAGAACCTCGACGGAACATTTCCCTATTCACAAGCACGAGCAAGGTCAGTTTTAAGTTATAGAAGTAAGAAGTTGTCTGCAGAAGGGGAAGAACAAATTCAGCGTTGGGAAGACCATGTTTTGGCACTGGCAGAAGAGGCTGCTCGCGAAGCCGTTTCCGAAAGAGGTGTTGAAGATTTATGGAAAGCTCGAGAAAATGAAACAGGCACAGCGGCAGAGGAGATTGCAAACAAAATCAAGATCCTTGTAAGAAAGGATCTTCAAAAGGTAGGTATTACTTTATTGAGTGCAAAAGCTTCGAATTTCTGTTTCAAAGATGAAGCCATTAATAACGCCATTAAAGATGAAGTAGAACAGCAAAATATTGCCACTTGGAGTGTGGAATGGGAAAGACATAGAGCTATTTCGATTGCCAATGGTCAAGCTGAGTCCGAACGTATCCAACAGGAAGCACATGCGTATGCCCATTCTGTCTTACTCACCTCTATAGCAGATGGATTAAAACAAACACGAGCACTCCACCCAAATCTTCCACGCTATGTCATTGCCATGCGTTTTGTTGGCGCTCTTGAAAAAATGCTCGAAGACCAACCTTTAGTTGATCCCAAAGCTAAGGACAGCTTAAAAAACATTAAGTATCACCTACTCACCGACCCAAAAAACAAGGAATAAATCGTAATGCCTTTCAAAGCATCTGATGACCCCCAAAAATGGCAGGAGTTATACCTGGAAAAACATGCCCGTTTTGATTCCCTAGGTAAAGTTGGCATAATCCTGATTCCCAGCCTGCTCATCATTGCATTTTCCTTTGTCATATTAATTTTATACATTAGCCGAATTCTCGAAAACCAATTCTTAAACCCATACTTACGCTTCGTTATTGGTGGGCTATTATTTCTACTACCATTACTTTCAACTGGCTTTGGCATTAATCATCTCGTTAAGGCTGCCTCAGGGTTTTTAGCTCAATTTCATAACCTATCAGAAAGCGAAGATATCTCAAAAATCACCGTTCTGCAGATTTTAGGAAGACCAGCACTCCCACCACCACTATCCAATATGATTGAATTCCCAGAAGTAACCGTAAAGTCTGGGAAACTTGATCCTCCAAATCATTGGTCATCTATTATTGGAGGGCCGGTGAAGTTAAAGATTCAAAATGGAAACGCGGTATATATTGAACGGGGCGGGAAATTCTCACGTATTATTGGGCAAGGACGGGCGTTTCTGGAATGGAGTGAACGTATTACCTCTGTAGTCAATGTCGGTCCCAGATATGAAACCTTTGAAACAATAGCATGGACAAAGGATGGTATCAAGATCAAGGTCGAATTAAAAGGTGAATACTTTCTCGGTAAAGAAAGAGTGGAAGGGGATGAAAATGTACTTATCCCATATGACCCCGAATCAATTCGCAAAGCAGTGGAATACATATTCAAGAACGGCAAGAATGCAGATGAATGGCTTAAATCAGCAGTAGGCCACACACAAGGAATTCTTGGATCAACAATTTCAAAAAAGTATCTGGATGAATTATTTATAGAAAGCAGACATGAGTACACTTTGCTTTCCACAAACAACATGCATGAACTCGTAAGTAATATAAACTCCAAATTGCAGGAGTATGGAGTAATGCTTTCGTCCCTGCAGATAACAGACATCGATATGTCACCATATATTAAGCGGGAACGACTTAAAACCTGGGAGGTCGAGCGCAAAAATCTTTTCACAATTGCAACAGGCGAAGTGAAGGCGTATCAAATTCGTATTCGCGAAAAAGCACGCGCTGAAATGCAGCGTGACTTGATTGTTTCCATCGCCAATAGCCTCGAAAACATTGATGCTACAAATTTCCCCGAGCCGCTTCTGCTCACTTTGTCCAATTATCTTGATCACAGCCTAGACAGCCCACAGGTGCGTGCTAATATCGCAAAGGAATCCCTGGAGCTTCTAGAGAAAATGCAGGAAATCCTTAAATTCCCGCTCTGGATGTCAGCAGAAGAAGCCATGAAGAATACAACAGAGGATATAAGTAATGAGAGAAGAGATCATAGAAATTCTAAGGATGCTCCAAACTGATGAGAGAATATCCAGCCTCAGGGATGAACTCTATCCTTTAAGTATCGAAGAACCTCAAACTATCAGAGAAGAAATTGCAAAGATTAACCGCTTGATTCCAACAGAAAGCTACAGCGATCATGACAATGCTGGGCTGCGCCACCTGCTCGTTGGGTGCTGTCATTTTGAAATGAACGAATTTGAGCAGGCAACCAAATCTCTTAACAAGGCGATAGCGCAGATCTGGAATTCTGATATCAACAAATCGCTCGCATACTGGCTAGCCGGGATGATATACACTGTCACAAGGGATTTCCCCAGGGCGAGCAATGAAATTATTGCTGCCTACAAACTCATAGAAACTAAATTCCCCAGTTCTGCCAGGATCAAAAATGAAAACATAGTGCGACAGGAGATCAAGCAGGTATTTGACAATAGGGTTGCCAGACTCGAAGATACGCCTCTGTTAAGCAATATCGATGCAAATTTAGCTCAGGAAAATAATTTTCGGCTTCAAGAAAAACAAGGTGAGGAAGAAAAAACGCCACCAGTTGTGGTCATAAATGAAAACTATCCCGTGAACAAACTCTCAGTATTAGTTTCAGGTGTCAGCACCGAAGGTAAAGCGCAAAAGGAGAAAGAAAAAGAAAACAAGCAAAACGAAAATCGCACTGACGATATTGATGCTGACTTCATATACATCCAATCCCTGCCAGTGTATGATCAAAAAGCACGAGCTGGTAAATCCGGCGAAATTGAGCTTATACAGAAGCCAAGCAGCTATACAGAAGCGCAGCAAATTATCATCGAGGACAGGCTGCACAACGTACACTCGCTAAGACCAGGTACAAAGCGCATCAATATCACAACACATACTTCATGGGGTTGGATGGGTGTAAATGGAAAAAGCATGGAAAAGGCAAACATTCATGAAGGCGATTACATTCTCTTTCAATACAATAAAAATGCCAGCGACAATGATATTGTGATTGCGCATTATCAGGACAAAAAGACAACTGACTCACTCGTCACCGTAAAACGCTTTAACAGCATTGACAATGTCCTCGTTTCCGACACAGGCGAAGAAGGAGATGAATATGAGGATATTCTTATTGAAGAAACAGGAGCGCAAATTATCGGCATCGTTTACGCGGTTGCCAAGCCCGTTTCCACCTAATTACAACTTAATACCCACTTTGCGGATTGCCCGATTCTGCTTTAGAATCAATCGGGATGAGAAAAGTCTTTAGCGGAACCGGCTCGTTTTTCCAGACACCTATTGGAATTATCGTCATTACCACGGTTGTCTGGCATGGAATTATGTGGGGGCTAAAAATTCCATTTAATTACATCGTTAGTATTGTTATTTTTATCTTTGACATCATCGCGGCGCAATTCCTGCTCGATTGGCTCATCTATTTCTTTTCCCAATTCATACTTCCCATTCAAAACCCAAAGGACAGAGCCGAGATCCATGCGCGGGTGAAGATATTCGAATCCGGAGATCGCGGACCAACTCTTTTCGTCAAGAACGGACGCGTGATCGAGCATGAAGGGGAAGCGGACAAACGCGGGGCTGGTGTGATCGTACTGGATACTGCCAGTGCCCTTGTTCTACGGACAGATACCGAGATCAAGGGGACGGTTGGCCCTGGAATCAAATTCACCAAGCCAAATGAATATATTGCAGGGAGTGTCGATCTTCGGGCACAGTGGCAGTTCATCGGTCCGCTTGCGAGCGACCAGCCTTTCCTTAATCAAGCACCGGTCTCTGCTCAAAAAAATTACAATGAGCTGCAAAGTCGCCGCCAGCAAACAGGTGGATTGACGCGCGACGGATTCGAAGTTGCTCCCACCATCAGCATCAAATTCAGCATAAAACGACCCAAAGAACTGACGCCGAATGAGGGTGGCGTTACCTCACAATATGGTTTTGACCCCGTCTCTGTTCGCAATGCGATCACGCGGGAAGTGATACGTCTCAACACTGCGGATAATAGCAAATCGCGCATGGAATGGAACAAATTACCTGCGCACCTGGTTGTAAATCTCTGGCGTGAATATGTTCGAAAGTTCAAGCTCGAAGACTTATTCACAAACGGAAATATAAGCGGCCTGCAAACCATTGAAGACATGATCAACAACCGCCTTCGCCAAAGCAACGTCGTAGCGTTGGACGATACGGGCGTGCCCACTGGTGAATGGCTAGAAAGCCTAGAATACAAGCAACTGCAATCCCGCGGACTTGAGATCATGGAAGTTCGCATTCACAATGTGCTCTTCGACCCAACCATTGAGGAACAGATGATCCAGCAATGGAGTGCGGAATGGATGAACATTGCCAAAAAAGAGGAAAATCTTCTCAAAGAAAAAGAAGCCCTGATCGAAACCGCTGCACGTGATGAAGCCAGCAAAAAATTTGCAAGCATTGCATCTGAAAAGTTCAGAGGCAGGGTTGCAAATCAGCCGCAACCAAACCCGTTCAAAACACTCCAATTACTGATCCAGCCGCTTAAGGATTTCATCGTCAAGGAAAGTAATGCAAACAGCGACATGGAAATCGAATTAAGGAAACTGGATGAGATTTGGAAATGGCTGTTGGACAATAGCGCTGATAATCCACAAGGCGGGGGTGGAAGATGAGAAACCCCAGGCGCGACGAGATCGCATCCCTGCTCTTTGGTCTTACAGATAAAAACGTTGAATTTAGAAACAGATGGCGCGGTCTAGCTACTCTGGCAGTCGGTTTCATCCTAAGCGGATTTACCATCGCCTTGAACATCTTCTTTGTTCAGGAAAACCTGCACAGAGCCGTTGTGATCGGCATGAGCTTTATCAAGTACGTTCCTCTGCTGATCGTTGTATACAGTATCGCCAGAAAAATGGCAGCCCACTATCTTGATGACATTTACGAACTGCACGACGAAGATATGGCCTCCGATTTTCTGGAAGAGATTACATTCGGATACGGGCATGAACGCATCACCATCAAAGAAGGCAAAATCCCTGAAGGCGATGAAAAATCACCCATCATCCTGATTGGTGGCCCCGGTTCAATACAAGTCAATCTCGATAACGTGGCTCTGCTCGAAAAAGTAGATGGCGAACCGGAAGTTATTTACCCGCGCAATGAACCGTGGAAGCTTGGTCGTTTTGAACGCATCCGCGAGATCGGAAAAAATGACGAAGTTGGCAAACGTGAATATGCCATCATCAATCTGCGCGACCAATTCGTAAGCGGTCTATCCGTCAAATCCCGCACAAAAGACGGTATTCCCCTGGAAGCGCAAGGCATCAAAGTCATCTTCAGCATTCTGCGAAAAAACAATGCTATCGATGGCGACCATGACGAAAACGATGCCTACTTCTTCGATGAAAAAGCAGTGCAAGCTCTTGTTTACAATCAAACGATCATCACACCAGAACCCTCCAGTGCATCTGGCGTTCCCTTCCCCTGGGATACGACCGTTGTGCCGCTCATCATCTCGGAACTGGAAAAGCTCATCACCTCCCGCACTTTAAGTGAAATGCTCGCTTCCATTAGTCAGAAGGAAGTCGATCAACTTTCAAACAACGAGCAAACCAATGCCCAAATGCGCGTGGAAATGACGAGCGCTCAAGCTCAAACCAGCGATAAAAAAGAAGTCCGTCCGCCGAACTTTGAATCCCGTTCGAAGATCACCGCCCAATTCTTTAGCCCGGCCTTCAAACAGAAAGCCGCCAAACTTGGCGTCGCCGTGGAATGGATCGATATTGGCACATGGCAGCTGCCCCACAATCTCATCCTTGATAAATACAAAGATGCCTGGAACCTTGCACGCGAAAATGAAAAGAAACGCGGCAATGTGGAACGTTCCAAGAAAAAGCATGAAATGGATGAAGTTCTTCGCTTGGTAAATAACGTCATCGTCGCAAATTACGAAAAGACAAATTCTCCCACGACCGGCAGGATCACCAGCAAGGAAATGAGAGAACTCGAACAACTGGTTGCCGCCAACAAAGAAATTGTAGATTCTCGATATGCCCGCCAGCTCATGGAACATAACACTGTTGGCAAAAGAGATGCATACGCCATTGCACTGGAAATATTAAAAGCATTTCGCAAGGAACTTCTCGCAGGAAAACAATCCATCGAAAATGATGCCAGATCTCCTGTCGATAAAAAAGACGAACTCGACCGCATTGAAAAAGCGCTGCGAGACATATCCCACCTCACCCAGCACTATATAAAGAACCCATAATGAAACATCCCAATTTTCAACTCACTCCTGAAATCACACGCGCGCTCAACATGGGCGCGCCGATTGTTGCCCTCGAATCCACCGTCATCACCCACGGCCTCCCCCACCCGCAAAATCTTCAACTTGCTAGGGATATGGAAAAGCAGGTGCGTGACAACGGCGCGACTCCCGCCACCGTTGCTCTGTTAGATGGAAAGATCCGCATCGGACTCTCCGACCAGGAACTGGTTCGGCTTTCTGAATCAGAATCCACGCTGAAAGTGAGTCACCGAGATTTCGCCACTGCCATCGTCAAAAAAGCGGACGGCGGCACAACAGTCGCAGGGACAATGT
>Ga0209066_10006727_pt1 | contig 11637 bp, 10 predicted proteins | sample All_14_2_FD_187198 | JGI IMG/M metagenome (GOLD analysis project Ga0209066, IMG submission 187198) | Freshwater microbial communities in response to fracking from Pennsylvania, USA - Allegheny Zone_MetaG_DW_15 (SPAdes) (version 2) ...
CCGCCGCTCCAGGTTCCCCGCCCCGACCTGGTCGAAGCGGCTGAACCGGCGACAGCGGCGATCAAAAAACCGGCGACGAAGCCCATCGGAACCAGGGCGAGGAGCATCAGCCAGCGACTGCCGAAGGCGAGAAAGCCGAGGACGGGGGCGGCGATGCCGCCGAGGGAGGCGGTCACCATCTTGTTCCTGCCGGCAATCCGGCTGATGAAAAACAGGCCGATCAGAAAAGGTCCGAGGAGACTGCCGAAGTCGACCTGGCCGTTGCCGCGGTGCGCCGCGATCTGCTCGGCCGAGAATTCGCCCTTGACCGCCGCCATCATGGCGGTCACCCCGTTGATGACCCCCTGGTCGAAGCCGCCGTTGCGGAATTGGGGCGTGATGACGTCGCGGATGATCCGGCCGGCGGTCAGATCGGTCAGTCGGCCCTCGAGACCGTAGCCGACTTCGATCCGGATCTTGCGGTCGTCCCGGGCGACCAGCAGCAGGGCGCCGTTGTCCAGGCCCTGCCGGCCGATCTTCCAGGTCTCGGCGACCCGCAGCGAGAAATCTTCGAGACTGTCGCCTTCGAGCGAGGCCACGGTCAGGACGACGATCTGGGTCGATTGTTCCTGCTCGAAGGCGGCGAGGGATCTTTCGAGCTGATCGACGGTGGCCGGCGCCAGCATCGCCGCGTAGTCGTTGACCCGCCCCTTGAGCGGCGGGACCTCGAGGGCGAAGGCTCGTGTTGCCGACAGGTGCAGACAGACCAGCAGCACGGTCAGGAGGACCGTGCCTGGGAGAAGGCGGCGGAATATGGTCATTGTCGGTGATGCCGTCAGTTGAACTTGACCTGCGGTGCGGCCTTCGCCGCTTCGTCGGCCTTGAAGTATTCCTTGCGATCCAGGTGCAGCAGGATCTTGTTGGTCAGACTCTCGGGAAACCGGCGGATCGCCGCGTTGAAGTCCTCGACGGTCTGGTTGTAGCGCTGGCGGGCGACGTTGATCCGATTTTCGGTGCCCTCGAGCTGGGTCTGCAGGTCGAGGAAATTCTGGTTGGCCTTGAGATCGGGATACTGTTCGACGACGACCATCAGCCGGCTCAGGGCCGAGGTCAGCCCGCCCTGGGCGGCCTGGAACTGCTGCATCGCGGCCGGATCGCTCAGGGCCTCCGGCGGCAGTTGCACCGAGGTCGCCTTGGCCCGGGCCGTGATGACCGCTTCGAGGGTCTCCTTCTCGTGCTTGGCGTAGCCCTTGACGACCTCGACCAGGTTCGGGATCAGATCGGCCCGGCGCTGCAGGGTGGACTCGATGTCGGACCAGGCCTTGAAGACGGTTTCCTCCTTGGTCTGCAGCGCATTGTAGCCGCAACCGCTGAGGAGAAAGAGGGACAGGATGATGGCGGCGAGACGGGCAGAACGTGTCATGGAACCCTCCTGAGAGAAAGATACCCGGATACGGCTCCGCCTGTCTTTCCTGACAGGTGCCGGTCCGGCGGTAACTGCGAGTTCAATGATAGTCGTTCCTCCGGGACATGTCCATGTTGTACCGGCAAAAAAAACTGTCCGGGATATTTCCAGACTGTTGTCGACAAATCCCGTCACCACAATTTTTTGCATGAGATATCAAATAAATGATATCCAACCGGTACTCTACAGGAATGGACATTTCCGGATGAAGATGCTAAATACCCGTGTGGGGATTCCTTTCCCCTCAACAACCGTACCTGTTCTTGCCTCGCAGCGTCACCTTCGGGAGTAGAAATGGAAAGACTTGGAGTGATCATTTTCGCTGCCGCCATCGGCACCGGCTTCTATTACTGGTTTGCTTCGATGATCAAGAGGCAGTCGATGCAGGACTACATCCGTTCCCATTTCTGGCTGCTGCACCCGAATTCGATCTGCTACTGGCGGACGGCGATGGCCATGGGGGGCTACGTCCTCTATTTTCATACGACCTTCCAGGCGGCGGCAATCATCATCTTCACCTTTGCCGCGATCCTCGACGGGGTTGACGGGGTGGTGGCGCGGGGGATGAACCTCGTTACCAGGTGGGGGGAATCTCTTGATCCGATGTGCGACAAGCTGACCTATCTGCCGCCGCTCATCGGCTTCGCCTACCTCGGGATCATGGCCCCGGAACTGATCTGGCTGCTGGTTGCGGTCGAACTGTTCGGCCAGTTTTTTGCCAGGAAGCTCCTTTCCCATCTCAGTTTTTCTGTGGCGGCCAACAACTTCGGCAAGATCAAGGCCATCATCTGTTTCGCCCTCGTCATCTACTGCGCCCTGCTCGACAGCAACCCCGGCTTCGTCAATATCGGCAACGAGGTGCTGATCGCCTGCATCACGCTGTCGGCGGCGTCGATCGTTTTCAAGTTCATTCCCAACCGGCTCTACGCCGACATCCTGTCGACGCTGAACTTTTTCTGCGGCATCGCCAGCCTGATCCTGACCTACGACCGGCGTTTCGCCTGGGCGATCTTCGCCATCGTCCTCGGCCAGCTGTTCGACCTCTTTGATGGCCGGATGGCGGTCAAGCACGGCGGCACCAAATACGGACCGTATCTCGACGATATCGCCGATTTCACCTCTTTCGGCCTCTCTCCCGCCTATATCATCTTCAAATCCGGTGGTGACTGGGCCTGGTTGTTCGGGACGCTGTTCTTCGTCGGCGTTGCCTACCGACTGGTCCGGTTCGTCGTCGTCGACAAGAAGCGGACCGATCTGCCCGAGGGCGTGTTCAACGGTCTGCCCAGCCCGGCCGGGGCGCTGATCGTTCTCGGCGCGGCCCTGGTCGCCCCGCCGGTCGTCCTGTGGGGCATCGCCGCTGTCTCGGTCGGGTTGATGGTCAGCCATGTGCGCTTTGCCCATTTCGGCCGGGTGATCCTCAAACAGATACCCAAGCCGTTGTTTTTCCTGGTAAGCGCGTTGATGATCATCACCATCGCCTTCATCCTCAAGACCAAAAGTGCCCAACTTTTCGGCTACCTGATCCTGACCTCGGTCTTCGGGTATCTGATCGCGGGCAGGAAGATGCTGCCCTCCCGGTCCGCTCAGGGCGATAATTCCTGATCCCCGGCAGCGTTGCGGGAAGAACGGGGAGCACGCCGCCCCGGCCGCTGTGCAGGTGGGAGCGCTAGAGCCCCCAGGCGAAGGCGGCCATCGACAGGATGCCATACTCGATCCGGTGATGGATCCTGCGGCCGCCGGTTGTTCCAGCGGCGGCGCCCAGCGGTGCGAAGAGCGGCAGGATGTGATCCTCGCCGGGATGGTTGCGCCGGGCCTCCGGGCCGAGGTCCCGATAGTCCAGCAGGTCGTCGACGGCGTTCTTTCCGATGCGTTCCGCCAGCCACTCGTCGAAGGCCGCGGCATAGGCGACCGGCGGGGCGTCGATCGGGTAGCGCCCGAATTCCCGCAGGTTGTGGGTGGCGCCGCCACTGCCGATGATCAGTATGTTTTCCCGCCGCAGCGGCGCGAGGGCCCGGCCGAGATTGTAGTGATGGCGGGTGTCGCGATCGGTCTGGATCGATACCTGGACGACCGGGATGTCAGCGGAAGGGAACATCAGTTTGAGCGGCACCCAGGTCCCGTGATCGATGCCGCGGTGCTCCGAGACGAAACACGGTATTCCCGTCGCCGACAGGCTGTCGGCGATCCTGGCGGCAAGGAGCGGTTGTCCCGGGCAGGGATAGCGCATGGTGTACAGGTCGGCCTCGAAGCCGGAGAAATCGTGGATCGTCGGCGGCAGGTCGGCACCGCTGGTCAACGGCTCGTCGGTGTCCCAGTGGGCGGAGACACAGACGATGGCCGCCGGCCGGGTCAGGGATTGCCCCAGCTCGCGGAAGAAGCGGCAGTTGTCGTCGTCTTTTAGGATCAGGTTGGGGGCGCCGTGTGAGACGAAGAGCGCCGGTTGCTCGAACATGCGGTATCTCCCGGAGGCGGATTCGCCCCTTCCCCGCCGCAGGGCCTACAGCGGGGAAAAGTGATGAGGGGCTGAAGATGGGTGGGTCGGGTGACGTCGTTGCCTTTGCCGTGTCAGCTCATTTCCTGCCCGGGCCGTGGGCGCTGTCCTCCACCACATACCCCTTGCCGTGGCAGGTCGGGCACTCCTGGTCCGGGGTGCACTGGGTGTCATTCTTTTCGTCTTCGCTGGTGCCCCTCCATTCCGAGCTGGCCTCGCAGACTCCTTCGATGATCTTCTTTCCCTGACAGGTGGGGCAGGGCCGTCTGTTTGTCTCTGACATGGCGAACTCCTTCTGGTAAGAGAATGATGGGCACGATGACCGGGGCATCCGGTCTGTCGTGATTATTCCTCCTGGTCGAGAACGACGTAATCTTTCAGCTTTTCCAGCAGCGAATCGGGCAGTGGCCGGTTGTACATGAAGGCGGCCGCCTCCTCGCCGGTGATCTTTTCCTTGATCTCGAGAGGCAGGGAGCGCAGCACAGCGACCCGCTTGGGGTCAGGTTTTTCCTTGATCTGTTCTGATGGGGCCATATTCTCTCCTTTTGGCTCTGAAAACCCGCCTGCATCGCCTTGTCTCCGGTATCGACGGGTGTCACCCAGGCGTCGGCGATGCACTGTCGTATACGTTTACTGGTGGTGCTTCTGCCCGGCGAAGTCAATGCGAGGCACCCGTTTTTGCTATTTCCAGTAGTACAGCGCCGTGTTGCCCAGTTCCTGCTCGATCTCGAGCAGGCGGTTGTACTTGGCGATGCGCTCGCTGCGACTGGCCGAACCGGTCTTGATCTGGCCGCCGTCCATTGCCACGGCAAAGTCGGCGAGGAAGGTATCCTCGGTCTCGCCGGAGCGGTGGGAGATGAAGTAACGCCAGCCGGCATCGCGGCACATCCGCACCGCGTCGATGCTCTCGGTGACGGTGCCGATCTGGTTGAGCTTGATCAGGACCGAGTTGGCGGTCTTCTCGCGGATGCCGCGCTCGATGTAGCGGGTGTTGGTGACGAAGATGTCGTCGCCGACAATATCGATGCGCTGCCCGAGTTTTGCGGTGAACAGGCGGAAGCCCTCCCAGTCGTTTTCGGCCAGCGGGTCCTCCCAGGTGAGGATCGGGTAGCTGTCGACCCAGCGTTCGCCGAGGGCGATCATGTCGGCCGAGGACAGCCGGCCGCCGCCGGAGCGGCTCAGGTCGTAGGTGCTGGTGAGGTCGGGGGAGAAGGAGCTGGCGGCGCTGTCGAGCGAGATGCCGATATCGATTCCGGGGCGGTATCCGGCCTGTTCGATGGCCTCGATGATGGTCTCGATCGCCGCTTCGTTGCTCGCCAGATTGGGGGCGAAACCGCCCTCGTCGCCGACGCCGGTCGCCAGGCCGCGCGACTTGAGGATCTTCTTCAGGGTATGGAAGGTCTCGGCGATATAGCGCAGCCCCTCGCCAAACGTCGGGGCGCCGAACGGCACGGCCATGAATTCCTGGATGTCGACACTGTTGTCGGCATGGGCCCCGCCGTTGATGATGTTCATCGCCGGCACCGGGATGCGGCGGCAGGTGGTGCCGCCGAGGTAGCGGTAGAGGGGCAGGCCGAGCGAGGTCGCGGCGGCCCGGGCGACCGCCATCGACACGCCGAGGATGGCGTTGGCGCCGAGGGTCGACTTGTTGGGGGTGCCGTCGAGTTCGATCATCAGCCGGTCGATGGCGGCCTGGTCGCCGGCGGCCATCCCGATCAGCCGGGGGGCGATGACCGCGTTGACGTTGGCCACCGCTTTCAGTACCCCCTTGCCGAGGTATCGTCCGGCGTCGCCGTCGCGCAGTTCGATGGCCTCATTTTCGCCGGTGCTGGCCCCGGAAGGTACGGAGGCCGACACGGTCGTCCCGTCGTTCAGTGCGACAAAGACCCGGACCGTCGGGTTGCCGCGGGAATCGAGTATCTCCATTGCCTTGACTGCCGTGATCGTTCCGGTCATGAGCGGTTCCTCCATGGTGCAGCGGGTAGGGGCTGCAGTGCTGAGCGTTGTGCCGAAGAAGTCTGAATCATTGTATGTCTCCGCCATACCTCAGGTCAAGTCCCATTGCATCCGGGCCGCCCCTGTTCCGTTTCATCCGCCTCGAGGAACGGCGAGGCCGGCGGCGGTGGCTGTCTTGTCCTTGACAGGCAGGCATCGGCGCAGGTATTGTCCTGAAGAATCACTATTTACCTGCTGCTTATCAACAACCTGGGAGGGAGGAACACTACATGAAGATTCTTGTCGGCTATCGGGGAGTGAATGTCGGAAAGGACCTGCTGAAAGAGGCGGTGAAGCGGGCCCGGACCAGCGACGACGAGGTCCATGTCGTCACCTCGATGTTCGGAGGAGGGACGACGGAGGGGGAAAAGATCAGGGAGGCCGAGGAGAATCTTGCCAAGGCCGGACAATTCCTTGCCGAACAGGGGGTGAAGAACGAGACCCATCTGCTGATCCGCGGCAGCACCCCCGGCGAGGATCTCGTCCAGTACGCGAGGGAGAACGTGTGCGACGAGATCATTCTCGCCGTCAAGAGCCGGTCGAAGGTCGGCAAGCTGATCTTCGGTTCGACCGCCCAGTATGTTATCCTCAAGGCCGACTGCCCGGTGGTCTCGATCCGCTGAAGACTTCGGACGGATGACCCGGACGGGCCTGCCGGCCTGAGGCGGGGGCCGGCAGTCGCTCAGCGGCTATCCATTCTATCTTCCTTTCCCTTGAGACCGAGGTTGCCGGCGTAATGGGCCAGCACCTCGGCGATTTCCCGTTCGATTCGTGGCTCATCCCACCCCAGCTCGCCGGCCATGACGCCGGCGATTGCCCGCAGGTCGTGACGGTCGGGGCAACCGGTCGTGCCGCTGTCGGTCCGCCGCAGGACGACATCGGTCAGTTTGACGGCCATCTCCTCGCGGACGGCGTGGATGACCTCGGCCACCAGCAGCGGCGGGTCGAGCCGCAGGTAACAGGCCGATCTCTCATCAGCGGCGATGATCTGGAAGATTTCGACACAGTCCGGCCCGTAGACCTGCTCAATATGGCGAAAGCGCCGGCCGAAGGCGTCGATGAGCCGCCGGTCGGCGAAACCGTGGGGCCGGGGGCCGACCGCGGCGCTGCCGCCGGGGCCTCGGCCGGCCGCCAGCAGCATCTCGACCTCCCTGGCGATTGCCGGGGCGGTGGTGTACTTCACCCCCTCGATCGTCAGCAGGCCCTTGAGGCCATCGGCCCGGGTATGGTCGATGACCTTCGAGTGCTTGACCATCTGCGGATCGGCGCTGTGGCGTACGCTGCCGGTGGGACGGTAGGCGGGGACCAGCCCGGCGTGGCTGAAGACCACGTCCTTCACGGTCAGCCTGGCCATCGGGTAGATGGTGTTGACCTCCCGCAGGATCTCGACGATGTCCTCGTCGGTAACTGTCGCCGCCGTGTCCTGCCCGGCGGTGTAGCTGTACGTCGTGCCGATGATCGTCCGGTTCTGCCAGGGGGCGAAGAAGTACAACCGCTTGCGGCGTTTGAAGGCGGCGTCGCGGTCGACATAGTCGGTGGAGCCGGCGAGTCCCACCCCGTAGCCGGGGAAGAGGGCGCGGTCGACGACGATGTTGACCGCCTTGGCCAGGTCCTCGGTCGTCGGCAATTGCCGGGACCGGCGCTGGATCTCGCCCAGCCAGGGCCCGGCGGCGTTGATGACGAGCGGGGCGTGGACCGTGAAGGCGGTGCCGCCGAGCCGGTCGCTGACCTCCACCCCCCTGACCTCCCGGTCGGCGATGATGATCCGGTCGGCCTGGAGGTAGTTGGCGCCGACGGCATCGTGGCGCATCGCCTCCTTGATGAAGGCCAGGGTCATCCGCTCGGTGTTGACGATCATGTCGTCGTACCACAGGGCGGCGCCGGTCAAGCCCTCGGCCTTGATCCCCGGGCCGATCGCCAGGCACTCCCGCCGTGACAGGATCCTGCCGCGCCCGGCCCGGTTGGCCGGCGGGGCCCCCTGGTTGCGGTCGCAACCGATGAGGTCGAACAGGGCGAGGGCGATCGCCATCACCGGTCGGCCTTCGAGGCCGAGGCCGTACGTCGGCATGATGCAGGGCATCGGTTTGATCAGGTGCGGGGCCATCTCCATGAAGAGCTTGCGCGACCGGATCGATTCGCGGATGCGCTTAAAGTTCAGGTGCTGCAGGTAGCGCAGGCCGCTGTGCAGTATTTTGAGACTGTTGGCCGAGGTGCCGCTGCCGAAATCGTTTCTTTCGAGAAGAGCGATCTTCAGGCCGGCGGCGGCGAGCCGGTGGAAGACGGTGGCGCCATGGATGCCGCCACCGATGACGACGGCATCGAAATTGTGGTCGCGGAGCAGGGAAAGGTCTCGTTTCATGGTCAGGGGTGGATGTAATGGTTATCGATCAGCTGAGCCGCAGGGCGATCTGGTCCCGGCAGAAATGCCAGGGAGATTCGAGGCTGCCGAAGGGTTGGATCCGGCTGGCGGTGGCCGTCAGGGCCTGAGCGAGGGAGTGGCCGGGCCGGGTCGGATCAAGGGGGCCGTCGATGAGGTTGCCGAAACTGCCGGGCCCCCGCCGCCGGAAACCACAGCGTAGCGGATCGGAACCGCGGAGGATCCTGATACCACCGGCCGTTGCCTGCCGGAACTGCGGCACGGAGAGCCAGAACGCCGGGCGGCCGCCGTTGTCGCCGACAAAGAGCGGTTCATTGCGTACACCGGCGAGGAACTCGCTGATGATCCTGCCCCGTCGGCCCAGCCACTTGCCGACGCCCCAGGGCAGCAGCGGCAGACCGCCGGCCTGTCGCACCCGCCGCACCGTCGCCTGGAGATCGAGCCCGTCGGGGAGCTCGGGCAGGGCGCAGAGCGCCAGGACTTCGAGGTTCTCGGCGGTGACGAGCTGTTGACCGGCGATGAGGTAGATCGTGTCACCGTTGCGGTTGCGGGCCTGCAGCGAGATGGTCTCCCCGGTCGCCTCCAGCCGCCAGGAGGCAGTCGCTCCCGGCAGTCCTCGCGCCGCAAGTTCTCGGAGGGTCGCAAAGGTCGGCCGGGCGGCCGGTTCGGTCAGCAGCAGGGCGGCGGTCAGGGGCTTATCGCCGAGGTTGCGGCGGAGGGCGGCAAGGGCTGAAGCGAGCAGGGCGTCAGGGTCGCTTACGTCATGGAAATGGACGTGGCTGTCAACGGCGACGACGGTACCGTTCGGGGGCGCAATCGGGGGCATGAAATGTTCGGGCCTGGGGTGGAGTCGAGTCGACCGGCGATGACCCGGTCGGCCGGGGCAACGGGGGCCGGTCGTCCCGGAACGGGTGATCGGGGAAGGACGCAGTGGTGAATTTCTTAGCCAATGGCATGGCTCCTGTCAAGGCTTTTCCCGGCTGGTCTTGAGGCCGGACAGGGGATGAGAAGCCCGGCGCCGCGAAAACCTGTTGCCCTCGGACCGTGGCTGCGCTAGGATGGCCGCATTTTTCCAGAAGGCAACGAAGGTCCGGGGAAAGACGCCCCGGGCCGGATGACAGTGAGCGCCAGGAACCGGGCGCCGGAAGGGGAGAGGATCGTGACGGAGAATGTGCTGGTCACCGGCGGTGCCGGGTATATCGGGAGCCATACCTGCAAGGAACTGGCGAGCAACGGGCTGGTGCCGGTCAGCCTCGACAATCTGGTGTACGGCCATCGCGAGTTCGTCAAGTGGGGACCGTTCGTTCAGGGCGACATCGTCGACGGCCGCCTCCTCGATGAGCTGTTTGCCGAATACCGGTTTGCCGCCGTCATCCATTTTGCCGCCTTCGCCTATGTCGGCGAGTCGGTTCAGGATCCCGGCAAATACTACCGTAACAACGTCGCCGGGACCATCAGCCTGCTCGAGGCGATGCGCCGGGGTGGCTGCAGCGACATCATCTTCTCCAGCACCTGCGCCACCTACGGCATGCCCGACACCGATCTGATCGGCGAGGAGACGCGGCAGGAGCCGATCAATCCCTACGGCCGGGGCAAGCTGATGGTCGAGACGATCCTCCGGGATTATCAGGCCGCCTACGGCATCCGGCACGGCATCCTCCGCTATTTCAATGCCGCCGGTGCCGATCCGGACGGGGCAATCGGCGAACGCCATGACCCCGAAACCCATCTGGTGCCGCTGGCGATCAAAGCGGCGCTGGGGCAGGGCGGCCCGCTGACGATCTTCGGCAGCGACTACCCGACCCCGGACGGCACCGCCATCCGCGATTACATCCACGTCACCGACCTCGCCGACGCCCATGTCCGGGCCCTCAACCACCTGCGGCGGGAACGGGCCAGTGTCGTCTGCAACCTCGGCACCGGCTGCGGCTCTTCGGTCCGGGAGGTCGTTGAGACGGTGGCCGCAATCGCCGGACGGGAGGTACCGGTGCTGCAGGGAGCCCGGCGTCCCGGCGACCCGCCCCGCCTGGTTTCGGCCAATGGCCGGGCCCGGGAGGTCCTCGGCTGGGTGCCGCGGCGGTCGGCGATCGCGAGTATCGTCGCCGACGCCTGGAGCTGGCACAACCGGGAGGGATGAAGGTGGGAGGCGTTCCGGCCATTGAGAGATTGTCATCCGTGGCGGAATGATTTAGACTTGCATGCCTTCGGCACAGCGAAGGGATGCTGAAATAGACGTATTTTTAAATTGACCGGAAAGCAGGCCGAGGGGGTGTCTCCTCCGCCTGATGCCGGCCGACCGAGGTACACCATCATGATCAATTCCGTCTGTCTGCTCGGTTCCGCCGCCGGCCGCAACGCCGGCGATGCCGCCCTGATCTCCGGCATCATGGAGGCCATCGATCTGCGCCTGAAGCGCCGGCTCCTCTACCGGGTCCCGACCCTCTTTCCCCGTTTTGTCGAGCAGACCTACCGCCACAACCGGGTCGAGGCGATCAACGTCATGCCCTGGACCGGCTCGCTGAAGCTGCTGGGGTGGCCGACCTACCGGGCCGTCACCGGCAGCGACCTGTCCCTGGTCTTTGATGCCGTGCTGTTCGACCGTTCGCTCTTCAACCCGATGTTCAACTTCCTGTCGTCGCTCTATTTTCTGCTGCCGGCGGCGAAGAAGGCGGGTCGAAGGGTCGGTCTCTACAACTGTGGGGTCGGGCCGATCACCACCGAACTGGGGGCGAAGATGCTGAAGAAGGTCTGCGACAGCTGCGATTTCATCACCGTGCGGGAGGAGGGCTCGGCCGAGGTCCTGCGGCGGATCGGGGTGCCGGAGAACCGCTTCCTCGTCACCGCCGACGCCGCCCTCAACGCTCCCGGCATCAGCGACGAGGAGATCGACTCGATCTACCGTACCATCGGCCTCAACCCCACCCAGGAGATCCTGGCGATCAACATCAACAAGTACCTCAACACCTGGTCGGAACAGAGCGGGGTGAAGCTCGATGTCGGCGGCTTTCTCGACCTGATCGCGACCGCCATCAACCAGCTGTGCCGGACGGTGGCGGCACCGCTGCTGCTCGTCAGCACTTACCACGGCGATATCGAACTGACCGCCGAACTGCGCAAGCGCCTGCAGGTGTCGCAGCCGGTGGCGGCGATCGACAACCGCCAGTATGACCATTACCAGATCAAGGGGGTACTGTCGAAGGTGTCGATGCTGTTCGCGATGCGCCTGCATGCGATGATCCTGGCCTCGTCGTCGGGGACGCCGATTGCCGGCCTGGCCTACCAGCCGAAGGTCCAGCACTACTTCGATCAGCTGGGGATCGCCGATTCCTG
>Ga0209066_10006728_pt1 | contig 11636 bp, 5 predicted proteins | sample All_14_2_FD_187198 | JGI IMG/M metagenome (GOLD analysis project Ga0209066, IMG submission 187198) | Freshwater microbial communities in response to fracking from Pennsylvania, USA - Allegheny Zone_MetaG_DW_15 (SPAdes) (version 2) ...
GACCCGCACATCTACGACAAGATGACGGTCACCGCGATCCAGGGCGACGGGACCAGCAGCTTCGTCGACGGTGACACGATCCGGCTCGGGGCGCCCACGGGCTACCGCGGGCCGGCGGCGATCAACTTCACGGTCTCGGACGGTGACTCCAAGGACGACCCGAAGGGCGTCACCGCCAATCTCACCCTCAACGTCACCATCGGCGACCCCGAGTTCCGCGACACGCCGCCCGAGTTCACGACGCCGAGCGCCCAGGTCGAGGTCGGCGAGACGACGACCATCGACCTGCGGGCCTCGACGGCGCATCCGAACCCGCAGATCCTGCAGGAGGTCACGTACTCGAACATCACGCCGTCGAGCAACGCGCTGACCGCCAACCTCAACGGCTCGCAGTTGGCGCTCAGCGTGCCGAGGAACACCCCGAAGGGCACGAGGTTCACGGTCGGCGTCACGATCCGATGGGATCGCTTCGAGGTCCAGGGCACCGTGAACGTGACCGTCGTCGGCTCGACGCGACCGATGCCGGTGGCGGTGGCGGATGCCGTCGAGACGAAGCGCCCGGTCGGCACCTTCACGATCAGCCCCCTGGTGAACGACTCGAACCCGTACCAGACCACCGGGGAGCCGCTGCGAATCGTGGATGCGCAGATCACCAACACCGGCAGCGTCGGATCGGTGACGTTCACCGATGACCAGTTGCGGGTGAGTCCCGCCTCGACACCGCAGTACCTCGTGATCGAGATCGCGTACACCATCGAGGATGCGACGGAGGATCCCGACCGGCGCACGACGGGCCTCGTGACGATGACGATCACGGATGTACCGGCCCAGGTCGCCAAGCCCGACCGGGAATCCGGGTCGCAGTACGGCGGCGACGGGACGGCGACGATCCGATTCTCCGCGCCCGGGACGAACGGCAAGCCGATCACCGGCTACGAGGTCAGGAACGTGCAGACCGGCGCGGTGAACACCGGCTGCACCGCCGGCGCCGCCTGCACGATGGGCGGGCTGACCAACGGCACGCCGTACACGTTCGAGGTGCGCGCCATCAACGAGAACGGATACGGCCCGTGGTCGACGCCGAGCGATCAGATCACGCCATACGGCACGCCGGGCACCCCGGTCGTGACCGCGAGCGCCGTCGACCAGTGGGCGCCCGGCGGATCGATGCGCGCGACGTGGGAGGCCGTCGCCGGCACCGGCGGCACGACGACGTACTACTGGACCGCCAGCAACGGCGCCTCGGGCAACACGACCGGCACCTCGACGCCCGACATCACCGGTCTCGCCGCAGGCAGCTACACCGTGCAGGTCTTCGCCCGCAACGACGCCTACCAGGGCGCCACCGGCACGTCCAACGGCGTCGCGATCACGCAGCAGGGCATCCCGGCCACGCCCACGATCACCGGCGCGAGCCCCGCGAACGGCACCTACTCCCCGTCGACCGTCAGCTGGTCGTGGACTGCGGTGACCGCGAACCCCGGCGGCAGCGCCAACATCCAGTACGAGGTGAGCTACAACGGTGGCGGCTGGTCAGGTGTGGGCACCGCGACGAGCTACAGCCTGGGCAACCGCGGCACTGGCGATCACACGCTCCAGGTGCGCGCGGTGAACAAGGCCGGCGCCGGCGGCGCGAGCGGCGCCGTCACCGTCTCGCTCGCCCAGCGCCCCGACCCGCCGGTCGCCCAGCTCTGCCGGTACCCCGGCGGATCGACGGACGTCGCCGGGTGGGACAGCTACGGCGTGCGATGGAGCGGCCAGAGCGGTGGCAACCACACCGTTGTCCTCCACTTCTCCAACTACCCGACGACGGTCAGCGGATCGTCCGGCTTCTCCAACATCTCCGGCTTCGCGAACGCCCAGGGCACGACCAACGCCAACATGGCGATCTGGATCACCTGGGACGGCGTCGCACAGCCCGCGATGACCCGCGGTACCGTTCCGTCCTGCTGACCCGCACCCGTTCGACCCCGACGACGAAAGTAGACCGATGACCGTCACGCAAGAGCAGGCGACCTGGTTCGCCGACGCGTTCCAGAAGCTGATCGCGAACGTCGACCGGGCGATCATGGGGAAGGACCATGTGATCCGGCTCGTGCTGACCGCCCTCGTCTCCGATGGTCACGTGCTGCTGGAGGACTTCCCGGGCACCGGCAAGACGGTGCTCGCGAAGTCGCTCGCGAACACCCTCGACGGCACGACGAGTCGGATCCAGTTCACGCCCGACCTGCTGCCCTCCGACGTCACCGGCGTGCAGATCTACGACCAGGCGTCGGGTCGATTCACGTTCCACCCCGGCCCGATCTTCGCGTCGATCGTGCTCGCCGACGAGATCAACCGGGCGAGCCCGAAGACGCAGTCGGCGCTCCTGGAGGTCATGGAGGAGGGCGTGGTCACGATCGACGGCGAGGGGCACCCGGTCGGGGCGCCGTTCCTCGTGATCGCGACGCAGAACCCGGTCGAGCAGGCGGGCACCTACAAGCTGCCGGAGGCGCAGCTCGACCGATTCCTGATCAAGACCTCGCTCGGGTACCCGGATGCGAAGACCTCCGTCGCCCTGCTCATGGACTCGGCGACGCGTGCCCGGGCCTCGCTCGTGTCCCCGATCATCACCCCGGACTCCATCGTCGCGATGTCGAAGCTCGCGAACGACGTGCATGTCGACGAGTCGGTGATGCTGTACCTCTCCACGATCGTCGAGGCGACGCGCACGCACCGCGATGTGGTCCTCGGCGTGAGCATGCGCGGGGCGATGGCCCTCGCTCGCGCGGTGAAGACCTGGGCGATCTCGCAGGGGCGCACCTTCGTCACGCCCGACGACGTGCGCGAACTCGCGCCGTACGTGCTCGGGCACCGTCTCATCATCGACCCCGATGCCGAGTTCGCCGGTGCCAAGGCCGAGGACGTGATCGCGCGCATCCTCGTCGACATCGAGCCGCCCGCGTACCGGGCGGCCTGAGCCGGCGCCGTCGGCTCCCGCGCATCGATCGGCCCGCCCCACCACATCACCCTCGATCCCACCAGGACCCCGCCCATGACCTCGGCCACAGCACCAGCGGCGCCGGCGAGCGCATCCGTGCTCGCGCGCATCCGTCGCGGGCTCGCCCGCGCGTGGCGCGTGGTCGCCACCGCGACCGCACCGGCGCGACACTGGGTCGGTGCCGTGTTGCGACCGATCGCCGCCGTCGTCACCCCGGTGGGATTCGTCGTCGCGGTGCTCGCCGGCGTGTCGCTCGTGCTCGGGTTCGCCCTCGGCTGGCAGGAGTTCGTCTTCCTCGGCATGCTGCTCGCCGCGGCGCTCGTCGTCAGTGGCGCGTTCCTGTTCGGCCGCGCGTCCTACGGCGTGCTCATCGAGCTCACGCCGCGTCGGGTCGTCGTCGGCGATCGAGCGATGGGGCGGATGGTGGTCACGAACACCGGATCGCGCGCGCTCGCGCCCTCCAGGATGGAGCTGCCGGTCGGTCGCGGGGTCGCCGAGTTCTCACTGCCGCCGATGCAGCCGAAGCAGGAGCACGAGGAGCTCTTCTCCGTGCCGACCCACCGCCGCGCGGTGATCTCAGCCGGCCCCGCCGAGTCGGTCAAGGGCGACGCGATCGGTCTGCTGCGTCGCGCGCAGCGCTGGTCGCAGCCCGTCGAGCTGTTCGTGCATCCGCGCACCGTGCGGCTCGCCCCGAGCGCCGCCGGCCTCGTACGCGACCTCGAGGGCCAGACCTCCAAGCGCATCACGAACAACGACATCGCGTTCCACGCCCTGCGGCCATACGTGCCCGGCGACGACCGACGCTACGTGCACTGGCGCACCTCGGCCCGCATCGGGCAGCTCATGGTGCGGCAGTTCGAAGAGACGCGACGCTCCCAGATCACGATCGTGCACGTCGCGCGCGAGCAGGCGTACGCCTCCGAGGATGAGTTCGAGCTCGCGATCTCGGTGACCGCGTCGATCGCCTCGCAGGTCATCCGCGACGGCACGCAGATCTCGATCGCGAGCGAGCGAGGGCTCTGGCTCACGCGCACCGTCATCGCGATGCTCGACGACTCGTGCCGAGAGGTCCCGGCGACCGATGGCCGGTTCACGACCGTGCGCGACCTCGCCCGCGAGCGCACTCGGCGCCTGCCCGCGCCGAGCGTCGTCATGGTCGTGGCCGGCTCCGGTGTCGCGCCCGAGGAACTCCGCGCCGTGCAGACCTTGTTCGGCCCCGACGTCACGCACGTGGCGATCCGAGTCGAGACCGGGGTCACCGCCCGCCTCGCCGTGACCCCGGGCCAGACGCGGATCGAGCTGGGCGCGCTGAACGATCTGCCGATGGTGCTGCGCGAGGTGATTTCATGACGGCGGCGACACCGTCCACGGCCCCGCCGGCGCCGGGCACCGGGCCAGTCCTGGGTCGTCGCCCGTCGGGGATGCGCTGGCCCTCCGGCCGCACCTGGTTCGACGTCGCGGTGCTCACGGTGCTCGCCGTCGTCGGCGTCATCGGCTTCGAGCCGTCGTTCGGCGGGTACGGGTTCCTGCTCGCCGGCATCGGCGGGCTCGTCGTTGGCACGGCGACCGGGGTGCTCACCTCGGCCTTCAGGCTCGGGCCGATCCTCACGACGGTCGCGGCGCTTGTCGCGTACTTCCTCTGCGGCACCGCGTTCGCCGTGCCGCACCTTGGCATCGCCGGAGTGCTCCCGACGCTCCAGTCGCTCTCGAGCACCGCGATCGGGTCGGTGTTCGGGTGGGCCGACCTCGTGACGCTCGCGACCCCGGTCGGGGCGCCGCAGTACATCGCGGTCGTGCCGTACGCGGCGGCATGGATCGTCGCGCTCGTCGCCACGACGCTCGCATGCCGCTGGCTCGTCGCGCGCCCGCGCACCGCATGGCGGTTCGGCATCGCCCTCGTCCCGCCCGTCGCGCTCTATATCGCGAGCGTGCTGCTCGGCACTGACGAGCCGTACCAGGCCGGTGTCCGTGGCGTCGTCTTCGGCGTGCTCGCGCTCATCTGGCTCGGTTGGGGCAGGCCCAACGAGCGCATCGCGCAGGCCGGTGGCGACCGGCTGCGCCGCCGCAAGCTCGCAGGCACGGCCGCTGTGCTTGTCGGCGCGGTGGCGATCGGCGGCGCCGTCGCGGTCGTGACGGCGCCCGCGAGCGATCAGCGGTTCGTGCTCCGTGACGAGATCGAGCCGCCGTTCGACCCGCTCGACTATCCGAGCCCGCTCGCAGGCTTCCGCCACTACACGAAGCAGGTCACCGACGACGTCATGTTCATCGTCGACGGCCTGCAGCCCGGCGACCGCATCCGGCTGGCGGCCATGGACGCCTACACCGGTCGCCTCTGGAACCTCACCGACCCCGTGACGAGCGCCGCCGGCTCCGGATCGTTCGAACTCATCGGCCGCAGCTTCCCTGTCCCCGCCCTCATCACCGCCGACGAGCGCGAGGGCGTCACCTTCGAGATCGTCGACTACGCGGACGTGTGGGTTCCCGGAGTCGGGTACCCGAGCGATCTCGAGTTCACCGCCGGTGACGCGCAGTCGGCCATCGACGACGTGCGCTACAACCCGGTGACCGGCACGACGGTCCTCACGAGCGGGCTCGCCGCCGGCGACGCCTACACGATCGATGCGCTCGTGCAGCGGCCGGTCTCGATCGCCGATCTCGGCGACGCGCAGACCGCGGACCTCGAGTTGAGCCCCGTCGACGGCGTGCCCGACATCGTGACGATCAGGGCGCAGGAGTTCAGCGGGACCGCGTCGAGCCCGGTCGACCAGCTCGAGGCCATCCGCCTCGCGCTCGTCGAGCAGGGCTTCCTGAGCCACGGCCGCGCCTCTGACGCGGTGCCGTCGCGCGCCGGCCACGGCGCCGACCGCATCACCGAGCTCTTCGAGCGTCAGCAGATGGTCGGCGACCAGGAGCAGTACGCGACGGCGTTCGCGCTGATGGCGCGCTCGCTCGGCTACCCTGCCCGCGTCGTCATGGGCTTCGCGCCCGAGATCGCCGAGGGCCAGCCGGTCGAGGTGACCGGTGACGACGTCACCGCCTGGGTCGAGGTCGCGTTCGACGGCGTCGGCTGGGTTGCATTCGACCCCACGCCCGAGCAGACCGACGTGCCGCAGGACCAGGTGCCGAAGCCGCAGAGCGAGCCGCAGCCGCAGGTGCGGCAGCCGCCGAGGCTCGACGACGACCGCGAGGACCTGCTTTCGCCGGTCGAGCTCGAGGATACCGAGGACAGCGAGGACGACACGGCGTTCCGGATCCCCGGGTGGGTGTGGGCGATCGGGCTGTCGATCCTGATCCCGGCCCTCATCGCCCTGCTCCCGCTGCTCGTGATCACGATGCTCAAGGCCTCGCGGACCCGGCGCCGCCGCACGAGCGGCCCAGGGCACGATCGTGCTGCCGGCGCGTGGGAGGAGCTCGAGGACCGCTACAGCGAGCTCGGGTTCACGGTGCCGCCGAAGCTCACGCGCGGGGCGACCGCGATCGCGCTGGAGACCCAGTTGCAGGCCAGCCTCGGCGACGCCTCGCCCCGGCTGCGCCCCCTCGCCGAGGAGACCGACGCCGCCGTGTTCTCGGGAGACGAGGTCGACGAGGCGCGCAGTGAGCGCGTGTGGACCGAGGCGCTCGGCGCGGTCGAGGCGACCCGGGCCGCCCTGGGTCGTGCACGGCGGCTCGTGAGCCGATACCGTCTGCGTCGGGTGCGCGACTGGGTGCACCGCGCGTCGCGATCGCGCTCTGGAGGGGAACGATGAAGCTCAAGCTCACGCTCAGGCGAGGCAGTGGCACCGAGTCCGACATCGCGGTCACGACAGACGCGGCGGCCACCGTCGGCGACATCGCGGCCCGCATCGGCGCCGTCGATCCCGTGCTCTCGCGCACGCCGACGACGGCGCGGCGCACCCTCACCGTCGCCGACTCCGCGGGGCGGGCCGTGCTCGACCCCGATCTCGCCGTCGGCGACGCGCCCATCGCATCCGGCGCCGTGATCGAGGTGACGGACGCCGCGGCGATCGCCGCGCCCGCGACGACCCGCGAGACCGCGGCCCTTGTCGTCGTCGCCGGGCCGGACGACGGGCGCCGATTCGCGCTCTCGCTCGGCACGAGCGTGCTCGGCCGCAGTGCCGAGACGGCCGACGTGGTCGTCAACGACCCGCTCGTGTCGAAGCGGCACGCGCGGATCGACGTGTTCGCCAGGAGCATCAGGATCGTCGATCTCAACTCGGCGAACGGCATCGAGGTCGACGGCGGCCTCGTCTCCCGCATCGACCTCGAGGACGGCGCGACCGTGCGCGTGGGCGACACCGTGCTGCGCGCCGAGATCGTCGCGGGGACGGCCGAGACCGGGCCGGCCGGCCCCATCGCGTTCACGCGGTCGCCACGCGTCGAGCCCCGGTACCCCGGTGACGAGTTCACGTCGCCGACGATGCCCACCGAACGCGACCCGCAGCCCTTCCCCTGGCTCGCCTCGCTCATGCCGGCCGTGCTCGGCGGGGTCTTCCTCGCCACCGGCCGCCCGGTCGAGTCGCTCATCTTCATCGCGGCCTCGCCGATCATCATGGTCGGCAACTGGCTCACCACCCGCGCGACGAACAAGAAGAAGGCGAAGCTCGAGGTCGAGAAGTTCCAGGAACGGCTCAGCCACCTGCAGGCGACGCTCGAACGCGAGCGCGCCGACGAGGAGTCCGTCCGGCGACGCGAGAGCCCGTCGACCGCCGAGGTCCTCGCCGCCGCTCAGGAGCTGGGGCCGATGCTGTGGACGCGGCGCCCGGAGCACTGGCAGTTCCTGTCGATGAACTTCGGCCTCGGCGAGATGGACTCGCGCAACTCGATCGGTCCCGCGAACGAGGACGCCGCGCTCCCGGAGTACCTCACGATGTCCGAGGAGCTCCGTGAGCGCTTCCGACGCGTCGGCGACGTCCCCGTCGCCGAGAACCTGCACTTCGCCGGTGCCATCGGAGTGGCGGGGCCGCACGCGGCCGCCGCCGATCTCGCCAGAAGCGCGCTCGTGCAACTCGTCGGCACGCATTCGCCGGCCGAGCTCGTCGTGACCGCAGTGGTGAGCGCGAGTTGGACGGTCGAGCTCGAGTGGCTCAAGTGGCTGCCGCACACCGGCTCGCCCAACAGCCCGATCGAGGTCGACCACCTCGCGAACACCCCGGCGACCGGGGAGCGCCTCGTCTCGGCGCTCGAGGAGCTCATCGCCAGGCGCGGGGCGCGGACACCGGTCGAGCGCGGCGCGGCCCTCGAGGAGCGCTCGGCGCTGCTCGCCGGTGCGTCGGTCGGCGAATCCGGCTCGGACCTCACGGCGCCGTCGACCGTCGTCCCCGCCGTCATCGTCGTCATCTCCGAGGATGCGCCCGTCGACCGGGCGCGGCTCGTCCAGCTCTCCGAGCGCGCCGCCGACGCCGGGGTCTACCCCGTCTGGGTCGCCTCCCGACTGCAGCGCCTGCCCGCGATCGCCCGCAGCTTCGTCGAGGCCGGCGCCGACGGCACCACGGGGCAGGTCGGTCTCGTCCGCCTCGGCGGCGAGCTCATCCCCGTGCGCACGGAGCCGGTCGACCGCCCCACCGCACTCGCGTTCGCACGACGCCTCGCACCGGTGTCCGACGCCGGGGCGATGTCGCCGGATGCGAGCGACCTGCCGCGGTCGATCTCGCTCCTGACCCTCCTCGGCGCGGAGCTCGCCGAATCCTCGGCCGCGGCGATCGAGCGGTGGCAGCAGAACGACTCGATCCATGACCGCTCCGGCGGTCCGCTCCAGCGTCGCCGGGCCGGCAAGCTCCGGGCCCTCGTCGGGCAGTCGGGGGTCGACGCCCGGAGCTCGCCGATTCCTCGGCCGCGGCGATCGAGCGGTGGCAGCAGAACGACTCGATCCATGACCGCTCCGGCGGTCCGCTCCAGCGTCGCCGGGCCGGCAAGCTCCGGGCCCTCGTCGGGCAGTCGGGGGTCGACGCCCTCCACCTCGACCTGCGCACGCAGGGGCCGCACGCGCTCGTCGGCGGCACCACCGGGTCCGGCAAGTCCGAGTTCCTGCAGGCCTGGGTGCTCGGCATGGCGGCCGAGTACAGCCCCGATCGGGTCACCTTCCTCTTCGTCGACTACAAGGGCGGCTCGGCGTTCGCCGAGTGCGTGCAGCTGCCGCACTGCGTCGGCCTCGTCACCGACCTGAGCCCGCACCTCGTGCGCCGGGCGCTCACGAGCCTGCGCGCCGAGCTGCACCACCGCGAGCACCTCTTCAACCGCAAGAAGGCGAAGGACCTGCTCGACCTCGAGAAGCGCGGCGACCCCGACTCGCCGCCGGCCCTCGTGCTCGTGATCGACGAGTTCGCCGCGCTCGCCGGAGAGGTGCCGGAGTTCGTCGACGGCGTCGTCGACATCGCCCAGCGCGGCCGCTCGCTCGGTATCCACCTCATCATGGCGACGCAGCGCCCGGCTGGGGTCATCAAGGACAACCTGCGGGCGAACACGAACCTTCGCGTCGCCCTGCGCATGGCCGACGAGTCGGACTCGATGGACGTCGTCGGCGACAAGGTCGCCGGCACGTTCGACCCGTCGATCCCGGGCCGCGCCATCGCGAAGACCGGTCCTGGGCGGCTCACGCCCTTCCAGTCGGCGTACGCCGGCGGGTGGACGAACGACGAACCGGTCGAGCCCTCGGTCGAGGTCGCCGAGCTGCGATTCGGCGGCGAGCAGGTGTGGGAGGTGCCCGGGGCGGTCATCGCCGAACCGATCGAGGGTGACCAGGGTCCGAACGATCAGGCCAGGATCGTCGCCAACCTCGTCGCGGCAGCGCGGGCCGCTGCGATCCCGGCCCCTCGCCGACCCTGGCTCGACGACCTCGCCCGCGCCTACGACCTCACCCGGCTGCGCCAGCGCACCGACACCGAGCTCGTGCTCGGGGTCTGCGATCTGCCCGAACTCCAACGGCAGGAGGAGGTGGCCTTCCGGCCAGACACCGAGGGCAACCTCATCGTCTACGGCGCCGGCGGCAGCGGCAAGACGGTCACGCTGCGCACGATCGCGGCGGCGGCGGGGATCACCCCGCGCGGCGGCCCGGTCGAGGTCTTCGGCCTCGACTTCGCCACCGGCGGGCTCAGGATGCTCGAAGCGCTCCCGCACGTCGGCTCGATCGTCTCCGGCGACGACGCGGAGCGCGTGATCAGGCTCCTGCGCACCATCCGCGGCATCCTCGACGATCGCCGTGAACGCTACTCGGCCGTCAATGCCGGGTCGATCACCGACTACCGCCGCATCGCGTCGGCACCGCTCGAGCCGCGCATCATCCTGCTCATCGACAACTTCCCGTCGTTCCGCTCCGAGTTCGAGATCGGCTCGACCCGAGCGGCCTGGTACGGGGTGTTCCTGCAGATCGTCGCCGAAGGCCGCGGCCTGGGGGTGCACGTCGCGATGACCGCCGATCGACCGGGCAGCGTGCCGAACGCGGTCGCCGCCGGCTTCCAGCGCCGCATCGTGCACCGCATGACCGACGAGGCCTCGTACTCGCTGCTGGATCTGCCGATGGACGTGCTCGACGCCGCATCGCCGCCAGGCCGCGCGCTCGTCGGCGATGCCGAGACGCAGATCGCGATCGTCGGCGGCGAGGCGGACGTCGCCGCGCAGTCGCGCGCGCTCGTCGCGCTGGGCGCCGCCATCGAGCGATCCGGACGCACGCCGGCGCCGCAGATCGGCACGCTCGCCGCCGAGATCGACGCTGCGACGCTGCCGCCCGCCGTGGACGGCCGCCCGGTGCTCGGCATCGCCGACGACACGCTCGAGCCGATCACGTGGGAGCCGAGCGGCCCATTCCTGCTCGCTGGTCCTCCGGCGAGCGGTCGTACGACCGCCCTCGCCTGGCTCGTCCGCTCCCTCGACCTCGCACGACCGGGGGTGCAGCGGCACTACCTCGGCAACGCGCGCTCGCGCATCCCCGGCCTCGGCGGCTGGGCCAGCACATCCACCACGATCGAGGAGGTCGCGTCGAAGGCGAAGGAGCTCACCGTGCTCGTCGCCGAGACGCCGGCCTCGAGTCCGATCGCGGTCGTGGTCGAGGGCATCGGCGACTTCCTCAGCACCCCCGCCGATGGCGCGATCGTCGAGCTCATCAAGGCGGTCAAGCGCACCGACCACGTGCTCATCGCCGAGGGGGAGACCAGCCAGTGGGGGTCGTCGTGGCCGCTGCTGGCCGAGGTGAAGGCCGTGCGCACCGGCTTCCTGCTGCAACCCGAGTCGATGGAGGGCGACACGATCCTGCGCACCTCGCTGCCGCGCGTCAGCCGTGGGGAGTTCCCGGTCGGCCGCGGCTTCCTCGTCGCGCGCGGTCGTGCGACCCGCGTGCAGCTGCCGCTCGTGCCGCTGCCGTAGCCAGTCATGGGCACCACTGCCCATCGCACCAGCGTCCTCCGTCGAATACGGTGGAGGACACCAGCCCGGGAACCCGGGACCCGATGAGAAGGAGCCCTCCCATGGCCAACGTCAACGTCACCTACCAGGACCTCCGCGACGTCGCCCGTCAGCTGCTCGGCGGCCGTGACGACCTCGCCCAGAAGCTCACCGAGCTCTCGACGATCGTGAACAACCTGACCGCGAGCGGCTTCCAGACCGACCAGGCCTCGGGCGCCTACCGCGACGCGTTCGACCAGTTCACGACCGGCACGAAGCAGGC
>Ga0209066_10006731_pt1 | contig 11632 bp, 10 predicted proteins | sample All_14_2_FD_187198 | JGI IMG/M metagenome (GOLD analysis project Ga0209066, IMG submission 187198) | Freshwater microbial communities in response to fracking from Pennsylvania, USA - Allegheny Zone_MetaG_DW_15 (SPAdes) (version 2) ...
AGTTCATGGACACCGTCTTTCTGCAGCAGAACGCCTTCATCGACGTCGACGCCGCCACCCCTGCCGACCGGCAGCGCGAGATGTTCGGGGTCACCGAGCAAGCCCTGCTGGCCCAGTACCCCTTCACGGATAAAGGCGCGTCCCGCAAGTTCTTCCATGGCCTGACGCAAGCGTTCATCGACTGGAACCAAGCCGCGCCAAGCCAACCCGAATATGCCACCCGGCGCGACACGCTGGTGAAGATGATCGAGGAGGCCTCCAGCCATGCATAAGGTTTACCACACCATCGACAACCTCGCCGGCAGCGTCATCACGCTTCGCGCCGAAGGAGTCAAATACCGCGAGCTCGCCGAAGTCTCGTCGCGGACGGGCACCTCGCTCGCCCAAGTCATCAAGCTGGACGGCGGCACCGTCACGCTCCAAGTCTTCGCGGGCGCGCGCGGCGTCGCCACCGACGGCAAGGTGCGTTTCCTCGGCCACCCCATGCGGGTGCCGTTCTCCGACGCGCTTCTGGGCCGGGCTTTCACCGGCAGCGCCGTGCCGCGCGATAAAGGCCCCGCGCTCACCGACAACCTGATCGACATCGGCACGCCTTCGGTGAACCCCGCCAAGCGCATCATGCCCCGCAACATGGTCAGGACCAACATCCCCATGATCGACGTCTTCAACTCGCTCGTCGAGTCTCAGAAGCTCCCGATCTTCGCCCGCGCCGGCGAGCCCTATAACACGCTGCTCGCCCGCATCGCGCTTCAGGCTGAGGTCGACATCATCATCCTCGGCGGCATGGGCCTGAAATATGACGACTATCTCACCTTCCGCGACACCTTGGACGAGAGCGGCGCGCTCTCCCGCACCGTGATGTTCGTCCACACCGCTTCTGACCCGATTGTGGAGTGCATGCTCGTTCCGGACATCGCCCTTGCCACCGCCGAGCAGTTCGCGCTCAACGGCAAGAAGGTGCTCGTGCTCCTCACCGACATGACCAGTTTCGCGGACGCCATGAAGGAGATCGCCATCACCATGGAGCAGATCCCCTCTAACCGCGGTTACCCCGGCGACCTCTACTCGCAGCTCGCCTCGCGCTACGAGAAGGCGGTCGATTTCGAGGGCGCGGGCTCGATCACCATTCTAGCGGTGACCACCATGCCGGGCGACGACGTGACCCACCCGGTGCCCGACAACACCGGCTATATCACGGAAGGCCAGTTCTACCTCCGCAACGGACGCATCGAACCCTTCGGCTCGCTCAGCCGCCTTAAGCAGCAGGTGAACAAAGACACCCGCGAAGACCACCGCACCATCATGGACGCCATGATCAAACTGTATGCCTCGTACAAGGAAACGCAGGAGAAGCTGTCCATGGGCTTCCGCATGAGCGACTGGGACACGAAACTGCTCAAGTATGGCGTGCGTTTTGAACAGGAGATGATGGACCTTTCGGTGAACATCCCGCTCGAAAAGGCACTCGACCTCGGCTGGCTGATTCTGGCTGACTGTTTCAACCCTGACGAGACCAGCATCCCTTCTAAGCTGATCGCAAAGTTCTGGCCGAAATAAAGACACCCTGTTACCCGTATGGCAAGAATTAAACTCACCAAAACCGAGTTGAAAGCGCAGAGCGACGCGCTCAAGCGGTTTCAGCGGTTTTTGCCCATGCTGCAGCTCAAGAAGCAGCAGCTTCAGGCCGAGATTGCTGCCATCCTGACACGCATCGAGGATGTCGCCGAGCGGGAATCGGCCAAGCGCGCATCGCTGGAAGGTTGGGTCAAACTTTTCTCCGAGGCCGGACTCACGCCGGATCGGCTGGTCAAACTCGACCGGGTTCAGACTGACAGCAGCAATATCGCGGGTGTGACCATTCCCCTTTTCAGGGCTCTTGAGACGACCGTAGCCGAGATCGACCTTTTCGCCACCCCCGCCTGGCTCGACAACGCGGTCGACATGCTCACGGCGGTCCTCACGCTCAAGGCCAAGCGGGCTGTGCTCGAGAAACAGCGCGAGCTGGTCACGCGCGAACTGAACACCACCTCGCAACGTGTGAACCTCTTTGAAAAGGTGAAGATCCCCGAGTGCCGCGAAAACATCCGCACCATCAAAATCGCCATCGGCGATGAACAAACCGCCTCGGTGACCCGCGGCAAGATCGCCAAAGGCCGCAGCCGGCCGTCCGAAGAGGAGGACGCGGCATGATTGTCCCGATGAAACACCTGACGCTCCTGTGCGTCGCGGCCGAACGCGAAGTAACGCTCGAACGGCTGCGCGATCTCGGTGCCGTTCATTTGAATCTTGCGGCCTCTGACTCCGAGCCTTATCGCCGTGCGCAGGCACGTCTTTTCTCCGCACGTCACGCGTTGCGCATTCTGGAAGACGCCCGCGCACAGAAACCTGTTCTGCCCACTGCCATCGGACCGCATAAACCCCACGGCCATGAGCTGAGCGCGGACGCCTTGTTCAACGTTCCGTTCCCGGTTATGTCGGGAAACGCATCCGAAAAAATCGATGCGGTGATCCGCCTCGCCGAGCTGCGGCAGGCGCTGGTGAACGAGGCGGAGCGTCTTGACCGCGACATCGCCCTCTACCTGCCCTTCGGCGACTTCGATGTCACTCTCCCTGCCCGCCTCACCGCGCAAGGCATCCCCATCCAACTCTTCCGGGCCCCGGCCAACACCACCTTTATTGAACGCGAAGGCGTGCTGATCGAAGAGTTCGGCGCCGGCCCAGACTTCACCTATGGCGTCATGGCCGGTCTAGGAGACCTCCCCGAAGGCTGCGAACGCCTATCCCCGCCTGAAGTTCCCGTCTCTGTTCTGCAGACGCGCCATGCCCAAGCACTCGCGCGAGCAGAGCAGATCGCCAACCGGCTGAAAGACGACGCCCAAGACACCGCACTTCTCCGACAAGAGGCTGACCGCTTAAGCGACGTGAGCGCTTTCGCAAACGCCGTCGACACCATGCAGACCCACGGCGCCGTGGCGCTGATCACCGGCTGGCTCCCCGCAACTCTGACAGAACAGGTGCGCGATGCAGCCGCCGAACACATGTGGGGTCTGTTGCTCCGCGATCCTGAAGCCGACGAACGCCCTCCGACCCTGTTACACCCGCCTCGCCTGTTCCGCCCGGTTCTGGCGCTATTCAATGCGCTGGGCATCGCCCCTGCTTACAATGAGTCCGATATTAGCGTTCCTTTTTTCTGCTTCTTCAGCATTTTCTTCGCGATGCTCGTCGGCGACGGCGGTTATGGCGTGTTGATCTTCCTGCTGACGCTGCACATGCGGCGCAAGCTTCCCAAAGCTCCGCGCGCACCCTTCGTATTGCTTTACTGCTTCGCCTTCGCGACCCTCGTTTGGGGCGTGCTCTCCAACACGTGGTTCGGCACCCATCCGAAGTTCGCCGACAACGCGGCCAGCCTCTGGCTCAATCATCCCGACAAGGGCATCAACAATATGATGCTGCTCTGTTTCACGCTCGGCGTTCTTCACCTCTCCGTGGCGCGGATATGGAATGCGATCAAACTCTTCCCCGACTCGAAGTTCCTGGCCCAAGTCGGCTGGCTCGGCGTGGTCTGGTTCATGTACTGCATGGCCTGCAACATTGTCGGCATCTTCGCTGCGCCCCGCTTCATCTATTACGTCTTCGGCGTCTCGCTCGCGCTGGTCTTCCTTTTCACCCTGAAAAAAGACGAACTCAAAACGAACGGCATCGATCTCGGCATGATGCCGCTCAACATCGTCAGCAGCCTCGGCGACATCATCTCCTATGTGCGGCTTTTCGCCGTCGGGCTCGCCTCGGTCAAAGTGGCAGAGAACTTCAACGATATGGCGATCAACCTGAATCTGCCGCTGTGGGCCAAGATCGTCCCGATGGCGCTGATCCTGCTGGTAGGCCACGGGCTCAACTTCGCCATGGCGGGGCTCAGCATCCTGGTTCACGCTGTGCGCTTGAACACGTTGGAATTCTCGAACCACAAAGGCGTCACGTGGTCCGGTTTTTCCTTTAAGCCGTTCAAGAGGACTACGGAAGCCGAACCGACTTAACGCATTGTTATTTCACACAAGACGTCACACCCAAACGGAGAAACGAAATGAATCCAGAGAACATCATAGCCATGAACCAAGCCCTCGGCATCGCGGGCGCGGTTGCCTGTCTCGGCCTGAGCGCAACCGGATCCGCCTTCGGCACCGGTTACGCCGGCACCGCCGCCATGGGCGCGTGGAAAAAATGCTACGCACAGAACAAGCCGGCGCCTTTCATTTTGCTGGGCTTGGTCGGCGCGCCCATCACGCAGACCCTCTATGGCATGATCCTGATGTTCGTGATGTTCGGCAAGGCGAGCGTCGGGCTCCCGCTACTGGTGCTCGGCATCTTCTCAGGACTTGGGATCGGATTCTCCGCGCTCTTCCAAGGCCGCGCCGCTGCCGCCGCATGCGATGCCCAGGCCGACACGGGCCAAGGTCTGACCAATTACTTTGCCGCTCTCGGCATCATTGAGACCGTAGCCATTTTCACCATGGTGTTCACCCTGATCGCCGTTTTCCAGATCAAAGTTTAACGCCCGTGAAAAGCCACTACACCCTCGATGATCTGCGGAGCCTTCCAAAAAGGCATGACGCCTTTGTCGGCATCGATTCCGACGGTTGCGTGTTTGACACGATGACCGTCAAGCAGAAGGAGCACTTCCACCCCTTTATCATCCGGTACTGGGGACTGGAGGCGTGCGAGAAAGAGTTCCGAACCTGCGCCGAGTTCGTCAATCTCTACTCGAAAACCCGCGGGAGCAACCGTTTCCCCGCCTTGCTTCGCACGTTCGAGCTGTTTGTGGACTACCCCGGCGTAAGGGCTTCCGGAGTCACGCTCCCCAAACTTGAAGCCTTGCGGGCCTACATCCGCTCTGGGCTTCCGCTTGGCAATCCATCTCTCAAAGACGAGGTGGCTCGCACGAAGGATCCCGAACTGGCCCGGCTTCTCGAGTGGAGCCTGGCCATCAATGTGGAAATCAACACCCACATGCGCCCCGTGCCCCCTTTCGTCTGGGCAAAAAAGGCACTGGGACTGATCCGGAACAGCAGCGATGTGATCGTTGTCTCGCAAACACCCGAGGATGCGCTGGTCAGAGAGTGGGACCTCCACAATCTCCACCCGTATGTCGATCTCATTGCGGGACAGGAACTCGGCTCCAAAGTTGAGCATCTCCGGATCGCGACTGAAGGCAAGTATGCCCCCGGCCGAGTCTTGCTGATCGGCGACGCGCAGGGCGATCTATCCGCGGCTGCGGACAGCCATGTCCTCTTCTACCCAATTACCCCGGGGCAGGAGGAAACCGCGTGGGAACGCTTCTGCGAGGAGGCCTACGGAAAATTTCTCAATGGGACCTTCGCCGGATCGTACGAGAAAATGCTGGCCGAAGCTTTTAACGCCCTGCTTCCTGAAACTCCGCCATGGTGAGGCAGATGCTGCGGCCTGCCCGACACGTCGTCAAGTCGCTATAGCCGCTACGGCTGGGACTGTCCGGAGCGCGTCTGAATCCATTGGACGGCATGGTGCACAAGGTTTGTCGCATTCCGCAGACCGAGTTTCCGTTTAATGTGTTCTCGGTGGGCGTGGACCGTCTTGACGCTCAGGCTGAATCGCTCAGCAACCTGCTGAGAGGTCATTCCGTTCCCGAGACACGTGAAGACCTGTAACTCACGGTCACTGAGCTTCTCTACATGGGCGCTATCGTCGCCCTGCTTGCCCTCCAAAAATTGTTTGACCAGTTGTGCCGCAATCGCTGGGCCAACATATATTTCGCCCCGCAAAACGCACCGGACCGCCTCAACAATTCTTGGTCCGGGCTCTTGTTTCATGATGTACCCGTTTGCCCCTGCCCGCAAGACGCGCTCAGCATAAATGCCCTCCTCATACATCGAAAGGACCAATATCCGAAGGCGAGAATACAGCGCGCGGACCTCTTTGATCAACTCGACCCCGCCTCCCCCCGGCAAGGAAAGATCTAACAACAACAGATCGTGCGTGGCTTTCGCAAGCTCGCTCTTCGCTTCGTCCGAACACCCCGCCTGCCCAGACACGGTCAGGTCCGGTGTCCTCCGGATCAGCGAGACCAGCCCTTCTCGTACGAGCGGATGATCATCCACAATCATGATCCGTTTTTGCAGTTTCTTCGACACCGCCACCTTCTTCTTAAAAAGTTCACATCCATCTGTCATGGGCCACTTCTCCACCACCGGAACGCTTCTTCTTTTCGAAAAACATGCATGCAAAGCACGTGTTCAGAAAAAATTGAAAGTGTTTATATTTTATCGGTTCGATCACCAGAATCAAGCTTGATATCTGCCGAAAATCCGGTCCGACAGACTTTGCGGCGCCTTGCCACCTTTCTCCGGCTTCCGGCATGTCACCCCATCGCCATTGGGAACGACAGGGAGCCCTCCATGGCGATTTCCGGCGCGGGATCTCTCAAACACACGGGCAGAGAAAAACAGCAGGGCCAACCACGCAGGCCTCATGTGTACAAAGGCTCCGGGGCAGGGATTGCTGCGGACGCGACACGGCCAGCACCCCCTGATTGACCAGAACGCCCCCTCACGCGAGCGCGCGGCGGGTTGCGGTGGTGAGCGGCAATTCTTCCGGGTTCGCGAAGCGTACCGGAGGCTTCCGCTCAAGGTCAAGCGTGCCGTTAAAGACCGGCACTTCGAAAATATGCAGTTGTAACTTGAAATGCGAGAAAACATGGGTCACCATGCCGTGGCAGCTTGCCCGCTTTGCGGTCAAACCCGCCTGCTGACTCAAGACGCGCAAGGCGTCGCCCGCAGTCGGCGTGCGCTCGATGGTAACGTTCGGCAATTCCCACAGACCGCTCAGCAATCCCTCCTCCGTGCGCTGCGTGAAGAGCACCCGCCCCATCCGATCGCGCACAAGCACAGCCACGCCGACCCGCGTCGGCACGTTCCTCTTGGCGGGCTTATAGGGCAACGCGTCCTGCCGTCCCTCACGGCGTGCAACGCACAAACGCTTCAACGGGCATACCGCACACGCCGGCGCGCGCGGCACACACAGTGTGGCGCCGAGATCCATCATGGCCTGATTGAAATCGCCGGGGCGCTTAGACGCTTCGATGTGCGGCTGGAGCCACGCCGCGAGCCGAAGCCTTGCGGGCGGCTTGCGAAAGTCGTCCGGCCAGCCAAGAAAACGCGCGAACACGCGAATGACGTTGCCATCCACCACCGGAGCATAAACACCAAAACAGATGCTAGAAATGGCGGCGGCGGTATACGGGCCGACTCCCGGCAACGCCGCCCACTCCACAGTGCCCTGAGGCAGTTTTCCCCCGCGCGCGATCAACGCCTGCGCAGCCTTCTGCAGGTTGCGCGCGCGGGTGTAGTAGCCCAGCCCTTCCCACGCCTTGAGCACCTCCTGCTGGGGTGCGGCAGCCAACGCGGCAAGGGTCGGGAAGGCGGCCATGAAACGGGCAAAGTATCCGCGCACCGTCTCGACCTGCGTCTGTTGCAACATGATCTCGCTGACCCAGACCGCGTACGGATCGGGATGGTCTCGCCACGGCATTTCGCGACGGTGCGCGTCATACCAGTCGAGTAGACGGCGGTGGAGAAACACGGGCATGGGCACGTTCAAGGCTGGCGCAGATCAAACGCCATGGCGATTTCAGGACAGGTAAAGGGATCGGCGTGCTTCGTGCAGTTGATGCAACCCATGTAGAGCTTGTGCATCACCTGGGTTTTGGGAATGACCTTGAATCCGAGCGAAGAAAAGAACTCCGGCGCGAAGGTGAGAACAATCGCTTGCGCAGGCTGAAACCGCCGGATGGCTTCAAGGATGTGCTTAACGATTCTCGTGCCGATCTGGTGGCGGCGGAAGCCCTTGTCGATGGCGACCGACTGGATTTCAACGGAGGCCCGCTCGGGCTGACCGATCTCAGGCAAGATCTGCCATGCGGCGCACCCGACCACACGTCCTTCGGCCTCGCACACGACGAAACGGTCGATGTTTTGTATCACATCGCCAATGGGCCGCGGAATCAAATCATCCGGATGGCTGCGGATCAGGTTAAAAATCGACGTCGCATCTTTCAGGATGGCAGGCCGAATCAGGACGTTCTTCTTGTCTTTCATAAGTTAGAAGTACGATACCGCTTCAGGGTCTACCCCTTCAAGGAGAAACATGGAGGCTGCAGGTGCTAGAAAATGCTGAGGAGCGTTCCTCGCGCACGATAGAGCCAGACATCCTCGTCCCTGTCCTGCCGCACGACACCTTCGCCGATCACCGTGATATCCGCCTCCGCGAACTCACCGGTCCGCACCTTGCAGTCGATCAACCGGGTCCAAGCCACCGCGGACTGATAGGCCGAGGCATCCACCTCTAACTTGGCTCCCGCACAGATTGTCAACATATTGGTGGCCTGAAGCGTCCCAATTCCGTTCGCGCCGAACTCGAAGCGGACGGTCGAACTCGTGTTAGTATCCAGCGTGATGTTCTTCGCGACGCAGGTCGCGTTCTGGCCGACCACCAGCGTGCCCGTTCCCTGTCCGCCCACACGGATCGTCGCGTTGCTCGCGGTGAACGTTCCGCCGCTGAGCCGCAACATTCCCGTGCTAACCTTGTTCGTGTAAAAGAGAGCGTAGACGTTCCAATGGTTCGTAGCCTCACTACCATACGTCGTGGGCGGCCACATCGCATCGGGGTATCCTCCCACATAGACGTCTTTCAGCGCCGTGAACGTCCCGTTCGACAGAGCGTAATAACCATATCCGCCAAAGGAGCCTATAAAGACGCGTTCGCCAACCGTACCCACGCCTTGTACAACAGTCCCTCCGGTCTGAACAACAATACCCGTCGCATTCATTCCTTGACCGACAAAGAGATAGGCGCGGTTTGTGATCACGCCGCCGCTTTGAACCATTTCGCTAAGAACGCGCGAGGTCGTGGTCACGGATCTTGTCACCACTTTGCCGATCTGCAGGCCAGTATAGGCCTCAACGGCATAGGCTCCAGGCGTATCCCAGATTGTAAGCGTTCCGCCAGAGATCTTCGTGTTTCCGTATGCGACGTTGCCTGAATCGGTGGCTACTCCAAGGGTGAGCCCCCGATCATATTGCCCCATCACATAGACGAACCCGTTGGTGATGGTGAGGTATCCCGATGCGTTGAACCCGATATGAAAAAAGTTTTGCGCCCAAAGCGAGCCACCATAGACGGTCAGCCTTGCGGTACCCCCGCCTTGCCCAAAATAAAGCTGCTGATCGGCCCCGCCAGAACCATCGAACCAAGCATTATCGCTGATCGTCAGCTCACCATAAGCCTTAGACCCCATCCCAAAACCGTATTGTCCCGTCCCATATACCCGAAAAAGAGAATTTCCGGCCATCGACACAATACCGGTCGCAGAGGCTGCCCCAAACCGGGCCAAGTTGGAAACCACACATTTAGCGCTGTCCGCAAGGGACACCGTGCCCGAAGCACCCGTTCCGTTTCCGACATAGAGAGAGGTCGATCGATAGACGGGCGGCATCAGAAAGACACTGTTGCCCGACATGTTCAACAGGCCTTTTCCGCCGTTGTTATAGCCGAGTTGGATGACAATATTTGAAGAACCAACCGACGGCGGGCCCATGACAAAAGCTCCACCGTCGCCTACCCGGATCGTCCCCGCGGACTGGTTGCCGAGATAACAGAACCGGTTCGCGCTACCCGTAGCGGAAAACAGGTTCGTGAGCAGGAGTCCGCCGCCGTTGACCCGGATCTCTCCGCCGTCCCGGACATCGAGAAACGGCACATTCGACGCCTCTCCCCAGTAACTCATCACCCCGCCGTTCCGTATATCCAGAAGGCCGTTTGCGCCGACAAGGATCTTTCCCGACTGCACGGCGAACACTGCGTTCGTCAGAGACAACGTGGTCGTGTAGGAGGATGCGTTGACGTTGGAAACCGTCAGCGCTCCGACCGCCGCCGCGGGCGTATTGGCCACACTGACCGTGAACGCCGAAGCCGTGTTGGTCAACAGCGCGGCATCACCCGTCCCCGGCACCGTTGCACCACTCCAGTTGCCGGCCTGACTCCAGTCGAGGTCCACGGCACCCGTCCAAGCCTGATCAGCAGCCGATGCCGAACAGACCAACGCTAACGACATTGTCATGACAAATCTCACCCACATCATGGACCTCCAAACCATGCCCTTGTTAAAATACTACGATTTAAAATACCGCCTCAAGCCTTGCCGTTCAACAAGAAAACCTCCGCTAATCACGGATAATTCTGCCCCGTCGGACGGATCATGATCTCGCTGACATTGACATGCGGCGGCAAGGCGAGCAACCACGCGATCCCGTCCGCGATGGCCTGCGGCTCCAGCAAGGCCCCAAAATGAGCGATGCTCTTGCCGAAGTTGTCGGGATTATATCCGGCGACCGCCTGGAATCCGCTGACCACAATGCCGGGCATCACGAGCGAGACGCGCACGCCTTTCGGGCAAACCTCCTGACGCAATGCCTCCGTGGCCGCCCCCACGGCGAATTTGCTTGAACCGTAAAAGCCGCTGAAGGGTGAGATGTTGCGGCCGACCACCGAGCCGACCACCACGATGTCGCCCCGCTTCTGTTCGCACAGATAAAGCCCGGCCCGGCGCATCAGATACGCCGCCCCCAGCACGTTGACGCGGTAGAGCTCGTCCCATTGGGACTCGTCGCTGTTGAGAAGGCCGCCAGCCAGCCCGCGTCCCGCGTTGACAACCGCGATGTCGATCCGACGGCCCCCTTCGCTCCACGCGAGCGCGCGCTCAAGCAGGGTGTCGATGTCTGACTGAAGCCCCGCGTCACCCGCCACGGACAGCGCCCGACCACCGAAAGCCGCGATCTCCGAGGCGACCGCGTCCAGCCGTTCCCTCCGCCGGGCATGAAGGACCACAGCCGCACCCTCCCGCGCCAGCTTCAGCGCCGTCGCATATCCGATCCCTGAACTCGCGCCCGTCACAATCGCGGTTTTCCCAGCAAGTGTTTGCGTTGCCATGTGTTTCCTTTTCTACTTTTCTTATCTCAGATATCATCTTCTGAAGACAGACGGAAAAAGTCAAACCCGAACCGCGCTTGAACAAGCACGTTGGCTTTGCTACGCTCCGGAACACCGGTCCACTGTGATTTATCATAACCGAGCTGACCCCGGTGCGGACGGAGAGCGATGGCGATTCATGTGATAGTTGTGGAAGATGACAGCCGGCTTCGATCAGGGCTGGTGGAAATCATCAACAGCGACCCCGAGTGCGCGTGTGTAGGCGCGTTCGGCTCGGGCGAGGATGCGCTTGAAAAAGCGCCGGCCCTAAAACCTCAAGTCGCCGTGATGGACATCAACCTGCCGGGCATGGACGGCATCGATTGCGTGAGCAAGCTTTCCGAGCGGTTGCCCTCCCTGCAGATCGTGATGCTGACGGTGTATCAGGACACCAACAACCTGTTCAGGGCCCTCGCGGCCGGAGCGCACGGCTATCTGGTGAAACCTGCGCGGGCGCGCGATCTTCTGGCGGCGATCCGCGATATCCACCGCGGGGGCGCGCCCATGACCAGTGCGCTGGCCCGAAAAGTCGTGGACGCCTTCCGTAGCCAAGCCCCCCTCCCCCGCCCTGCGGTGA
>Ga0209066_10006732_pt1 | contig 11629 bp, 16 predicted proteins | sample All_14_2_FD_187198 | JGI IMG/M metagenome (GOLD analysis project Ga0209066, IMG submission 187198) | Freshwater microbial communities in response to fracking from Pennsylvania, USA - Allegheny Zone_MetaG_DW_15 (SPAdes) (version 2) ...
GGCGGCGTGCTGACCCACGTGCTGCAACGCGCCGAGTCCAGCGAGCCCGAAGACGATGTCTTCAGCACCCCGATCGCCCCGCGCGGCTGGAGCACCCCATGATGGCGCTTGCCAACCCGCCCGGCCAGGATCTGCCCCGCGCCGCCGATGGCGGTGACATGGCGCCACTCGATTGGCAGGACCAGCCCTTGACTTGCGAAGGCTGTGCCTACGTGGGCCTGCCGGCTGAGGGCAAATGCCAGTTGGCCCGTGCCTGTGTTCAGGACCGCTATGCGCGCCGCATCGACCGCTTCCTGAACTGGAACCCCGGCCTGGCCAACGAGTTGCTGACGCACCCCTATTTCGAGGTGCGGGCCATTGCCGTGCGTTACGCCGACGTGTTCCACCTGAACGCGCTCATCAACGACCCGGATGAAACGGTTCGCCTGCAACTGGCGCTGAGGCTGCCCCAGCGCACCTTGGTCAGCCTGCGAGAAGACGTGCACCGCGAGGTCCGCATCCGCGTCGCCCACCGGCTGGACCTGCCGGCTCTGCCCTCGATGCAGAACGACCCGGACTACTACGTGCGCCAGATCGTGGCGCGCCGCCTGCCCGTGCCTTTGTTGCCTTCAATGATGGGCGACGAGCAAGGCGATGTGCGCCAGGAAGTGGCCCAGCGCATCGAGATGCCCGCCCTCTTGCGCATGGCTTCGGACAAGGACGCCGGCGTGCGCCGCATCGTGGCGCAACGCCTGCCTGCAGGCCTGCTGGGCTGTCTGGCCCACGACCCTGACCTGATGGTGCGTTGGGAAGTGGCCCAAAGGGCCACGCCCACCTTGCTCACGGTCATGCTCAAGGACCTGGATGACGACATCCGCGCGGTCGCACGCCAGCGCCTCATGCCGGACGACATGACCACCACCACTGGAGAACACCATGGCTGACATCAACCGTGATGACGATGTGATCGAAGTAGCCGATCCGCCCCGCTTCAACTTTGGCGAGCGTGTGGTGGCCAGATCGGTGATCCGAAACGACGGCACTTTCGATGGCAAGGACATCGGCCATGTGCTCGTCAACAAAGGCGACATCGGCTATGTGACGTCGATCGGCACCTTCTTGCAGCAGTTCTACATCTATGCGATTGACTTCCCGGCGCACGGCTACAAGGTCGGCATGCGCGCCAAGGAGCTGATGACGCTGGACAACCTGCCCGAGGAAGTCCTCGCGCAGCTCGGCGACCGTGCCCTTGAACTCAAAGAGATGAAGTGAGGCCAGAGATGATGATCGAAACCCGTGAGCCCCTGTACCAATGGGGACAACAAGTGGTAGCCCTGGTTGACCTGGTCAATGACGGCACGCATCCCGACCACCCCGAGAACGCCGTGCTGGCCGAGATCGGCAGCGAGGGCGAGATCGTTCAGGTCGGTCGCCACGTCGAGGCCAATCAGCCGGTCTACATGGTGGACTTCAACGGCATCGTGATCGGCTGCCTGGAAGAAGAAATTCTGCTGTGCATGGAGTTGGACCAGATGCTGGCCGAGTCCCGCGGTCAACTGCGCCTGGCCGTTGACCAGGCCCCATCGACCTCCAGCGCCTGACGTCATTCAGACGACGCCTCTGCATCGGACCCACCATGAGCAACCTCGCCACCGCCGCCATGCCTGTCATGCAGGCCCGCATCCACGACATGGATCGGATCCGCATCGAGCGAGCCTTGCCGCACCGGGTGCGCTACAGGTATGTGCAGCCTCAGATCGAACGCTCCGAGGACGGCGGTTGGGTCATCAGCAGCCCCTGCTGCTCACGCAACATCGACCCGACCGGTGGCGTGATCCAGATCGCCTGGATCGAGCCGGTTGAAGGTGCATGGGCGCTGTACTTCAGAGACCACGTCCATGACCGCTGGGTGCTGCACGACGAGTCGCGCCACCTGCAGCCCCTGCTGGACGAAGTCTGCCTGGACCCCATGCGGGTGTTCTGGCCCTGAGCCAGTCATGGCGACGTATCTACAGGCATTGCGAGACCCACCATGAACCCAGACTGGATCTACCTCGACAACAACGCCACCACGGCCCCATCCACAGGTGCGGTGGGTGCCATGGCGCTGGCCCTGAGCCAGACCTGGGCCAACCCCTCGTCCATGCACCCCATGGGGCAGGCGGCCAAACAGGCACTGGCCATGGCACGAGGGCAAGTGGCACGCCTGGTCGGGTGCAAGCCGGCCGAGGTCGTCTTCACCAGCGGCGCCACCGAGGCCAACCACATGGCGCTGCGCGGCGCGGTCGGCTTCAATGGCCGCAGCCAGTTGGTGCTGAGCATGGCCGAGCATGCGGGTGTGCAGAAGCTGGCGCGCCATCTGGCCCAGCGCCAGAATCAGGAGGTCAGCTGGATTGGCCTGAACCCTGATGGCAGCCTGAACATCGACCAGGCCCGCGAGCTGATCACGCAAGAGGTCTCGCTGGTGTCGGTCATGGCCGCCAACAATGAAACGGGCGTGTTGATGCCCATCGGCGAGCTGGCCCGCCTGGCCCACGCCCAGGGCGCGCTGCTGCACGTCGATGCCACTCAACTGCTGGGCAAACTGCCCTTTGACTTTGCCAAGTCGGGCGCGGACCTGGTCTCGCTGTCTGCGCACAAGTTCCACGGACCCAAGGGCGTGGGCGCCCTCATCGTGCGACAGGGCCTGAACTGGCCGGCCATGTTCCCCGGCTCGCAGGAGCGTGGCCGCCGAGGCGGCACCGAGAACCTGCCCGGCATCCTGGGCTTTGGCGTCGCGGCAGAGCGCCTCACGCTGACACCCGAGGCCTGGCTGGCCCATGCTGCCACGCAGGCTCGGCTACGCGATCAGCTTGAACAGGGCCTGCTGGCCTCCCTGCCCGGCACGGTGGTGTTTGGCGCCCAGGTGCCGCGCTTACCCAACACGCTCTATTTGCGCTTCGGCCATGTGCATGCCGATGTGGTGCTCAACCGGCTCGAGCGCATGGGGGTCATGGCCTCGTCCGGCGCTGCGTGCTCGGCCAGTGGCAACGAACCCTCGCCCGTGTTGCTGGCCATGGGCGTGTCGCGCGATGACGCCCTGTGCGCCATTCGCCTGAGCCTGTCTGCCCAGACCACACCCGAACAGATCCAGACCGTACTGGAGCGCCTGCCGCTGGAACTCGCGCCGCTCATGGCCGAGCCCGCCGCGCCCACAAGTCAAACCGCATCCCCAACTGGAGTGTTCGCATGAAGATCATGATCCGCAAAGACAACGCTGGCGTTCTGTCGGTGTACGTGCCCAAGAAGGATCTGGAAGAGCCCATCGTCTCGATGGAAAAGCCAGACATGTGGGGTGGCCTGGTCACCCTGGCCAATGGCTGGCAGATGGCCTTGCCCGAGATGCCTGAAGGCACCACCCTGCCCATCACGGTCGAAGCCCGTCGCACCACGACAGGCGAAGAAGTCTGAAGAGGCACACCATGGCCATCACCACCGACCAACTCACTGAAGCCGCGCAGATCCTGGGGTCCTCTCCCTCGGTCCGCGCTGCGGCAGCCACCATCCGCGAACGCTTTGCGCCGCTGCGCGCCCTGGTGCTCGATGCCATGGACATGCGTGAAGAAACCCCCGCCGTGCAAGCCGACCAGCAACGCGCCATCTACCTGATGTCCACCGATGGTCATTGCTGGACGGTGACCCGTGAGCCGACCAGCGCTTCGGCCTTTGTGCTTACCCAGAACTGAGAGGCCCAAGATGGACACCGCCACCGATGCACAAAAGGACATCCCGGAAGACCTGATCTGCCTGTCCGACCCGGACATCACCACGGAAGAACTTGAAGCCGTGGTGATGACGCTGCGCAGCAGCCAGTTGTCCGCCGGCCCGCTGGTGGCCGAGTTCGAAAAGGCCATGGCCCGCTGGGTCGGCCGTGCCCATGGTGCAGCCGTGGCCAGCGGCACGCTGGGCGCCTGCCTGGCTTTCAAGGTGATGGGCATCGGCCCTGGCGATGAGGTGCTGACCACGGCGTATGCCTGGCATCAGATTGCGCATGCCATCACGCTGGTGGGCGCCACACCGATTCTGGTTGACATCGACTACTGGTCTGGCTGCATCGACCCGGTCAAGGCCGCAGAGAAGATCGGGCCTCGCACCAAGGCCATCCTGGCCACCAACGTCAACGGCCACCCGGCTGACTGGCAGGCTCTGCGGGCCCTGGCCGACAAGCACGACCTCAAGCTGGTCGAAGACAGCACCGAGGCCGTCGGCTCACGCTACAAGGGCAAGCTGGTCGGCGGCTTTGGCGACGTGGCCATCTTCGACTTCTCGCAACCCTCGGCGCTTTGCTGCGGCCAGGGCGGCATGGTGGTGACCGACGACCCCATGCTGGCCAGCGAACTGGGCTATCTGCGCGAGCGTCGCCTGAGCGACCGCAACTCGGTCTCGGTCGGCAGCCGCGTGCCCTGGCAAGCCAGCATGAGCGATCTGGACGCGGCCATTGGCCTGGCCCAGCTCAAGCGCATCGACGAAATCCTGCTCAAGCGCAAACAGGTCGAGGCCTGGTACCACACGCAGATGCAGAGCTTTGAAGGCATCAAACCGCCCTACCTGGCCGAGGACATCGATGAGGTGCACTGGATGCTCTACAAGATCCACCTTGGCAAGCGCTTCACCGGCAGCGCACGCAATCAGATCATCGAAGACATGGACGCGAACGCCGTCGAGTCCGCCATCTACTGCATCCCGCTGCACCAGCAGTTCCACTATCAACAGCAGGGCTGGCACCGTGGCCTGCTGCCCAACACCGAGCGCATCGGTGACCGCTCACTCACGCTGCCCTTTCACACGCACCTTGAAGAAGACGAAGTCCGCTACATCGTCAAGACCCTCAAGGAGGCCTCGGTGAACGTCGGGGCCGGGGCAGCCATTTACTGAAATGCTACGGAGTCAAACATGTCTGTGATGGAAGCCCAATCCTCTTCGCCTCAAGCCAAGTCGGTCAACGAGATCCTGCCTGAGTTGATCGATGGCCTGAAGAAGGGCGGCATCGTGCCCTACCTCGGCCCCGGCATGCTGGAGCTGATCCCCGACGTACCGGTGCCGGCCACGCCCGAGGCCCTCGTGGCCCTGCTGGTGGCCAAGGCCACCGTGCCGCACAAGATCCGCAACCGCCTCACGCAGGCAGCCCAGTTCATCGAGAACTTCAAGCACCGCAAGAGCGTGGTCAGCCTGATGAACGAGGCCTTTGCCGCCGTGCCCACGCCCAGCCCGTTTCACAACTGGATCGCGCAGCTTGCACCGCCCCTGGTGGTCGAGAGCTGGTACGACGACGCGATGATCCAGGCCTTTGCGCAGACACGGCCAGCCGGTGACTGGGGCCAGGTTCAGGGCCTGTCGCAGTCAGAGCACTTCGGCACCTGGACGGCCTTCTATGACGCCCAAGGCCAGTTGGCCGAGAGCTTCTCGAAGGACTGGAAGTCGCTGGTGTACCGCCCCATTGGCGGCCACGGCCCGGCTGGCAACTACCTTGTCTCGGACTCGGACTACGTTGAGGTGCTGACCGAAATCGACATCCAGACCCCGATCCCCGCTGAAGTCCAGCAACTGCGCGCGGGCCGCAGCTTCCTGTTCATGGGCTGCCGCTTCAACGACCAGCTCACCCGCAGCTTTGCCCGTCAGATCATGAAGCGCTCCAGCGACCGTCACTACGCGGTATTGCCTGAAGAGCCGACCCGCATGGAAGCCCGCTTCCTGGAAGAGAACAACGTCATCCGCATCGACCGGTCCCTGGCCGATGTGGCTGCGCTGTTGAGTGCGGCCTGAAACGCCGACGAGTATCACCCTTGCTAACTGGAGAACACCTATGACCACCTTGACCATCCTGCCCGCTGGCATCACCTATGAAGCCGCTCCCGGCACCACCCTGCTGGCCGCCATCAAGGCTGCTGGCGCAGCCATCATGAGCAAGTGCGGTGGCAAGGGCGAATGCGAAGCCTGCCACCTGTATGTGCAAGAAGGTCGCAAGAGCCTGTCCAAGATCCAAAAGGAAGAAAACGCCAAGCTCGATGCCATCGTGGGCGTGAGCTCCAAATCGCGTCTGGCCTGCCAGGCCAAGCTGGGCGAAGAGCCTGTCACCGTCGAACTGCTGACCTTCGTATAAGACGACGCCCAGCCTCGCCAGCCCCGCCCCAGGCCATCAGGAGTTCACCCATGATCGATGTCGCGATTATCGGAGCCGGCCTCACGGGGCTGGCCCTGGCTCAACGTCTTCAAGCCGAAGGCGTCTCATTGGCCGTTTTCGATGCCCGCCCCCGAGCGGGTGGCCGCATGCTCACGTCAACCGATGACGCTGGCGGTGCGGCGGTGGACGTCGGGGCCAGCTGGTTCTGGCCCGAGACCGAGCCCCGGATCACCGCCCTGGTGACGGCCCTCGGGCTCAAATCCTTTGCCCAGCCTGACGAGGGCACCGTGTTCAATCTGGCAGACCCCAACCGCGGCCCTGAGGCCATGAATGTGCAAAGCATCCATGGTGGCGCGCGTCGCCTGTCAGGTGGCATGGCGCGCCTGACCCAGGCCTTGTTAGACCAACTGCAAGCCGGCACCGTCAGGCTGGGCCAGCGCCTGGTGACCCTCAAAGACGCAGGCGACCACATCGAGCTGCAACTGGCCCGATCCGAGTCGGGTGTCGAGCATGTCGAGCGTGTGCAAGCCCGCCGTGTCGTGCTGGCCATGCCTCCTCGCCTGGTGACCCAGACCGTGCGCTTTCAACCGGCCTTGTCGCTGACCACGGTGGAAGCCATGAATGCCGTGTCCACCTGGATGGCACGCGAGGCCAAGGCCTTTGCCCGCTTTGATCGCCCCTTCTGGCTGGAACAGGGCCAGTCCGGCAGTGCCTTTGTCAGCCATCAACAAGCGGTGCTGCGCGAAGTCTGGGATGCCAGTGACGAGCGTGGTGCCGCGCTGGCGGGCTTTTGCGCCATGGCCCCGGACACCAGAGACAAGTTTGACCGTAGCCTGCCCCTGCTCACGTCCAGCCAGTTCGCCCAGTTGTTCGGTCAGGCCGCCGTGTCGGACGAGGTCGTGATCACCGACTGGTCCAAAGACCCCTGGACCTGCAGCGAGCTGGACCGTGCGGACAACGAAGGTGGCGCGCCTCAGGCTGACCCCTTGCTGCGTCGGCCACACTGGTCCGGCCGCCTGTTCTTTGGTGGCACCGAAACAGCGAGACAAGCCGCAGGCCACATGGAGGGCGCACTTGAATCGGCTGCGCGCCTGGCAGATTTTCTGCGGCCAGTGCGCAGCACCCATACCCAGCCTGCCCAACACCTGGACGAAGCCTTGCAGGCCTTCAGCCAATGGGTGGAGACCGAACGCCAGAGCGCCATACCGCGCTACCGGCAGCACCTCAACCACCTGCTCTCACGCCAGGACCAGGACCGTGTTACCCAACGGGCCATGCTGGCCACGGCCGAGCAAACCTACACCCGCGCGCTTGAACAGCTGGCCGGGCTGGACGTGTGCGCAGCCGACTCCGCACCATCGGGTCGCAGCGAGCTGACGCCCAAGGTGCTGGCCACCTTCTCGGGCTTCAGCAAGGCCCTGGTCGAAGAGGCGCTGGTGTTCAACGCGGGCTCCTGCGCCCTGTCCAACTTCCAGGACGAACACCGGCCCGCCCCTGACTACCTGCGCGCCATCACGGCCGACCTGGCCGCAGCCTGGCGCGAGTTCGCCTGGGCCACCAATGACCTGCTGTGCGCCCGCACGGCACAAGCGAGTTGAAAGCCCCCACCATGTACAGCGCCGCCCTGCTCAAAACCATCGACGAAACCGGGGTGGCCGTGATGACGCTCACCGAAGGGCTGGAAGACGCCGAACTGCTGGCCTCGCGCTTGACGCGTACAGAGGTTCTTCGGCAACTGCGCATGTTCACCGAGGCGGCCATCGCCCTGCCCGATGCCTTGCGTCAGAGCATGCCCGAGGTGGACTGGTCCGGACTGGCCACTGCCGGCTCGGCCCTGTCTGGCGCGGGTGGGCCAGAACTGGACGAAGCCCTGGTCCTGGCCACCCACGCACTCGTGCCCGCCACGCTCATGTGGATGCGGCTCTACAAACAGCAAAACCCCGACTGGTTTGCGATGACGGTGGCCTGATGCGCCACACGAGGCTTGGCTGCGTCATCAAGCCACTTCGCTGAATGATGCCGACTGTGCGTAGTCGGCCGCCATGGCGCTATAGGCCTTGAGCAGGCGATTGGTCAAAGCTGCCACGTCAAGGCCGTTCTGGTCTGAGCTTGAGGACGAAGACGACGTGTCATTGCTGTCCGAAGAACCCGAAGAGCTGCTGGAGGCAAAGGCCTGGTCCAGCTTGACGTTGAAGCTATCCTGCTCGTCCTTGCTGACCTTCTTGTCGCCGTCGGCGTCCATGGCCGACACCAGCGTGTTCATCAGGTCCTTCATCTCCCCGGCAGCGCGCTCTTCGGGCGACACCACGCCATCGCCGTTGGTGTCCAGCGGATCGGCGCTGGAAGAGCCCGATGTGGCCGAGGTGCTGCCGCCTCCACCTTCCCCGCCAGATGGCGGCGGTGGCGGCGGGCCACCACCCTCGGTGCGCTGCTGGGCGAAGGCCATGGTCGATGAAGGCTTCGGCATGAGGCTCTTCATGCCCGCATCCAACTCGTCCTTGTTCAGGCTACCGTTGCCATCGCTGTCCATCTTGCCGAGCAGGTCGTCGGCGTTGGCGGCCGTCGTGCCGCTTTTCTCTGACATCTGATCTAGCATGCCTTGCAGCTCGCTCTTGTCGATGCTGGCACTGCCGTCCTTGTCGACTTTGGCAAACATCTTGTCTTTCGTGGCGCTCGCACGCGAGGCGCTCATCTCGGACCAGGCGCTGCTGGCGCCTCCGACACCGCTGATGGTGCTCATGGTGGTTCCTTTCGAGGTTTGAAGGGTCAGCCACTCAACATCGCCGGAACGACGCGTGGCCATCCGATTGTCGAAAGCGTGGGTCACAAGCTCATGTCTGTTTTGTACCGGGCCTGATACAAAAGGCGCTTCAATGCGTGCAACTGGCCCGCAAACACCACTTTGTTCATGTGCTGGCGCAGGCCACGCCTCGATAAGCTGCCCCGAGGAGTCCCGCGCATGACACAGACACCCAGCATCCTTGTGGTCGACGACGACGCAGGCATCACCAGCCTGCTCTGCGACTATCTGACGCGATTCGGCCTGCACACGCTCACCGCGTCGAACGGCCACGAGATGCGCCAGCAACTTGACGCACACCACGTGGACCTGCTGGTGCTGGACCTGATGCTGCCAGGCGAAGACGGCCTGACCCTGGCCCAGACGCTGCGATCGGGCTCACGCCTGCCCATCATCATGCTCACGGCCTGCTGCCACACCACCGACCGCGTCGTCGGCCTGGAGATGGGAGCCGACGACTACATGAGCAAGCCCTTTGAGCCGCGCGAACTGGTGGCGCGCATCAAGACGGTGCTGCGTCGAAGCGGCGGCGCCCAGGGTGACCCTGCCGAGGCACAAGCACGTGACGTGATCCGCTTCGACGGCTGGTCGCTGGAGCGCAGCGAACGCCGCCTCACCTCGCCCAAGGGCCTGGTCGTGCCCCTGTCGAACGCCGAGTACCAGCTGCTCTCGACCTTTTTGAAAGCCCCGCGCCGTGTCGTGACCCGCGACCACCTCATGGCCCAGGCCAGAGGCCGGTCCATGGAGGGGCTGGACCGCAGCATCGACCTGCTGGTATCTCGCCTGCGGCACAAGCTGCACGATGACGCCGAGACCCCCACCCTGATCAAAACCGTTCGCGGTGCGGGCTATGTCTTCGATGCGCAATCCGTTCAAGGGGCCGCTGCATGCCCTCATTGATGCGACGCCTCATGCCGACGACCTTGTTCGGGCAACTGGCCTTGTTGCTGCTGGGCTTCGCGCTGGTGAGCCACGTGCTGGCGCTGTCCGTGATGTTCGGCCTGCAGCCCCATCCACCGGGCCCACCGCCCACTGGCCCTTTCCCCGGCGGGGACGGCCTGCCGCGTCACCCCCCAGGCGGGCCCCCTCCCATGATGACGCTGGGCTTGCTGTTGGACATTGGCGTGCGCCTGGCCGCACTGACCTTGGCCGCCTGGATCGCGGCCTCCTGGCTGTCCCAACCCATCAAGCGCCTGGCTGCAGCCGCACATGAACTGGGTCAAAACATTGGCCTGGAGCCCGGCGGCAAGCCGCGTACGCCCTTGCAGGAAGAGGGCCCGCAAGAATGCCGCGATGCCACCCGCGTGTTCAACCGCATGCAGGCGCAGATCACACAGCAACTCGATGAACGCAACCGCTTTGTCGCGGCGGTATCCCACGACCTGCGTACCCCGCTGACGCGCCTTCGCCTGCGCGCAGAAAGCCTGCTTGACGACGCGCAGCAGGCGCAGTTCAGGCAAGACATCAGCGAAATGGACGAGATGATCACCGCCACGCTGGGCTATCTGCAAGGCACGGCCAAGGCAGAGGCGTTTGTGCAGCTCGATGTGCAAGCGCTGCTCGACAGCCTGGCCCAAGACCAGCAGGCATGTGGTCACCAGGTCCGCCTGGAAGGCCGGTCGGCACCACTGCAGGCACAGGCCTCGGCCTTGCGGCGCTGTGTAGGCAATCTCGTGGACAACGCCGTGCGCTACGGCGGTGGCGCGGACATCCACCTGATCGACACGGCCTCGGCCTTGTGCATCGAAGTCAGAGACCACGGGCCCGGCATCCAGCCCAGTGAACTGGACAAGGTGATGGCGCCCTTCTACCGCGTGGAAGGCTCACGCAATCGCCAGCATGGCGGTGTGGGCCTGGGCTTGTCTATCGCCCATGACATCGCACGCCAACACCAAGGCGCACTCTCACTGCGTAACGCGCCAGAAGGTGGCTTGATCGCCGCGTTGACCTTGCCACGCCAGCGACCGTGAGCCGCCACGGTGCCCCCCAGGCACTCAACCAGCCTTGGCGCGATCACCCTTGCTGTAGTTGCTGAAGTGACCTTCAGCCGCCGCCGCCTTACGCCCCGCCTTGATGATGCCGGCACTCTTGCCAGGAGCCTGAGGCGCGCTGATGCACTTGTCCAGTTGGGTTGAACCGCATTGCGGGCAGGTCGGCACGGTGCTGCTGCGCACCAGCAGTTCGAAATGTTGATCACACGCCGGGCAGTGGTATTCGAAGATGGGCATGGCTGGTCTCGACGGAGCGACCTCGGTGGTCAATACCCGATCAGATTGCAAGAACAATGCCCTTGCTTGTGCTCTTGCTCATGCCCATGAGCCCTCGCTTCGGCCGCAGCAATCAACACCCTCACCCGGGCCAGACAAGGCCCAACAAACCCGACAAAAGCCACATGCGCTTGTCGGGACAAATTCACTGCCGACAGCAGGGCCAATTTGAGATTTATCAAAGGAAATCAACAACTTAAGAAAACCAGCAAAGATGGCACCCAAGTTGCATAGAGACCCTCATCCGACGCAAGTCAAGTACCGACCGCGCAGAACAAGGAGCCCCTATGACGACATTGATCGTGCAGCCCAACCGCCCTGTGTATCTGGACTATGCAGCGACCACACCGGTCGACCCACGGGTTGCAGCCAAGATGATTCCCTACCTCACGGAACGCTTTGGCAACCCCGCCAGCCGCTCAC
>Ga0209066_10006733_pt1 | contig 11628 bp, 9 predicted proteins | sample All_14_2_FD_187198 | JGI IMG/M metagenome (GOLD analysis project Ga0209066, IMG submission 187198) | Freshwater microbial communities in response to fracking from Pennsylvania, USA - Allegheny Zone_MetaG_DW_15 (SPAdes) (version 2) ...
GGATCGCGCAAGGATCACGAGCGGGCCGATGTCATGTTCATCCGCCGCCCTGAGAGCTGCGATATAGGCATCACGCGTTGCCCTGGCTTCCACCAGATTGACACGTCCCCATGTGAAGCGCGGTTGGCCGAGTGACGCAACGAGCATGTCTGCGGCCAGACGCGCATTTTGCTCGGCTTCATTCAACTCACGGCGCAAGGCGATATAAGCGGGAATGAGTCCCTCCCGCTCTTCCGCCGTCAATGGCGTTGACGCATCATCCGCCCCGTCGAAGAGGCTCATGTCTGATCCCATAAACGGCGCGAGGGACCCGCCAGATATTCTTCGATCAACCGCTCGCGCTCGCTGGCAATTCCGGCGATATCAAGCGCCTGATCTTCGAGCCGCATCGTATGGCTGGTCCGGTCGAGATCCGCCTCGGCAAGCCTGACGGCCCGCGCGCGTAGCGTCTCGTCCATCGGCTGAACCGGCACGATTGCATAGACAAAAACACAGCCCATGGCCTCGGCGGCCTCGCGCAGGCTCCTGAGGGTTGTGCCACCCGTGATCTCCGCCTTTTCCAGCGCCGTGATCCGCGACGGCACCACGCCAATGCGGCTGGCAAGCTGTTTCGTGGTCATGCCGAAACCCTCACGAATGGCGCGCAACCATCCGCGGGCGGGCGGCACAAGGTCGGCCTCGCGCAGCGGCGCTAGGCGCTTTTCAAGGGTTCTGATGGCCAGATTCGCCATGAATCGACACCTATAAGTGATAAATTACGGATTTAATATCATATATAAATGAATTATTGTACATAAAATATCATCTATATGTGAAAATTTAACAGACTGATCACCCTGCCGCAACCGGCAGGCGCCACCACAGCGAAGAATTTCCAGCGCAGCTATGGCCGAGATAGCGTCCTTCTTGGGCCACAAAGACACCCGAATGGTGGAAAAGCACTATGTCCATCTCCACCCAGACCATCAGGTAAGGCAGCAGAAATTATCGGGAAAAATATCAAACTTGCGGGCATAACACCCCAGTTTCACCCCAGACTGAAAGGCCGGGATAAGGGCGAAACCGCTAAGTCATTGAAGGCAATGGTGGGCGTGACAGGGATTGAACCTGTGACCCCTTCGATGTCAACGAAGTGCTCTCCCGCTGAGCTACACGCCCATTGCCGATGCGGAGGCAGACCGTATATCGGGCTTAGGCTGATCTGACAAGGCAGAAAGAGGCAGGCTTGCGGCCCCAGGCGACCATCAGGCGACCATCAGGCGATCCACCTCGGCAACAAGGTCGCGCAGATGGAACGGCTTGGAAAGAACCTTGGCCTCTTTCGGGGTCGACAGCTCGGGATTGAGCGCCACCGCCGCAAAGCCCGTGATGAACATGATCTTGAGAGTGGGGTCGAGTTCGGCCGCCAGACGGGCAAGCTCGATACCGTCCATTTCCGGCATCACGATATCGGTCAGCAAAATATCGAAAACATCGTTCTGCAAGCGCTTATGCGCTTCTGTGCCCTCGCCAAAGCACACAACCTCATGCCCGGCATTTTCCAGCGCCTTGGCCAGAAAACGGCGCATGGAATCATCATCCTCGGCCAGCAGAATACGTGCCATAATAGCCCAGCCCCGACCTTGTCTCTAGGTGCCCACCCTCACGCAAGCGGCGGCCCGAATCCACATTCAGAACGCCTGCGCCGTCCCATTATAGGTCGCAAAGGGTAAACAGGACGTGAAATTATGTCCCCCTCCTCCGCATGGCGCGGCAAATCCTGATGCCTTGGCGCAAAAGCAACGCCACCCCGGATTGTAGCGATTCCCCGTCCCCACCCCAAGACAGCCCGTTACAAGCCGAAAGACTCTGGCTAACCTGAGTTCCATGGATATCACGACCAGCCCGCGCAGTTCGTCACAAGAGGCTCTGGAAAGCAGTTCAGACCTGTCTGACCTGACCATTGGTGGCCATGACCTTTTTGCACGGCCCTTCGAGGTCTTGCTGCCCCGCGCCCAGCGCCATCCCTTTGTTTTCTGCTCGCCCCATAGCGGACGGTTCTATCCGCAGAACTTTGTCACCCGTTCGCGCCTCGACCCGCTGACGCTGCGCCGTTCGGAAGACAGTTTTGTCGAAGAAATCTTTGCCGGTGTCGTCGATCTCGGCGCCCCGCTCCTGCATGCGCTCTTTCCCCGCGCCTATCTGGACGCCAATCGCGAGCCCTATGAGCTTGACCCGACCATGTTCCGTGACGCGCTGCCACCCCATGCCAATACGCGTTCGCTGCGCGTGGCGGGCGGGCTTGGCACCATTGCCCGCATCGTGGCAGACGCTGCCGAGATCTATCGCGAACCGCTGGCCTATGCCGAAGCCGACCGGCGCATCCGCCGCCTCTACATGCCCTTCCATGCCGCCTTGCGCGATCTGCTGGAGCGCACGCATCACGCCTATGGACTGGCCCTGCTGATCGATTGCCACTCCATGCCCTCGGTTGGCGGCCCGGCCGATGATGACACCGGCACCGCCCGTCCCGACATCGTGCTCGGTGATCGCTATGGCACGGCCTGTGCGCGCGAATTCACCGATGCCGCCGAAGCAAGCCTCAAACAGCTTGGCTATTCGGTCGCCCGCAACAATCCCTATGCGGGCGGCTTCAACACCGAACATTATGGCCAGCCCGCCCTCGGCTTCCACGCGCTCCAGATCGAGATCAATCGCGCCCTTTATATGGACGAGGCGCACCTGGAACGCCGCCCGTCTCTGGCCCGCATCGCCCGCGACATGAGCAAATTTGCCGCCGACATGGCCTCGATTGATTGGCGCGCCCTGCGCGTCTGAGCCTCTCCCCGCCAACAACGCCCGGGACAAAAAAAGGGGCCCTGGAAAACCAGGGCCCAAGTTTAGGGAGGAAACGCCCAGGAAGGGCTGCGGCACCAGGAGAAATCTCAACCAATGCCGCAACGCAACAATGACATTGCGCTGCACAAGAATCAAGAACAATTTTCAGCTTTCCAGCGACATTTTGTAACAGCCGAAAACAATTAAACCACTGGGGTTAAAAGGGTTTTTGTCGCCGCATAAATATGCGTGCGCTGCACAAAGTATGCGCAAACATGTCATTTTGGCCGCTTTGGCAGGCAGCACCCTGCATGGACACGCAAAATCGCCCCGGTGAGTGTTCCTTAACCAACGTCAGGCATCATTCCCCCGTGATCGGATGACACCGGGCCAGACATCTGGCCGTGCCTGCCAAATATCTGGCCATGCCTGAAAGTGGATCAATGGGCCTCTTTGCCATCAAACCAAGCCGACTGACCCTGCAAATGGCCATATTTGCCATGCTGAGCGGCTTTTTTGGCCTTCTGCCGAGCGTGACATTGGCTGGCACCAAGGCCGCCGCCCCCCATGATGATCAGGTCATTGATGCAACCGGCCCCAAACCATGGGTTGTCTGCGAACTTGCCGCATTGCGTGTCGAGGCGACCCAAAAACTGCCCCGCGCTTTGCTGGCATCGGTCGCGCTCGCCGAATCAGGCCGCTTTGTCCGCTCCACCGGCAAGACCCATTCCTGGCCCTGGACCATCAATGCCGAAGGCCGCGCCTATTATCTGCCCACCAGGCAGGCCGCCGTGCGCAAGGCCCGCGAACTGCTCGATCAGGGTATCCGCTCCATGGATGTGGGTTGCATGCAGGTCAATCTGCGCTACCACCCCAAGGCCTTCGCCTCGCTTGAAGACGCCTTCGACCCCCTGACCAATATGGGCTATGCCGCGCTTTTCCTGACAAGTCTGAGCGCCCAGGCCGGCTCCTGGCCCAAGGCCATCGGTCGCTATCATTCGCAGTCGCCCGCCCTCAACCGTCCCTATTTCGCCAAGGTCATCCGCATCTGGGAAAATGAGCGCCCGCGCCTTGTCCGCCTCTCAACCGCGCTCTCGGCCGAACTTGCCAGCGAAGAATCCGACGCAAGCGACACCCCTGCGCAGGATGTGGCCGATATGGCCCCTGTCGATTCAGCCTCGCTGCAAACGGCGAGCATCGCCAAACCGGTTGAACCCGCAGAGCGCCCCGCGCCAATGGTTCTGGATGCCGGCGATGGCACGCTGCCCAGCGAATCCGCCATTGCCAGCGTCGGTCTGCGCCTGACCATTGCCGAAGAAACCTTTGCCGATGCCAAATCATCGAACCTGCCGCCGCGCGTGCTCGATCCGGTGGCGGCAGCCCCGCGCCCGACCATCATGGCGCAGGCCGATGTTCCCGGCGCCTGACCCGCGCCTTGTTGCTTGTCCCTTGCGTAACAGCCTGACCAAATGGCCAACACCACGCGCTCAGTTGTGATTCTGGCGTGACTTAAGCGTGATCTTGGGATGCTTTATTAGGGTGTGGGGGCGAGCAACGCCTGCAATCTTCGGGGAAATGAATGATGGAAACGATCACCAGCGCTCTGGATGGCATGACGGATGGCTTGCAGCATTCAATGCTCTGGCGTTTGGTCGATGTGCTCTCGATCCTTTTCATCCTCGCGCTCGGGCTGCTCGTGGTGCTGGTCGCCGTCCTCTATGTCATTGACATCACACAGACAAAACACGCCATCCGCCGCAATTATCCCGTCATTGGCCGCTTCCGTTATCTCTTTGAATCGCTCGGCGAATATTTCCGCCAGTATTTTTTCGCCATGGATCGCGAGGAAATGCCGTTCAATCGCGCCCAGCGTGCCTGGGTCTATCGCGCCGCCAAGGGCGTTGATACGACGGTTGCCTTCGGCTCCACGCGCGACCTGCGCCCGGCCGGCACGGTGAGTTTCGTCAACACGCCCTTCCCGACGCTCGACAGCAATGCCGCCGAAACCGGCATCATCGAAATCGGGCCCTATTGCAGGCAACCCTACCGTTCGGCATCGTTTTTCAATATTTCAGCGATGAGCTATGGCGCGATTTCAAAGCCGGCCGTGACCGCGCTTTCCAAGGGCGCGCGCATGGCCGGCATCTGGATGAATACCGGCGAAGGCGGCCTTTCGCCTTTTCATCTTCAGGGCGGGGCTGACATTGTCTTCCAGATGGGCACGGCGAAATATGGCTGCCGCAATCATGATGGCTCTCTCAATGATGAGAAGCTTGCAGGCATCGCCGCGCACCAGCAGGTCAAGATGATTGAAATCAAGCTCAGCCAGGGGGCCAAGCCCGGCAAGGGCGGCATCCTGCCCGGCGGCAAGGTGACAAGGGAAATCGCCAAAATTCGCGGCATTCCCGTGGGCCAGGACTCCATCAGTCCCAATCGCCATCCCGAAATCACCAATGTCACCGACCTGCTTGATTTCATCAGCCATGTCCGCAAGGTGACCGGCAAACCGACCGGCTTCAAAATGGTGCTCGGCGCCTATGACTGGCTTGAAGATCTTTGCGAGGAGATCAACCGCCGCGGCATCGAGGAAGCCCCCGATTTCATCACCATCGACAGCGCCGATGGCGGCACGGGGGCCGCGCCCGCCCCGCTCATCGATTATGTCGGCCTGCCGATCTGGGAAAGCCTGCCGATGATGGTTGATGCGCTGGAGCGCCACAAACTCGTGCCGCGCATTCGTGTCATCGCCTCGGGCAAGCTCATCACGCCCGCCGAGGTCGCCTGGGCGCTTTGTGTCGGGGCGGACTTTGTCAATTCAGCACGCGGCTTCATGTTTTCGCTTGGCTGCATTCAGGCGCTTCAATGCAACAAGAACACATGCCCGACAGGCATCACCACCCATGACAAGCGCCTGCAACGCGGCCTTGATGTGACGGACAAGGCCCAGCGCGTGCGACGCTATGCCGAGAAGGTCGCGCATGAGGTCTGCATCATCGCGCATTCATGCGGCGTCGATGAACCGCGCAAGCTCAATCGCGAACATGCCCGCATCATGGGGCCTGATGGCGTTTCGCTGCCGCTCCAAACCTATTACGAGCAATGGATGACGCCCGAAGCCCTGCCCTCGGCGCGCGGCTTTGGCCGACCGCGTTTTGCCGCCGACCGCAACAGCCGCGATGCCCTGTCGGCCTGAGACGAACTGAAGGCCCACACTTCACGATTCAATCCTGCCGTCATGGCCCGGCTTGTCCGGGCCATCCACAATCGGGCGGCGGAAGACCTGAGCCCCCTCCCGCCAGGGGAGAGGTGAATGGGCGGCTGGGCCCTCTCATGAGCGTCATTGCGTCGCTGCGCCTCGCAATGACAAAACATGTCAGTCGGCAGGCGGCACAACAAGCCTTAGGAACTGTGTCCCGCGCTCGATCTTCTGCGGCAGGTGGCCGCGCGCATCGCCATCCACCTCGACGGCAAGACCCTCAGGCGATTGCACCAGCGCCTCCTGTGCCTCAAGAATCACGACATCGCGCAATTCGCTGACCCGGCCCATGGCGAGCGCGATGAAATAGCGGATCAGCGCCAGCCGACCCCCGTTCTGAAACAGAAACAGGCTCAATCCCGGTTCGGCAATGTCATTCTGGGGTGCGAGGATGAAGTCCCCCGCAAAGCGCTTGCCATTCATGGCAATGACCCAGGCTGCCTGATAGGGCTTGCCATCAACCCGCAATGAAATCTTGTGACCCGGGCCGCGCAGCCACAGCTTCAGCCCCTCATGGACGAAGGCCAGCCTGCTCCAGCGCCGCTTCTGGCCGGGCGAGATATTATGGACAACCTCACCGTCAAATCCGATTCCGACCATCAGCAGGAAGATCTGGCCATCAACCAGTCCCGTCCCGATAAGGGCGGCCGGGCCAGAGAGAATCATGTCGGCAATGTGAACCGGGTCGCGTTTCAGCCCGATTTCAGCGGCCAGAATATTGGCCGTCCCCAGCGGAATGATGCCCAGCGGCACGCCCTGCCCCAGAAGCCCGCGCGCGACCTCGTTGATCGTTCCGTCACCACCAGCCGCGACAATCACATCCGCCTCGCCGCGCAGCGCCGCAGCCCGCGCCAGTGCGGTCGCATGGCCCGCCGCCCGGGTTTCTTCGATCAGCACGTCGGCCCCCGCCGCCCGCAACTGGGCCGCGACACGATCAAGCATCAGCCGCCGCCGGGGCCCCGCCAGAGGATTGAAGATGACATGAATAGATCGCCTGAAAGGCAAAAGGAGCGCCTCCTACACCACATGTCATGTAACTATCATGCGATAGTCACAATATCTTGACGCCCTGACCTGAAAGTGGTGCCGTGAGAAAGGGGTTGGAGCTTTATATCTGCTTCGGCAGGTCAAGGCGAGAACCGCGAGTAACAGGCACCTCATCGACTTTCATATTGGGCGATGACATGGCCACAGTGATAGATGGGAACATGACGCTTCTCGACATGGCCTTGAACCGACTCGGCGCCACATTCTCGATGAGCGCCTATGACGACGCGCCGTCAGATCTCATTCCTGCGGGTGAATCGGCCATGGGCCAATCCGTCATCGTCAAGAAGGAACCCCCGCGCAGCCGCTCCCGCCGCAACGGTCTTGACGAGCGCCTGACAGGCCCGCGTCCCAAGGACCCCACCCGCCATCGCACGCTTTTCATTTCCGACATCCATCTTGGCACCCCCGGCTGCAAGGCTGACCTGCTGCTCGACTTCCTCCGTCATAATGAAGCCGAAACGATCTATCTCGTCGGCGACATCATCGATGGCTGGCGTCTGAAGCGCTCCTGGTATTGGGCCGCCGGCCACAATGCCGTGGTTCAGGAAATCCTGCGCAAATCGCGCAAGGGCGCCAATGTCATCTATGTGCCCGGCAATCACGACGAAGCCCTGCGCGACTATACCGGCCTCACCTTTGCCGGTGTCGATGTCATCAACGAAGCCATTCACGAAACCGCTGATGGCCGCCAGTTTCTCGTCATCCATGGCGACCAGTTCGACAGCGTCGTCAAATATGCCAAATGGCTCGCCCATGCTGGCGATCAGGCCTATGCGGTCGCGCTGGCGCTGAACAACTGGCTCCATGATGTGCGCCATTTCTTCGGCATGCCTTACTGGTCGCTCTCGTCCTATCTGAAGAACAAGGTCAAGAACGCCGTCGAATATATTTCCAGCTACGAAGTCGCTGTGGCGCGTTCGGCCCGCGAGCGTGGTGTCAATGGCGTCATCTGCGGCCACATCCATCACGCTGAAATCCGCGAGATGGATGGCGTGCTCTATTGCAATGACGGCGACTGGGTCGAAAGCTGCACGGCCCTTGCCGAAGATGAGACAGGCGCCTTGAGCCTCATCACCTGGCATCAGTTTTCCTGGGAGCGCGAAGCGTCCGAGAAAAGCAATGCCGGTGGTGGCCGCAAGCAGCGCGTCCTGACCGCCGCCTGATGACCGCCGACAGTTTCACGTTCCCCCCCGCCGGACGCGTCAGCGAACCGCGCCGGAGCGAGCCCCGCGTGACAAGGGTGCGCCGTGCGGCGCGTCTGTTGTCGCGGCTGCGGGGCCGCGCCATGGCGCGGGATGTGGGGCGTGATGCGGAACAACTGAAAATCGTCATCGTTTCGGACGCCGCGCCGCCTCAGGTCAATGGCGTGGTGCGCACGCTGGAGCAGCTCAAGGAAAATCTCCTCGCCATGGGCCATGAGGTCGTGTCGATCACGCCCGACCAGTTCATCACCGTGCCCATGCCGACCTATCGCGAGATCCGTCTGGCGCTGTTTCCGGCGCGCAAGCTCGCCCGCATGATCAATGCCGCCAACCCCAATGCCATTCACATCGCCACCGAAGGCCCGCTCGGCCTGACGGCGCGCCGTTTCTGCATCAATCGCGGCATTCCCTTCTCGACCTCTTTCCACACCCGCTTTGCCGAATATCTGACCGCACGCACCGGCCTGCCGCTGGCGCTGGGCTATGCCATGCTGCGCTGGTTCCATGCCCGATCCTCCGCCCTCATGGTCGCCACCCGCTCGCTGCAAACCGAGCTCGAAGGCCGCGGCTTCGGCCACCCCGTGCTCTGGTCGCGCGGGGTCGATCTCAAGCATTTTCATCCGCGCCCGGAGCTTCAGCAGGCCGATCACTATATGGGCCTGGCCCGACCGGTCTGGCTTTATGTCGGTCGCGTGGCTGTTGAAAAGAACATCGAGGCCTTTCTCGATGCCGACCTGCCCGGCACCAGGATGATCGTGGGCGAAGGGCCGCGTCTCGACCATCTGCGCCGCACCCATCCCCAAGCCTGCTTTACCGGCGCGCTGTTCGGTGAAGACCTCGCCAAAGCCTATGCGGCGGCGGATTGCTTCGTTTTCCCGAGCAAAACCGACACCTTCGGCCTCGTCATGATCGAAGCGCTGGCAACCGGCACCCCCGTCGCGGCCTATCCCGTGCAGGGCCCGCTCGATGTCATTGGTGATGCGCCTGTCGGTTGTCTGGACGAAGATCTGACCACGGCCTGTCTTCAGGCCATCAGGACGCCGCGCGAAAACTGCCTCCAATTTGCGCAAGGCTTCGCCTGGGACGCCTGCACCCGTCAATTCATCACAAATCTGGCTCTTGAAGAGGCATCTGTCGCGGAAAGTGCCTGATTTTCCGCGTCATTAAGCACATCACCCGATTGCTTTTGAGCGCAGATGCGACGGATCAGCCCTTGTGGCATCAGGCGCCACGATATATAAGGCGGCAACTTTTGGCTGCCCCCGTGCGCGTATTTCGCGCGGCCGGGCCCCAATTTGACCCGGCGGAAATTATGGCACTTCGGAATATCGCGATCATCGCCCATGTTGACCATGGGAAAACGACCCTCGTTGACCAGCTCCTGCGCCAGTCCGGCACCTTCCGCGACAACCAGGTTGTGGCTGAACGTGTCATGGACTCAAACGATCTTGAGCGCGAACGCGGCATCACCATTCTGGCCAAGCCGACAAGCGTTGACTGGGTCGATGAAGCGGGCGTGCATACCCGCATCAACATCATCGACACACCGGGCCATGCCGACTTCGGCGGCGAAGTCGAACGCATCCTCTCGATGGTCGATGGCGTGGTGCTGCTGGTGGACGCGGCCGAAGGCCCCCTGCCCCAGACAAAGTTTGTGACCTCGAAGGCGCTCGCCCTTGGCCTCAAACCCATCGTGCTCATCAACAAGGTGGACCGTCCCGATGGCCGCCCGGAAGAAGTGCATATCGAAGCCTTCGATCTTTTCGCAGCCCTTGGCGCGACCGACGAACAGCTCGACTTCCCCTGCATTTTCGCCTCTGCCCGTCAGGGCTGGGCTTGCGATGACCTGAATGCGCCCGATGCCAAGGAGCATGGCCTGAAGCCGCTGTTCAACAAGATCATCTCGCATTTCCCTGAGCCCAGCGCGCTGCATGACGGCTCGGAAGCCGAACCCTTCGCCATGCTCGTCACGACGATTGAGGCCGACCCCTATCTCGGTCGCATTCTGACCGGCAAGATCGAAAAGGGTGTCGTCAAGACCAACATGTCCGTACAGGTGCTGCGCAAGGATGACGGCGTTGTCGAAAAGGGCCGCATCAGCAAGGTGCTCGCCTATCGTGGCATTCAGCGCATCCCCGTTGAGGAAGCCAGCGCTGGCGACATCATCGCCATCGCCGGTCTGACGCTTGGCACGGTTGCCGACACGATCTGCGACGCCGTCGTGACAGAGCCGCTGAAGGCCCTGCCGATTGATCCGCCGACGCTTTCAATCACCGTCTCGATCAATGACAGCCCGCTTGCAGGCCGCGAAGGCACCAAGGTTCAGTCGCGCGTCATCCGCGACCGCCTGATGCGCGAAGCCGAAAGCAACGTTGCCATCCGCGTCAGCGACACTGAAATCGGTGACGCTTTCGACGTCGCGGGCCGTGGCGAATTGCAGCTTGGCGTGCTCATCGAGCAGATGCGCCGCGAAGGCTTCGAGCTCGGCATTTCGCGTCCCCGCGTGCTTTATCGCGAAGATGAAAAAGGCAATCGCCTCGAACCCATCGAAGAAGCCACCGTTGACGTGGATGATGAGTTCACAGGTGTCGTCATCGAAAAGGTTTCGGCGCGCAAGGGCGAACTTGTCGACATGCGCCCGACCGGCGCCGGCAAGACACGCATCATTTTCCATTGCCCCTCGCGCGGCCTGATCGGCTATCACGGCGAGTTCCTCACCGACACGCGCGGCACGGGCGTCATGAACCGCCTGTTCAAGGCTTACGAGCCTTACCGTGGCGAAGTCGAAGGCCGCCGCAATGGCGTGCTGATCTCGACGGCTGACGGCGAAGCCGTGCCCTATGGCCTCTGGTACATTGAAGAGCGCGGCGTTCTCTTCATCAATCCGGGTGAAAAGGTCTATCGCGGTATGGTCATCGGCGAAAATGCGCGCCCGGGCGATCTGGAAGTGAACCCGCTGCGCGCCAAGCAGCTCACCAACATCCGCACCACGTCAAAGGACGAAGCCGTCCGCCTGACGCCACCGCGTCCGCTGACGCTCGAACAGGCGATTGCCTATATCGAAGCCGATGAACTCGTCGAAGTGACGCCCAAGAATATCCGCCTGCGCAAGCGCTGGCTTGATCCCAATGATCGCAAGAAGTTCGCCCGCGCGGGCTGAAACGCCAAACGACTGAAAATGGCCCGGAAGATCCGGGCCATTCTTTTCATGCGACAATTGCCATGCCGCCCGACCGGTGTCACTCTTGCCCTTAAAAAAGGGAGGACGGCATGTTCGACAATGACGCATGGCTGGCGCAGGTC
>Ga0209066_10006734_pt1 | contig 11626 bp, 8 predicted proteins | sample All_14_2_FD_187198 | JGI IMG/M metagenome (GOLD analysis project Ga0209066, IMG submission 187198) | Freshwater microbial communities in response to fracking from Pennsylvania, USA - Allegheny Zone_MetaG_DW_15 (SPAdes) (version 2) ...
GCGCTCTGCGATCCCGACGCCAAGCGGGTGCAGGAGGGCGTCGTCCAAGCCGAGAAGAACGGCTACGGCAAGATCTTCACCTGCCGCGACTTCCGTGAGATTCTGGCCCGCCCGGACGTCGACATTATCCACATCTGCACGCCGCCCCACTGGCACGGCCTCATGTCGCAGATGGCCGCCAAGGCCGGCAAGGACATCTGGTGCGAAAAGCCCATGACCCGCACCATCGGCGAGGGCCGCCGCGTCATGGAGGCCGTCAAGGCCAACGGACGCATTTTCCGCCTGAACACCTGGTTCCGCTTCATGAGCGGCTTCTACGGGTTCGGCACCGAGGTCAAGCCCCTCAAAAAGATCATGGAAAACCGCCTCCTCGGCTGGCCCGTCAAAGCCGTGGTCGGCAGCGTCACGGGCTTCTCCCTGAAGTTCGGCTGGAGCGGCATGGTCAACGTCAAGCCCGAGCCGGTGCCCGAGACCTTCGACTACGACCTCTGGCTCGGCCCGGCGCCCTTCAAGCCTTACCACCCCCACCGCACCCACGGCACGTTCCGCGGCTACTGGGACTACGACGGCGGCGGCCTCGGCGACATGGGGCAGCACTACCTCGACCCCGTCCAGTACCTGATGGAAAAAGACGACACCAGCCCGGTCAAGGTCGACATCGACTGCCCGCCCCAGCACCCCGACGCCGTCGGCTCTTTCCGCCGCATCACCTACACGTACGCCGACGGCTGCCAGATCGTCCTCGACGGCGACGACTCGCTCCAGGGCGTGCCGTTCCTCGAAGGGCCCAAAGGCAAGGTCTGGCCCAAGCTGAAATCCGACATCCCGAACCTCGAAGGCCTCCTCTCGGATCTGCCCGAGCCCGCGCCCCAGCAGACCGACTTTGTCGAGTCCGTCAAGCTGCGCCGCACGTTCGCGCTCAACGAGCAGAACGGCTTCCGCTCCGCCACCATCGTCAACCTCGGCATCATCGCCATGCGCTTGGGCCGCGGCTTCGAATTCGACCCCGTCAAGCTCTGCGCGGTCAACGACCCGGCCGCAGATAAGTTCATCTACCAACCAATGCGCGCCCCGTGGGTCATGTGATCGCCCCGGCGTCCAACGTTCAACGCTCAGCTCTGAAGGCTGAGAAAAGGACTTGAGCGTTGAGCGTTCAGCGTTGCACGTTAATTCCTCTTTCGTCTAGCCAAAGGAACCCTCATGAACCACCGTTTAGCACACTCTGCCGCCCTCCTCGCCCTCCTCTTCGCCACCGGCGCCTCCGCCCAGGAGACCGCCGCCCAGTGGGCCGACAAGAACAAGGAGGCCCTCGCCGCCATCACTGACGCCTCCCTGGCCGACACGCTCAAGCCCGGCGCGCCGTCGCTGGAGAAACTCTTCGCCGAGGTCAAGACCGGCGGCGCGTCCGACGCCGTCGCCCTGACCCGCATCGCGGCCCTCACGCAACACGTGATGCGCCCCGCCAACGCCAGCAGCCGCAAGGCCTACGCCGACGCGCTGCTCGCCGCAGCCCAGCGCGCCGCCGAGGCGGACGTCGCCTGCTTCTTCCTCGACCAGCTCCGCTGGTGCGGCCTGCCGCAGCAGGCCGACGCGCTCAAGGCGCTCGAAAAGTCGGACAAGCCTGGCGTGGCCGCGCTCGCGAGCATGACCGTCCAGGCCGTGACCGACGACCGCGCCTCCAAGGCCGCGCCGGTGGCGCCCACGCGCTACGCGACCTTCAACAAGGAGCTTGCGGCGCTGGACACGAAGGCGCTCACGCCCCGCCTGCTCCAGGCGTTCGACGACCCTGACGTGGCTTTCGCCGGCGTCGCGCTGGCGCAGGCCCGCACCGCCGGCGCGGCCGCCGAAACAAAGCTCTGGACCGCCAAGCTCGCGGCAGCCAACGACCCCGTGCGTAAAGTCATGCTGCTCGACATGCTGGGCGAGCGCGGCGACAAGGCCGCCTGCGACGCGGTCGCCGCCTTGCTCGCGGACGCGGACGACGGCGTGGCCGCAGCCGCCCAGCGCGCGCTCATCAAGCTCGACCCCGCCGCCTTCGCCGCGCAAATCCCCGCGCTGCTGAAGAGCCTGCCGCCCCAGCGCCAACCCCTCGCCCGCGACGGCATCCGCCAGCTCAAGACCGACCTCATCAGGACCGCGTTGACCAAGCCTTATGACACCTTCAGCGACGCCGGCAAGAAGGTCGCGCTCGAGCTGATCAAGGAACGCCGCATCGCCGAAGCCGCCGCGCTCGGGCTCGCCGCGCTTGACTCGAAGGACGAAGAGGCCGTCATCGCCGGCTACCGCCTGCTGCGCGAAAGCGCCGGCAGCGCGCACGCTGAGGCGCTGGTCGCCAAAACCTTGGCCACCACGGGCCGCGTCACGCCCGAGGCGCAGACCACCCTCGCCGCAGCCGCGCGGCGCGATGTCACAGGCGCTTACGTCGCAGCCCTGGCCAAGGCTCTCGCCGCCGCCCCGGACGCCCAGAAGCCGGTCGCCTTGGAAGCGGTGGCCCGAGTGGGCGGGGAGTCCCTGCTCAAGGCGGTCGAAGCCGCCACCGCTTCGGCCAACGCCGACGTCGCGACCGCCGCCGTGCGCGCGCTGGCCGCCTGCTCCGACGCCGCATCGCTCCCGGCCCTGCTGCGCCTTGCCGTGGCCGCGCCCGACGCCAAACGGCAGACCCTCGCCATGCGCGGCGTCTCCAAGCTGTTCAACACCCAGCCGGTCGACAAGAAGGCGCTCCTTCCCGTCTGGCGCACGCTCCGCAGCCAACCGGGCAACGAGGAAAACAAGAAGGCCATCGACGACCTCTTCAAGGAAGAAACCAACGTCGCGCTCGGCAAAGCCGTGACCTCGAACGTGCCGACCGAAGGCAACAACCTTCCGGCCCACCTGGTGGACGGCACGCTCGAGAAGGCCTGGTACGGCGCGAAGTCGCCGGCCAAAGCCGAAATCGATCTTGGCGCCTTACAAAACATCAGCGCGGCCCACGTCACGTTCTACCACGCAGACGGGCGAACCTACACCTTCACGCTGGAGCTCTCCGCAGACGGAAAAACGTGGAAGGAGGTCGCCGGCAACACCAAGGACGCCAAGCCCGCCACCGCCGAGGGCCTGCGCCTGACCTTCGCACCGACCGCCGCGCGTTACGCCCGCCTCAACGTCATCAAAAACAGCTCCAACCCCGCCATCCACGTGCAGGAGCTGAAGCTGTTCTCCGCAACGGCCCCCTGACCGTACCTCGATTGCGCAAAAAAGGCGGCGCCCGTCACAGGCGCCGCCTTTTTGCTTGCCTTCAGCCTACAGCCTTCAGCCTACAGCCTATAGCCTATAGCCTTCTCTCGTCCCGGCTCACTCGCCGGCCTTGATGATCGCCGCAAAGGAGTCGGCCTTGAGCGCCGCTCCGCCGATCAGGCCGCCGTCGATGTCCGGCTGACTCATCAGCTCCTTGGCGTTATCGGGCTTCATGCTGCCGCCGTACTGGATGCGGATGCTGCCCGCGGTGTCGCCGCAGGACATCTCCGCCAGCGTGCGGCGGATCAGGGCATGCACCTCCTGCGCCTGCGCCGGGCTCGCCGTGCGGCCGGTGCCGATCGCCCACACGGGCTCATAGGCGATCACGACCTTGACCAGGTCCGCGCCCAGATCCGCCAAGCCGGCTTTGGTCTGACGCACCACCACCGACTCCATCTGGCCCGCGTCGCGCTCGGCCAGCGTCTCGCCCACGCAGATGATCGGGATAAGCCCGGCGGCCAGCGCGGCCTTGGCGCGCTTGTTGACCGTCTCGTCGGTCTCGCCGAAATACTGGCGGCGCTCGCTGTGGCCGACGATCACGTACGTCACGCCCAGATCCTTCAGCATCGCAGCCGATATCTCGCCCGTGAAGGCGCCCGAAGCCTCCCAATGCACGTTCTGCGCGCCCAGCATCACGTTCGAGCCGGCGCAGGCGGCGGCCGCGTCCTTCAGGTCCGTGAACGGCGGGCAAACCACGACCTCGACCTTCGCGACGCCCGCGACCTCTTTCTTGATCCCCTCAATCAACGCGGCAGCCTCCGAGGCTGTCTTGTTCATCTTCCAGTTACCGGCAACGATTTTCGTACGCATTCGACACTCTCCTTGTTTCAGAAAAAATGAAGCGCTATTATGACCACTGGCTGCCCGTTAGGCAAGTCCGAGTTCACAGGCTAGGGGCTCGTCTCCAATCTGTCCAACATTAAGGCCTTTATGCACGCATCACGCTGTCGCTTACTCTTTTTCGTCACCGCGCTCGCGCTCACAAGTCCCGCGCGCGGCCAGCCGTTGACCCCGCTTGAGCACCCCGGACTCACGGCCAGCAACGGCGTTCTCGTTCTGAACGGCAGGCCCTATCGCGGCATGGGAGCGAACTACTTCAGTCTGTTCCTCCGCACGCTGAAGAGCCCGGAGGACCGTTCGTACGAAACCGGCCTGCGCCAGCTGTCGGAGGCCGGCATTCCCTTTGTGCGCTTCATGGCCTGCGGCTTCTGGCCGGTGGACTGGGAGCTCTATTTGAAGGACCCGCCCGCCTACTTCGCGCGGCTGGACAACGTGGTGCGCTGCGCCGAGACCAACCGCGTCGGGCTCATCCCCTCGCTCTTCTGGAGCATGGCGACAGTCCCTGACCTCATGGGAGAGCCCATCGACCAGCTCGGCAACCCGGAAAGCAAGACTTGCGGCTTCATCCGGCAATACACCCGCGAAATGGTCACCCGCTACCGCAGCTCCCGCGCGATCTGGGCGTGGGAATTCGGCAATGAATACGCCCTGGCCGCAGACTTGCCGAACGCCGACAAATTCCGCCCGCCGGTCTTGCCCGCGCTAAAGACCGCCCTGCAGCGCACCAGCCGCGACGAGCTCACCTCTGCAGCCCTGCTCACCGCCTGCGCGGCCTTTGCGGAGACCGCCCGCGCGCTGGACGCCCACCGGGTGCTCATCACAGGCAATTCCCTTCCCCGCTCGAGCGCCTATCACAACACCTCCGAAAGAAGCTGGAAAGCCGACACCGCAGCCCAGTTCGAGTCGATCCTCCTGCGCGACAACCCCCAGCCGTTCGACACCCTCTGCGTCCACCTCTACCACAACGAAGGAAACGACGTCTACCCGGGCGGTGCCGCCAGCCTAGGCGCTCTGACCGCCACGCTTCAGGCGCTGGCCCGGCAACACAAGAAGCCGCTTTTCATCGGCGAGTTCGGCGCCTCCGCAACACTGAGCCCCGACGAGGAGAAGGCCCGCTTCGAGGAGCTTGTGACCGCCATCGAGACCAACGCCGTGCCCCTCTCGGCCTTTTGGGTGTTCGATCACGCTCACCAGGACAAAGAGTGGAACGTGACCTTCGGCAACCGCCGCGCCTACATGCTCCAGCGCGTCGCCGCCGCAAACCGGGCGCTGCGTTAGGCGCGCCTTCACGCTTCCCGCGCGCCCGGACACTTCGCCGTTGCACATCACCGGCGAAAAAGTTATCTTACCTGCAACTAGGAGATCGTCCATGTCATTCGGTCCAGCCTTCAGCCTACAGGCGGTGGCCTGCTGCCTGCTTTGCCTCTCTTTTGCGACGGCCGCTTTCGCTCAGGAGCAGCCCAAGAAACACCCCTCGCGGACCTGGACCTCGGTGAACGGCAACACCGTCGACGGCGCCTTCGTGATGGAAGAGGCGGGCAAGATCTACCTCAAGCGCCCCGACGGCTCGACCATCGCCACCAGCCGCGCCAAGCTCTCGCCGCTGGACCTCGCCTGGATCGACACCCAAGGCGCCCCCACCAACTCGGCCAAGACGCTCTCGTTCCCCCTGGCCTCGCAGCTCGAAAAAAACAAGATGCTCGAGCACCGCAAGGTGCGCCGCCTGATCCTCAAGACCTACACGCAGTTGACCAACAACGACCGCGACGACAAAATGCTCGCCTTTCTCGAGCGCGACGCGCAGTCCATGTACGGCTGGCACTTCATCAGCTCGGACTGCTACCTCACCAAAAGCGGCAAGAAAGGCAAGATCAAGGAGCTCTTCTTCCTCGCCCAGCAGCCCGTTGAACTGCGCGAAGCCGTGCAGATGGTGCGCGACAAATTCACGCTCACCCTGCCCGACCCCGTCGTGGTGAAAGAGGTGTCCGTGGACGGCGACACCTTCTGGGAGGTGCAGAACCCGCCCCCCTACGTCGGGCGCGCCTTGTTGCTCGTCGACCCTGAAACCAAGAACATCAAGCGCTTCGACTTCCATTTCCCGCCGCCGGAAAAATGACGGCGGCCCAAGACCGGAGGCCTCATGGCTGACACACCCGCGCCCGTCGCGAACGAGTATGAACGCGAGCCTGTGCCCGAAAAGGCCTGGCTCGGATTGAAGAGCTATGTGGGCCAGTTCGCGGGCGAACACGTCGCGGGCACCGAGCTGATGATCGGGCCGCTCTTTCTCGCAGCGGGCGTCAGCGCGCTGGACTTCTTCGCCGGGCTGTTCGTCGGCAACCTCCTCGCCGTGCTGAGCTGGACCTTTTTCACCGCCCCCATCGCGACGCGCGTGCGGCTCACGCTCTACTGCCACCTCGAAAAAATCTGCGGCCGCAAGCTGGTGGTCGTTTACAACACCGTCAATGGCGTGATGTTCACCGTGCTGGCAGGCGCGATGATGACCGTCTCGGCCACCGTGCTTGGCGTGTATTTCAAGTTTGCCATGCCCCAGCTGAGCGACACGCTGCCGCCCGGCATCGGCTGGGTTGTGGCGGTGCTGGTGACCGGCGGGCTCTTCTCCTTTGTCGCCGCCAAAGGCTACCGCTTTGTGGCGACCTTCGCGAACGTCGTCTCCCCCTTAATGGTTCTGATGTTCGCGCTTTTCGGCGTCCTCAGCCTGCGCAAGCTGGGCGTGACGGGGCTGGGCAATTTCTGGGAGGTCGCCTCCCAGCAGATCTGGACCGGCGGCGCGCCGCAGCCCGGCCAGGTGAAATTCAGCTTCTGGCACGTCCTGTTCTTCGCCTGGTTCTGCAACATGGCGTGGCACATCGGCATGGCGGACCTCACGCTCTTCCGCTTCGCCCGCAAGCCGTGGTACGGCATCTCCTCCGCCGCGGGCATGTACATCGGGCACTTCATGGCGTGGGTCGCGGCCTCGACGCTCTACGCCGTCCAGCTCAAAGCCGACCCCGCGAACACCGCCGTGCTGCCCGGCCCGCTCGCCTACAACGTCTGCGGCGTCGCCGGCCTGCTCTGCGTGGTGGCCGCGGGCTGGACCACCGCGAACCCGACGCTTTACCGCGCCGGCCTTGCGTTCCAGTCGCTCATCCCGAATTCGTCGCGCGTCAAGGTCACGCTCCTGACCGGCCTCATCGCCAGCGTCACCGCCATCTTCCCGATCGTGACCATGAAGCTGCTCGGCTTCGTCTCGCTCTGGGGCATGATTCTGATGCCCATGGGCGCGGTGATCTTTGCCGACTACTGGCTCTTGCCGAGGCTGGGCCTGCGCCGCGATTTCGCAGCGGAAGCCGGCCTGCCGCTGAACTGGGCCGCCGGGGCCGCGTGGCTCGCCAGCATGGCGTTCTGCCTCGGCCTGCTGGCCGCGTTCGGCGCGGACAAGATCTATTTCGTCAGCCTGCCCGCCTGGTTTGTCACCGTCGCGGTTTACGTCGCGCTGAGCCGCGCCGTCCAGAGACGGGCCCGCGGCTGAAGCGCGCGGGCTGAGAACGAGGGCGGCGACTTCAAACGGAAGGGAGAGGACATGCTCCGCAACGCATTCAAGATGAAGCTCAAGCCGGGCGCCGTTGACGAATACAAACGGCGCCACGACGAGATCTGGCCGGAGCTGGCGCGCGAGCTCCGCGCGGCGGGCGTCTCCGACTATTCGATCTTTCTCGACGAGGATACGCTCACGCTCTTCGCGGTCCAGAAGCTCGACGACGGGCACACGGCGGGCGCGCTGCCCCAGACCGCGATCGTCAAAAAGTGGTGGTCCTACATGGCCCCCCTCATGGAGGTCAACCCCGACCACTCGCCTGCCTGCACGGGCCTGCGCGAGGTGTTCCACCTCGACTGAGAAAAGAAGGCGCGCCGAAGCCGCGGCGCCCCGGCGCGCGAACGCCTACAGCTCCTTGATCCGCACATTGCGGAAGTAGATCGCCGCGCTGCCGTGCTTGCCCTGCAGCCCGATCCGCCCCTTGGTCGGCAGTTCGCCCCACGCCCGGCTCAGCCACGGCGGGATGTCCGTGCCGTCGGGATTCTTCTTGGCCGACGTCCACTGCGACAGGTCCGTGTCGACCGTGACCTCGCCGTTCACCGCCACCTTCACCCGCTGGCCCTGCGCCGTCACCGTCATGCGGTTCCACTCGCCCGCCGGGCGCACGTTGTTGACCTTCGGCGCCAGGTGGCCGTAAAGCCCGCCGTTCTTGGCGAAGCCCGACTCTTTGCTCCAGTGCGGATTGTTGTCGTCAAGAATCTGGATCTCCACGGTGTTGGGAATCCAGTTGGTCATGTCGCTGCAGTAGATCAGCACGCCGCTGTTGGCCGCAGGGTCGCACATGTACTCCAGATCCAGCATGAAGTTCTCGTACTCCTTGTCCGTCCAGATCGCCTCGTCCTTGTCCGCCGTCAGCTCCGCGCGGCCATTGATGTACCAGACGCCCTTCGTGAACACGGCGTTGTCCAAGGTGAGGTTGAAGAGCGAGCGCCAGTTACGCGAGTCCGGATGCGCGCACGCCGCGGTCAACACCGGGCACGCGCCGCACGCCGGGGCTTCGGCGCAGCCCGCTTTCGTGCCGCACAACGTGTCCGAACCTGTCAGACAACAGCCGGCCGAGGCCAACAGCAATCCCAACGCAGAGCCCCTTAAAAAGCACTTCATGACCCATTCCTTTCGTTCCGCGGTCCGCTTCCTTCCGGCGACGTCGCGACACCCGTCGCGGCCTCGCGGGAGCGGCACTCCCAGCGCTCGCAATTTGGGGGCTATTATACACGCTCCGCGCCGGGCGAAAACAGGCTTTCTCGAATATTTCGCGGGCCCGGCCATCAGCCCCGTGGGCGCGGTGTGGGCGCGCCACAAAAAGCGGATTTGTAAACCCGGGCAAAGTGTGTATACTTATTAATCGTTAATGGTTGCAGGCGACGACGTGCCGGCACCTTCGTTTTGACAAGATACCAGGGAGTCCTTTATATGGCAGATCATTCGGTGAAACCGGCCGGCCGCGTGGTGTCGGCGCAGTTCCTTTTCCCGTTCGTGCTGACCACCTCGCTCTTCGCCCTCTGGGGCTTCGCCAACGATATCACCAATCCGATGGTCGCGGCCTTCAAGGCCATCTTCATCGAGATCAACAACACGCAGAGTTCGTTGGTGCAGTTCGCCTTTTACGGCGGCTACGCCACGATGGCGATACCCGCCGCGCTCTTCATCCAAAAGTTTTCCTACAAGTCGGGCATCCTTCTCGGCCTGGCCCTCTATGCGTTCGGCGCGCTGCTCTTCCTGCCGGCCGCCATCACCGAGAACTTCTACTGGTTCCCGTTCTCGCTCTACATCCTGACGTTCGGGCTGGCCTTTCTGGAAACGACCGCCAACCCGTACATCCTGTCGATGGGCGACCCCGCGACCGCCACCCGGCGCCTGAACCTGGCGCAGGCCTTCAACCCGATGGGCTCGCTCCTCGGCATGCTGGTCGCCAGCAAACTGGTGCTGCGCAACCTGCGCGCCGAGCGCTTTTTCGCCGACATCACCGCCTCGCTGCGCGCGCGGGGCGTACCCGAAAGCGGCATGGCCGACGCCATTAAAACGTATGTCAGCGAGCCCGCCAACCAAGCCGCCTACGCCGCGATGAAGACCCATGACATCGCCGTCATCCGCGACCCCTACGTGATCCTGGGCCTCGTGGTGGCCGCGTTCTTCTTCCTCTTCCTGTTCAGCAAGATCCCGGCACAGCACACCGCGGTCCACATCCATCCCATCGAATCCGCCAAGCGCCTGCTCCGCAACCGGAACTGGGTCGGCGGCGTGATCGCGCAGGCCTTCTACGTCGCGGCCCAAATCACCTGCTGGACCTACGTCATCCAGTACGCCGACAGAAACTGCGGCTTCAGCTTCGAACGCGCCCAGGACTGGAACATCGCCGCCATGATCATCTTTCTCTGCAGCCGCTTCATCTGCACCTTCCTGATGAAATACCTGAACGCCAGCCTGCTGCTCGCCCTGCTGGCCGTCGCGGGCGCCGCGCTGACCACGCTGGCCATCCTGCTGCAGAACCAGACCGGCCTGGTCTGCCTGGTCGGCATCTCGGCCTGCATGTCGCTGATGTTCCCCACCATCTACGGCATCGCGCTGGACGGGCTCAGGGAGGACGCCAAGCTCGGCTCCGCCGGCCTCATCTTCGCGATCGTCGGAGGCGCCCTGATGCCGATGGGCGCAGGCTGGTTCATCGACCACGGCACCTTTCATCTCGGCGTCATCACGCTGACCGGCGAGAGCGCCGCGTTCGTGCTGCCGCTGGCCAGCTTCATCGTGGTCGCCGCCTTCGGTTGGCTCACCTTCCGCTCCCGCGCGCACAAACCCGCTTAACCTCCACTTCTGCCATGCCCCCCAAAAAAACCTCCGTACGCCGCAAAAAAAAGCAGCCTGTCAAAACCTTCGTGCTCGACACCAACGTGTTGCTCCATTCACCGGTGGCCCTCGCCGTGTTTGACGACAACCACGTCGTGCTCCCGATGGCGGTGCTCGAAGAGCTGGACAAGTTCAAGACCCAAAGCTCCGAGCTCGGCCGCAACGCCCGCGAGTCGATCCGCAAGCTGGACTCCCTGCGCGCCGGCGGCAAGCTGTCCAAAGGCGTCGCGCTCCCCAACGGCGGCAGCCTGCGCGTGCTCGTCACCCCGGAAATCGAAAAGGCCGGGCTCGAAGAGGACACGCCGGACAACGCGCTCATCCGCCTCGCCTACGCCCTCGTCCGGCAAGGCGAGCGCGTGATCATCGTGTCGATGGACATCAACGTGCGCGTCAAGGCAAACGCGCTGGACTTGGAGACCGAGGACTTCGAGCACGAGAAGGTCAACTTCGATGAGCTCTACACGGGCTATGACGAAGCCGTTGTGCCGCAGGAGGTGATCGAGCGCCTCTATGAGGGCCAGGTGCTCTCGTCCGTCCCGGCCAGGTGCTTTCCCAACATGTTTCTTCAGCTGACGGCTGCGGAAAACCCCGACCTGAAGGCCATCGCGCGCGTCTTTCCGGACGGGACCCTCGCGGAGATCAACCTCGCCATCGACAGCGTCTACGGCATCCAGTCGCGCAACGTCGAGCAGCGCATGGCGCTGGAGCTGCTGATGGACCCTTCGGTCAGCATCGTCACGCTCGTCGGCCAGGCCGGCACGGGCAAGACGCTGCTCGCGATCGCCGCGGGGCTGCACCTCGTCCAGCGCGAGCACCTGTACGACCGCATCCTCGTCTCGCGCCCGATCGTGCCGCTCGGCAAAGACATCGGCTACCTGCCCGGAGACAAGGAGGAGAAGCTCTCGCACTGGATGGAGCCGATTTTCGACAACCTCGACTACCTGCTGCGCAAGCACCAGCCCGACCAGGCGCCGGCCGGCGCGAAGAAGCAGCCCCGGCTGCTCTCCCCGCAGGAGCGCATCAACCAGCTGCTCGACACCGACACGCTGGAGCTGGAGGCGCTCACGTACATCC
>Ga0209066_10006736_pt1 | contig 11623 bp, 8 predicted proteins | sample All_14_2_FD_187198 | JGI IMG/M metagenome (GOLD analysis project Ga0209066, IMG submission 187198) | Freshwater microbial communities in response to fracking from Pennsylvania, USA - Allegheny Zone_MetaG_DW_15 (SPAdes) (version 2) ...
GTTGGAGAAGTAGCTCAGATGGACGACGTTGGAGCCGAGCCATCGGATCAGCGACAGTTCGAGGAACAGCATCAGCGTGCTGCCCAGGACCAGCCGCCGGACCACCGCCGCCGCCGGACGCGTAGAGCACCAATGAGCCTGTGGTGAAGCCAGCGTTCCCGCCCGCACCGCCCGCATTTCCGGCTGTCGCCCCGGTGGTGACAACAGCCCCTCCGACACCCTTCGCGCCTACGGTTACGCCGTAGGTGGCGCCGAACGCTGCAGCGGGGATGAACCGGTCGCGGATCATGTTCCCGCCTGCACCACCACCGCCGCCGACGCGGTTGGTGCTCGGGCCGTTGTAGGCACCCGAACCTCCACCTCCACCGGCGCCGATCGCGGTCACCCAGCAGCCCTTCGCCCCAGTGGGGATGGAATCTGACGCCACCCCGCCGGTGTCGGTGGTGTACTCGACAACAGTAAATAGGGCATCGACGTGATCACCGAAGGCATCCATGTCTGCCTTCGTGACGACACCGTCAGCCCAACGATCTTTCTCTGCCACAACAATTCCTTAGGTGAGGTCGAAGGGGAGCGCGTACGGGAAGTGGTCGTTGACCGACACACCTATCTCGGCACCTGTCGCGGTCGATTCAGCTCGTGGCGCGGCGACTGTCGCCACTGCAGCCACATCCGGGTCCACACCCGCAGCAGTAGAAGTGGCGGTTGGGGAGGTGAACGCCACAGCAGCAGTAAGAGTCGCGTCAAACCCGCCAACCGTGGCTTCCGCGCGAGGAGCTGTGACCGCGGCTAGGACAGCGACGCTCCAGTCCCGCAACTCCCAATCATCGACAGTCCCGGCAGGTTCACCCGAGACGCACTCGATACGTGCACCGCCGAACCGATAATCGTCACCGTGCAGAACAGCAGACCCCACAGAGGTCCACTGCAGCCCGATGTCCGCTTCGTTCATCAACGCCACGTACTTATCGGCCGACGAGTCGTAATACAGGGACCACTTCCCAGTACCACCCGACGCCAGGGAAGCCCGCTCCGTCAGTGAATCGATCGGACCGGAATAGATTTTCGCGGACGTCCCATCAACACCCAAATACACGACCTGGCTGAAATCCCGGGCGCAATGCATCATCAAGCCCTCGCGCGCAGCAGAATTCGTGTTGATGTACAGGTTCCCGGTGACACGATTCGTGTCCCTGGTGCAGCGCAGAATGTACAGCACTGACTGCTCCCCATCAGAAGTCCCGGTGTATCCCAGGGCCTCGTCGTACACATCAATCAGAGACAGGGTGGAGGATTGGCGAACCCACTGCCCGCCAATCGTAGACCGTTTGAACGAGTCCGAATACATTTTGTCGACTTCAGGCATCGACAACGCGGCCAGCATGAACCAACACAACGTCGTCCCATTCGACCGTGCCGTGGTGGCCTGAGAAGCCGTGTACGTGGTTTGAGAGGTCAACGTCGACCCGACCGTCTTGAACCCGTCATCGGGGGCGGACGTGACCCGCTCCATCCCTATCACCCGGACCGTCGTCGCCACCGACGAAGAATTCCGGATCCGCATCACATACCTCTCACCCGCCTGAACAATCAGACGAGACGGGAGCGTGAACTCGAAGAATGTCGTCGACGTCGTGATCGAGGACGAAAACTCCTGCGACGCAATCCTCGTCAACGACCCATCAGAGTTGACTTTGAACAACTCCAGGTACACGTTGTTGAGCGTCCCGGCGTCTTTCCACACCACGCACCCGAACGTGTCGTGCACGGTCGGGTTCATGATCGTCAGATAGGAGCCGCGGGATTCGTCCTGGTTGATCGACCACCCAGCCGGCGCAGCCACCGCACTATTCGCCGAACCCACAGTATGGGTGTGTGCTGTGCCGGTGGAGGCATCATCGGTTGTCCCGAACACATACATGTGGTTGTTCAGGACTTCGTCGTAAGTGACGTCCGCGATCGGATACCGGCACCGCGACTGCGGGTTCCGGTAGTCAGACACGATCGCAGAGATCGTGAACGACTCCTGATCAGCCTTCTGCTGCTTGACAGCCTTCTGAAGATCTGGGATGAAACCGCCGATGATCGGGATCCCCCGTAGGGCGGAGAGGATCGCGTCGATCACCTGCTGCACAAAGTTCTTCGCAGCGTTCAGGCCACCGTTGATGGCGTTCAACGCCCCATTGAGACCCGAGATCAGGTGTTGCGGGATCGCCCCAATCACCGCAGCCGCGTTGTGCAGCAGGTCGTCGGTCAGGTTCCCCAACGTGATGGCGGTGCCTTTGATGGCGTCACCAACATCGTCGATGACGGTGCCGCCGACCTTCCAGATCAACGTCCCGATCTGATTCAACGCATTCGTGGCGTTCGCGATAGCCGTGTTGATGAAATCTGCGACGTCTTCGGCGATCTCGCCGCCGACATGGGCGATCAGGGAGGCGAACCCGTTGATGACATGGAATGCGGACTGGACGAAATCCTCGAACTTCAGGAACGGTGACTGGACCCCGCCCCGCAGCTCGGCCATCCAGTCGTCTTCATCCTTCAACGACAGGTCATGAAGGGAGCCGTAGTTGAATGCCGTGTCCGGCATCAACAGGTTCGGCTGGGTCATTGACGCAACCCAGGGGGAAGCATGTCCGGGTGAACTGGGGCGAACACCACAAGCGTGGTGTTGTCAGGATTCAGATACTCGCGCAGAGGTTTCCAATACACCCCGTGAGCATCAGGGCCCATCAACTCCCCCGCGGCGACCATTCCACGCCGGTCACCCTTATACGTGTAGCGGCGGTCCGCCGGCCGGCCCAACTTCAACATCAGGCGCCCTGCCGGTAGACGCGGAACCATGCACCACCACTCGCCCCAGCGCCGGCATCCTGGCCACCCGAATTGCCGCCAGCGCCACCACCGCCCGGGCTGAAACCGTTCGCTCCCTTCGTCGCCTGATCAGCCCCACCGTTGTACACGATGTTGTTGAAAGTCACCGTTCCGGCAGTCGAACCTGTCGAAGTGCTCGACGTCCCCCCTGTACCGCCCGGGGCGGTGAGCACATCGGCACCGATCGCGGACGCTGTGGTCGCGCCACCGTTGCCTTCATTGTGGGTGCCGCCATCACCAATGGTTCCTGTGATCTGCGTCGAATCCCACGGGATGTCCGTTCCTCGAACCAGGGTGTCGGCGATCCAACTTCCCGGCCCACCGCCCTTACCGGCGGTCAGGGTGGCGCCGTCATCACCACCACCCCCCCCACCCAACAGGACGCGGTCAATGTGGGTGGCCCACCAAGGGATATCGAACACGAACGGGCCGGCCGCGAAGATCGCCGTGGATGCTTCCGACGGTGCCGGGGCGTAGCCCTGGGTCAACGTCCGAAGGTCCACCGCATCCCCATCTGGAACGCTGATCTCCCTAGAGACCGTGTCGGCGTTCTTCAACCGGATATCAACCCGATAGTCACCGGGGGTTATGTCGGAGTCGATCTCACCTTCGTCGAGGACTAGGACGACACGGGATCCGAATGCGCCCTTTGGGGTGAGTGTCACAGTGCCTTGGCATGGCTCACCGGCCGCGTCGAGGAATTCGCAGAACAAGCCGGCCATCTACAGCACCCCGTCCTGATGTTTCTTCAGTAGCCGCTGGAACAGTGCGGCCTGCTGTTGATTGGTTAACCCGTCCAGTGCGGCATCCATGGGATCCTGCTTCTCCCGTGAGACCTCCGAAACCGGCTTCCACTTACCCGGCGACGTCATCCAATGCGGATCATTCGCCGCGGGCGGTACGTATACCTTCAGCGGCGCCTTGATGTACCCGCAGTTATCGCACTGCAGCATCGCCCCGCACTCCCAGAGATGCTCCGACAACAGCATGTTGTAGGCGGCGGGCATGGCCTGCTGACCGCCATTCATTCCCGGCGGCGCCACTAGCATGGACAAGAACATCTCTTTGGGGTCCGATAGGTTGCACGTCTCTCGCGTTGGGAGCATGTTGGAGAACTTGCGCGCCGACTTCTTGTACGCCTCAGGATCGAAGTTCCTCGGCAGATTCACACCCGGCATGGCTAATACACCCCTAGCTCGCGAAGCGCAGACACAATGGATTCGATACGGCCCCAAGCCCTCTGGGCAGGGTCCTGCAACGCCCGATCATCACCAATCGTGATAATCCAGTCCGCATAAGGATTCTCGGGAGACCACTTCAAATCCAATCTTCGACAACGGTCCATGTGGATGCGTTTGCGCGGGTCGTTCTTCAGCGCGAACCCGACCCGGTCCTCAAGGAAGAAATGCCCAAGCCCCCTATCGCCCACCATCCATGGTGAGGCATCAAGCACCGCTAGCTTGCAGGAGATCGTTGTCTTGGTGGCCCAAAAGCCGGCCCGCAGCACCATTAGACTAGCGATTGTGTATGCCTTGTTGGCGCCGTCTTGGAAGTACTCGAAATACCGTGACCAACCCGAGTGCTGCGCCCGCTCAGTCGACTTGACTGACCACCACGCGAGGATAGTGTCCTCATACAGTGGCTTGAGCAGCGCATCGACACTGCCTCCGAGAGAACCGATTTGGGCAATCCCGCCCAGAATGTCAAAACCCGCCTGGATACTCGCAGAGATCGCCTCGTTGACGCCTGGCATCGAGTGACCACCGACATTGACCTGCACACCTTTAGCAGGCGAAATCACCAAATCCGAAGTTTGGATACCGGTCTCTTCGCCCTGCACGTACACGACGTACGGAAGTTCCTTGCGGGTGAGCCTGTTGCCCTGCCGGTAGTACTCAGTCGGGACATCAACATCGCGGATGACATCACTGGTGGAGTCGATGAAGTCTTCGGCGAACTCCGCGACGGTTCGCGCCAACCCATCAAACAGTGATCCGCCATGCGACGTTCCAATGTAGACACCGGACTTGTCGACAATGTCCCACCAAATCGTGCCGTGGCGAAGGTGTGCGCCCTTCCATGGCGGCGGGTCGCCTTCAAGGAACCGTGTCGGAACCACCGACAGTTCGGCATCCTCGAGCATGATGTGCGCCATGTCATGCCAGTTGGAGAACCGGCTAGAGACAACACCCCATACCACGCCGGAAGCCATCGCGTCGATGAAGGACAGCGGCTTGACGACGTTGTGCCACTGCGACATATCGAGCGCAGTCACATAGGATTCGAAGTCCAGCGGATCATCCGGGATGGTGATGAGTGGGTTGTGCTCCCGGAAAAACTGGAGGTGCAGGCTGAGCAGTAGAATCCAGGTGACCGGACCGGCTAGCAGGAACGCGCGCGGGAACTGAAATGCCGCCGGAAGGAACGGATTTGACCAAACGCTGTACCATTTTGCGTTCTCATAGTCGTGCAACCAGGTGACAACCAACACCTCGTCACCATCATCAGTGACCCGATACACCGCGTTGTCGAGGCGGCCACCCCAGCGGGCGCCGCAATACTCCACCGTGATGTGAACGTTGCGCTTCTCGCCGCGGTCGATGCGGCCCTGCATGTCGTAAATCCACTGAGCCGCAAATGATGAGAACGGCAGCACTGTCTGCCCGGGACCGGAGTCATTGGAGATGAAGGAAAACTCAGCAGAGTAAGTGTCGTCGCCGAGGACGAACTGCTGGTTGAATTCTCCGTCCCAGATCGTGGCGTCTGGCTTCTGCCGGCGGAGCGCCTTCTCGGCACGCTCCTGACGGAGGGTCTCGTCCCAAATCGCTTGGCACTGTTCCTCAAGCGTGAGGTTGTCGACATCCAACAGGGTCGGCGTGTAATCCAATACTGTCTGCATGGCCTATTCCAAGCCCCATGGTCGGCTCCACCGTCGGGGCTGAACCAACTGCGCCATAGCCCCACCGGCTGGTGCGCCTTCATAGGAGATCGGCAACTGCTGCTTCGGCGTATATGGCGGTATCACGTAGCTGAAGTGCTGACCACCGGGAAGCAAGGATGGTAATGCGTTGGTGTAGTTGTGATCCCGAATCATCAGATTCTTGGCGGTGTCGAGGCTGATGACGATCCCGCCTTGAACCGCAGTGATCGGCTCCAATGTCAACGACCGGGTCGCATGAACCCCACCCGGATGGCGGCGGTTCTTCCCGCCCTTCCACGACACATCGGGGACGGTCCACTGCGCCCGAGTGAGAATCCACCGATGCTTCATCGGCCTATCGGTCGGATTCTCCACCTCAATAAACCCAGATGCCGACGTAGACCCTGATTTGAAGTCCGTCACCACATCGTCCTGATACCAGTCGGGGTCACCGGCACGGACCTGCAAAATTAGGTTGGCGTACTGCTGCTCGATCGGGTCAACGGTCGGTTCGAAAATAGGAGTGTCGTACATCAACAGGTCGAGTTTGCGGACACCCGACTTGTCGGTATCCACGTGCATTGTGGTGGGTTCCGGGTTGTCGTCCCACTCATCGACCTCGTAGTCGAAGATCCCACGAAAGTCGGACTCGTTGTCCTCCATCGACCTGGTGCGGGTGTCGGTGATGTGGAAACCCAACGTCATGTCACGCTCTAGCCGTTTCACGCTTTTCGGCTTCGAACCCACCTCGAACGCACCGGATTTCCAGGTGGTTTTGACCGGTGAATCCCAGATGCCTTTGACCTGGCCCTGCCCGGACCACACCCCTTCGGCGCCGGCCATGTTGCCGTGCGTGTGGAATGTTCTGCCTTGACCGGTGATCCAGATGCCGCGGATTTTGCGGTCGAAGAAGTCCGGGTTCGGGATGAACCGGTTCACGGCCTGCCCGCGTGTTGCATCATGTCGAGGCGCTCCTTGTTCCGCAGGGACCGCATGGCCTCATCGAGGTTCTGGGCGTACACCTGGTAGGTGACGTTGCCTGACTGCGCTGCAGGTTGTGACGCCATGCTTTCCCACTGCTGCGGGGATAGAACCGGTTCGGGTTTGTTGCCCAGGTTCACCGCGACTCCGCCGGGTTTGAGCCAGCCTCCGCTGTCGAAGACGCCGCCGTTGAGGAACTGCAGCGGATCCCACTGGGGCTGATCTGGAGGTTGCGCGGCAGCTGGTTGCGGCGCAGGGTTTTCCGGCTGCGCAGGAGGACCGGGAAGTGGCGGGGTTGGGGACGGGAAGGGTCCAGGTGGTGGCGGTTGCGCCGGCCCTGGAGGTGCGCCCGTTCCCTGATGCTGCTGCGGCCCATCGCCGGGGGGTTGATTTCCCTGCTGGAACGCCTTCTCTATCGACGTTGTCGCGGCCCCCATGATCGCCTGCTGCGGCATGAAACCTGTGACGTCGGTGGTCAGCAAGCGCGGCGCGCCGAACGGGGTTAACTGTTCGATGAGGGCGTCTGTTCCGATTCCGAGCATCTGGGCGCCGTACTCGACACCGCGTTTAGCGGCTTGTGTGCCCATGCTGATAGCGGCGGAAGTCAACCCTGATGCGGCGCCGCCGGATCCTGGGGCGAACACTGTGGCTGCGGCGCCAGCTGCTTGGGATGCGGCGTTAGCGGCCTGGTCGATGATGCCGTTGATGACCTCAGCGCCCATGCCGTAGATCCCGGACAGGAAGCTGGTTCCCGCGGTGCTGGTGTTACCCGCGGCGGCAGGGATGTAGCCCTGCGTACGGCCCGGGGCGTCGGTCTGTGTTCCCTGGTCCTGCTGGGGGGCCCCGAGGGCTTGGCCCAACTGCTGCAGCTGGTCCGGAGTCGGCCCCGGGGGTGCGCCTTGCCCGGTGCCGTGCTGGGTGGTATTCGGGTCAACTCCCTGCTTAAGCAGATCCTCCAGAGTTACCTGGCCGCCATCGCTATACCCAGGCAGTGCTGGTTGACCGCTGATGAATCGCCACATCGCGTCGGTCTTCTTCATGTCCCAGCGTGCACGCTTAACCGGGTTGTCGTAACTCTCATTCGGCCGCAACGGGGTGATGCTTTTGACGTCGTCCTGAGTCAGGCTCCAGTAGTCCGGTGCATAGTTGTTACCCGGAGATGGATCCGTGTATCTGGATGTGCTGGTGTCAATCTTCATGTTGGGATTGAAATTTCCCTTGGGGATATCCCGATTGAAACCGATGCCCGCGTTAAGTCCGCCCTCTAGGTTGCGAGTGAGTCGCTCACGGCCGCCACTGATAAGCATCTCCTGCAGCGGGTCCACGTTGCGATCACGTTGACCCATGCCCATGACCATCGACTGCCAGTCATTGACTGGGCCGCCGGTGTTGAACCCGGGGATCATGCCCGCTAGGGCCATCTGGCGGAGTTGGTACACCTTATCTTGGCCGCCAACCGCGTTGACCTCGGCCGCCGTCCAAACGTGCTCCCCGTTGGACAGCATCGCCGGAATCTTGTCTGCTGTAGGACCACCAGCACCCATAGCTGGACCACCAGCCGAATACCAGTGCGGGGATTGCGACTGCCAAAACGCCCACGCCGCAGAAGGTGTCCCATACCGCTGCTTGATGTACTGCAGGCCATACTGCGACTGCAGCGCGGGATCCGACGTCTTCGAACCACCAACAGTCGCCCACGTCGAATCGAGGAACTGGAACATCCCGTACGCGGTCGACGACGGATTCTGCGCAGTGTGACGGAAACCAGATTCACCGTTGAGGAGATTCTGCAGTGCGCCCCACTCAGAGGCGGGGAATCCTGCTTGCAGCATCGCCTGATAGGCCACGCCCTTGTTTCCGGTTAGGCCTGCCGGAGCAACGGCCCCGCCAGGCGCCGTATCGGCGCCGCCCGTAGTGGTGTCACCTAGTAACCCACCAGTCGGATCCAGGGGTGACGCGCCGCGGCGGTCCCGCTGTGCACCCTTCGGCCCGCCGAGGCTCCCCTTAGCGAACGGCCCAAGATTGGCCGTCCCATCAGGGTTCATCGTCACGTCAGGCAGGCCCACGTCGGTGGAGTTCTTCACATCCGACTGAAGTCCGACACCGAACAGTGGGAGATTCCTCATCGCCGCGATAAATGGTGCCCACGCGGCACCAGCTGCGGTAGCGCCCGACGCAGCACTTGCCGGAATGGTGACACCGAGCAGGGTCGACACCGTTTGCAGGCTGGTGATGAGCGAGGAGACGCCAGAGATGGTCTTCCACGCAGCGAAAGCCACCACGACGTTCTTCACCAAATCGGGGTGCTGGGTGAGGAACTCGGTGATACTGGCGAGCTTGTCGACAACCCACTTAGCCGAATCGGCCATCGACTGGAAGAAGTTCTTGATGTCCCCCTGGTGGGCTTGCACCCACTGGTCCAACTGGTTGAACTTCTCCGTGATCTTGTTGACAGCCTCAGTCGGGCCGGCCAGCGCGTTCACACTATTGCCGCCGAAGATTGCGGTCAGGAAGTTCGCGCCCAATCGGGCCATGGCGGCTTCCATGTTGTCCACCGAACCGCTAAAGGACTGGCCCATCTTCTGCGCGGCCCCACCGATATTCTGCTCGACCGCCTTCTGGAAGTCGGCAGCCGAAACCTTCCCGTCCTCCACCATCTTCTGTAGAGCCTCGGCAGACACACCGTATTCATCGCGCAGCCATTTGAAGATCGGCAGGCCACGGTCAGCCAACTGCTGCAAATCATCCGTGTAGGCCTTGTTGTTGGTCTGAATCTTGTTGAAGATCGAGCCCATTTCCTCGAATGAGGTACCGGCAACAGCGGCGCTATCCGCGACCTCGGTGAGGTACTTGGTGAGCTTCTCCCCCGGCTCAATCCCCGCAGCGACAGCAGACGCGGACGCTGTAGCAGCATCAGCAAGCGAAAATGCTGTCCCTTTAACGGATTTCGTTGCAGAGTCCATGATCTGCTGCACGCGGTCCGCAGAATTACCCAATGCCTGCAGCTTGAACTTCGCCTGATCAATCGTTTGGAGCCTCTGAAACCCCTTTGTGAGGGTCGTTGACAACAGTGCCACCGCACCCGTCGCAGCAGCCGCCGCCCCGGCGATACCAACCTTGATGCCGGCGCCGATACCCTTACCGATCACCGTCCCGATCGCGGTACCGACCCTCTCTCCCCGGATTGACGACTGCAGGTTCCGCTCGTACGCCTGAGCGGCATTCGTTCCAGCTCGGGCGATCTCAGAGTTCCCTGAACTCAACCCGCGAGAGATATCGGCAGCGATCTTCTTGCCCGCAGGACGCGCATCAATATCAGCGAGTTCGCGGTCAATCTGCTTCCTGAGCTTGCTCGTCTCCGCGACCAGTGACACGTAGGCGGTGGCCAGTTCAACTCCGTTCGCCACTAGCCACCACCCTTCGATCGTCTTTTATCTTCACGGCGCTTCCGTAGATGCTCAGCCTGCGACCGCTGCCGCTCAATGAGATCCGCCTTCGTCCGCGGAATGCCCTTAGTTGAGAACTCCCGCGGACGCTTCCACGCCTTCGGTTTCGAACCCTTACCGCCGCCGCGCTGCCAGTTCCCCGACTGCACAGAGAACAGAATCCCGGCGAGGAACTCCACGATCGGGTTGACCCACCACGTGTTCGGGAACCTGGACCGGTACAGGGCTGAATCCCCGCTCGGGGGAAGCCAGTTCAGGATGATTCGGAATTCACTCCAGGAGAGTCGGCTTCCGATGTCGTGTCGGTGCCATCCTCGGTTGAGGAGGTCGGCGACAACGGCCTCTCCGTGCTCCCCGTCAAGGAAGTCGGAGAGGCCAATAATTCCCCCAACGGGATCGACGAATGCTTATCCCACTCGTTCTTGCCTTGCGCCAACTCAGCCGTCGAGCACTTCTCCAACAGTTTGAAGATGTTAGCGGGGACGACCTCTTTGAAGCACGCCAAGATTGTGGCCCGATGCGCCTCAGCCTCATCGGGTGGATTCTCGAACACAGGCCTGGCGGGTTCCTCCGGCTCCGGGCCGGGATCCTCCACCTCAGGATCATCAAGTCGTTTCACCCACGCCGTAAACAGCTTCTCGTACTTCTTGTACTCGATCTGGTAGCGGCGGAACCCTCTCCGGGTTTCCTCCACTAAACGTTCGGCGTCCTGCGTGAAATGCCTCAGCGAGGCCCGAATCCGCCGCACTGTTGTCTCGTCGAGGTAATCCCACCGCGGGATATCCACCACAATCGGGTCTTTACCCTCAGGGTGGAAGGTCAGTTCAACTCGAACCCGCGGATCCGAGGCATTGATGATGTCAATCATTTGGATGGGCTTCCTTCAGGATGGGCAGAGGGAGTGATTTGGCCGCCCGGCGCCGGCAGCCCATCCCTGAATGACCGGCGCCGGACGGTGCCTTATGACCCGTCGAGAACGTCCGCGAAGTCGTAGTACGTGTTCACAGCCTTCGGGTTGTCCGGCTGCTCACCATCGGCCGGCTTGTAGCACTTGACCGTCGCCCCATACACCGTGAGATCGGTGCTGCTGTACGGGATTTCCTCGATCTCAGTGACCTGGCCTTCAGGGATGACATGCAGGGTCGTCTTCTGCCCCTCCACGAGGCGCACGAGGAACGACTTGCGGTCCAGCGGCTTGTCGTCGTGGCGGACCGTCATCTTCAAATGCCCGGAGGTGTAGTCCACATCGACGTTGTCGTCGCCGAAGATCGTCTTCAGCACCTCAGGGTTCGTTTCGCAGAACACCAGCGTGACGGTCTCGGAGTACTTGTCCTGCGTGGTCTTGATGAGCTGACCGGACAAGTCGTAATGATCAGTGTTGTCCCGCTGAATCTTATTC
>Ga0209066_10006737_pt1 | contig 11621 bp, 8 predicted proteins | sample All_14_2_FD_187198 | JGI IMG/M metagenome (GOLD analysis project Ga0209066, IMG submission 187198) | Freshwater microbial communities in response to fracking from Pennsylvania, USA - Allegheny Zone_MetaG_DW_15 (SPAdes) (version 2) ...
GATACCATCATCATTATTGGTCTCTTCTCATTGTTCCATGGAATTCTACCATTCAACCTTGAAGTCGACCAAAGCTTTATTGCTGCTATCCTGACCATCATCGGTTACTCAATCAATGATACCGTTATTATCTTCGACCGTATTCGTGAATATAACTTCCTGCACCCAAAACGTGCCTTGAAGGATAATATGAATGCTGCTATTAACTCTACTTTGTCTCGTACAATGAACACTGCTGGTACCACTATCATCACCTTGATCGTTATCTTTATCATGGGCGGTGAAATTATCCGTGGATTTACCTTCGCTCTTCTAATGGGTATCTTATTCGGTACTTATTCTTCTGTGTTCAACGCTTCTCCCGTGGCTTATGATACAATCATGTTCCAACGTAAGAGAGCTGCGAAAAAAGCTGAGCTTAAAAAGTAACTCTTTGAAACAATCATAGAAAAGTCCCGGACAAAGTCCGGGACTTTTTTTTATTTTTGTTTAATATAACATATCTGGTAAAATGCCCCTATTGTTTTTAGATTTGAGTACCGGTGAATTATTGCTGATTGTAATGGCAGTTATGATTCTATTTGGCCCGAAGCGGATCCCTGAGATTGCGCGTACTGTCGGCCAGACGGTTGGCAAATTACGTGCAGCTTCTGATCAAATAAAAAAAGAGATCCTCAGCGAAGCTCGTACGATGGAGGAAGGGGCCAACAAGATTACGAATCCAGTGTCAACAATTGTTGATGAGGTGAATAATAATCTTTCAACAACGGTGTTATCTAATAATAGTAGCAACCAAGAGGCAATTCATTCAAAAACGGATACTGATAGGGAGAAGGGTTCTTCCGAAACAGTCAGCTCTTAATTTAATCTCGGAGAGAAAATATCATGAAGAGAAGCAACATTCTTTTTTTTACAATCATAATTAATATCCTATTGTTCTCCAACGTTTCGTTGGGTCAAAATAAGAGAACAATACTTGCCGATGAAGCTTTTAAAGGGTATCAGTTTACCACTGCCATCAAGCTCTATAAAAAAGGATATTCTCGGGAACGGAATAAAGAGGAGAAAAACCGCATCATCTTTCAGATTGCCGAGTGCTTCAGACTTATGAATAATTATCAAATGGCTGAAACCAACTATAAAAGATTGATCTCAGCTAAATATGATGTTGTAAAACCAGAGATCTATCTGCATCTGGGTAACATCATGAAAGTTACCGGTCGTCTAAAGGAAGCCAGGGAGGCTTATGAAAAATATCTCTTGGCGAAACCTGATGATAAAGTAGGGCTCTTTGCTCTGAGGGGCTTAGATGCTTATGATTCTATAATGAATAACCCTTCGCGACATAAAATAGAGCTCGTGGGTGATTTATCCGGGCAGTTTAACGATTTTGGTGCAGTTTACAGTAACCCGGCTTTTAATGAAGTGGTATTTGCTTCTGACAGACCTACTGTTAAAGGGAAAAAGGCTCGTAAAATGCGAAAAGATGAGTGGACTGGAAAGAGTTTTTCGGATCTTTTCGGAAGTAAAGAACAATCGAATGGGAAATATGCTGTTCCCCAATCCATTGATGTGAACGAAGCAGTAAATACTACTGCTAATGAAGGCACTCCTTTCTTTAATAATCGTTTTAACTCAATGTACTTTACCCGTTGTACTACGGAAGAGAAGAAGCTAAATGGATGTAAAGTTATGGTTAGTCGTAGAGCCGGACAGAGTTGGGGTGAGGCTCAACTGGTAGATCTTGGCGGTGATAGTACTACCATCATAGGACATCCGACTTTAACCGATGATGAATTAACAATATATTTCTCGGCCGACCTACCCGGAGGCAAGGGGGGAAAAGATATCTGGGTTGCAACAAGAACCGGACGAACAGCTAAATTTGGTAAACCACGTAATCTGGGTGAGCCGGTTAATACCCCTGGAAATGAATTGTTCCCTTTTATCAGGTATGACTCTATTCTCTATTTCTCTTCCGATGGTCATTTAGGATTAGGAGGCTTAGACATTTATAAGAGTGTAAAATTATCAGGTGATGGTAAAGTAGGTTGGGGTATACCCGTGAATTTGGGCCCTCCTATAAACTCTACCTATGATGACTTTAATATGACATTCCATCCTGAAGCCATGGAGCAGGGCTTTTTTGCCTCAAATAGACCAAAGGGTAGAGGCGGGGATGATATCTACAGCTTCTTGATTCAACCACTTGAATTTACTCTGCGTGGTATCGTAAAAGATGATAGGACACTCCAGCCACTGGCAGGTGTCTTAGTGCAATTGAAAGGATCTGATGGTTTTGAAGCAAAATCGACAACGAGTGAAAAAGGGGAGTATTCCTTCAATAAGAACCAGATTAAGGTTAATGTTAAATACCATCTGACCGTTTCAAAGGATGGCTATTTTACTGTTGAGGGAGATGAAAGTACCATTGGATATGAGAATTCAAAAGACCTCGTTCATGATTTTGTACTAGTGCCTGTTCCTAAAAAACCGGTTGTGTTACCTGAAATACTTTATGATCTGGGTAGGTGGGAACTCAAACCTCAATATGCGGATTCATTGCAAGGCCTTATCAAGGTTTTAGAGGCTAATCCTAATATTATAGTTGAACTAGGTGCGCATACCGATGCCAGAGATACCGAGGAAAGAAATGATATCCTATCTCAAAAACGTGCTCAAAGTGTCGTTGACTATTTAATTGTTAGAGGAATTGAGGCGGATCGATTGGTGGCTAAAGGATATGGCGAACGGACTCCACGTGTTTTACAGAGAGATTTTGTTAGAGCCGGCTATACCTTTAAAAATGGAGTTAAATTGACCGAGTCATTTATAGATTCGCTCCCTTCACGTGAAGTTAAAGAGGCTGCTCATCAACTGAATCGTAGAACGGAATTTATGATTATTGGTACCAACTTTAAATCTTCTGGGAAAAAGGAAACGACTTCATCTCAAGTAAAATTAGTTACAGGTCCTGAAAGAAATGCTGTTCCTTTCAAATATGAAGGGAAATTAAATAACTTGGTGATTCAAGGTAATTTCAACAACTTTACCCTTGACTTTGTCTATGAACCTAACTTAACAGATGCATCCATGTCGGGCGAAATGGCTGTTCAGATGTTGCGCGATGGGGCTATAGGGAAAGAGGACTTCCAGAACGGTGCTGATGATTTTAATGAAGATGGTACCTTAAAGAAGGGAGCCGTTCTTACTATTTCACAGTTCCGGATTGGAAAGAATGTTATTTATGATATTGAGGTGATCATAGATCCAAAACAAAAGGTGCCGCTTTATTTGAATAATAAAATCATGACCCGTTTCGGAGCATTTACTATTGATGAGGCAAATAAAGAAATCGTATTTGAATAGTAACTTATGATTGAAGATATTTCACGATACGCCGGGCGTGGCGTCTCCTCAGGAAAGGAGGATGTTCACGCTGCAATTAAAAAGAGTGATAAAGGCATCTTTCCATTAGCATTCTGTAAAGTCATTCCCGATATTCTTGGTGATGATCCTGACTGGTGTAATGTTATGCATGCCGATGGAGCTGGCACTAAGTCCTCTTTGGCTTATGTCTATTGGCGTGAAACGGGAGATCTTTCTGTTTGGAAGGATATAGCACAAGATGCTATCGTAATGAATACTGATGATCTGCTCTGCGTTGGGATATACGATAAGATGCTGCTGAGTTCAACCATCGGAAGAAACAAAATATTGATTCCTGGTGAGGTGATTTCTGCAATCATTGAGGGTACAGAAGAATTTCTGGCTCAATTACGAGACCTGGGGGTTGGTATTCACCTAACTGGTGGTGAGACCGCCGATGTAGGCGATTTGGTAAGAACGATTATTGTGGACAGTACGGTGACTGCGAGGGTTCCTAGAAGTCAAATTATCAGCAACCATACCATTGCCGCCGGTGATGTTATTGTTGGATTAGCTTCATTTGGTCAAGCCTCCTACGAACACCGTTATAATGGAGGTATGGGGAGTAATGGACTCACTTCCGCAAGACATGATGTCTTTAGTCATAATCTTGCTATGCTGTATCCTGAGAGTTATGACTCGGCTATCTCACCTGAATTGATATATAGTGGAGGAAGATCTCTTCTTGAGCCTAGTCCGATTGAAGGGGTTAATATGGGTAAGTTGGTTCTGTCTCCAACGCGAACCTATGCTCCGATTGTGAGAGACATTGTTAGAACAATGAGATCGAAGATTCATGGGATGGTGCACTGTAGTGGTGGGGGCCAAACTAAGGTGCTTCATTTTGCCGGTAAGGTTAGAATTATCAAAGATAATCTCTTTGATGTCCCTCCTCTGTTTAGCATTATCCAGGCAGAATCGAACACTCCTTGGCATGAGATGTATAAAGTGTTTAATATGGGACATCGGATGGAGTTATATGTTCCTGAAGAATGTGCATCGGAGATCATTGCTATCTCTTCTGCTTATGGAGTTGATGCAAAAATCATCGGCCATGTTGAACCCTCGGACAAAAAGGAGTTAATTATTAAGGATAAACAAGGGGTTTACACCTATTAATAAAAAAGGGAGGTCTCAAAAATAAGACCTCCCTTTTTTGATAGCTAAGGGTCTTCGCTTGTAAATAGCTTAATGTCCTTTTTTATTTTTTAAATTATTGATTGAATCGGCATATGTAGTTGCCTTCTTGAGTTCGAGTAGATATTGTCCGATTGAAACCAGCGGTTTGATTTCCACATCAGAGACATCGTTTAGCGGGCAATTTCGGAGGTAATTGTGGAGGGTACTATTATTATCGGCTTGAATAATAAAGGTACAACCTGAATGCACCGCAAAAACCCCACCCACGATTGGGATTCCTGCTCCTCTGAGGCTATCTATGTAAGCGAACCCCGGGAGATAGTTCTTTTTAATAAGTTCGATTGATTCGGCAGACTTTCCAGGCTTGGCTTTTATTTTGAAGTTATAAGAGACAAGAAAGAAGTTCTGAGGAACCAGATAGAGGGTAGAATCGGTGTTTTTGCTTTTAGAGTCAAGGACTCTAAGCCCCGATGGAACTTGTTTTAGATCGGATTCAGAACAGCTAAATAAAAGAATAGTTAGGGCTATTAGCGGAAGTATTTTAAGTAATCTGGTTTGCATTTTAATTTTAGTTTTCACGCAAAACGTGTTCATCATACTCTAGTTCAAATCTTAGTTTATGCTTACTCTCTTCAACGGCTAAGTTCAGAAAAAGGTTACGTATCTCAGGTCTGGAGGCAATAGACGATAGGTCTGTATAGAGTTTAAATGCAGCCTCCTCCTTCTTCATTGCAAGAACTAATGCATCACGATAATCCATCTTTTCATTTGGAACCACCTCTGTAAGGTATTCTGAGATCCTGAGATTTTGGGTTAGATGATTTACTTCTAGATTGGCAAAGTAACCCTCTTGTTTGACAAGAATTAATTTCTTTTTATGACCAGCTTCTTCGGCTGCATACAAAGTAAAGACTTTTTTAATGGCTTCGGATGAACTCCCTTCAGCTAATTTCGTATAGAAATCGACAGCTTCTTGCTCGGCTTCAATCGCAAAGTCGATAATCTGGTCAACAGTGGTGAAAGTAATCATGTTTTGAAGAATTGATTATTACAAACATACATCATTTCTTTCGAGTTTCCATTTCCTCTAAATGAAAAAATATTTTATTATCCAATATTTTGAGGTGGCAATCTTTGCTGTCTATCCCTCGTGTCTCTTAAAATCTTCGGGAAAATCCGAACTTTTTCGTAATTTTCGTGTTATTTATTTGATACTTGTTGATTTATTAATCTAGCGGACACTAAACTCATGTCGACTTATTCAATAAAGGACATTGAAAAGTTTACTGGCATAAAAGCTCATACCATCAGAATCTGGGAAAAGCGTTATAGGGTCATCGATCCTGAGCGCACGGATACCAATATTCGCTACTACTCTGATGCTGATCTAAAGAAACTTCTCAATATTTCAATTTTAAACCGTAATGGGTTTAAAATAAGCGATATTGTATGGATGGGTGAAGACGAGTTAAGCGAGAAGGTGTTGCAGGTAACCCAGCGTATTTATGATGCTGATACGCAATTGGAAGGTTTGGTTGTTGCAATGATAGAATTGGATGAGTTAAAGTTTGATAAGTTGCTCTCTTCTTCCATTATAAAATTTGGCTTCGAGCAGGCAGTCCTGCAAGTTATTTATCCTTTCTTTGAGCGAGTTGGTTTATTGTGGCAAGTTGGCAGTATTTCCCCTGCACAAGAACATTTTATGTCGAATTTAATAAGACAGAAGCTCATTGTAGCTATTGATGGCCTTGCAATGGGAATAGCCAATGATTCGAAAACTTTTCTTCTGTTCTTACCGGAAGGGGAGTGGCATGAGATTGGTCTTCTTTTCTCTTGTTATATCCTAAGAAAAAGGGGCTATAAAGTGGTTTACCTGGGGCAATCGGTACCCTATGATAATCTTAAGGAGGTTGTTAATCTTCGAAACTGTAATGTCTTGCTGACCCAATTTATATCTGCGATCACCGATGAGGGGCTTCAAGACTATATTAATAGGCTCTCTTTTGACTTTCCTGAAATGTCAATATTTATGGGAGGGTATCAATTCCTTGATCGGGAGCTTGACATCCCTAAAAATGTCTCTGTCTATAACGATATGACAGAGTTTAAGGAAATGGTTTTTAAATCATAAACAATATAAACAGCGGAATAAATTAATGCCTCCTTACGTTGTTTTCTGAAGGAGGCTTTTCTTTGTCGTGTCTTCGCCTCTTCTATCCCTATGTTAAATGGATAGCAGACTGATTTGATTCTTTTATCTCCCTTTAATAGCAAAGAGAAATTCCTTATTTATTATGGGTTATAGCTTCGTTAATGTTTATTCCTTCTTAGGTTTTAGGCATTCGAAAGATCTTGTTCTATATTCTAAACGATGTTGTTTAAGAAATGAAATGTTAAGTTAAACATAATAAATGTTAAAAATTATGACAATCAATAATGTAAATATATTGATAAACAATGTATTAACATTTGGTGTTTAAAATAGATCTAAATAATATTGGTTTACCTATTGACAAAGGGGGTATTAATGTTTAACTTAGCGGTATAAATGTTAAACAAACTAGACACGATCAAAATAACCCCTAAAAAATACGATCATGACTGCCATTGAATTTAACCGCAAGCTCCTAGGTTTACAAGACAACCTGAAAAACTTTGCTTACGCCTTAACTTCTGATTCTGATGACGCCAATGATTTGGTTCAGGATACATTTTTAAAGGCAATCACCTATCGTGAAAAGTTCAATCCGGATACTAATTTAAAGGCTTGGGCTTACACAATAATGAAGAATACTTTTATAAATAATTACAGGAAGAATATCCGTGAGAATGCATTTGTTGATACTACAGACGACCTGTATTATTTAAATATTAAGACAAAGTCCAGTACTGCTGCCCCCGATAGTTCATTAAGGTCAAAAGAGATTATACGTACCATTGAGAATCTTGAAGATGAGCATAGAATTCCATTTGTAATGTACACTCAAGGATATAAGTATAAGGAGATAGCTGAGAAGATGAACTTAAGCATCGGTACGGTCAAGAGTCGTATTTTCTTTAGTAGAAAGAAATTAATGAACTCTTTAAAAGATTATCAGAACTAGTTTTCGTTTGATTTTAGGTGATTGGTTGATTTTGTTGGATTTTCATTTGGTTTGATTACGGTTCGCCGGGAGGCGAACCGTAATCTTTTTTAGGCTGATCTTCTCTGATAGTTAATATTGTTTTATAGTATTAGTTCTATTTTGAAGCGTATTTTTACTTGCAACTATTAAGCTGGTTCTAAGTAAGTAGTTTTGCATTTTGTGACAAAAGAGTGATTTCCGTAGGAGAATTACCCCTTAAATAAAATAAAATTTGCATCTTTGACCCATTAACAGATCTGATCTGTCTTTTAACCTATTTACAAACCAAAATTAATCTGATGAAACATCTATTTTTACCCGTTTTGTTTCTTGTGCTATGTATAACCGGTACAGCACAAACTCTGGTTACCACAGAGGTAACTAAAAAACATGCGATCCTTGAGGAATTTACTGGTATCCATTGCGGCTACTGTCCCGATGGCCATAAAATCGCAGCTGAAATTCTCGAAGAAAATCCTGGAAAAGCGGTTGTCATTGCTATTCACCAAGGGTCATATGCGACACCTAGTGCTGGTGAACCTGATTACAGAACGGAGTTTGGCGATGCAATTGCCGGACAAACCGGTCTAACGGGTTACCCCTCTGGCACCGTTAATCGTCATGTCTTCACTGGATCTAATACAGCTCTGTCAAGAAGTGCTTGGAAATCGAGCTGTAAACAGATTATGGCAGAAGATTCCCCTGTCAATGTTGGGATTATGAGTTCTTATGATGCAGGTACTCGTCAGTTAACCATTGACGTGGAGTTGTATTATACTGCCGATGGTCCTGCAGGAACCAATTATATTAATGTGGCTCTTCTACAAGATAGCATCTATGGCCCACAAACTAGTGGTGGAGCAGGAAATAACTATCGCCATATGCACATGCTTAGGTATTTAATTACCGGTCAGTGGGGCGAAGCGGTAACTCCAGTTACGGCTGGTACCTTGATTACTAAACAGTATACCTATGTTGTTCCCGATAATTACAGAAACATTCCTGCTCTTGTTGAGGATATGCAGGTTGCTGTTTTTGTTACTAAAGATCACCAAGAGATTCTCTCTGGAGATGTTGTTAATGCAATAGGTGGTACTAATCTTTATATTGGTAACATTGAAAATAGTGCTGCTAAAGTAATGCGCAGCATCGCTACTGTTCCTGTAACCTTCAATACAAATCTCAATAGCAATATAGCAGGATCTTCTTCTTTTGAAATTACTTTAACCTCAAATAATTCTCCTGCTGATTGGAATGCATCATTTGTAATTGATGGTATTACCTATTCAGGCTCAGCTACGATCAATGTTGAAAAAGGAACCCCTAAACCTATGGCAATTATCGTAACTCCTGGCTCTTCAGCTGCTTTCCCAGAGTATACGATTACCATGAAATCTTTGAGTAATCCCAATGCTCCGCTTCAATACAGTAAGGTTTATGTAGTGAGTGGTGTTACCGACTTAGTGGTTAACGGTACCGGTGGACCCGAGACTACTCTTTGGCAGGATACCTATCTTAATGGTTTAGGTGCTTCCGGAATCACCTCTTATGCTGTTACGAATGCGAATGTCTTTACTGACATGGTTAACGATGTTGCTTTTAAGGATGTCTTTAATGTTTATATGAACATTGCTTGGACTTTCCCGGCATTGACCGATGACCAAGCAACCGCATTAATGGCATTCATGGATGCGGGTCACAACGTTCTTATTGCCGGTCAAGATATAGGCTGGGATATTATGAGTGGTGCTGATGGATCAAATGGTACCGCAATTACCCGCAATTTCTATTCAAACTATTTGTTAACTGATTTTGTTGATGATGGCAGCTCAACTAATAACAAACTAACGGCTAATACCGCAGATCCTGTTTTTGGTGAAGTACCTCAATCAACTATAGTTGACCGTTATTCAGGCAATATGTACCCCGATGTTATCAAACCGAAAACCGGTGCTGATTATGTATTCCATTATGTAAATGATACCAAAAAGTCAGTAACCAAATGTCAAACGGATAAGTATCGTGCTATCTATTTTGGTGTTGGCTTAGAGATGTTAAGCGATGAGACTATTAGAAATCAGATCATCACCATCAGTCGTATTTGGCTTACCGGCGATATGGTCGGTATTGATTTTAACGAAGCAGCTAACTCTATCCTTACAGGCAATTGCTATCCTAATCCAGCTTCTTCCTTTACTTTCTTACCCATCGCTGGGGAGACTCGTGAAGCAGTGGTTGAGGTGCTCAATGCTAATGGAAGTGTCGTTGCTACCCAAAGTGTTAATGGCCAAGCCGTGCTGAAATTAGATGTATCAAATTTATCTTCAGGTATCTATTTCTGGAGAGTTAAATCTAATGGACAAGTCACTAAAGGTCGTCAATTACAAGTTGTGCGCTAATTGAACTTTGATATTAAATAAAATGCCGCCCCATCTTGATGGGGCGGCATTTTTTATTCACTGTGATTGGTTATTCAACCATAAATTCATCAGCCATTATCCAGGTTTTTCCTCCTTTACCGGGATGCCAATCAGGACAAACCCCTCCGTTTTTAGCTTTGAAGGATATAAATCGAGTCTTGATGTTTTGTGGGGCAATGGCGAAATCAAAGATCATTACACCATCAGCATCACGAGGAGCAGGTGCTTTAACTACCCCCAACTGAGTGAAGTTCTTCCCATCAGACGAGGCATAAAAAACCACTTCCGATGGATAAAAGACCCATGCTCCCTGATCTTGTAAAAACCCAACGGAAACTCTATTTATCGCTTTATTGGTTTGAAGATCCATGATTGCTTCAACATCGGTGCCTTCAAACCCCTGCCATCTGCCCGTCTTAAAGTTTTTGCCGCCTTTTAATCCGTCAGCTAATGCTGAGTCCCCTCCGGCTGCATATTGAGGCTGATATTGCGTTTTAAGCGTAAGAAGATTGTTGTGTGGAATTAAGTTAAATTGTGATTCCATAATTCCACTTGCAGTACCTTCTGAACTATAAGCAATCGCTTTAACAGTGGTAGTTTTATTAATGGTAAAAGGTTTTGAATATTTAATTGATGCGGTGGATGGTAAGGATCCGTCAAGTGTATAGTATATCGCTTTCGGTTTACCCGGAGAACTGATCTCTATGGTAGTAGATCCTCTAAAAGCACCTTTTCCTTTGGTTACTACTGGAATGGGTTCAATTTGAAGATCCCAGATTTTTGAAGGCTGGCAGTCATTTTCAGCAGTACCCCATTTGCTCCCTTTATCAGAACTCATTGTAAGTACTAATTCTCCATCTTCAATGAGCGTTTGGTGATTTAACCAGTTTCTGGTGTAATCATCGCCATTAAGTTTGGCTGAAGCTATATAGACGTTTTGCTTGCTCCAGTTTTCGGCCTTTATGATGAATTTCTTTCCTGATGGAAAATTGAGAGTAATCTTAGGAAACCAAGGGGATCCCAGGACCCAGGCGTTCGTTCCAGGTAAGACAGGATAAAACCCCATAGCACTGGCAACCAGCCATGCCGACATCTGTCCGCAATCTTCATTGCCGATTAATCCATCAGGATAGATTGTATAAAATTCATCCATTATTTTCCTTACCAGAGCCTGGGTTTTCTGAGGTTTCCCAACGAAGTTGTATAGGTAGGCCATATGATGACTTGGCTCATTTCCGTGAGCATACTGTCCGATGAGTCCCGTAATATCTGCTTGTTCACGGCCAGACATCTTTGAGTCGGTGGTAAAGAGTCTATCCAACATCTTCTCGAAGTTTTCGGCTCCGCCATGCATCTTAATAAGCGTTTCAAGATCGAAGGGGACGGCCATGGAGTATTGCCAGGCATTGGCTTCTGTATAGTTAAAGTTTACTTCAGAGGGATCAAAGGGTGAGAACCATTGGTTGTTTACCCGTGCTCGGAAGAACCCAGTTGATGGGTCAAAGAG
>Ga0209066_10006739_pt1 | contig 11618 bp, 10 predicted proteins | sample All_14_2_FD_187198 | JGI IMG/M metagenome (GOLD analysis project Ga0209066, IMG submission 187198) | Freshwater microbial communities in response to fracking from Pennsylvania, USA - Allegheny Zone_MetaG_DW_15 (SPAdes) (version 2) ...
GAGGTCGGCATCCCGCAGCACGACGTCGAGCGCCGCGCCTTGCGCCCATCGTTGCGTCGCGAGCGCGATGCCGGGCGACGGTGCCGTTCCCTCCGGCAGCCGGTGCGCGACTTCGAGGGCGGAGAGCTCCTCCCAGACCGCTTCGGTCGCCTCGAGGGCGGCGCGGAAGGCTCCCCGCGGCAGCCCGCGGTCGCCGGCCTCGCTCTCCCGACGCGGCTCGTAGACGAGGCTGCTGGCGAGGGCCGCCAGCCCGGAGGGGTCGAGGTCGTTCCAGATGCCGCGACGGAGGCACTCCGAGACGAGCAGGTCGCGGTCCCCGTAGATGCGCATGAGCACGCGGCCCGACGGCGTCACCTCGAGTTCGCGTTCCCCGCCGCCCGTCGACGCGACGACGTAGCCGAGCTCGGCGAGCACCTCGGTGACCCGGTCGAACACCTGCGCCACGGCGCCGGTGCGTCCCGAGATCTGCGTTCGCAGCTGATCGGTCTCGCGTTTGAGTCGCCACCAGCGTTCGGCCCACCGGGCGTGCGCCTCGCGTTCGGCGCAGGCGTGGCAGGGATGCTGCTTCATCCGCTTGCGGAGGTCGCCGATCTGCCTCTGCCGACGGTCGCGCTCCCCGCGGCTCTCATGTTCTCCGGGGCCCCGCCCCTCGGCGCGGGCGTTCTTGCGCTCGAGGTCGCTCAGCTCGCGCCGCAGCGACGAGTACTCCCGGAAGTCGCCGAGGTGGCAGGTCATCGCCTCCTCGTAGCCGCCGAGCGACTCCTCTTGCTTGCGCACCCGGCGGGCGAGGTCGACCACGGCGCGGTCGGCCTGGAACTGCGCGAACGACTGCTCGAGCACCTCCCGGGTGCGGGTGCGACCGAACTGCTGGATGAGGTTGACCGCCATGTTGTAGGTCGGCCGGAACGAGGAGTGCAGGGGGTAGGTGCGTCGCGAGGCGAGTGAGGCGACGGCCCGCGGGTCGACGCCGCCGGTCCACTGGATGACCGCATGCCCCTCGACGTCGATCCCCCGACGGCCCGCCCGGCCCGTGAGCTGGGTGTACTCCCCCGGCGTCAACGGCACGCGGGACTCGCCGTTGAACTTCTCCAGCTTCTCGATGACGACCGTGCGCGCGGGCATGTTGACGCCGAGCGCGAGGGTCTCGGTGGCGAAGACGACCTTGAGGAGCTTCCTCTGGAACAGCTCCTCCACGATCTCCTTGAAGATCGGCAGCATTCCGGCATGGTGGGCCGCCAGCCCGCGCTCGAGCCCGTCGAGCCAGCCCCAATAGCCGAGCACGGCGAGGTCGGAGTCGGGGATCGCCCGGCAGCGCTCCTCGACGAACGCGCGGATCTCGTCGCGCTCCCAGGCTTCGGTCAGCCGCACGTCGCTGCGCGCGACCTGCTCGACCGCCGCGTCGCAGCCGACGCGACTGAAGATGAAGAAGATCGCCGGCAGGAGGTTGCGCGAACGCAAGAGCTTCACGAGGTCGCCGCGGCCCATCCGGTCGCCGAACAACCGGTCGCCCGACGGCGGGGTGCTGCCGCCCCGGGACTGCGTGCGATCGACGTCCCGGCGCTTGCCCTTGCCCGGTCGCCCGACGGTCTGATGACGGTAGGTGCCCGCCGCGCGATCCTGGGAGCCGGTGAGCCGGGTCAGCTCCGGGTTGACCCGGGCATCCGATCCTTCGCCCTGCACGAGGGTCGAGGTCTCGAACAGGTCGAGCAGTTTCGAGCGCACGAGCACGTGCTGTTCGAGCGGAACCGGCCGTTCCTCGGAGACGATGACGTCGGTGTCGCCGCGCACCGCCTGCAGCCAGTCGCCGAACTCCTCGGCGTTCGAGACGGTCGCCGAGAGCGACACCATCCGCACCTCGGCCGGCAGGTGGATGATGACTTCCTCCCACACGGCGCCGCGGAACCGGTCGGCGAGGTAGTGCACCTCGTCCATGACGACGTAGGCGAGATCGCGCAACAGGGGACTGTCGGCGTACAGCATGTTGCGCAGCACCTCCGTCGTCATCACGACGACGCGCGCCCCGCTGTTGATGTTGCTGTCTCCCGTGAGCAGCCCGACCCGGTCGGCACCGTGCTCGGCGGTGAGTTCGGCGAACTTCTGATTGCTGAGCGCCTTCATCGGGGTCGTATAGAAGACCTTCGCGCGGGGCGCCGCGAGGGCGAGGTGCACGGCGAACTCCGCGACGATCGTCTTACCCGCACCGGTCGGGGCGGCGACGAGAACGCTGCGCCCGGCTTCGAGCGCCTGACAGGCGTCCAGCTGGAACGGGTCGAGGTCGAAGGCGAGGCGCTCCCGGAAGTCCTGCAACCGCGGGGTCGTGCGGCGCGACTTCGCGGCGGCGTAGCGCTCGGCGGGCGACAGGTCGGCGCTCATCCGGGAACCGCGTCGTCGCCGAGCTCGCGCGCGATACGACGGTCCGCGACGCGGTCGTGCCACAGGGAGATGCCCACGGCGGCGAAGTACAGCACGGTCATGGGAATCGCGAGCAGCACCATCGAGAGCACGTCGGCCGCGGGGGTCGCGAGCGCCGTGAACACGACGATGCCGAGCACGGCCCACCGCCAGCCCGTGAGGATTGCCTTCCCGCGGATGACGCCGAGGAAGTTGAGCAGCACGAGGAAGACCGGCAGGACGAACGCGATGCCCGCCGCGAGCATGAGCTTGAGCACGAAGTCGAGGTAGTACTTCGCGTCGTAGAACGTCGTCGCCCCCTCGGGCACGAACCGGAACATGACCTCGACGATGCGCGGCAGCACGAACCACCCCGCGAGACAGCCCAGCAGGAAGAGCGGGATGGCCGAGAAGAAGAACCCGAACGTGTAGCCCTTCTCCCGGCGGGTGAGGCCGGGCACGAAGAAGGCGAAGACCTGGTAGAGCCAGATGGGGCTCGACAGCACGATTCCGGCCGCGAGCGCCACCTGGAACTGCAGGTCGAACGCGCCCGTGATGCTCGTGAAGTTGATCGCGATCTCGCGCGCCTGGTCGGCATCCGCCCCCTGCGCCTCGACGATGCCGAACACCGGCCCGCGGAGGGCGTCCCAGGTGCCCACCCCGCCGAGCGCGTCGGCGGCGCCGGGCAGGTTCGGTTCGAGCAGATCGCCGAGCCAGGAGAGGTCGTAGATCGCGAAGCCGACGATCGTGCCGGCGACGATCGCGAGAGCGGCTCGCGTGAGGCGCTTGCGCAGCTCGACGAGATGCTCGCCGAGCGACATCCGCCCTTCGGGGTTCCGCCGGCGTGGGGCGGCCATCCCCGCTACTTCTTGTCGGAGGACGCGTCCGACTCGGTCGTCGACGTCGACTCGGTGTCGTCGGACTTGATCTCCTTGCGGAAGACCTTCGCCGACTGTCCGAGGCTCTTCGCGAGCGCGGGGAGGCGCGTGGCGCCGAACAGCAGCAGCACGACGACGAGGATGATGACCCACGTCTGCCACTGGTTCACCAGCAGGATGGTCGTGAACACGCGGGACTCCTCGGATCGAGCGGCGGGACTTTCGATCAGTGTAACTCAGCGATATCGGGCGACACCCGCAGCCGCCCAGTCGGCGACGGCGGCACGCGCGCCGGCCGGCTCGACGACCGTGACGACCCCCGGCATGCTCGCGATGAGGCGCTTCAGGCCGTGGAAGTGCGAGACGCGCACGGTCGTGCGGACGAGATCGCCGTTGCTCGCGCGCCGGGCACCATCGGGGATGTAGTCGGCGAGGAGCGGCATCGCCGAGGGCTCGACGTCGATGACGACCTCGAGGTCGTCGGGCGAGGCCTCGAAGAGCTCCGGGAGACGCACGTCGCTCGCCCGGTGTTCGATCGCGGCGTCGGTGACCCGCGGATGCGAGATGCGGTCGAGCCGGAAGGTGCGCACCGCCTCGCGCAAGTGGCACCAGCCGCGCAAGTACCAGTCGGCGTCGATCGACTCGACCCGGAGGGCGTCGACCCGCCGCCGCTCGCGCTCGCCGCGCGCGTTGAGGTAATCGAACTCGAGCTGCAACCCCGCGTCGACCGACTGCCGGATGAGCTGCAGCGAGGGCGCGAGGCTCGCGCTCGACTCGGCGCGGGCGACCCCGACGGGCGCGACGCTCCCGGCGGTGCCGCGCGACAGCTTCGCCGTGAGGCTCGTGATCGCGGCGCGGTCGGCGTACTCGGGGAGCGCGGCGAGGTACTCGAGCGACGCGATGAGCGCCGCAGCTTCGCGCGCCGAGAAGCGGGGCGAATCGTCGATCGCGACCCGGTTGGTGAGCACGATCTCGTCATCGCTCTCGAACGCGTCCCAGTCGATGTCGAACAGGTCGTCGTGCTGGTAGGCCGAGGTGTCGCCGGGCAGACCGCTCACCGCGATGAGGTTGACGGCATCCCGGATCGCGTCCGGCTCGACCCCGAAGTGCGCGGCGGCCTCGGCGACGGTCACCCGGTCGCGGTCCATCAGGTAGGGCACGAGCGAGAGCAGGAACGCGAGCTTGTCGCGCGCCTGAAGCGGCTGCGGCTTAGGAGTCGCCATGTGCGGTCCTCACCCCTTCGAGTCGGTGCAGCACGGCGTCGCGCAACGCCGGCGGGGCGACGACGAGCACTTCGGGCCCGAAACCGCTCAACTCATCGGCCAGGATGTTGAGGTCGACGAAGTGCAGCACGATGCGATCACCGCTGACCTCGGCGCCGTCGCGACTCGCGAGTCGGGTGGCGGCATCCGACCCCGGCTCGACCCGCAACTCGGCGACGTTGCGGGCCCAGACCTCCTCGAGGCCGGCGAGAGCCGCGGCGGCGTGGTCGCCGTCGGGGATCGTCGCCGCCTTGCCCGTCGACACCGCTCCGACGATGCGGCGCAGCAGGAAGACCTTGCGGGACCCGTCGTGCTCTTGCGCCGAAAGGTGCCAGCGGCCCTGGTATTGCACGAGCGCGAGCGGGACGACGTCGCGATCGGTCGCGCGCTCCTGCCCCGGCTTGAGGTACTGGAAGCGCACCCGCAGCCCCTTGCGAATGGCGGCGTCGAGCGGGTCGAAGGCGGCATCCCGCAGCCGGATGCGCGGCGCGTACCCGAGAAGAGGTTCGTCGGCCGTCACCCCGAGGGAACGCAGCTTGAGCACGGCGCGACGGGACTCCCCCGAAAGCGACCCCTCCCGCCAGACCATCGCCGCGAGGTTGAGGAGCGCGGTCTCCTCCGAGCTGAAACTCACATCGGCGGGCAGCTCGTACGCTCCCTTCGGGATGCGGTAGCGCAACGTCTGGTTGTTGCCGATCTCGCCGGGCGAGTCGAGCGTCTCGAGCGGAACGCCGAGGTCGCGGATGTCGTCCTTGTCGCGCTCGAACTGGCGCTCGAGGTTGGCGTTGTCGCCGCCGGCGACGTAGCGCTGGCGGTACCCCTGCACGGTCGACAGGATCTCGTTCTTGGTGAGTCCGGTCTCGGTCGCGAGGAGCGCGAGGACGAGACTGAACAGCCGCTCCTCGACGGGTACGGCAGCGTGCGTCATGCCGTCTCCGGTTCTCAGTCGGCGGCGAGGATGCCGAGGATGTCGACGACGTACACCGTGGCGGCGCCGCCCTCGGTGCCGGGAACGACGATGAGCAGCTGCGACCCGACCTTCTCGCCGATGAGCGCCGACGTGAAGGGGTCGTCGGATTCGGTGATCTCAGCGGTCGTCGGCTGGAAACGCGCCCAGGTGTCGTCGCTGCCGACGGTCGGGGCACCCGTCGCCGGCCACGTCCACGACCGCAGGTGGTAGACGACCGAGTCGCCGACCGCGACGGCCGCGCCCGCACCGCCCTTGATGACGGCCGTGCGCTGCTCGTCCGGGACGCTCGCGTAGCCGACCGAGATGCCGGGCGTCCCGTCGACCGCGGTGACGACCGTCGGGAGGCCGTCCTGCGGCAGCTGGTTGACGCCGTTGGCCTTACCGAGGAACACCTGCTCGACGTCGATGATCGCGACCGCGGTGCCGGCGGTGACGTTGAGGCCCAACTCGGTCGGTGAACCGACGAGCACGAGACGGGAGCCCGCGCTCGCGCAGACGAGCGACTCGCCGAGCGCGAGCACGCTGTCGTTCGCGCTCAGCAGCGCGGTGCCCTGGGCGACGACGTCGTTCGAGGAGCCGTCGAAGATCGTCGCGGTGAGCAGCACCGTCGCGCCGGACTCGATCGGCTCGCCCTCGCCCGCCACGAGCGATGCGCGCTCGACCCCGTCGGCGATGAGCGGCGTCGGGAACTCGACGGCCGGGGTCTCACCGACGTCGCCCGACACGCTGACGGCGTTCGAGGCGTCACCGGGGAGATACGCGGGCGTGCACCCGCCGCTCAGCGGGGCGCCCGAGCACCCCGCGAGGACGCCGGAGACGAGCACGGCGGCGGCGGCGGCCACGAGGGGCCGGACAAGCGGGGATCGACGCACCCGAACACTCTACTTGCCGTCGGGGGCACTAGTCGTCGTCGAGCGGGGCCCCGGCCTGTTCGGCGATCGCGCGCGCCTCGCGGGCGACTTTGCGCATCCGCTTGTCGCTCTTGACGTGCTCGCCCAGCGCCCCGGGCGTCCAGAGTTCGACGTCCTCGTCGCCGTACTCCGACTTCGAGGATCGCCGCGCGGGGGCCGGGAGGACGGCGCCGGGGGCAAGCCGGCGCGCCGTCAGCAGGAAGCCCGTGTGGCCGACCATCCGGTGCTCGGGGCGCACGGCGAGTCCCTCGACGTGCCAGCCGCGGATCATCGTCTCACTCGACTCCGGAGGCGTGTACAGACCGGTCGCCCGGATGGCCTCGGCGACGCGCGAGAGCTGGGTGACGGTCGCGACGTAGCACAGCAGCACGCCCCCGGGAGCGAGCGCGGCGCTCACGGCCGGCAGGCACTCCCACGGCGCGAGCATGTCGAGGATGACCCGGTCGGCCTCGATGCCCCGCTCCGGGAGGGCGTCGGCGAGGTCACCGAGCGCGATCTCCCAGTTCGACGGCACCTCGCCGAGGAAGGCCGCGACGTTGCCGCGCGCGATGTCGGCGAACTCCTCCCGGCGCTCGAACGAGACGAGGCGCCCCGCGGGGCCGATCGCGCGCAGCAGCCAGAGCGAGAGCGCCCCCGACCCGACTCCGGCCTCGACGACGGTCGCGCCCGGGAAGATGTCGGCGAGTCCGAGGATCTGCGCGGCATCCTTCGGGTAGATGATCGCCGCTCCGCGCGGCATCGACATGACGTAGTCGGAGAGCAGCGGACGCAGGGCGAGGTAGGCGTCACCGTTCGACGCCGTCACGACCGAGCCGTCGGGCAGGCCGATGAGCACGTCGTGCGCGAGGGTGCCGCGATGGGTGTGGAAGACCTTTCCGGCCTCGAGGGTGATCGTGTTGAGACGACCGCGCGGTCCGGTGAGCTGCACGCGCTCCCCCGCGCGGAACGGCGCGCTCACGGCAGCACCGCCGCGAGGTCGGCGAGGCGCAGCCCCACCATCGTCGAACGCAGCTCGTAGGCGGGACTCGGGGGCAACGGGATGTGCAGCGGGAGCGCGAAGACGGTCGCCCCGGCGGCGACCGCCGACGCGACGCCCGGCTCGGAGTCCTCGAGCGCCACGCACGCGGTGATGTCGACGCCGAGCTGCTCCGCGGCGCGCAGGTACGGTTCCGGGTGCGGCTTCGCATGCTCGACGTCGTCGCCCGCGACCACGACGTCGAAACCCGCGAAGCCCAGCGCGCCCGCGACGTCGAGGGCCATGCGCCGGCGGGACATCGTCACGAGGGCCGTCGGGATGCCGGCTTCGCGCAGCTCGAGCAGCAGTTCGCGCGCCCCGGGTCGCCACGGCACCGTCTCGCCGATGCGGTCGCGCACGCGATCGGTGAGGGTCGTGATGATCTCCTCGACCGTGAGTTCCACCCCGCGGGACTGCAGGATGAGCGCCGAACGCTCGAGTCCCGATCCGACGAGCTGCAGTCCGTCCTCCGGAGTCCACACCCCGCCCGCCGCGTGCACGAGGTCGCTCTCGGCATCCAGCCAGTACGGCTCGGTGTCGACGAGGGTGCCGTCCATGTCCCAGAGGACGGCGGCGGGGAACGCGGTGGCGGTGGTCACGACGGACCAGCCTAAGGGTGCGCCCGCGGCCTATCCTGGTGTGATGTCCGAGACGGCCGACCAGAACCCCTTCCGCGGCGGGTCGATCCTGCTCGTCGCGTTCGAAGGCTGGAACGACGCCGGCGAGGCGGCGAGCGGCGCGGTGCGCGCGGTGCGCGACCAGCTCGGTCTCGTCAGCCGCCTCGACGTCGAGCCCGAGGACTACTTCGACTACCAGTTCAACCGTCCCACGATCTCCACCGGGGACGACGGCGAACGTGTGCTCGAGTGGCCGAGCGTGACGCTCTCCGCCCCGGTCGACGGCTCCGGCATCCACGTGCTGCTCGGCACGGAGCCGTCGCGCGGCTGGAAGACCTTCAGCGACGAGATCCTCGACGCCGTCGAGGTCGCCGGCATCACCGGGATCATCTTCCTGGGAGCGATGCTCGCCGACGTGCCGCACACCCGACCGATCTCGATCTTCACCGGCAGCGACAACCGCGCGGTGCGGGACTTCTGGGAGCTCGAGACCTCGAGCTACGAGGGGCCCGTCGGCATCCTGTCGGTGCTCGGGCTCGCCGCTGAGAAGGCCGGCATCCCGACCCTGTCGATCTGGGCGAGCGTCCCGCACTACGTGCACAACTCGCCGTCGCCGAAGGCCACCCTCGCGCTGCTGGACCGGCTCGAGGAGTTCCTCGACCTCACCGTCGACCGTGGGTCGCTGCTCGAGGACGCCTCCGCGTGGGAGGACGGCATCGACGCGCTCGCGGAAGACGACGAGGACATGGCCGCCTACATCAAGCAGCTCGAGCAGGCGCGCGACACCGTCGACTCCCCCGAGGCCTCGGGCGACGCGATCGCCGAGGAGTTCGAGCGCTACCTGCGCCGCCGCAACGGTCGCGGCGGCCTCGACGACCGCCCGCCCGGCGGTCCCTGACCCGAATCGGGGGTCGTCCCTCAGGGCTGCAGGACTCCCGTGAGCAGCAGCGCGATGAGTACGCCGCCGAGCAGGATGCGGTAGATCACGAACGGCAGGAACGACCGGGTCGAGATGTACCGCATGAGGAACGCGATGACCGCGAGCCCCACGCCGAAGGCGACGACCGTCGCGGCCGCCGTCTCGAGCAACCCGTACCCCGTGCCGCACCCGGCGTCGACTCCCGGTTCGCACGTGAACGCCGTGTAGGTCTCGTACAGGCCCGACCCGAACACGGCGGGCACGGCGAGCAGGAACGAGAATCGTGCCGCCGACGGGCGGTCGTAGCCGAGCACGAGGCCGGCGCTCGTCGACGCGCCCGAACGCGAGACGCCGGGCACGAGGGCGAGCATCTGCGCAACACCGATGAGCAGGCCGTCGCGATAGGTGACGTCGGCCCCGGTCTTCACGCGGCGGCCGAGACGGTCGGCGAGACCGAGCAGGATGCCGAAGACGATGAGCACGATGGCGGTGATCCACAACGACCGCAGCGACGTGCGGATGATGTCCTGCAGGAAGAACCCGGCGAGCACGATCGGGATGGTGCCGATGATGATGATCCAGCCGAGCTTGACGTCCGGGTCGCCCTTGCGGACGCCCGCCGAGTGGGCACCGCCCTTCGCTCCGAACGACCGGAACCACTTGCCGATGATGCGCGTGATGTCGGTCCAGAAGTAGATGAGCACCGCGAGCTCGGTGCCGAGCTGGGTGATCGCCGTGAACGTCGCTCCCGGATCACCCCAGCCCGCGAGGTCGCCGAAGATGCGCAGGTGCGCGCTCGACGAGATAGGGAGAAATTCGGTGAGGCCTTGCAGGAGGCCGAGGATGATCGCCTCGAGGAAGTCCACGCGTGAAGTCTGCCAGTCGCGGGAGGGTGCTCAGTCGCACCACGACGACGCGAAGCCGGGAGTCGCCCGGCTCGCGGCACCCGTCTCGAGGTCGACGAACGTCGTCGTCGTGAGCGTGCGTCCCGAGACGTTCGGGTAGCCGTCGGACTCCCCCGCCGGATCCTGCGTCTCGACCGCGAGGTACTGACCGTTCGGCGACAGGCAGATGTCGCGGATCGGGATGCCCGGCCCCGGGTCGAAGATCGTCACCGTCCCCTCGGGGCCTCCGCGCAGGATCTCGTAGTCGAGCACGAACCCCGTGTCCGTGGTGGGACGCGAGACGACTTCGACGTAGCGCTCCGCTCCGAGGACGAGGATCTTGCCGCGGTAGGCCGTGGGGTCGAGGCCGTCGTCGGGAAGCACGAGCGGCTCGGTCTCGCCCGACCGAAGGTCGATCGTGGACCCGGAGAGCGGGTCGGCGACGACGAGTTGGAGAGTTCCGGGAACGAAGCCGCGCATCTCGCTGTGCTCGCCCAGCGGAACGGGGTCGGCTTCCGGATCCGCGGTGTCGACGAGCAGCATCGACTCGTCGAACCCCTGCGCGACGAGGTAGGAGGTGCCTGGCACGAAGACCCAGTCGAGGACGGAGAGCGGCTCGCCGTCGAGCCCCGTCACCGGCCGGGCGATCCCCGACGGCTCGAGCGGGTCGAAGAGGAGCAGCCGCGAGAGCGCGGCACCCGGAGCTCCGTCGTCGGCGGAGGTGAATCGGAAGCCGAGTCGGCCCGTCGTCTCGGAGCCCTGCAACTGCTGCAGACGACCGGGCTCGGGCAGCGCGACCTCCTGCGTGAGCGTCTCGCCGTCGGGAGCGATCACGAGTCTCCCGTTGGCCCCCGAGGGCTCGAGCACGATCGCGGCGACCCCGTCGCGGGTCTCGGCGAACTCCTGGATGCGATCGGCGGTGAACACGGTCTCGGTGCCGTCGCCCGAGACCGTCCGGCGCCGCACTTCGTCGGGGCCGTCGGGGTCGCGCACGAGTACGGCGACGTCGAGATCGGGGGTCGGGAACGTATAGCGCAGGGTGCCGGCGACCCCCGTCGCGGTACCGGTCACGGCGACCTCGACCGTGTACTCGGTGCGGGCGCGCAGCATCCCGGTGAAGCGCAGGGTGATCGCCCGGTCGTCGGAGTCGACCTCGATCGGCGCCGCCGGGGTGATCGTCACATCCTCGGCGGCGACGGGGGCGATGGCCTGATCGGCGCGCAGCACGAGCCGTTGCCCCGGTCGTTCGAGCGCGGTCGCGGCGGCGACGCTCGCGGAGTCCAGGTGCGGCACGCGGAAAGCACCCGCGACGCCGAGCCCCGCCGTCGCGACCGCGAGCACCCCGAGCGTCGCGACGAGGGCGCGGCGGTAATCGCGCGTCCGGCGGGAGGCGCGACGATCGAACTCAGACGACATCGGCGAGCTCAGTAGACATAGGGCTGGGCGGGCTGCTCGATCGCCGCGATCCCGGTCGGGACGAGCACGAGCGGTTCCGCGGCGGCGGGGTCGGGATGCGGCGAGAAGCCGCCGTCGACCTGCACCCACGCGTCGACCGAGAAGTCCTCTCGCCATCCCGGGAGGTACACCGGCACGGCGAGCGGTTGCGCGTCGACCGCGCAACAGGTCACGAGGAATCGGGCGACGTAGACCACGTCGGGATCGTCGGTCGCGACGAGGAACCCCGAGAACGAGGCCGGTTTGCCGACGAAGAAGTCGTCGCCGAGCCCCTGGTGCAGCAGCGTCGCCCAGTCCTTCACGGTGAACGTCGACG
>Ga0209066_10006740_pt1 | contig 11617 bp, 23 predicted proteins | sample All_14_2_FD_187198 | JGI IMG/M metagenome (GOLD analysis project Ga0209066, IMG submission 187198) | Freshwater microbial communities in response to fracking from Pennsylvania, USA - Allegheny Zone_MetaG_DW_15 (SPAdes) (version 2) ...
ATACTTCCGCGACCCGAACGTCAGCGACCGCCCGCGCAAATACGTGGAATACGGCCGCACCATGCTGGTCGGCCTCAACTACAAGTTCTGACCCAAGCCACCCGCTGCGGATCACACCGCAGCGGGACTCCCACGGCATTCCCAAGAACCCTCGCCAGACCCGTGCTGGCGGGGGATTTTTTTGGTCTGCAAAAAACATCCCTGATTGGCGCGGTGCGTCAGTTTCCCTTGCGGGATAGGGACTGCGGAAAGGGGAGGTCGGGGCAATGTTCTAACCATCGCACGGATGCACTCCTGAAAGCCGAGCGCCTGAAGCCTCAAATCGCGCGGATGCGGCTTGCCATGAAAGGCGCGGAATCGTTTCATCCAACGGATGTAAGCTTGCGCGGTGCGCCGGCGGTCGTGCCGCGCTACGTAGGGTTTCACGCATCGGATCGAGCAGCGAGGGGATGCGCTGCGGAGGTATTCGTGATGAAGGGAAAAGGCATGTTACACGGCTAGATCGGCTGTTACGCTGCAGCGGCGATGCGGTCGAATTTGTGTTGGGCTGCCATGAAAGGTCCTCGCGCGTTTCTCGCTCTGTTTCTAATGCTGGGAGCGGCCGATTTCTGCCAAGCTGGAGAGCGCACCTACGTTAGAGGGCACTTTCGTAGCAACGGCGCATACGTGCCACATCATTACCGAACTTCTCCAGACTCCAGCTTCTACAACAATTGGTCAACTATAGGAAACGTGAATCCATATACCGGAGAGTACGGTACGAAGGTAGCCCCAACGATCTCCGGCAGGTCGGGCCTACGCCCGAGTAGCATCGCAGGATTTAGCTACGCGCCCATCCCTCCCTCTCTGAGTGGCGCTGCCCGTCAGAAGCGTCCGGGTCTGCCATCTATCCAGACCTCCAATGGCCTTCCCGATGAAGTCGCGATGGAGATTCAGCGACAAGCCAAATCGCAGTGGGGCGACGACTACGCAATGCAGGCTTACACGTTGGAGAAGCAGAGGGAAGGGTATCTGTCGCTAAAGAAGCACGTGCTTGACTTTGAGCGTGTCGGCGTTCCTGAAGAAATCCGGCGCTGGGCACTCGACCATGCAACTCGGCAATGGCCGGAAGACTATTCGATGCAGGCCTACTCGTACGAGAAGAACCTGGATGGCTACCTCAGACTTTCCGCTTTGCTATCTTCGAGCGAGTACACGCAGCTGCCCGAAGTTCACGCCGATTGGATGGTAGATGTAGCCTACCGCAGCTGGTCTGATGATTTCAGCATGCAAGCCTACGTCCTTGAAAAGCAGCTTGACGGTTACTATCGATTGGCTCAATTGACTGCTGAAATGAAAGGACTACCGCAGGATGTGTTCGACTCAATTCTCCGGGAGGCTCGAGAGTCCTGGCCAGAAGACTTGAGCATGCAGGCCTACGTAGTTGGCCGTGATTATGAAGGGTACAAGAAGCTGCAGCTCATCTCACGGTAATGTTAGCCCAACTATGCGTTCAAGCGGACCGCGGGGAGAGACTTTGATGTTTCCTGATGTGTCGTCGGCCCGCGGCCGCTTAACGCGGCGTTAGGTGTCACGGATGCCCTACGAGTGGCCCCACCGAAATCTCGACGTCGCTGGCGACTTCTTTGTCGACTGCGATGACCTACTGGAGCGCTATGACGTAATGATTGAGCGCTTCTGCGATCGAAAGTCGAGGAGGCTCAAGTGCTTCGCCGATCTTCGTGGGGCCTATGAGTGCATATTGAAGTGTGCCATCGCCTACGCAGCACCTCGTAATGAGTTGAGACGAGAAATCATCAGGGGTGTAGAGCGCCACAGTCATAATATTTCGGCACTCGAGGGGGCGGTTTCAAGTGAAGTGCAAAGCCTGCTGTCTCTAAAGGCATACGGCGGGGTGCTTGATTTGCTGCCTGTTGGACTTAGGTATGCGCTGGATGGCTACGACTTCATTAAAGCCAATCATGAAACCTACTACAGGACGGTAGGTTGCGACTCGTGGATGGACGAGCTTCGTGCTTACGTTGGATGTATTCGCGACGCAATGGACGGGGTTCTAGAGAATCACAGTTGTATTGTTAGCGGCGCCGACATTACCTTGCAGGCGCTGCTTGAAGTCGAGTACAACAAGTTTCGGAAGAAGTAACATCCGGGGCCAGGTCTTGTTTTGCCACATGTGAATGGGTGGGGAGACGCATGTCTTGCCCCAAATTGTTGTTGACGCATGCGGTGGACCGCCATCCGCGCCTGTTGCTCAACCGATTTGATCGGCGCAAATCGCAAATGTGGCCGTTGCACGGCTTCGCAAATGGCTGCCCCGTTTTCCACCAAGTCGATACGGCGTGACGAACTTCGGCGCGATCAAACGCACCTTGTGGCCCATGGCCAGTAATTGACGAGCCCAATGATGGGACCCGGGCAGGCCTCCCTGCCGATCACGCAAGACGGCAGGTTGCTGAACGCCGCAAGCAACTGGGCGCGTGGCACCCGAGCTTGCACCCAGACCGCTTTTCCAACCTCATCGACACCATGAATGGCAAACACATTCTTGGCAAGATCGACCCCAACGCACACAATCGCCATGATCGCCTCCGGAACGAGTGATGAAGAACCCCTTCCCATCGTCAAGCATGACCACCTGGCCGAGCTACCGAGCGCTGCAATCGGTGCGCGGTGGGGACGGTCCTTTCATTCGTTAGGCGTCATGAACACCCCCTTCTCGGTCGAGCCAAGCGGCCAAAGCCGCGGGCACTGCGATTGCTGCGGAAGCGAGTCACGCACCGTGTGGGGCTACGTGCATGAAGGCGAAAGAACGGTAGCCGCGTACTTTGTTCATTGGACAGTGGGCTCGCCTGATCACTTCCCAAATATTGACTTCCTTTTCGGTTCGTGGGGTAACGACGAAGTCAATGACCGCGTCCTAACCTCGTGGGTCTACAACCCTCACGAGAACTCGTTCATGGTCATTGATTCGGGTGCACGGCCAGCCGCCAAGTCCACCTTATGCAGCCATGCATTGCGCCGAGAAGAAGTGCTTGCAGCACCAGGCCTGAAAGGCCTTGCTTCCCGCTGTCTAGATGCCGTTTGGCTCCAGGATGAACGAGTTCGTGAACTGCGGGCGCCACAATGACGCCTAACCCTTCGGTCAACGCGAGGCCCAGCGGCGGGGCACCAACCCCGGCTCCAGGTGTTGTTCATCATCCGTCCACCAGGCTTGGCGCCCCACCGCCGGTCCCGCGTTACCTCGAGCGTTAGGCCTCATGTACGGATTTCCGCTTGACCTCGATCTTTCGCGTCTGGTGGGTCAGTTCACCACGCAGTTCTGCGTCGGTGCGTTCGATCTTCAGTTCAGCCTGGGCGACTTTCGCTTCATCGTCCAGGGAGGCTTGGATCTCTATCGCGACGGGATAGTGGTAGCGACCTATCGGGCAGATGCGTGGCCAAGTCATGAGTTTTATAGCCTCCTCAACACCGAGGTTTTGTCTGCGTTCTTTCCTGACGACAAAACGCTGGTAATCTCGTTCACGAATGGCTTGGAGGCTCGCCTGCTTGAGACATCCGATCAATACGAGTCCTGCCAGATTCTCGTTGGCAAAAACAATCCAACGGTCTACATCGTCTAGATTAGGCCTAACTATCCGCTTAGCTCAGGCGTTAGGCATCACATGGATCTATCGCGTTACTTTGAGAATGACGACGGATCTCTGCCTGAGATCGAGGTTGAGTTCAGCAGCGCCGAGTCATTGCTGTGCGCGTTTAGCTACATCTTCGACCTTGGCGCTGAGAACATTGCAGTAAATGGATCGTACTTGTGGCTGCGGAAGGAGCGGCGCGAGGAGCCATTCTCAGGTCCAAAAGATGCAGCATTAGTCACTGATGGAAAAGCTGATTCATTTCATGTGGTTCTAGGCTCGATCAAAATCGATGACCATTAGCTTCCGGCTCTTGGCGTGTTTGTAGATCCGTCCGCACTGGTCATTGATTTCCGCATGGGCCCAGACTGGAGTCGCGGCAAGGTCGAAGCATTGATAAACCTTCTCAAGTCTCTAATTTCGCTCGGTGGCAGCGTTAGTGTCGCAAGGTGGTGGGGCATCGATGGCCAGGAAGAGTTCAGTCGCTATCTCGGCCGTGATGCCTAACAATGCATTCAAGCCGACGCCGCTTCGCGGCGCGGCTTAATTCAGGCGACAAGGACCTTCCGTGGCAGTTCGCGTCGTACTCACTATCTTGATCGCTAGCGCGCTGACTGGGTGCCAGTCACTTCAGGATTGGCAGATGGAGAGGTCTCTGGAGCGATCGAGGAGCAAGGCACTCGCAGGCATCGACCAAGAAGCCTGCGCCGAAGATGGCGGTCGCATCGGGGGCGTCGGCATGTTTGGCACACCAGCCTGCGTCGTCCGGTTCTCGGATGCTGGTGCCCCTTGCTCAGATGGCGCCGACTGCGAGGGCTTCTGCAAAGCAGCCGAGACATCGGTGGTTGGTGAGGCGTCTACGGGTACCTGTCAGCTCACATCCCACGACCACTTTGGCTGCGTCAACAAGGTTGAGTGCGGGGTGGTGGTTTCCGGGCCATGCATCGATTAACGTCGGTCCGAACTACTCGCTCATGCGTTAGGCGCCAATGCGAGTTAACTCGTCAGATTGGAGAAATAAATATGGACTTCACATTCAATTGGCTAGGGCTCGGGATGTTGGGCTTGAGTGTCGTGGTCTGGTTCTGTCTTGCATTGTTGGCTCCTGGCATTGGCGGACCTGCGATTCTTGCGGTAGCAATTTTGGTGCTGTTTGCGATAGATGTCACATATCGCGCCACTGCTGTGAGGAGGAAAATACTTGCTCTGAAGCGTGAGCGTAGTATCGCCAAAGTGAAGCCGACACGGGAAGATCTTAATGTATTACTTCCGCTACCGATTGCTGCTGCGATCACAAACTTGGGCGGCAGTTTAATGCTCGTCCCCTGCTGGATTTTTGCAGTATTCGCCTGGTGGGTTGTGTTCTATGCGTTTGAAATTTAGAGAGAATCACGCGTGAGATAACTGATGCAGCGAATGATCCAAATTCGGTCGCTCGTGTGGGGTGTGGAGGGTGAACGATTACTGAGGGAACTCGTGACGGTATTGATAGTAGAGTAATTCGGGAGCGCAACGGCGATATAGTCTCAGGATTCCCGACCACGGTGCAGAGGAACCCAAGGTGAATGCTTATGATTTCCAATATAGCGAAGAGTTGTTGCGACGATTGCTAAGTTTATTGTTAGGGGTATTTGCTGATTCTGAAAAAGACGAAGTGCAGGACTTCATGGGTGCGGGTGAATATGGGCTCGCATTGGAGACTTTGGTTGATATCGTACTTGAGGAGAATAAGCATATTCCTGGCGCGTCTTTGGTGCTTATCTGTGAGTTGGCAGATGTAATACGATTGGACAAAAAGGTGTTTGAAGAGAAACTGTGCGGTCATTTATCTATTGGATAAATTTGATGTTGCAATCAAAACGGGTGTGGAAACTGTTCAGAGTTGGGTGTCGAAGGCTGAGCGAGAGGCAACGGGCGGTCTCAACTCTGAAACTGCGTCCGATTCATTGACATCGCTGCATCCTCCGCTTGCTGGAGGACCAAGCATCCGACGCACTCGTCTCAGCTGCAGAGACTTGGCTGACGGATCGCGCCAATCAGGAGATTTAAAGAGGGGGCGTGAGTGAAAATTTTATATGCATCGATGATTTTTGTGTTGCTATTAGTTGCACTCTTTTGGGGTGCTGTGACTTGGAATTACCCAATGGTTGAAAGTTGCGCTGCGTTGAAAGAATTTTCCTCCAGGTACGGTAAATTCCCCGAGGATCATTTGGTTGAAGATGTCATAAAAGGCGTTAGACCGCTATCTATTCTTAGGTATAGACGAACCGAGACAGGGTTTTCGCTTCACTATTGCCATACCAGATTCGGGCCTTGCGAGGTTTGCACCGAGAGTCTCGATCCTCATTTTGAGGAAATATGACAATCTGGGGAAACAGTAGAACCGCTGGCGACTAGTTAAACTCGATGCCCGCTGCAGTGCGCCTCTCCGGGCATACTCAGTAATAGAAACTCGCGCGCGCGTCAGTTGATGTACAACGAATCGACCAGTGGCGAGCGTCGCAAGTACTACTATCTGGGTGGTCGTCTGGTCGGCCAGACCGAAGGCGTCAGCCGCGAGCTGTGATTGATTCGGGCGCAGAGGGATGTGGGCCCGTTTCGTGTGCGGCTTGGGCCGCCCTGGGTGCGACGTGGAAAGTCCTTGGTGCTGAGGGCGTTAGCCAGATTGCTGATAAGGGATGGTCTAACGTTGGTAATGGCGATCGAGCAAGCACTGGTCTTGAGATAGCTTCACCTATCCCGTTTGTAAAAGTTGGGGCTGAAGCTGGTGCGGCGTTTAAAGCTCTTCGATTTGCGATACGTTCTGGGCGAGAGGTCTACAAGGGCAGCACCGTAATGGGGCATTTTCTTGCGAAGCACGCAGGTAAGCATCCCGAGGTCTGGGGCAAAATAGTCGGGTCAATGCGAACGTGGAGTGACCAGGCGATGAAGCACTTTCGGGAGATTGTGCGTGGCCCGGGGGACTTCAAAGAAGTGGCCAATAAGGACGGCATCATATTCCTTGAGAAACTCATCGAAGATGGGCGGGGTGTGCGCCTCAACATGGACGGGACATTCAAAGGATTTATCGACTAATGAGTAATTTGATCGAGCTCTTGTTTGAAGGAGTTGCAAAAAATAAGGTGGATAGTTTTGTTGTGAGAATGTCTGACGAAGCGACGTTGAAGTCGGTAGCCGTTAGTGAGAGTTCCGACCTTGACCTGCGTTCCTGGCAAGGTCGGGTGCTCGAGATTCTTGAGAGCGCGGCGCCCAAACCTAGCTGCGTGAGCCTCAATCTAAACAGAGTGGAACTTGGAGAAGTGACATTAACCAATCCATTGATTCAAGTGTTGATGCATGACGGAAATGTTGACGTTTCCCTGTCATTTCTCGACTCCGAAATTAGTTGCGACACCGCGGACTGTGTTAATGCACTGCACCATGCTTGTCTGGATATTTCAAGAGTCGTGGACGCCCGTGCCATCATTTGTGGTTATGAGCCTGTCAGTGACCAAAAAACGCGCTTCTTTACTGGAGCCACACAAGGGCCACTTCGTAGGTTCTGGGAGTAGCTTTGCCCAAAAATCCCCAAAAATCGGGATGGAGGTAATTAAGCCGACCCCATGTAACAACAGGGCCCACACAAGCGGGCCTTGTTGTTTGCTGCGCAACGAAGGGGGCACAGCGACAACGAAGGGAAAGACGGGGTCAGGCCTATCGTCGTAGCACCCAGTACTGGAAGTCACCCCGCAAAGGATTTCTCATGGCTCCCAGACAAAGCCCGCCAATCGGCGGGCTTTGTCGTTTCTACACTCACTGTCCAGCGCGGGACTTTCGCGCCATCGCCCAGCGCGATTTGCGCTCAGCGCTCGCCTTGCGTGCGACGCCTTCCGCCTGCCGCTGGCGAGCGTGTCTTGCCGCGTTCGGTGGCGGCGTTGATGGCGGCGACGACGATTCCTGTGAAGCGGTCGACTTGTAGGGATTCGATGGCGGCTTGGGTGGTGCCGCCGGAAGGATCTTCGGCGCCAGTGTGCGTTTCCAGGAACCGGCGAGAGTTCAATATCGTGGCTTCGTACGGGATGGCATCCACGTTGAGTTCCACGCCGACGAAGCGTCCGATCGATTCGATCTTCTACAGTGCATCCTCCATTGCCGGATTGCTCAGGGCCTATCACTGCTGCAGGAACTGGGTGCGCAGCATCACCGCGGGCGACATCGGTGGCGGTCCGGCCTTGCTGCGTTTGGTGTAGCGCTTTTTCAATCAAGGCCAGCAGCGCCTTCCACGGAGCCATTCGCGCCATCTCCGCAAGAAACTTCTAGCATCGGGTTTGCTTCGTCTTCGCGCTGCAGGCTAGGGAGTCGAACGGAGCTGCTTCATCGGCCGAATTGTCGTCGGGGGTGCGCTATGGTAGCTGTCGCGTTGGACAAATCAGAGCTTCCCAAATCCTAAGGAAATTGCGTCTGAGAAATGGACGCTCCACAAGGAATGGTGGTGTCTCTGTTCGTTTACTTGGTCAAACTGGCGAAACCCGAATTCGGAGGTTGAAGTGAAAAGTGATGACGTAAAGACAATGGCTGATCTGGTTGAGTTCATTGCGACACTAGCCGAGGCGATTAGGCTGGGAGATTGCAATTTGCAAAATTCAACGGTTTGTGGATTTCTTGAGGCGCTTTCTGGCAGTCTTGCCGATTCGCCTGGCTGCTACCTCAATAGAGACGAAAACCCGGATGAAATAAATCCATTTAGGGTCTTCGCTGACTCTTTGGATGCTGCGAGAATTTACGACTAGTTTTCACATTTCGGGTGATTCTTCGAGGGCGGATGACTGTCTCTTTTCGGCGCTTACATTGTGGTCCAGTCATTGACAGACTGGACCGGATGACGGTGGCCAACAGTTCGCCGCAGCCGCGAACCGATCCCGAATGTAGTCGCCGAACCCATCGAGCTTGCCGCGCCGAACCTCGCGCTGGTAACGCCGTTGCGGGCCTTCGTCGGCACCCGCCGCACCGTGCTCCGCGACACCCCGCATTGTCGCGCTACCTCCCGCACCCCCAATCCCTGCTTCAATAACACCGCAATTTCCATCGCATCCTCCTGGAGCAGCATCGGCGGCTCCGTCCGCATCGAAGCCGCCCGGCCTGCGCTCAGGCGGGTCAACTTTCAATCGGCAGGGGGGTCATTTTCCAACTGGCGCTAACAGGCGGGAACGAACAATATGCCTACGACGCCCATGGACACGTGGTACGCAGCAGCAAGTCGGGCGAGACGCGGTATCAGATGTACTCGCGCGCGGGTCAGTTGATGTACGACGAGTCGACCAGTGGCGAGCGTCGCAAGTACTACTACCTGGGTGGTCGTCTGGTCGGCCAGACCGAAGGTGCCAGCGGCGAGCTGCGCTACCTGCTCACCGACCGTCAGGGCAGCGTGCGGGCAAAGACCAATGCGAGCCGGGTGATCAACTACGAAACGGTGCGCGGCCCGTATGGGTCGGTGTTGCTGGGCTGGAGCTACCAGAACGGCCCGGCGCTGGCGGGGCACATGGAAGACGCGATCAGCGGCCTGACCTACATGGAGGCGCGCTACTATGACCCGGTGGCGATGCGCTTCATCAGCCGCGACCCGGTTGGCGTGAGCGTCAGTGATGGTGGAAACTTCAATCGGTATTGGTACGCGAATAACAACCCGTATACCAATATTGATCCGGATGGGCGGCTGGCACGCGGCGCTGGATTTACAGATGCGGAGTGGAAGAGATTCGACAATGCGCAACAGCGTGCAGCTGGAAATCTAGAAAGGGCTGCGGCAAAGATCACGGAAGCTCTATCGCGAGGAAAAAGATTGTCTGGCGTTACGCGCTCGTTCGAGCGCGCGTTCGGCGAGGGGTCCGGCACTGCGGCCAACATGACGAGTGTTGCTTCCGCGATGTGAGGCATGGCTTCCGCGTTGCGGGATACGGGGGCCAGCGCCATCGTCGCCAACGGCATGACGACTGCCCAAATTGATGCGGCGTACGGGGGGAACAACTCACGAACCCTTGCGGCTGTTCCGATGAACGGTCCCGTTCAAGTGATCGTTAACATATCGCATGCGGACTTCGGCAATGCCTCAAGGCTGTCATGGGCAGCGGGTCACGAAACAGCGCATGCCGTTCACGGGTATCAGGACGCTCGGTTTGATGGTGCGAAAGCCTACAAGTTCGGCTCTCTAGAACAACGAGAGGCATTCAAGAATTTTCCTGGGTCCATGCGGCTCACCAACCCCGATCATCTGATGGATTATGCACAATGAGTAAGCGTTTTTTCGAAGTGATGGTCTTGATCGCTTTGGCTTTTGCACTCAGCTCTTGCTCGCCGAAAGTGATTCGGCCCACAGAGGATCGGTTTCACCTGCTTGTTGCTCCGAATGACGCTCGGAATCGCTTTGACATCACGTTTTCTTCGGAGGACCAGCGTCCTTTGTGCATACCTGTCGAGAATTGGCCGGATTCGTCGGGGCGTTTCACGGTTGAGAACAGCGACGTCTCTTTGCAGATTGATGCTGACATCATCTTGTCGCGAAGCCCACTGATGAGCACGTACTGCCCTGGGGGGTGCGGGTATCACAGGATCGAGTCAATGGAAGAGCTTCGAGGTTTCGTCGCGTACGATGCTTTTGGAGACCCTGCGCAGATCGCCGCCGCGCCGCAGAAGCGGCTTGATTTTGACGTGTTCCCAATCTACTGTCCCGGGAAGTAGAGCGCACGACAATCCACCCACGTTATGACGCGGAGTCAGGTCTATCGTCGTCGCATCCAGTGCAGGAAGTCACCCCGCAACGGATTTTCTCAAGGCACCCACGACAAAGCCCGCCAATTGGCGGGCTTTGTTGTTTCTACACTCACTGTCCAGCGCGGGCCTTTCGCGCCATCGCCCAGCGCGATTTGCGCTCAGTAGGGAAATGGGGTCAGGTCTATCTTCGTAGCACCCAGTGCAGGAAGTCACCCCGCAACAGATTTTCTGATGGCATCCACGACAAAGCCCGCCAATCGGCGGGCTTTGTCGTTTCTACACTCCCTCTTCAGCGCTGGTCTTCGGAGCCATCGCCCAGCGCGCTATGCGCTCAACGCTCGCTTGGCGCGCGACGCCTATCCGCCCGCCGCGGCCGAGAGTGTCTTGCCGCGTTCGGTGGCGGCGTTGATGGCGGTGGCGACGATTGGTGCGAAGTGGTCGGCTTGCAGGGATTCGATGGCGGCTTGGGTGGTGCCGCCGGGTGAGGTGACGCGGCGGCGCAGTTCTTCGGCGGGTTCGCCGGATTCGCTGAGCATGCGCGCGGCGCCGAGGCAGGTCTGGATGGCGAGGTCGCGCGCGGTGTCGGCGTCGAGGCCGAGTTGGGTGGCGGCGCTGCTCATGGCTTCGACCAGATAGAACACGTACGCCGGGCCGCTGCCTGACAGCGCGGTGACGATGTCCATGCGCGATTCGTCGTCGATCCAGCGGGCGATGCCGACGGCTTCCAGCAGGTGCGATGCCAGGGCGCGTTGTGTGTCACTGACGCTGGCATCGGCGAACAAGCCGCTGGCACCGACGCCGATCAGTGCCGGGGTGTTGGGCATGCAGCGGATGACCGTGGCAGTGCCGGACCAGTCGCGGATTTGTCGGGTGGTGATACCGGCCGCCACCGACAGCAGCATGGCCTTGCCGATCTTGTCGCGCAGGCCTTCGCAGACACTGCGCATGACCTGCGGTTTGACCGCCAGCAGGATGCAGTCGGCATCGTTGCGCACGTTCTGGTTGTCGGCGCTGCAGTGGATGCCGAAGTCGTTCTGCAAGGCGTCGCGCAGGGGTTCATTGGGTTCGACGACCTGGATGGCATCGGCCCGATGGCCGCGCTGGATCAGTCCGCCGATCAGGCTGCGGGCCATGTTGCCGCCACCGATGAAAACCAGTTTGGCGTGATGAAAAGAATCGTTGCTCATGCGCTGCTCCGTGACTGTGCTGCGTCGATGGGGTGGGTGGGATCAGGTTGGGCG
>Ga0209066_10006741_pt1 | contig 11614 bp, 6 predicted proteins | sample All_14_2_FD_187198 | JGI IMG/M metagenome (GOLD analysis project Ga0209066, IMG submission 187198) | Freshwater microbial communities in response to fracking from Pennsylvania, USA - Allegheny Zone_MetaG_DW_15 (SPAdes) (version 2) ...
GAGCTGGCTCTCGTCGGCACCGGTGCCGACGAGAGCCAGCTCGACGCCGCCGCGACCGCCCGGCAGATCGGCCACGTGCGCGCCCGCCGGCTCGCGGGCTTCGCCTTCTTCGCCGCCGACGACGAGCTGCTGACCGTTCTCTTGCCCCGCCTCTTCCCGCAGTGACGGTCTGCGCGAGGTGGCCCGCGCTCTCCGAGCGCGGTTTCGGACGAACGGGGAAGTCAAGGTTAGACAGGCGCCCGCACGTAATCGGTTGCCTGTCCCTTCATATCATCAACATGTTGCGCTCAAGAAACCGTTCGCAAAAAGATTAGGACAGCTTGTCCTAATCTGGCTATAGCCACGAAAAGACAAGTCGCGAGGGCACTTTCCCGCCCTAAACCCCGAGATTTGCCCCATGTTATAACAACGTGTCCTAATCACGGAGGGACCGATAAAAAGACAAGTTCTTATATATTTTTTACGTAATCTGCTTGCATTATCTACCTATTTTTATGATTTTTCCATTGATGTCTGGCGAGGTTGCCAGCAAAAGACAACTTTGTCAATTGACCGGCAACGCGCTCTTGCGAATTTCCTGTTTTCTTCCATATACACCCCGATTTGATGTATGATAATATGTACATGTTTATCTGTTGTATTCATTTTTTTAAAACGACCTTGAACAGGTTGACCAACCAAACAACAGGGGATAGAACATGAAGTTATGTAATTTGATATGGCTTTATGGGTTTGCTCTGGCTGTCGTTCTCGGGGCCGGTTCTGCCGTGGCATCTGACCTGACGCCTGCCTCCAAGACACCTAGTGCGGAAGCCACAGAAGGGCTCGTGTTCTGGAACCGTCTCGGGTCGGCCGAGGAAGTGCAAAGCAGCTGCGTCGGACCGAACGGCCTCGGACACAACGGAACCTTCGTCTCAGGCCGCTTTGGCAACGCACTGGAACTGAATGCGCAGTACACACCGGGAGTGACCTTCCCCCTCGACTTGATTCCCAGAAACGCGGGGTGCATCGAATTCTGGGCGCGGGTGACGGTCACCTCTTCCTCGATGCCGGGGGGGCCGCGCGTCATGCTCTTGGGGAGCTTGGCGTCTGACGGGTCCTACTACGGTGAAGGGCTACAATTCCAGCCAAACGACGGCACGGGGAACGGCGGTCTCTGCGCGCGCGTGGGGGGCATAGGCTCGGCGGGAACAGGCACGTTCGGATCCTGGACTTACTCGAACGCCTTGAAAGGCGGCTCCATCGCCGACTGGCATCACTACGCCCTCGTGTGGAGCGTCGACCAGATCCCGACCTTGACGAACCCCGTGCGTCGGATGGCGGTCTATGTTGACGGCGTGCTCAACACCGGGTCCTGGATGGGCCAGTATGTTCCTCCGTCACCCGTCTTTGTTAACGAAAACGGGAAGCTTATGCTTCTCTATCTGAGGGACTCCGCCGCCAGCAAGGCGGCGGTCGACAACGTGAAGGTCTGGAACTACGCCAAGACCGATTTCAGCGACAGGTTCGAGGAGGGGCCCGGGATTACCAACAAGACATTCGTCATCTCCGGCTCGCGTGGCGCCGGACTCCCCTTGGACGGCACCTACTCTTTTGAAAACGGCACAGCGGTATCAGCCACCGTCACTTCTCCCGTAACCGACGGCACGACCCGTTTCCTCTGCACAGGTGCGAATGTGGCCAGCAACGCGTTCACAGCCGTCAGCCCGACCAACGTGATGCTGACGCTGACAAACGACGCCGTTCTCACCTGGAACTGGAAAACCCAATACCGGTTGGGAGTTTCGATTCAAGGCGAGGGTACGGTGTCGTCCGCCGCCGAGTGGCACGACGCGGGCGGCGAGCTATCCCTCACCGCCACGCCGGCCAGCGGCTGGAATTTCGGCGGTTGGATCGGCTCCACTAACGGCTGCGCTATGGACGGGAAATCTATCACCGTGACGATGGCACAGGCGCGTTCGCTCACGGCAAATTTCACGAAATTTTCACCTGTCACCGAAACCACTGGACTCGTGTTATGGAACCGTCTCGGGTCGGCCGAGGAAGTGCAAAGCAGCTGCGTCGGACCGAACGGCCTCGGACACAACGGAACCTTCGTCTCAGGCCGCTTTGGCAACGCACTGGAACTGAATGCGCAGTACACACCGGGAGTGACCTTCCCCCTCGACTTGATTCCCAGAAACGCGGGGTGCATCGAATTCTGGGCGCGGGTGACGGTCACCTCTTCCTCGATGCCGGGGGGGCCGCGCGTCATGCTCTTGGGGAGCTTGGCGTCTGACGGGTCCTACTACGGTGAAGGGCTACAATTCCAGCCAAACGACGGCACGGGGAACGGCGGTCTCTGCGCGCGCGTGGGGGGCATAGGCTCGGCGGGAACAGGCACGTTCGGATCCTGGACTTACTCGAACGCCTTGAAAGGCGGCTCCATCGCCGACTGGCATCACTACGCCCTCGTGTGGAGCGTCGACCAGATCCCGACCTTGACGAACCCCGTGCGTCGGATGGCGGTCTATGTTGACGGCGTGCTCAACACCGGGTCCTGGATGGGCCAGTATGTTCCTCCGTCACCCGTCTTTGTTAACGAAAACGGGAAGCTTATGCTTCTCTATCTGAGGGACTCCGCCGCCAGCAAGGCGGCGGTCGACAACGTGAAGGTCTGGAACTACGCCAAAACCGACTTCAGCGACAGGTTTGAGGAGAGTGCGGGCGGAATCGTCCACAACCTAACCATCGAAGAGGCGAGGGGTAATGCGTACCCGACTAACGGCGTTCATGCCTATGTGAACGGAACGGCTGTGTCCGCTTACGTGCCTTCGCCTGTGACCAACGGCTCGACACGATATGTCTGCACCGGCGCGGCCGTGTCCAGCAACGCTTTCACCCAGACTTGCTCGACCAATGTGACGCTGACGCTGACGAACAACGCCACACTCACGTGGAACTGGCGGTCCGAATATGAACTCGTGGCCACAACCAGCGGTAACGGCAGCGTCACGGGAGGTGGCTGGTTCGCCGCCGGCACGAGCGTGCTCCTCACGGCGTCACCGGACACGGGCTACCGGTTCACGGGGTGGAGCGACGGTGACACCTCCGCTTCCCGCACAGTCTTGGTTCCCGAAGGTGGCGCCACCTACACGGCCAATTTCGGCCCGCTGCCGAAAGGCGTCTTCAGTTTCCAAAAGACCTTTTACAGCGTGGCCGAGAATGCCGCCGTCATCAAATTGACTGTTGAACGTGCCGAGGGCTCTTACGGTGTGGCAACTGTCGACTGCAGCGCGACAAGCGGTTCAGCCACATCCGGAGCCGACTTCACGTTTGACTCAACGACCCTCTACTGGGGAAACGGCGTGGGCGGTGCAAAATCAATCTATGTGGAAATCATTGACGACGCGGACAGCGAAGGCAACGAATCGTTCAACGTTCTTCTATCTGGCGCAACAGGCGCAACTCTACAAACAGAAACCGCAACCGTCACAATTGTTGACAATGAGGGCGCTCCCTCCCGTGTACCGAGATTCTTGGGCAGTCTCGATTTCGGGGAAGTTGCGACCAACGCGACCGCGACAAGGACTGTTGAACTCTGGAACGACGGCAATCAGACCTTGACGGTGACCAACGTTTGGGTACCGGACGGATTCTCTGTCACACAAAAAGTCTTTTCAGTGCCGACAGGCGAAGCTGTGCCGCTGACGGTCTTCTTTACACCGACGGGCTTGATAAGTTATGCCGGTTTCTTGACCTTGGGGTGCAACGCGACGACGGGAACGACAACATGTGCCCTTTCGGGGGCCGGCACTCTCCCGCCGGTAATATTCGGGACCAGAAAGATTTCGGGCCTGACGGCCATGATAACGATCATTGTCCCAGACGGCTCTACCGCGCTCGGCGTGGAAGATACGCTCGCGCCCGGGCTGACTCCGCGCTCGATCTCCCAAGAAGGGACCTGGGACGCCGCAAACAGAAAAGTGAAGTGGTTCTTCAATGAACCTGGCCAGATCCGCGACAGGGTGCTGACGTACACCGTCGACTATACGGGATCCGTAGTCGCAGGCTTGGTCAATTTCGGATCGGGAAACATCCCGATCATTGGCGACACCGTCTTCGCTGGAGGGACAAATCCCGGACTATTGCACCCCGCCGACGACAACGGCGACTGGCGTATTGCGCTGGCAGAAGCCGCCGCTTGTGTGACCCGTTGGAAAACCGGCGTCGACGACTACAAGGCGCCTGTCGTGGTGCGAGGCATTACCCTCTACATGCAGGAAGAGCGGTACATCTATGACGCCACCATCCGAGTCGAAGCCAAACGATGGGTTCCTTTGAACAATCAGTCGGCTTCCTCAGCACAGAGAGCCATGCTCTCCGCCCCGCTAGACGGTGCCGTGCGCACAGTGGGAACCACTAACGTGACGATTGCCGTGACCCCAGAGACTGGCATCTCGGCGTGGGGACTTGAAGAGTCCATCCCTGAAGGCATCGTGGTTACAGCCATTAGCAATGACGGCACATGGGATGCCCTTCACCGCAAGATCAAGTGGATTTTCCTCGATGGCTCGGGACGCACACTCTATTACTGTTTCACGGGCGAAGCCGGCTCCACCGTCGCTGTCGAAGGCAACGCGAGTTTCGATGGCTCCGAAAACAGCGTAACCGGAGACTCCGTCATCGCAGTCCCTCTGTCTTTCCAGAATTGGCTTGAAAAGCGCGGCCTCACGGGAACGGAAGAGACATTGTTCAGTGCCATGAACGCCGAATACCGGCAGCCGAACGGTTTCTTGTATGCGTTCCAGTCCAATTTACTGGCCGACGAGCCTTTGATCACCGTCCGACTGATCGACGGGAAGCCCGTCATTGAAACTCCGAAACAACACGAGTCGACGCTGCCGTATGTCGACATCCAGGTGATCGGCACGACCGACATAGGGAGTGCCGAGTGGCTTCTCAACCTCGTTCCAGCGGAGGATCAAACCGGCATGGCTCTTAATCGTTGCAAGTGGGAAACGCCGACTGCTCCGCAACGCGCCTTCTTCCGCCTGAAAGCCGTGCCGAAATAAGCAATCGAGCCGCCGTTTCTTTTACTCAAACGGTCATGGACGAATTGCACCCACCGGGCAGGCCTTCAGCGGATTCTCAGCCGTCTGGTCTCGGTCACGTGCAGCCCCGCGGACTCTTATTATCAAGAGGACCGTGAGGCACAAAACAGACTCGTTAGGATTCGACGAGTTATCGGAAGAATATCTCGACATTATACTCTCGCTGTTTCCTTCACACGTAAGACCCGCACGAATGCGTACGATAACGAACATGTTGCCTATTGTCGGTTGCGCCGAATTAGTCGGGCAGACCGCCGCCTGACCTGCCCACGCAAGCAACGGGACACCGCGTCTGGAGTCCGATGTTGCGGGAAGCGACGGGCATATCGTACAATTCCACACAGACCTCTGCCCCCACCCCACGCGCTTTGGCACTGAAGATGAAACTGCCTATTTATCAGATCGACGCCTTCGCGGATGCTCCCTTCCGGGGCAACCCGGCCGCGGTATGCCCGCTGGAGAATTGGCTGCCCGACAGCCTCCTCCAATCGATAGCCGAAGAGAACAACCTGTCCGAAACGGCATTCTATGTGGGCCATGGCGCTCACTACAGCCTCCGCTGGTTCACGCCAGCCAAAGAGGTCGATCTCTGCGGGCACGCCACACTGGCTGCCGCACACGTGGTCTTCGGACGGAACCCTGACCTCGCGCAGATCACATTCGAGTCGCGGAGCGGCCCGCTGCACGTCGCCCGGGAGGAGGGCCTTCTCACGCTCGATTTCCCGGCCCAAGCACGGAAGCGGTGCGACATTCCCGACAGCCTGGCCAAGGCGCTTGGCCGCCGCCCCCTTGAATGCTTCCGGTCCATGGACTACCTGGCGGTGTTCTCAACCGAGTCGGATATCGCCGGTCTGACGCCGGACTTCCGTCTCCTCAAGACACTCGACCTCCGGGGCGTCATCGTCACGGCGCCGGGATCCGCCTCGGACTTCGTGAGCCGCTTCTTCGCCCCCAACTATGGCATCGACGAAGACCCCGTCACCGGTTCAGCGCACTGTGCACTGGCTCCCTACTGGGCGCAGCGGCTCGGGAAGTCCACGCTTAGCGCCCGGCAGTTGTCCAAGCGAACCGGGACGCTGCGGTGCCGGGTGGAGGGCGAGCGCGTGTTCATCTCCGGACAAACGGTCCCGTACATGGAAGGAACCATTCGGGTGGAAGGCTGATGCGCGCCTGACGATCTTCCCGACGCCACCTTCATAAAACCGGCGGGGATGTAGGCAGGGCGAGAGGCGAGCCAAGCGACGCGTTGGTTTCCCGCAACGGAAAACAGCCCTTTCGCACAGGCGGTCGGGACAGGTCGCAGGGGTCTTTCCCATCGGACACTCCCAAAACGCCCTTGAGCCCAGAGAGGCCTCCGCGACACAGCCGCCCTCGACAGCCCAGCTGTCGTTTGTTAGATTATCAACGTTAAGGCTGTGCCTGTTTCGCCATTTGTAACCGCAACACACCGTCAGGAGAAACCGCCCATGCAGACCTCGCTCACGCGCCGCAATCTCCTCAAGATCGCCGGGAGCGCCGCCGCCGCGTATGCCGCGCCCGCCACCGTTTCCGCCGCCACCTATCGCCGCTCCGTCGGCGCCAACGACCGCATCCGCATCGGCATCATCGGCTGCGGTAGCCGCGGACGCAACGCCCACATGAAGGGCCTTTACCCGCACATCAAAGAGACCAACTTCGAGATCGTCGCGCTCGCAGACCCTTGGCGCATCGCCCGTGAAGAGGCGAACGGCATGGTCAAAGAGTGGTTCGGACGCGACGCCCAGCAGTGCGTCTCGTACCGGCAGCTGCTCGAGCTCAAGGACCTCGACGCGGTCACGATCGCCTCGCCCGACCACGTGCACACGACGCACCTCGAAGCCGCCGCCCGCGCGGGCAAGCACATCTACGTCGAAAAGCCCATGGCCACAGAATTCGACAACCTCGTCCGCGCGGTTGACGCCGTCAAAGAGGCGGGCACCGTGGTCCAGGTCGGCACCCAATTGCGCAGCCTACCCGGCATCGTCGGCGCGCGCGACCTCTACCGTACCGGCGTCCTCGGCCAGCTCTCGCGCGTCGAGGAATGCCGCAACACCGAGACCCCCTATTGGTACCACTACCTCAAAGACGTCAAGGAAGCCGACGTCGACTGGAAGGAGTTCCTGCACGACCGCCCCATGCGGCCGTTCCGCTCCGACCTCTACTCCGGCTGGTACGGCTATTACGAATTCTCGAAAGGCCCCACCCCCGGCTACGGCAGCCACTTCATCGACATGCTCCACTTCATCACCGGCGCGAAGTTTCCCTCCTCGTGCGTCTGCCTCGGCGGCACCTTCACCTGGAAAGACGAGCATCACTTCACCGCGCCCGACTGTGTGCAGGCCACGTGGGTCTACCCCGAGGGCTTCCTCGTCAGCATCGCGAACAATCTCGGCCACGGCGCGGGCAGCACGCGCAAGTTCTACGGGGACAAGGGCGTCCTCAAGGTCGACAACTGGAACGCCCCGACCTACAACTGCGAGGGCGCGCCGCGGCGCGACGGCTCCATCCGCGGCGAGAAGCCGGTGCCACCCGTGGCCCATCCGGACCATTTCCTCAATTGGCTCCAGTGCATGCGCAGCGGCGAGACCCCCAACGCCTCCATCGACGCCGGCTACCAGCACGCCGTGGCCGTCATCATGGCCATGACCTCCTACGAGACCGGACGCAAAGCCCTCTACGACCCCGTCAAACGAACCCTCACAACGGTTTAAAGCCATGCAGACACGACGCCGTTTCCTCGGCGGCCTTTCCGCCGCCCTTGCCGTCTCAAACGCGCGCGGCGCGGCCTCGCGGGAGCCGGCGCAGCCGGCCGCCTCCCCCTGGCAACTCGGCTGCTACACGCGCCCGTGGGCCGAGCACGACTACCGCGTGGCCCTCGACGGCATTGCCGCCGCAGGCTTCACCTACGCCGGCCTGATGACCGCCAAGAGCAAAAACAACCTCATCATCAGCACAGAAACCACACCCGACGAGGCCGCCGCCGTCGGACAAGAGGCCCGGCAGCGCGGCCTCGGCCTGCTCTCGCTCTGGGGCGGCAACTTCCCGCTCGACACACCCGACGGGCTGCGACGCCTGATCGACAACGCCGCCGCCTGCGGGTGCCCCAACCTGTTGCTCGGCGGCACCGACGCGAAGAGCGCAGCCGCCTACTACGCGATCGTGGCCGGCTGCTGCGACTACGCCGCAGAAAAGAAAGTCGGCCTGAGCGTCAAGCCCCACGGCGGCAACAACGCGACCGGCGCCCAATGCCGCGCGCTCATCGAGCAGATCAACCACGCGAGCTTCCGGCTCTGGTACGACCCCGGCAATATCTTCTATTACTCCGGCGGCGCGCTCGACCCCGTGGACGACGCCGCCGCGGTCGACGGCCTGGTGGCCGGCATGAGCGTGAAGGATTTCCGCCCGCCCAACGAGGTGGCCCTCACCCCCGGCACGGGCCGGGTCGACTTCGCCAAGGTGTTCGCCCGGCTCAAGCGGGGCGGCTTCACCCGAGGGCCGCTGGTGGTCGAATGCCTCGCGCCGGGCGGCCTGCCCCACCTCACCGCCGAAGCGGTCAAGGCGCGCGCGTTCCTCGCCGCGCTCACCGCCTGACGCCGCGCCGCGTTTTTTTATTCACCGCGCCGTGTGAACATGCTACATTTTCCACGACACTTTGAACGCCTTCCGCCGAAGGCACGTTAACGAGGGAACCGACATGGCCTTATACGAATACGCGCACGATCTGGACACCCCAGTCCATCCGGTCAGCGCGCCCGACTACATGCCCGCCGAACAGTTGCGCGCGCTCCAGCTCCACCGCCTTCAAGGCCTTGTCCGGCGCATCTACGACAACGTCCCGCTGACGCGCAAGCGCATGGACGAGAGCGGCGTCCGCCCGGAACACATCAAGACCCTCAAGGACATCGCCCTGCTGCCTTTCATGGTGAAGACCGACCTGCGCGACGAGTATCCCTTCGGCCTGTTCGCCAGCCCCATGAACGACATCGTGCGCTTCCACTGTTCCAGTGGCACCACCGGCAAGCCCATCGTCATCGGCAACACCCAGAACGATATCCTCGTCTGGCAGAACGGGTGCATGCGCGCGCTGGCCATGTGCGGCGTTCGCAGCTCGGACATCATGCAGGTCGCCTATGGCTACGGGCTCTTCACCGGCGGGCTGGGCCTGCACTACGGCGGCGAAGGCCTCGGCTGCGCCGTGTTGCCCATCTCCGGCGGCAACACCGACCGCCAGCTCATGCTCATGAAGGACATGGGCGTCACCGTCATCGCCTGCACGCCCAGCTACTTCCTCCACCTCATCGACGAGGGCATGAAGAAGGGCATCGACTTCAAGAAAGACATGCGGCTCAAGCACGGCGTCTTCGGCGCCGAACCGTGGACCGAGGAGATGCGGGCCAAGATCGAAAGCCTCACCGGCATCACCGCGCACGACATCTACGGCCTGACCGAGATCTCCGGACCAGGCGTCGCCAACGACTGCCAGTACCGCCGCGGGCTGCACATCTTCGAAGACCACTTCTACCCGGAGATCATCGACCCCGACACGCTCGAGCCTTTGCCGGACGGCGAAAAAGGAGAACTGGTCTTCACGACGCTCACCCGAACCGGCACGCCGATGCTGCGCTACCGCACACGCGACCTCTCGCGCATCTACACCGGCGCATGCCCTTGCGGCCGGACCATCCGCGCCATCGAGCGCATCAGCGCCCGCAGCGACGACATGCTCATCATCCGCGGCGTGAACGTCTTCCCGTCGCAGATCGAGGCAGGCCTCATGTCGATCGAATCCGTCTTGCCGCACTACCATATCGTCGTGGACAAGGAGGGCGACCTCGACACGCTCGAGGTGAAGGTCGAGGTCACGAAAGAGACCTTCAGCGACGACATCAAGACGCTGGAGAAACTGCGCCTGCGGATCGGTCAAGCCGTCCAGCGCATCATCAACATCAGCGCCAAGATCACGCTCGTCGAACCGCACACGCTGCCGCGCAGCGAGGGCAAACTCAAGCGCGTCACCGACCTCCGCAAGAAAGCCTAGTGAAGAGGAGACACCATGAAAATCCAACAAATCTCGCTGTTCCTTGAGAATAAGCCCGGGCACCTGAACGCCATCTGCCGGACGCTTGCCCAAGCCCAGATCAACATCGTCACTCTCTCGCTCGCCGACACCCAGCAGTTCGGCATCGTCCGCCTGATCGTCGAGGAGTGGCAGAAAGCCAAGGATGTCCTCGAGCAGGCCGGCTACGTGGTCAACGTGCGCGAGGTGGTCGCCGCCGCAGTCGCCGACAAACCCGGCGGCATGGCCGAGGTTCTCGACATCATCGGCAAGGCCGGCGTGAACATCGAGTACATGTACGCTTTCGCTTTCCGCCACGGAGCGGAAGCCGTGCTGGTCTTCCGCTTCGACAACCCGGACCGCGCCATCGAGGCGCTCAAGGCCGCCGGCCGCGACGTGTTCGACGCCGTCTCGCTCTTCTCCAGACCGAAGTAGCCGGCTCACAACACGAAGCAGACGAGAACGGTCAAGCGCAGAACCATGCCCGCCCAAAAGCCCGCACCCCTGTGCTCTGACCCGCTCCAACCCGCTTCCCGCATCTCACCTTCTTGAACTTCACGGTCAGGGAATTTTAGAATGAACTCGACACCGATCATCGAAAACCGCATTTGGCAGCCCGAATTCGAGTGCCTGCCGCGGCCCCAACTTCTCGCGCTCCAAGCGCAGCGCCTGCGCGCCGCCGTCGCGCGCGCCGCAACCGTGCCCTTTTATAAAGAGCAGTTCGCCCGGCTCGGCCTCACCCCCGACGCGTTCAAAAGCGTCGATGACGTGCGCCGTTTGCCTTTCACCGTCAAAGCCGACCTGCGCGCCCACTACCCGCTCGGCTTCATGGCCGTGCCGCGCAGCGAGGTCGCCCGCTACCAGGGCACCAGCGGCACAACCGGCAAGCCGACCTGGGTCGCCTATACCAAGGCCGACATCGAGCGCTGGAGCGACCTCTGCGCTCGTTTCCTCGTCTCCGGCGGCCTGCGTCCCGACCACACCGTGCAGGTCTCCTTCGGCTACGGGCTGTTCACCGGCGGTTTCGGGCTTCACTACGGCATCGAACGCGTCGGCGCGGCCATCATCCCGCTCTCCAGCGGCAACTCCGAGCGCCAACTCATGTGCATGCAGGACATGCGGCCCGAAATCCTGATCTGCACCCCCTCCTACGCGCTCAAGCTGATGGACACGATCCTGAATGCCGGCGTGCCGCGCGATTCCATCGCGCTGGAGCACGCCCACTTCGGCGGCGAGCCCTGGACGGAAGACATGCGCACGCGCATCGAGAGCGGTCTCGGCATCCGCTGCTGGAACAACTACGGCCTCGCCGAAGTCCAAGGCCCCGGCGTCAGCGGCGAATGCGCCTTCCGCAACGGCATGCACATCCAGGAGGACCAGTTCCTCTTCGAGACCATCGACCCCGACACGCTGGAGACGCTGCCGGACGGCGAACGGGGCGAACTGG
>Ga0209066_10006742_pt1 | contig 11614 bp, 6 predicted proteins | sample All_14_2_FD_187198 | JGI IMG/M metagenome (GOLD analysis project Ga0209066, IMG submission 187198) | Freshwater microbial communities in response to fracking from Pennsylvania, USA - Allegheny Zone_MetaG_DW_15 (SPAdes) (version 2) ...
GCGCCGCATCCTGTACGCGATGGACCGAATGGGCCTGAGCTACTCGGGCAACACCGGGGCCAAGCCGGTCAAGAGCGCCCGGGTGGTCGGTGACGTGCTGGGTCGTTATCACCCGCACGGCGACACGGCGGCTTATGACGCCATGGTCCGCATGGCGCAGGACTTTGCGCTGCGCTACCCGCTGATCGACGGCCAGGGCAATTTCGGCTCGCGTGATGGCGACGGCGCGGCGGCCATGCGTTACACGGAAGCCCGCCTGGCCCCGATTTCGCGCCTGTTGCTCGACGAGATCGACATGGGCACGGTGGATTTCATCCCCAATTACGACGGCTCGACCGAGGAGCCCAAACAGTTGCCCGCCCGCCTGCCGTTTGTGCTGCTCAACGGCGCCAGCGGCATTGCCGTGGGCCTGGCCACCGAGATCCCCAGCCACAACCTGCGCGAGGTGGCCGCCGCCACCGTGGCCCTGATCCGCAACGACAAGCTGCCCGATGCCGAGTTGTTCGAGATCCTGCAGGGTCCGGACTTTCCGGGTGGCGGACAGATCATCTCCAGCCCGCAGGACATCCAGGATGCCTACCGCACGGGGCGTGGCAGCCTGAAGGTACGCGCACGCTGGAAGATCGAAGACCTGGCTCGCGGCCAGTGGCAACTGGTCGTGACCGAGTTGCCTCACGGCACCAGTGCTCAGAAGGTCCTGGAAGAGATCGAGGAGTTGACCAATCCCAAGATCAAGACCGGCAAGAAGGCCTTGAGCGCCGAGCAGACGCAGCTCAAGACCACGGTGTTGTCGGTGCTGGACGCCGTGCGCGACGAGTCCAGCAAGGACGCGGCCGTGCGCCTGGTGTTCGAGCCCAAGACCCGCACGGTGGAGCAGCAGGACCTGATCACGACCTTGCTGGCGCACACCAGCCTGGAGACCTCCTCGTCCATCAACATGACGATGGTGGGCGCCGACGGTCGCCCCACGCTCAAGAGCCTGCGTCAGGTGCTGGGCGAGTGGATCGGTTTTCGCATGCAGACGGTCACGCGGCGCACGCAGCACCGCCTGGCCAAGGTGCTGGACCGCATCCACATCCTGGAAGGCCGTCAGATTGTTCTGTTGAACATCGACGAAGTCATTCACATCATCCGCAACAGCGACGAGCCCAAGGCTGCCCTGATCGAGCGTTTCAAGCTCTCTGACCGCCAGGCCGAAGACATCCTGGAAATCCGCCTGCGCCAACTGGCGCGGCTGGAGGCCATCAAGATCGAGCAGGAGCTGGCCGAGCTCAAGACCGAGCAGGCCAAGCTGCAGGACATCCTGGACAACCCCAGCGTGCTCAAGCGCACGGTGATCAAGGAAATCGAGGCGGATGCCAAACAGTTCGGTGACGAGCGCCGCACCCTGATCCAGGCTGAAAAGCGCGCCGTGGCCGAGGTCAAGGTCATCGATGAGCCCGTCACGGTGGTGGTCAGCGACAAGGGCTGGGTGCGGGCGCGCACCGGCCATGGCCACGACCCTGCCGGCTTTGCCTTCAAGGCGGGCGATGGCCTGCGGGGCACCTATGAATGCCGCACGGTCGATCCGCTCATCATCATCGGCACCAACGGGCGCGTCTACAGCGTGCCGGTCAGTGCCTTGCCGGGCGCGCGTGGCGATGGCCAACCCATCACCACCATGATCGATCTGGAGTCGGGTACGCAACCGCTGCATTACCTGGCCGGTCAGGTGGATCAGACCCTGCTGCTGGCCAACAGCAGCGGCTTTGGCCTGCTGGCCAAGCTGGGCGACCTGACCACCCGCCAGAAGGGTGGCAAGGGCTTCATGACCCTGGACGATGGCGACACCTTGTTGCCGCCGGTGTGGGTGCATGCCACGCACAACCATGTGGCTTGCCTGTCTCAGGACGGGCGCATGCTGGTATTTGGGTTGGATGAACTCAAGCTGCAGTCCAATGGCGGCCGCGGCCTGACCCTGATGGACGTGGACGTGCAAAAGTCGCCACTGATTTCGGTGGCGACGGTGCTCAACGGCGTGCGTGTGATTGGCACGACCCGTGGTGGCAAGCCCAAGGAAGAGGATGTTCGCAACTCGGCCTACCTGGCTCACATCGGCAAGCGTGCTCGCAAGGGCAAGGCGGTCGAAGCCTTCCAGAAGGTGTTCACACTGAAGGCGCTTTGAGGCCTGCGGTGAACGGCCCTCCGTGGGTCAGACCCGCACCACGGTGACCGAGCATTCCGCCTCGGCCACCACCTGGGCACTGACACTGCCCAGGTAGCGCCGCATGGCCGAGTTGCCTCGCGCGCCCATGACCACGTGGTCGACCTGATTGCGCGTGGCAAATTCCACCAGCGCGGAGGCCGTGTCGGGTGCTTCCAGCACATGGAAAGTCAGGCGGTGGTCGTCCATTTTCAGCGCTTGCTGCAGGGGCCGGGCCCAGTGCTTGATGGCCACCAGTTGCGTCACGTGCAGGCTGTTGCCCTGATCGTCCGTCAGCTTGTCCATGCCCACCCGGTTGGTTTTCATGACGCTGACGCAGGCCAGGCGCGCGCCCGGCTCAATCTGCAGGATGCGTTGAACCGTGGCTCGCAGCTTGTGGTCCAGCTCAGGCGTGCTGCTCTTGATGCCCACGGCCACCATGATGATGGGGCTGCGGTTGAGTTGGCCGCTGGCGCCGCCCTCGTGGGTGGGCTCTGCGCCCATGGCCTTGAACCAGCGGCTCAGGGTGCTCAGGCCACCGGCTGTCTTGCGCTTGTCTGCGCGCTCGGTCAGTACGACCTGATCGGGGTTTTGCAGGTCCAGGGCCAACTGGGCGGCGCTTTGATAGCGCTTGTCGGGTTGAACCTCCAGGCAGCGCAGCACGACCTCCTGGAACCAGCGGGGCAGGGTGGGGCACAGCACGCGGGGCGGCACGGGCTCGGTGTACAGGCGTTTGCGCAGGCCTGACACCGAGTTGGGCTGCCCAAAAGGCCGCTCGCCTGTGGCCAGGTGGTACATCAGCACGCCCAAGGCAAACAGATCGCTGCGAGGGTCACTGCGGATGAACTGCACCTGCTCGGGCGACATGTAGGGGCCCGTGCCCATGGGCAGCGTGAACTCTTCTTCCAGCAGATCGGGCAACTGGTCGTGGCGTGACAGGCCAAAGTCCACCAGAACCGCCTCGCCCGTGGGGCGGATCATGATGTTGCTGGGCTTGATGTCCAGGTGCACCACGTGCTGGTTGTGCAGGGCATGCAGTGCCTGCGCCACCTTGATGCCAATTTGCACCACCTCGTCAATGTAGAGCGGCGCCTGGTCAAAACGAGGCTTGAGCGTCTCGCCCGGGATGTGCTCCATCACGATGTAGGGCTGACGGGTGAAGTCGCCCCGTGCAACGTAGCGCGGCACGTGCGGGCCGGTCAGCCGCGGCATGAGCATCTGCTCGACCTCAAAACCGACGATGGTGGCCGGGTCCTCGCCTCCTTTGATGCGAGGCACCTTCATGATCAGGGGCATGTCATCGCCCTCGACCGGGGTCACCCGGGTGACCGACCAAAGCGACGCCATGCCTCCCTGATGCAGGCGCTCGCCCAGGACAAAACCGTCAATGATCTGGCCGGGCTCCAGTTTGAGTCCTGGGCCTTGCTGCGCATTGTCATCGACCATTCTGGAGCCTTTCTGCCAGAAATGCGGGCAAGCCGGCAGCCACGATGGCCTGGCTGGCCGCCTCGTGATCGTAGGGGACCCGATGAAACGTCAGGGTGTTGGTGTCAGTGTCAAACAAGGCACAGCAGGCGGCCGGGTTGCCGTCTCTGGGTTGTCCGACCGAGCCAGGAATGGCCAGCCAGCGGCGGGCGCTTGAGAGCGGAATGGGCACGCCATCGGTGGGGGTGAAGTCACCCACCTTGCCGGTGCCCGTGAGGTGGTACAGCGCAGGCTCGTGCATGTGGCCACAAAACACCACGTTGGCGGCAGACGCAAACAGGCTGCTGACGGCCTCCAGGCGGCTGTGGATGTAGCCCCATTCGGCCGGGTTGGCCGTGTTGGCATGCGCGATCTCGCAAGGCCCGATCCGCGCGGTCAATGGCAGGCTGTTGAGCCATTCGCGTTGCGGATCAGTGAGCTGCTGGCGTGTCCAGACCAGGCTGGCCTGGACGTGGCTGGCCAGGCCCTGGTCTCCGGTCAGGGCCACGGCCTCGTCGTGGTTGCCCTTGAGCGCGATGGCGCCCTCCTGGATACGTTGCTGGACAAAATCCACCACCCAGGCCGGGTCGGCGCCGTAGTCGACGTAGTCTCCCAGCAGCGCCAGTTGGTCAAAACCGATGTCCTGCAGGTGCGCCCAGACCGCCTCGGTGGCTTGACGGTTGGCGTGGAGGTCGGACATCAGGGCAATCTTCATCGAGGGGCTCCGTGACAGGCCCTACAGTTTAGGCACAGCCGGGCCGGGTCCACCCTGAGTGGCGTCAAGGACTGACGTCAATGATCCACAGGCGGGGACAACTGCTTCATCTGGCGGCGCACCTCCACGGCGTCCACGGTTTTGAATTGATCGTTTCGATCCAGCCGGAACACCTGCACGGTGTCAGAGACCACCCGCGCCTGAGATGCCAGTGACATGGATGCGGCTGAGATCTGTTCAACCGCCGCGGCATTTTGCTGGGTGATGCTGTCCAGGTGGGCGACCGCACTGTTGATCTGTGAGATGCCCAGGAGTTGCTCGTGGGAGCCGTGGCTGATGGACTCAACCAGGGCACTGACTTGTTGAACCGAGGCCTTGGCCTCCTCCATCGTGGTTTGAGCGGCTTCGGTCAGTTTGCTCCCCTCGGCGATTTTTTCTGCCGAATCCGTGATCAGTTGTTTGACTTCTTTGGCTGCTGTGGCGGTGCGCCCCGCCAGGGCCCGGACTTCAGCGGCCACCACGGCAAAGCCGCGGCCCTGCTCACCGGCACGGGCGGCCTCGACCGCCGCATTCAAGGCCAGGATGTTGGTCTGAAATGCGATGCTGTCGATCACATGGATGATCTCGCTGATCCGTTGGGAGGAGTCCTCGATGCCCTTCATGGTTCTGGTCACTTCATGGACCGCATCGCTGCTGCGGCCGGTGATGTTGGTGGCCGCCTGGGCCAGGCTGGCGGCCTGTGAGGCCGTGTCCGAGCTGGTTTTGACCGTGCCGGTGATCTGTTCCATCGAGGCGGCCGTTTGCTCCAGGCTGCCGGCCTGAGACTCGGTGCGGCTGGACAGGTCCAGGTTGCCTTCGGCAATTTCCTGCGTGGCCACCAGCATCTGCTCGACTTCATTGCGCGCGTCCTTGACAATGGACCCGAGGTTGACGTTCAACTGCTGGAGGGCCTGAGCGAACTGCCCCATCACGTCGCTGCGGTTGCTGTGCAAGTGGGCGGTCAGGTCGCCCGCTGCCATTCGGTTGGCAAAGCCCAACATCTCGTGCAAGGGCCGGATCAGCCGCCGATGGGTCAGGGCGCCGCCTGCCAGGGCAAGGCCGGAGGCCACCGCCAGCCCTGCCAGGATCCTGGGTGCAGACCACTGACCATTGCTGTCAACGCTCAGCAGCCCGGCCAGCAAGCCAACCAATGCACACGCCAAGGTGGTGGCAAGGATCTGGGCACTCAATCCCAAGCGCGTGATTTTTCGCAGCTTGCCCAGCAAGTCATCCCGGTACAGGTGCCCACGGTGGAGTCGGTGTACCACTTTGCCCTGGCCGTGTTCTTGCCGCATCTGTGCATACAGCGCTTCGGCCTGGGCGACGCTGTCCCTCGATGGCTTGGTTCTGACAGACATGTAGCCGATGGCCTGATCGCCCTCCATGAGCGGGGTGACGTTGGCCATGACCCAGTAAAAGCTCCCGTCCTTGCGGCGGTTCTTGACAAGGGCGGACCAAGGGCTGCCCGATTGGATGGTGGTCCACATGTCCCGAAACGCCTCCTCGGGCATGTCGGGGTGGCGGATCATGTTGTGAGGTTGGCCCAGAAGCTCCTCGCGTGTGTAGCCGCTGACCGAAATGAAGGCCCGGTTACAGTGGGTGATACGACCTTTGAGGTCGGTGGTGGACACCAGGGATTCGCCTTCCGGGAAGGGGTATTCCTTGTCCAGCACAGGCAAGTTGATCCGCATGACAGCTCCTCTGCGTTGACAACAGCAAGGCAGGTGGTGGTTGGCGGCATCAGCCGCGGCAAAGCCAGTACAAGGCCTGTACATCCGTGCAAAACCTGGCTTGGTGAAGCATCTTATCGATCATCGGGCTGGGCTGCAGCTTGTTGATCCGGTGTTTTGACCCTTATTTTCTTGCTTGAAAAAATGACACTCGCTGGTGCTTTGCCGACATTGAGCGGCGACAATACCGTGCGACTCTTCCATGGGTCGCAAGTCATGTCCAGGAACCCCCCAAGAACGTGAAGACACCCGAGCAAGAAGCGGCACTGCGATCGATTCGAAAGTTGATCGATTTCTGGCAGATCTCGCCTGACGAACTCGCCACCGAAGGCTCTTCCATGCCTTTGCCGGCCATTCCCAAGCCTGTGGTGATCAAGTATCGGCACCCCGTTTCGCACGAGGTGTGGGATGGCCAGGGCGCCCAGCCCGACTGGCTCAAGCTGGCTTTGACCAAGCAAGGCTACACCGTGGATGAATTGCGTGTGAATCCCACGTCGGAATCCGGCGCCCCCGAGGGACAGTCCGGCACTTGAATCGGTGGTTTACACGTTGTCACAGTGTGTCGGTGCTCTGACATGATGTGAAATGCCATGTGGCCACTTTCCGTGGGCCCGAGTTTGCTGAGGTGTACGGGGGATATGCGAGTCGTTGTACGGCAAGAGCCGATGGATCGGACAGCGCTGGCCTGGTGGGCGGCGCTGGGGGTCGGGCTCGGGCTCGTTCTGCTGTCCACCCTGCTATGGGCCACCCAGGGCTCGCCTGATGACGAGACTCAGGCGTTTTCCCACGAACTGGCCCGCATCGAACCGGTCTTGCTGCAATTGCACCGAGGCGAGTTGCCCACGGGCGAGGCCCTGGACCAGACCCAGACCGGCGAGTTCGAGCCCCTCATGCGGGCCTTGATCGATGCCTCGCGCCAACGTCAGCAGGCGCTGCAGGCCTATCAGGCACAGGTGGAGGTGGTGTCTCTGGGTGATTGGCTCACGCCAGGCCATCTGGCCTCCTCACGCGGCCGCGATGCCTTGAGGCATCGACTGGTGCAACTGGAGGGGGCCCTCGATGGGTTGATCAAACGCGAGGCTACCGTCCAGGCACAGCTGAATGATGGCATGTCGGCCTGGTTGTCCAGGCAGCCCGGAGCCGTCCAGGCGGATGGTGCGCAGCGCCGTTTGCTTCAGGCGTCTGCGCCGGCTTCGCATGTGATGAAGTCATTTTTCAAGGTCGAGCGAGAGATCGTGATTCGGGTGGCCGACCTGCTCGATCGCCTGGATCGACCCGAGGTGCGGGTGGCCGTTGAGTTGCAGCCTCAGCCCGAGCTGGTTTTTCAGCGCCCGGAGGATCTGGCGCACTACCGGCGTGTCCTGGGCGAGTTGTCTGCCTTGGGCGAGCGCGAAACGCAACTGATCGATGCCGCCCGCAGGGCACCAGAGCAGCAGGCCAAGCTGGTCGGGGCCTGGTTGGTGGCCAGCACGGACGATCGCCACTGACGGTCGCCGATTCAACACCGAGAAAGCAACAAGCGCCAGCGCCTCAGTGTCTGAGGGGCTGAACAGACGCTAAACTCGGCGCTTGGTTTCTCCCTGTCGTACAAGGGATAGTACGGCCCCCTCCTAAGGGGCAAATCGGGGTTCGAGTCCCTGCGGGGGGACCACCTGTGCCACGGATGGCGACTGGCGAGTCAGCTCAGACGGAACGCGCTCACCACTTCAGCCAGCCGGTTTGCCTGATGCTTGAGGCTTTCAGCCGCAGCGGCGCTTTCTTCAACGAGCGCCGCATTTTGTTGCGTCACGTGGTCAAGCAGTTGCACCGCGTCGCTGACCCGCCCAATGCCTGTGGTCTGCTCGCCGGTTGCGCTGCTGATCTCGGCGATCAGGGCCGCCACATGTTTGACCTGCGCCACGATGTCGTCCATGTTCGTGCCGGCTTCTCCGACGAGCTTCGAGCCCACTTCGACCTTCTCGACGCTGGCGCCGATCAGCGATTTGATTTCTTTGGCGGCTTCTGCGCTGCGCTGCGCCAGGTTGCGGACTTCACCAGCCACCACGGCAAAGCCGCGACCTTGTTCGCCGGCTCGCGCTGCCTCCACGGCAGCATTCAACGCCAGGATGTTGGTCTGAAAGGCGATGCCATCAATGACGCCGATGATGTCTGATATTTTCTTGGAGCTTGCGTTGATGTCGTCCATCGTCTTGACGACCTGGCCAAACACCTCTCCGCCTCTTTGTGCTGTGGCGCTCGCCGACGTGGCGAGTTGGTTGGCCTGCCGTGCGGTGTCCGCGCTGTTCTTGACCGTGGCGTTCATCTCCTCCATGGAGGCGGCCGTCTCCTGGAGGTTGGAGGCCTGCTCTTCGGTGCGCTGTGACAAGTCCGCATTGCCGGTCGCAATTTGGGCGGATCCCGTGGCGATCGAGTCCGAGGCATTTCGCACCTGACCGACGATCTGAGCCAGTTTTGATTGCATTTCGCTCAGTGATGCCATGACGCTGCCAGCCTGAGCGTTTTCTGCGCCCTGAACGGTGCCCAGATCACCATTGGCAACGCGTTGTGCGGCCTCGCTCAGTTGTGCGGGTTCCGCGCCGAGGGCCCGAGTCAGCCCGCGGGTGATGGCCATGGCAAGTCCGATCGCCAACGCAACAGCCAGAGCACACGCCCCCAGCAACAGATTGCGATCGAAGGCATAGGCCGATTTCGCCACCTTGATGTCTTCCACCGCGTTGGCGGCAGCGTGACTGATGTATTCATTGGCAGCCTTGATCAGGCTCGCCAGCAGTGGGCGGCAGTCGGCATTCATTTTGCTGATGGCCTCGTCTCGCTTGTCGGTCAGAGCCAGCTCCACAATGTTCAGCGCGACAGGTCCATAGGCCGCCTCGACACGCTCAATGGCCTCGAAGAGGGTTCGTTCACGTTCGGTCACCCCCTCCGTCGTGGCGATCAATCCCTTGAGTTTGGCGGCGGCAGCCGTGACCTTCTGATGGGCCTGATTCACGGCCTGCTTCTCTGCCTCTCGCTCATCCGGGGTGGTGACCAGAACCAGGTTGCGGGCGCTGATGGCACGAGCATTGGTGGCATCAAGGATTTCGTTTGCCAGGGCGGTGCGAGCTTCGGTTTCGTTCACATAGTGGGCAAATTCTTCATGCACGTGACTCAGTGCTTTGATCCCGATGAACGATACGACGAGCACGATGGCCGCAAGGCCTCCGAATGCTGCTGTCAGTTTTGCTTTGACTGTCGAATGCCGAGTGTTGGTAGTCATACTGCCCTCATCCTGAAAAAGTGCAAGGACCCCCTTCGACATGGGCTGTCCGAAAAAAAGATGCTGAGTGCATATCGACAGGAAACTTGGAAACTGCAGGTTTTTTCATTTTCAAGCTGTGCAAAGTTGGCGCATTGAGAAGAAACGCGGCTGGGCTGCGTTCGATTCGGGCCTTAAGGCGTCCTTAAGGTTCGTGCGTTGCAATGCGGCACCTCAGACACTCGGGTGCCACCCCCATGCAACGCCGTCCCCAGACCGACTTCTTTCAGGATCACGCCCCCAGGCTGAGGGGCCAGGGACGTTGGCTTGGCTGGTGGTGGATGTTTGGTCTGTTTTTGGCGCTGGCCATGGCGTTGCGGTTGGTCTTGTGGTTCAAGACCGGCGCAGGCGCGGAGAGGTCGTGGCCCCACGCAGGCCAGATCCTGGGGCTGGGTCTGGTGTACGACCTGGTCGCTGGTGCAGCGTTGCTGTTGCCACTGGGGCTGTTTTTGCTGGTTCTGCCTTTGTCGGTGTATCGACACCAGGCGGGACGTGTCTGGCTGGCCTTGGGTTATGGCACCTGGGTCTTTTTGATGTTGTTTGTGGCGGTCTCTGAATGGATCTTCTGGGACGAGTTCGGCACGCGCTTCAACTTCATTGCGGTGGACTACCTGCTGTACACGCACGAGGTCATCGGCAACATCCGTGAGTCTTACCCGGTTGGGTGGCTCTTGTCCGCGCTGGCGTTGGCATCAGGCGGGTTGGTCTGGCTGGGGCGTGACGCCCTGCTGGGGCCCCGGCAGGACACCCCGGGCCTGGCCCATCGCCTGGGGCCGTTCCTGGTGGGTGCTCTGGTCGCAGGCATTGGGGTGCAGCAACTGACCGCTGACCTGAAAAATCGGTCGGACAATCGGTACGTGAACGCGCTCAGCGGCAACGGGGTGTTCGAGTTTTTCTCTGCCGTGCGCCACAACGAGCTGGACTACGCGCACTTTTACCAGAGCCTGCCCCAGGCAGAGGCCATGCAGCGCCTGCGGCGGCAGTTGATCACCCCGCATTCGCCGATGGCGTCGAGCGATCCTCAGGACCTGACCCGCGCGGTCGATCCTGGTGGCCAGGAGCAGCACCTCAATGTGGTGCTGATCTCGGTGGAGAGCCTGTCGGCTGACTTCATGGCGCGCTTTGGCAACCGAGAAGGCATCACCCCTCGGTTGGATGCGCTGGCCCGGCAAGGTTTGTTGTTCACTCGTCTGTACGCCACGGGCACTCGCACGGTTCGCGGCCTGGAAGCCTTGTCGCTGGCGGTGCCGCCCACGCCCGGGCAGTCCATGGTCAAGCGGCCCGCCAATGAAGGCTTGTTCTCTCTGGGCAGCGTGTTCAAGGCCAAGGGGTATGACACCCGCTATGTTTACGGTGGCTACGGCTACTTTGACAACATGAATGCGTTCTTCGCGGCCAACGGGTACCAGGTGGTCGATCGCACGGCCATCGATTCGGCGGCCATCCATCACGAGAACATCTGGGGGGTGGCCGATGAGGATTTGTTCACCCTGGCCTTGAAGCAGGCGGACGAGTCGCATGCCAAAGGCCGGCCGTCTTTCATGCATGTGATGACCACGTCCAATCACCGGCCCTATACCTACCCGGCCGGGCGGATCGACATCCCTTCCCACCAGGGGCGCCAGGGGGGCGTCAAGTACACGGACTGGGCCATTGGCAATTTCATGGACCGCGCAGCGACCAAGCCCTGGTTTCGCGACACGGTGTTCGTGATCGTGGCAGATCACTGCGCCTCCAGCGCGGGCAAGACCGACCTGCCGGTGGAGAAGTACCTGATCCCGGCCATCGTTTATGCCCCCGCGCACATCCAGCCGGCCGAGGTGACTCGCCTGGCCAGCCAGATCGACATTGCCCCGACCTTGCTGGGACTGCTCAAGTTCAAGTACCGCAGCCGTTTCATGGGGTATGACCTGTTTGACCTGGAGCCGGGGCGTGAGCGAGCGTTCATCAGCACCTATCAAGACCTGGGTTTTCTGCAGGGGGATTCCCTGCTCAAGCTCGACCCACGCGGGGGCGCCTTGTCCTTGCGGGTCAAGGATGGTCGCACCGAGCCTCAGCACGCGGCCCTGTCGTGGGACAAGGTGGCCGATGCGATCAGTTGGTATCAGGGCGCAGCCTGGGCTTACCATCACGATGGTTTGTCTTTCCAGGGCTCCCTGTCCGGTTCCTATGCGCGTGTTGCTGGTCGAAGA